>ERZ857827.11-NODE-11-length-325464-cov-26.424254_pt1 | contig 325464 bp, 252 predicted proteins | sample MGYA00519761_ERZ857827 | MGnify/ENA primary metagenome ERZ857827 (study PRJEB31778, sample SAMEA3449370) | human gut metagenome | biome: human gut; feature: human-associated habitat; material: faeces | place: United Kingdom | collected 2010/2012 ... | reverse complement strand
GAGAAATCTATCATACCACACCTTTTTGTCAATTTTTTTCGTGCTCTTTTTTGCGTCCGCTTATTCCCGCCACCCCCTCAATACCAACATAACCTACATATCATAAACAGTATATGCTTTTGTCATACTGCCTCTTTCCACCGCATCTTTTTTTGAACGTCCCTCTCTTCCCTGCTCTTGTACCCCACCTTTCTTCGAGAAAAACTCAGACAATCTCCGCCACTTGCAAGGAAGCCTCGATTCCGTAGCCGGGTTCCCAAACTGATGAAGGCAGCCCTGATATGCCGAGTTCTTTCCACAATTTCTACTTCGTTATGCCGGAATTTTCCGGCTCAGCGCAGATTTGAACGGAAACCGTGTCTATTCCGAGAAGAAGAAATAGGAGCGCACAGATTCCATACGCGGCCTTTCCGCACCATTGGAGCAATAAACAGGGGCGCAGCTAACGCGGCGCCCCTGTCCGCTCCCGGCAACACGCCGGCAAGCATGCTTTTCAGTTATTTTTTCTCCTTGGTGAAGTCCAGTTTGCCGCCTTTTTCCCGCACCACGATTTCCGTTCCTTCCGGAAAGTCTCCTTCCAGAAGTTTAAGACTGAGCGGGTCCAGAAGATCATGCTGGATGGCCCGCTTGAGAGGCCGGGCTCCATAAACAGGATCAAAACCGTGGTCCGCCACCAGAGCCGTAGCTTCCGGAGTCATGCGCAAAAACAGGCCTTTGGCTTCCAGGCGCCTGCGGACACGCTGAAGCTGAATGTCCACAATGCCCTTGAGTTCCTGCGCCGTGAGCCGGTCAAAGATGATGATTTCATCAATACGGTTCAGGAATTCCGGACGGAAGTGGCCTCGCAACGCCTCCAGGGCCTTGGCTTCCCGCTGTTCCGCATTGGCTTCATTGAGGATATACTGGCTGCCGATGTTGGAGGTCATGATGATGACCGTGTTGCGGAAGTCAACCGTACGCCCCTGGCCGTCCGTAATACGGCCGTCGTCCAATACCTGGAGCAATACGTTGAAGACGTCCGGGTGGGCCTTTTCAATTTCATCGAAGAGAACCACGCAGTACGGACGGCGCCGCACGGCTTCAGAGAGCTGACCGCCTTCTTCATACCCCACGTATCCGGGAGGCGCCCCGATGAGGCGCGCAACAGAATGTTTTTCCATGTATTCGGACATGTCAATGCGGACGATGGCGTTTTCATTGTCAAAAAGGAATTCCGCCAGCGCCTTGCTGAGCTCCGTCTTGCCGACGCCGGTGGGTCCCAGGAACAGGAAAGAGCCAATGGGCCTGTTTTCATCCTGCAACCCGGCGCGGGCGCGCCTCACGGCGTCGGATACGGCCTTAACGGCCTGTTTCTGCCCGATTACGCGGGCGCCCAGGCGTTCTTCCATGTGCACCAGCTTGGCACGCTCCCCTTCCTGCAGACGGGCGGCGGGAATGCCGGTCCAGGTGGCAACCACTTTGGCGATGTCTCCTTCCGTGACTTCCTCCTTCAGCAGCCCTCCATCTTCCTTCTGCATTTTACTGAGCTTTTCCTTGCCTTCCGCCAGGGCGCGCTGGGCCTCCGGAAGTTCTCCATAGGTGATTTCCGATGCGCGGGTCAGATCACCCATCCGTTTGGCCCGTTCACTTTCCAGCTTGAGGGCTTCTATTTTTTCCTGTTCCCTGCGGACGGCGTCCAGCACTTCCTTTTCACTTTTCCATTTGGCAATCATGGAACCGGATTTTTCCTTCAAATCGGCCAGGTCCTTGGTGATTTTTTCCAAACGCGCCTTGCTGTCGGCGTCTTCTTCCTTCGCCAGTGCCTGCCGCTCCATTTCAAGCTGCATGGCTTCACGTTCAATCTGGTCAATTTCCGTGGGCATGGAGTCCAGCTCAATTTTGAGGCGGGCTGCCGCTTCATCCACCAGGTCCACTGCCTTGTCAGGCAGAAAACGGTCGGAAATATAACGGTCGGAAAGGGTGGCGGCCGCCACGATGGCAGCGTCCGTAATACGCACCCCATGGTGAACTTCATAGCGTTCTTTCAGGCCGCGCAGGATGGCAATGGTATCTTCCACGCTGGGCTCGGAGACCATGACGGGCTGAAACCGGCGTTCCAGAGCCGCATCCTTTTCAATGTATTTGCGATACTCGTCCAGTGTCGTCGCGCCGATGGTCCGCAGTTCCCCGCGGGCCAGGGCGGGTTTGAGCAGGTTGGACGCATCCACCGCCCCTTCACTGGCGCCCGCGCCTACGATGGTGTGCAGCTCATCAATAAATAGAATGATTTCACCGTTGGAATCCGTTACTTCCTTAAGGAAGGATTTCAAGCGCTCTTCAAATTCGCCGCGATATTTGGCCCCGGCGAGCATGGATCCGATGTTGAGCGAAACAATGCGCTTGTTGCGCATGCTTTCCGGCACGTCGCCGTTGACTATGCGCCGCGCCAAACCTTCCGCAATGGCGGTTTTGCCAACGCCGGGTTCCCCGATCAGGACAGGATTGTTTTTCGTCCTGCGGGAAAGAATCTGCAAAACACGGCGGATTTCCGTATCGCGGCCGATAACAGGGTCAATTTTACCGGCACGGGCGCGGGCCGTCAGGTCCGTTCCATATTTTTCCAGCGTCTGGTATTTGCCTTCCGGATTGTCGTCCGTCACGCGCTGGTTGCCGCGCACTTCCTTCATGGCGGCCAGATAATTATCCTTGGTCAGGCCAAAGGTGTCCGTCAACTGGTGCACTTTGTTTTGCGTGTCCAACGCACCAAGCATGAAATGTTCCACGCTGAGGTAGTCATCTTTGAGCTTTTTGCGTTCTTCTTCCGCAGCCTGCATTACCGTAGCCAGGTCACGCCCCATCTGGGGCTGGGTGGTGGCACCGCTTTGGGTAGGTTCGTGGGAAACTTCCCTCTGGGCCGCCTGGAGAAGCAACCCCGGGTCGCAAGAGGCCTTGCGGAGAATAGGGGAAAGAATTCCGCCTTCCTGCTCCAGCAACGCCACCAGAACGTCCAGAGAGGAGATTTCCGGTTTTCCAAGCCGTCCTGCAGTTTGCTGCGCCTGCATCAGCGCTTCCTGAAATTTTGTTGTTAGATTGTTAAGCATGGTATGTTGGTATTTTAGACATAAGAATAACTCCAACCGTTGAATGGAAAAACAGGATTTTTCCTGTTATCTAAAAATTTTTTGCCCCTCCGGATTCCCCGCAATATCACTTGCACGCTCAACGGATTATTGGAGAGTCCTCCCTGACAAGGAAATCCTGTCCCGCTTTCCCATGGGGCTGGCGCATCCGGTATCCCGGCAACAGTGTAAAATCCTGAACGCCAAGGAAAATATTTCCGGAAAGAACGGCAGCCCCGTACCGGATAGAAACGCAGGAATAGCCCTTGCCCATGCTCCAAAATAATCGCGTGGGCAAGGGCGGCAATGCCAAATACCACGTTCGCGGCCTACCCGACTGACAGAAGACGGATTTTTCCATTCCATTGATGGATACAGCGATATTCTCCACCTGCAAGAAGACTAAAATGTAAAAAAATGCTTGCTCGCATGATAATGGCATATTAGTTATGTAATCAATTACGTATTCAATAACGGAAAGATATGGATTTTTTCGATAGGACAGGTAAAATAGCCATTGGAAGCAGGCTGCGCATGCTGACGGATGCAGTGACGTCTGATGCAAGTCAAATTTATGAATTATACGGCATTAACATAAGGCCAAAGTGGTTTCCCCTGCTTTTCGTTTTGGCCGACGGGAAAGAGAAAACAATAACGGGCATAGCGAAGGAAATAGGGCACAGTCATCCATCCGTGAGCAATATCGTTGGAGAAATGACGGCAAGAGGGTTGGTGAAAGGCCTTGAAGACCAGAAGGACAAGAGACGCACCGTCATCGCCCTGTCTCCACATGGAAAAAGGGTCGCCGCCATGCTGACAGAGCTTTGCAAAGACGTGGAGGTCGCCGTAGAGGATATTTCCAAGGAAACGCGCCATGATTTGTGGAGAGCTATCGGCGAATGGGAAGATCGGCTCGCTGAGAAGAGCCTGCTGCAACGGGTCAAAGAAGCCCGGAAAATGAGGGAAAGGGAGCATATCAGGGTAGTTCCTTACGAACCGTGTTACAAAAATACGTTTAAATTACTTAACGTACAGTGGATTACAAAACATTGGAAGATAGAACCGCACGATCTGGACTATCTTGATCATCCGCAGGAATATATTATCAACAAAGGAGGCTTTATCTTTGTAGCCCTTTACAGGGGGAAGCCCGTCGGAGTTTGTGCCCTCTGCAAAATGGATGACCCGGTATATGATTATGAACTGGCGAAACTTGCCGTTCACCCTCATGCGCAGGGCAAAGGCATCGGGGAAATACTTTGCCATGCAGCCATAGACAAAGCAAAGGACATGAAGGCGAAAATTCTTTTTCTTGAAAGCAACACCCTGCTCAAGCCTGCCATACATACATATAAAAAGCTGGGATTCAAGGAACTTGCGGAAAATCACCCGGCATACGAACGCGGAAACATCCAGATGGAACTGAAGATAACGTATTGATATGGAAATCATAAAAAATAATAAAATCATCGTTCGTAAGGAAGACGCATCGAAGAAAGTGTTCAAGGGCGTTTCACTGGATTCGCTCGCTGTCGGAGAGAAATCAATGGTAGCAAAGATGAACTATGTGAAAGGCAACTTCGCCTCCACCCACCAACATCCGCATGAACAATGCGGGTACGTCATTTCAGGCGAATACCGCCTGAACATGAAAATGCCGGAGGAGAATATTGAAGTGCTGCTTCATGCAGGGGACAGCTACGCCATACCGGGCAATACGCCTCATTCCTTTGAGGTGATGGAAAGCGGAGAGGTTGTCGATGTATTCACACCGCCAAGGGAGGACTATTTGTAAACAGCCGCATTTGGGGCTGAAGAAACTTCATATCAGCCTAATAAAACTAACGAGAGGATGTCGCCCCCCTATTGCTGCATTCTGAAAGGATTGTCCGGCAGCATACCGAACGCCGACCAATTTGTTGTCTCTGTTTTTCAACAGATTAGGCCAAACTGACAAAAATCCAATAAGAAAACCGCCCCGGTAACCGGAGAAAGACGCGGAACCAAGGCACCGGCTGATGCCGGACGATTTTTCCGCCAGGATATTTTCCGGACCGGGGCGGTCAATTACATCCCGCTCATCGGGAACAATGTATCCAGCGCGGCGTTCAGAGTCATCACGTTGACTACGTTTTCCCCCAGAATTCCACCCCGGACGAAGTGTGCAGACACCAGTTTCCGGACTTTTTCCGGAGGTACTCCGCGCGTGGAGGCAACACGGTTCAACTGCAATTCCGCTGCTTCCGGAGAGATGAAAGGCTCCAAACCGCTGCCGGAAGCAAAAAGCATGTCCGCAGGGACAGGCGTTTTCTCCGGCAGGTTGTGGGCTTTCAGCAGAGCCGCCCTGCGCTCCGCCACCGTTCTGACCAGCTTCCCGGAAGTCCAGGAGAGGTTGCTGGCTCCGGAAGGCATGGTAGCGTATTCTCCGGCAGAGGGCCGGGGCCAGAAATATTTGGCGGAGATAAAAGGCTGTGCGACAAGCTCCGAAGCGATAATTTCCCCCCGTTCATTCCGGATTAGGGAACCATGCGCCTGATGAGGGAAAAAAATCAGGCTGACCAGCGTAACGGCCAAAGGGTAAATGCCGCCGGTAATGACGGCCAGAAACAGAAACAGGCGCAGATTGGGAAATGTCCACTTCATGAGAATTCAGCAGGTTAGGATTGGATTGTTCAAACAAGGCGCCATGCATTGATGACCATATCAATAAGCTTGATGCCCATGAAAGGAGCAATCAGGCCGCCCACCCCGTAAATGAGGATATTGCGCTTCAGCAGGGAGGCCGCTCCCGCTGGACGGTAGGAAACCCCCTTCAAGGCCAGCGGAATCAGCGCTACGATGATCAGGGCATTAAAAATCACAGTGCTGAGAATGGCGCTTTGCGGGGAATTCAGGTCCATTATGTTCAGGGCGGAAAGAGGTCCACTGGCCATGCCGTCAGCCACAAAGAGGCCGGCAAACATGGCGGGAATGATGGCAAAGTATTTGGCTACGTCATTGGCGAAGGAAAAGGTGGTCAGCGCGCCGCGGGTAATCAGCATTTGCTTGCCGATTTCTACGATTTCAATCAGCTTGGTCGGATTGCTGTCCAGGTCCACCATGTTGCCCGCCTCCCGGGCGGCCTGCGTTCCAGTGTTCATCGCCACACCCACATCGGCCTGGGCCAGGGCGGGAGCGTCATTAGTTCCATCCCCGGTCATGGCCACCAGGCGGCCGGCAGCCTGTTCCTCACGAATGCGCGCCAGCTTCATCTCAGGCGTAGCTTCTGCCATGAAGTCATCCACGCCGGCTTCCGCCGCAATGGATGCGGCAGTCAAGGCATTGTCCCCTGTCACCATGACAGTCCGGATGCCCATGGCCCGGAGCCGGGCAAAGCGTTCCCTAATGCCGCCCTTGACGATGTCTTTCAGATAAATGACCCCCAGCACGTCTTTTCCCCGGGCCACTACCAGCGGCGTACCGCCGACACGCGCGACATTCTGCACCATCATTTCCACCTCTTGCGGGAAAGTTCCGCCCCGGATTTTCACCCACTGCGCCACGCTTTCCGCCGCTCCTTTCCGGATGGAAACGACCGGACGGCCGTCGTGCTCCGCAATATCCACGCCACTCATTCGGGTGGAAGCGGAAAACGGGATAAAAACAATATGGTCCGCGTCCATATGGCGGCCCCGGATTCCAAACTGTTTTTTAGCCAGCACCACGATGCTGCGGCCTTCCGGCGTTTCATCGGACAGGGAAGCAAGCTGGGCGGCTTCCGCCAGCAGAAGGTCATCCACCCCGGGTGCAGGCAGGAATTCGTTCGCCATTCGATTGCCGAAGGTGATGGTTCCGGTTTTATCCAGCATCAGCACATCAATGTCCCCGGCTACTTCCACGGCGCGCCCGGACACAGCCAGCACATTCCGGCGCACAAGCCGGTCAATGCCGCTGATACCAACGGCACTTAACAATCCGCCGATCGTCGTCGGAATCAGGCATGCCAGAAGAGAGACCAGGATGGGCAGGGAAATACGGCCCTCCGCCCTGAAGCCAAGCGCCCGGGCAGAATCCTCAATGTATCCGGCCATGGCGGGAAGGGAAAGAACCACGGCAAGAAAAACAATGGTCAGCGCCACCAGCAAGATACCCAGAGCGGTTTCATTGGGCGTTTTCTGCCGGCTGGCCCCCTCCACCATGGAAATCATGCGGTCCAGGAACGTATGGCCCGGTTCCACGGTAATACGGATAACAATGCCGTCACTGATTACACGGGTTCCTCCCGTTACAGCGCTGCGGTCCCCCCCGCTTTCACGGATGACCGGAGCGGATTCCCCGGTAATGGCGGATTCATCCACGCTAGCGATGCCTTCTATCACCTCTCCATCCAGGGGGATGATATCCCCGGCCTCGCACAACACTTTGTCCCCTTTGCGCAATTCGGAAACGGAGACGATTTCCTCCGTTCCCTTGTCCGTCAGCAAACGGGCGTTCACATAAACGCGCATTTCTTTCAGGGCGTCCGCATACGCCTTTCCCCGGCCTTCCGCCAGCGCTTCCGCAAAGTTGGCGAAGAGCACGGTGAACCAGAGCCAGAGCGCGATTTGCAAAGTAAAGCCGAAGGGTTGCCCGGCAGCCAAATCCCTGATAAGGGCAATCGTTGCCATCAGGGCGCCGGCAGCCGTGATAAACATCACGAAGTTTTTAGACAGGACGCGCGGGTCAAATTTGCGCAGCGCATTCAGGAAAGCTGTTTTCAACATGGCTCCGTCATACCAGGATTGACTCTTTTTCTCCTTCATGATCATAAACATCCGGATTATCGGCTAATACGCCTTAAAGCATGGCTCCCGAATACAGGAGTAAATGCTCCAGAATAGGTCCCAAAGCCAGGGCCGGGAAGAAGGTGAGGGCTCCTACAACCAGCACGACGGCTACCAGCAGAACCATGAACATCAGGTTATCCGTCCCCATGGTGCCCTGGGCCGGCGGAGCGGTTTTCCTGGATGCCATGCTGCCAGCAATTATCATCACCGAAATAATGGTTCCGAAGCGGGCCAGCAGCATCGCCAACCCGCCCAGCAGGGAATAAAAAGGCGTATCCCCTGCAGCCAGACCAGCAAAGGCGCTTCCATTATTCCCGGCCTGGGAACCGAAGCAGTACAGGATTTCCGTCAGCCCGTGGGGGCCGGCATTGCAGATGGATGCCCGCCCGGCTTCCGTAGCGGCGGCCAGACCGCTCATGACCAGGACGGCCATGCCGGGCAGAAGGATGCCCACCATGGAGCAGCACACTTCCCGGGCTCCCATTTTTTTGCCCAGGAATTCAGGGGTTCGCCCCACCATTAAACCGCACAGGAACACGGTAATCATGGCAAACATCAGCATGCTGTACAAGCCGCAGCCCAGACCTCCGAAAATTACCCCACCCAGCAGCATATTGAACAGGGCAATCCCGCCGCCCAGCGGGGACATGCTGGAATGCATGCAGTTCACGGACCCGTTGGAAGATGCCGTCGTAGCGACGGACCAGAGGGAACTGTTCGTAACGCCCAGGCGCACTTCCTTGCCTTCCAGCATTTCCATGCCCGGGAAAAGCGGGTTTCCCGCATGTTCCGCCCACTGGGACAAGACAATGGCCGCCACAAGCAGAATCATCATGGCTCCGAAGATAATCCACCCCTGCCTCTTTCTTCCGATCATGACGCCATAGGCGTATGGGCAGGCGCAGCCGGCCAGAAGCAGGGAGAGCATTTCAACCATATTGCTGAAGGGCGTGGGGTTTTCAAAAGGATGCGTGCTGTTGTTCCCGAAAAAGCCGCCGCCGTTTGCTCCGAGCTGTTTGATGGCTATCTGGGATGCCGCCGGGCCACTGGGTATCATCTGTTCCACGCCATCCATGCCCGGCACGGCAATGGGTCCGTCAAAGGACTGCACCACACCCTGGGAGACCAGCAGAAGAGCAATGACCGTGGAAACAGGGACCAGAAAATACAACGTGCTGCGCGTCAGATCCGTCCAGAAGTTCCCCAGAGTAGAAGCGCATCTCCTTTCCAGCCCGCGGATCAGGGCGGACATGACGGCAATTCCCGTACCGGCGCTGACGAAATTTTGCACGCCCAGCCCGGTCATTTGAACAAAATAACTGACGCCTTCCGGCCCTTCCCCTGAATAGAACTGCCAGTTAGTGTTGGTCACGAAGCTGATGGCTGTATTCAAGGCTATATCCCACCGCATATTTTCAGTTCCGGCGGGATTCAGAGGCAGCCATTTCTGGCACAGCAGGGAAAGGAAAAGGACGAGGAATCCAGCGGCGTTAAACAAAAGAACGGCCGTCAAATACTTCTTCCAGTCCATTTCGCGGGTGGGGTCCACTCCGGCCATACGGTAGACGCAGCGCTCCACGGGACCCAGAACCGGGGAAAGCCATGTCTGCCTTCCCATCAAAACACTTGCCAGCCATTTTCCGAGAAACGGGGTGAAAGAGACCAGTATGCCTATGAACAGGACAATGATTAACAAGTCGTGTGAGGACACAACGCAACTCTACGCATATTCTGGAAATTCCGGGTAGTTAACAAAGGGCCTCCGGACATTAAGAAATTATTAATTCCTCTCCGGAAGCCCGTTTTTTAACGCCGGTGCGCCGTTAAAACTCCACGCCCAGGCGGAATCCCACCCAGAATTCGTCTCCGGCATCCCTGTGACGCAGCACCGTAGCCGCCTGGGAATAATTGACGGAGCCGGAAAGCGTATAATGTTCTGCAAACCGCCATGTCACGCCCAGGCTCCAGTCAATGCAGTTGGAGCCGTCATCATAGTCCACGTTATAACCGCCGTTGTACCCGTACCTGACCATGGGAACCACGGTCACATTTTCCAGGGGGGACCACTCCAACCGCACAAAGGCGCTGTAATAGGCTTCAAAATCCTGGTGTTCCACTTTCACCTGGGTTTCCGCTCCTACAGCCATCCAATCCGTTACGGCATAGGAGACCGTCAGCGCCGGATTGGCCACATTATAATCCTGCGTAAAATAGAATTGGTGCTCATACCAGGGATTGACAGTCCACTTCCCCAGATTCCAAGCGTAACCCAGAACCAGGTCCAGTTCATCGTAATTGGCGGAATCTCCTCCGGCATACCAGGCGCTGAACGTAAGATTCTTCCAAGAAATGCTCGGAGCCACTTCCCAGATGCCGCTGCCCGGCAGGCAGTCCAGACCTTCCGTTACGTACTTACTGGACCACCCCGCCGAGAAGGAAAAGGCCCAATCCGTGTCTGTCGAAGGTATGGCGGCCTCCTGCATGTTTGTCAGGGAGGCTATCGACGGAGAAACCGTTTCCTCTCCTGCGCAGACGGTTCCTGCTATCATGGCGCAGCCCAGGGCTGCGGCTCCTACGTTTCTTGCGTTGTACTTGATCTTCATAAAGACGTATTGAATACGTCTTGGATCCTACACAGCATGTTGGACTGCGTGAAGTTAAGCCACATTCTCCAACCGTTATGAAAAAATATATTTCCCGGCTGCCGCAGATAATGTGCCGCTATTTTTTCCAGCCCAGTAAAACTGGGACAAGGGCTACTCGGCTCCATCCGCCACAATTCTGTAACCCAGGCCGGATTCCGCGCGGATAATGCGGTTTTCCGGATCGGAATCCCCCAGCTTCTGGCGCAGGTGGGCAATGTGCACCCGCAGGTAGTGCGTGTCCTCCTCATGCTGGGGACCCCAAATTTCACGGAGCAGCTGGCGGTGGGTCATCACCTTGCCCTGATGGAGCAGAAGCAGGCGCAGAATTCCGTACTCTTTGGAGGTTAAATGAATTTCCTCTTTCCCCTTCTCCACGCGCCGGGAACTCAGATCCACGACAATGGGACCCAGCCGGAATACGGACGGCTCACGGTCCGGACGATTGCGCCGAAGCATCACGCGCAGGCGCGCCAGCAATTCACGGCCGCTGAACGGCTTGGTCAGGTAATCATCCGCCCCGGCATCCAAGGCATCCACCTTTTCATCCTCCCTGTCCCAAGCCGTTAGAATCAGGATAGGAACCTGAGTCCACTCCCGAAGCTGTTTCAGCACTTCCAAGCCGTTAATGTCCGGAAGCCCCAGATCCAGAATAATGGCATCCGGCCGCTTCAGAGCGGTCTCACTCAAGCCAAGCTGCCCGTTTTCACACTCGCGGACATGGTAGCCTGCGCCGGTCAGCGTCAGGTTCAGAAGACGGCGTATCTGCCGTTCATCGTCAATAATCAGGATATCTGCAGGAAAGTTGCTCATGAGGCAGGAGGAATTACTCTTCAGGAACACTATCGTGCTCCACCAGGGGAAGGACAAGCCGGAAACATGTTCCGGCGGAAACGGGAACCAGGGAGACGGCACCGCGCTGAGCTTCCATGAACCCGCGCACAATGGGGAGCCCCAGGCCCAAACCACCGGGCCGCGTCGTCCGGAAACGTTCAAAAATGGTTTCCGCCCGTTCGGGAGGAATGCCCGGCCCCATGTCATGAATATCCAGCCAGACCTGGCCGCGCACGGAGTCGGCACCACCTTGCAACGTAACAGAGGTTCCCTCAGGAGTATGTACGCAGGCATTCAACAGCAGATTGACCAGTACCTGTTCCATCAGGGAAAAATCCGCCTTCACCAGCGGATAGTCCGGCGGCAGGGAAACAGACACGGGATGATTCCGGCGTGCTTCCCTGGTAGCAGCCAGAGCCCCTTCAATAACATCCCCCAGATCGCACCAGTCCAGTTTGGGTTTCAAAGCGCCGGATTCCAGGCGGCTCACATCCAGCAAATTCTTCACCAGGCGGCGCAGACGGCGCGCGGCCAGTAAAATTTCCCCGTATTCTTCCCGCTCCTCCGGTGCGGACGCGGCACGTCCGGCCAATTTTTCACAGCCGCCCTCAATCACGGCCAAAGGCGTTTTGAACTCATGGGAAACACTGTCCAACAGGGATCGGTGCAGTTTTTCCGATTCTTCCATAAGCCGTGTACGCGCCCGTTCCGCCCTCAATTCTTCACGCTCCAGCGCCATGGCCAGCTGCGCTCCCATGCTTTCCAGCAAATCCTTCTGCCCGGCCGTCAGGCACTCCCCTTCCTCTGGCCTTACGCCCAGTACGCCCATGCAACGCTCCCCGGACATCATGGGAAGGTAAAACCCTTCCGCTACCGGGATCGTATCCGTAAACCTTCCTGCGGGGCGGCGGTGTTCCATACACCAGACTGCCACGCTCCATTCCTTCTCATCCATGGCGTACTCTCCGCCGGTCTCCCAAAGCCTCAGCTTACCGCCGCCTCCTTCCGGCGTCATGACAGCCAGGCGCACCCCCATAATCTGGCTGATCTGTCCCGCCGCGACGGAAATGAGGGAAGGCACGTCCGAAGCGGATCCAATGGCCCGGGAATACAGGAACAGGGCATTGGTCTTTTTTTCCCGTTCCCGTTCTTCCCGCTCGCGGATCCTCAGGCGGGAAGTGAGCCGTCCCGTAGAAAGGGCCACCAAAAAGAAAAAGAAGCACATCAAGGCGTCCTCCAGCCGCTCTATCTTGAACGTCATCACCGGGGGAATAAACAGCAGGTTCCACAACAGGACACTCAGCGCCGCGGCCAGAAGCATGGCCCAGCGGGAACGGATGAAAAAGCCCAGGCCCACTACTCCGGCCAAATACAGGAAACCGGGAGCAAAATAACCGGTAAATGCGGAAACCAGCAGGCCGGCACCCGTGACGGCCGCTGTCACGCCTGCGGCCAGCCAGTAATCCCGGCCATCTTTCTCCGTTTTCCGGTGCCAGCTCTTCCAACGGTTACGGCCCGGTCCCGAAGCGGCGGGAACCACGTAAATATCAATCTGGTCGCTTCCCTTCACCAGCTTATCCACCAGGGATATGGGCCGCACCAGGCCCCACAGGTAGCTTTCCTGCGGTTTGCCCACCACAATTTGGCTGACATTTCTTAAAAAAGCCATGCGGAGCAGCGTTTCCGCCAAATCGGAACCGGGCATCACGACCACTTCCGCGCCCAGCCGCCGCGCCAATTCCAGATTGGCGTCCAGCCGCTGCTGCTGTTCAGGAGGCAAGGGCACGCCCGTATCCACGGAAAGGGCTATCCACGGAGCGTTCAGGGCATAAGCCATGCGGCGCGTCCAGCGTACCAGCCGGGCGGAAAACGGGCTGGGACCTACCGCCACCATCAGACGTTCCCCGCTGCGCCAGATAGAGCGGTCCCCGGAAATGGTACGCACCTCCGTCAGTTCATGGTCCACCTTCTCCGCTACGATGCGCAGGGCCAGTTCCCGGAGGGCCGTCAAATTGGACTCCTTGAAAAAATGATCCAGAGCGGCGGAAGCCTGGGGAGCGCTGTACACTTTCCCCTCCCGAAGGCGCGTCCGCAGCTGATCCGGAGTAATGTCCACCAGCTGGATGCAATCCGCCTCCGCCAATACGGAATCCGGCACGGTTTCCTGCACGGGGGCGGCTGTAATGTCGTGAACGGTATCGGAACGGCTTTCCAGATGCTGCACGTTCAGCGTGGTGTAAACGTCTATTCCCGCGGCCAGCAAATCCTCCACGTCCTGATAGCGTTTCCTGTGGCGCATTCCCGGGACGTTGGTATGCGCCAGTTCATCCACCAGAATAAGCTGGGGCTTCACGCGCAATGCCTCCTCCAAATCAAATTCCTCCATTTCCACTCCCCGGTAAACCATCTTTTTCATGGGAAGGCGCGGCAGCCTGCCAATGAGCCGCATCGTATCTTCCCTCCCATGGGATTCCGCCACGCCGATAATGACTTGCACGCCCTTGTCCGCCGCCTGAATGGCCGCCTCCAGCATGGCGCATGTTTTGCCTACTCCCGGCGCCATGCCAAAGAAGATTTTCAGCAAGCCGCGGCCGGGACGGGCTTCCTCCCTCCGGATGGAGGCCAGAATCCTGTCCGCCCGCTGGCTGTCCGAATGCGTTTCTGAAAACATGAAAAGAGGAATCGGAATGATATCCGGCTTGAATGTTGGAATCAACCTAATGGAAGAACGTTCAGGGCGCAAATAAAACAACCCGGAAAAAACATTAAAATTTTATTAAATCCTCTCCCCTGTTTTCAGGCTCTCCCCACCCCTTCCTCTGCCAAGCATTCCTGAAATCTTTTTTTCATGATTTTCCCCTTCCAGGTTCCGCACCGTATCTCTACCACCCTGCCTCCGTCCTGTTTTTCCTGTGTCCGGCCATTGGAAGTTACTGTTCCGGAGGCATTGAAAAAAGCGGCGGCAGCCCTTCCTGCGCTTCAAATCCCGGGGCCATCCCCCGGACAAACCTGAAAGCTTCCTCCATCCGGGGAAAAGTCTGACAAATGAAAAACGGGAATGTTTCCCCCTTTCCTAATTGACAAACGATTTCCTTTCTTCTTAATGGGTTAATGTTTATCAATCCGGTACATTGTCTGCCAGCCTCTCTCTGCGCATGCGCGTTGCTTCCGGCAACAATCGCCTCCCTGCATGCGGAAACGGCTTACAGTACGCCCTGCGGCTATATCCAGACAACCCTGTACGCCAAAGCAACGGGTTATCTGGGTTTAGGGGTGCATCCGGAAGCCTTGGTACAGCACACCCTTGAAGAAGGCAACATTACCATTTCCGGTAATAAAGTCACCATCACGGACCCGGACGTTCATTTCAACGACCTGATGAATGAAAACTCCGCCTATGTGCTGGTTCTTCACTTCGGCAATGAAGTTATAGCTCTTCCCTTAAACCGGGATGGTTGGAAAAAACCGGGAGCCAGCTGGACGGAGCATTCCATTAAAGTGGATGACCGCCTTCTTTCTGATCTGGTAAGCAAGGGCACTCCCCCCGATTCATATGTCCTGCGCAAGGCGCGCACTCTGGATGATATTCTTGGAGAAGACAACCAGTTTGGCCTGAAAAGCGGCTCCGCCATGTCTGCAGACACGGTTAATATCTTTAATTCGGCAACCACCAAGCTTGCCGCTTATTATTCTGGAAATGAATGGAGAAGAAGGGGATCTACGGAAAATATCGGCAGTATGCCGGTGTTCAGCCATGAACCCCTGACCATTACGCGCAAAGCTGGTTCCGATGTTACAGCTGTGGTCATTGGGGAAGTATCCCTGAAGAATCAGAAGCTGGTCGTTCCCACATTCAATTCCCTTCTTCACACTCGCCTGCCCCTTTCCCAGACTTTGGCTGAAATAGCTTTGCAATTGCCTGATGACGCCGTCATCAACATTCCCGCAGATGACAAAAATGCCATGGTCAAGGTCGTCAACAACAACGGTTCCTGGAAACGTCAGGACAATGGAGAGGATGTTTCCAATATCCCCTTCAGCGGAGTTTTTTCCATCTACTACGAATCTTCCAAGACACCTTCCTACATCACGGTGTCCAGCAAACATCAAACCAATAAATAACCAGCCATGTTCTATCGCTCCCTTTTCACTAATGCTTTCACCGCCTGCGCTCTCTTTTCTGGAGAAATTGCCTTAGCGGACAGTTTCAATATCAGCAATGACGATTCCTCCGCATATTCCCTAATCAATTCTCTTGGGGAACCGCTGAATGCGGGCAATGCCATTTTAGGCACCTTCAGCAGCGGTACTTGGAGTTATGATGTGACCACCAGCCGATGGAACTTCCAAGGCAATTCGTATGCACAGGATCAACTGAAATACAGTGATCTGATGAGCATGCAGAACAACTTCACCAGCGCGTTGACAAATATACCGGAAGAGCAAAATGGCGGCGTCGCTGACGGCAGATTTAACTTGTCCGGAGATTACTCTTCTTCCCTGACATCCCCGGTTTATCTAATGGTGACGGGACAGGATGGAGAAACAGCTCTTTTTGTCTTTAAAGACGTGTCCAGCGACAGTCTGCTTAATTACGATAATATAGATATATCCGGCACCGAGACGTTCGATCTGTGGCTTACGACCAAGGAGCAGGCTCTAACAAACGAGCTTGACTACTACACCGAATGCATCCTGGGAAACATCAATCTGCAAAACAATACTATCCAGCTTTTGATCCCGGAACCCGCGACAGCCACCATGAGCTTGCTGGGTTTGACGGCCCTGATGGTACGCCGTAAACGGAAATAGAAGCTTCCCTTTTCATCAAACCCCTGTACGGGTATTTTCCGTACAGGGGTTTTTTGTTCTGCCAATTGTTCATCCTCCATCTTCTTCTGCATTTTCCCTCCAGGAAACCCATGGAGCCCGGCAATAAAACGCCCCGCGCACTCGGAAAGAGCGGCGGGGCGCCTGTTCAAACGGTAAAAACCGCAGGAGTTATTTCTTAACGGGAATGATATCCAGTTCCGCTACGGCGGCGTAATCCCGCCCCTGCGCCTCACTAAGGGCGGAAAAACGGAAATAACGCGCCTTGACGGGAGCCTGGAATTTCACTTCCTGTAGGTCAGCACTGTCCGGGAAGGAGCCCTTGGCGGCAGGCTGCCATTTCTCTCCGTCCGTGCTCACGTCCACGGAATAATCTTTCACGCGGCCATTGCTGCTGCCATCCTGACGTGGAAGATAAGTGATTCCGGAGAATTCCCGCTCCTTACCCAGGTCCACGGCCAGTACATGCGGATGTTTGGTCACGGTTTTATTATATTCAGAGTGCCAGAAGGTGCCGGGATCACCGTCAATGGCAAATTCGGCGTCCGCTTCGCCCTGCTCCTGGCTGGTTACGCTCTTGACCGTATACTTGTCCGTGCGGGTCAGCATGGTCATATCCAGCCGGGCCGCAGGCACGCGGATTTCCCCCTTGTAGGACTTGGCGGTAATGGGCCGCATAAAGAAGGACATCGGGTAGGGCTTGTTGGCCTTGATGATGTCCCTGCCCATGGGGCCGGGACCGCAGGAAGCACCCCCCAGGCCGCGCGTGGCGGAAGAGAGAACCAGCACGGTCTTATCCGTCGTCTTCGGCAGTTCCACGGGGTGGTTTGCCAGGATCAAATCCGTTGTGGTATACGGAAGGGCGGAGAAAGCGAACGGTGCGCCCACGGAACCGAAAAGCAGGCCGTTCCCCTTGTCGTCCGTAACGGTCACCCAGCGGGTATCCTCATGGTTGCCGCAATCCTGCGGTCTGCCGTACGGGAAGAAAGAATCCCAGGCTGTCGTTTTATACACGCCCAGAGGCATGCCGCTCTTGCGGTCAGCATAGTTTTCTTCCGGCCCACGCCCGTAATAGGCTACGTTGTCCATATTCGCCGGCAACTGGAGTTCGTATCCCAGGCGCAGCAGTTCCAGGGGATTGCCGCGCGGAAGCAGTACGGATTGGCAGACGACAGTTCCATCCGCATAGATGGTCCATTCCAAATTATTGATGAAATGGGTGTTCGTATCGTTCAGGGGTTGCTTCCTGGCCGTGATGGTGGTCTTGGTATCGCCGTAGCCGCTGATGTTTTCAGCCTGTTTGCCGCTTACCTTGATGGATTGCTTGACGGTGACGCTATTGCCGTTATCAATGGCTTCGTAACTGAGCAGTTCATGCTTCAGTTCACGGAGGCCGTTAGCCATGCTCTTGGCCATGACGCCCGGCTCATTGCTGGAGGCGGCGCGCAGGGCGTTCACCGCCATGGGCGTTTTAAACAGAGGCTTGCCGTTTACCGTGAACTGGGCCAGTTCCCCGGTGGCCGCGTCAAACTGCACGGAAAAATCCTTGCCGGAAACGGTATGCTTGTCCGTGCTGAGGCTGACTTTGCCCGCAGGAGCCTTGAACACAGGCAGATCTCCCTGCACGGGAAGCTGGAGCTGGTCAAAGGCCAATTCATATCCCTTCTTGGCCCACCCCCTGTCCTTCTTCAGCTTGTAACTTATGCGCAAGGCATACTCCACCCCCGGTTTCCGGTTTTTCAACTGGGGAATGTCCGGAATGGGAACCACAATCTTTTCTCTGGGACCGGCCGGAGGCGTGTCCAGCCTGCCTTCAGCCACTACATTGCCGTTTTCCGTGAGGGTCCAGGTAATGTCGTATGGAGAAAGGTCCGTAAAGAAATTCTTGTTGAAAATGGAAATCCTGCCGTCGTCCGTCAAAGATGTGGAAATATTCTGATAGACGTGCTTGACTTCAAAATAACCCGGTTCCGGCGTGCGATCCGACAGGATGGTGCCGTTGAACACAAACTGGCCGCTATTGGGATGGTCGTTGAAATCGCCGCCGTAGCAGAGCATCTTTTCTCCATTCGGCAGGGTCTTGTACAAGCCCTGGTCCACCCAGTCCCAGATGGCGCCGCCCATAATGCGGTCGGAAGACTCAATGGCCTCCCAGTAATCCGCCAGGTTGCCCATGGCGTTCATCATGTTGTGTGCGTACTCGGAAATATAGTAGGGCTTGGGGAAATCCTTGTTGCCCGCCATGGAACGCGTCCAGTCCACGGACGGATACTGGTTGGACCCCAGGTCCACAATGTCATTATTGCGTTCGTAGTGGGTGGGGCGGGACATATCCCTGGCCTTCACCATCTTTTCCGCACTGCGGAAATTCTGGCCGGGGCCGGCTTCATTCCCCAGGGACCACATAATCACGCAGGGATGGTTCTTGTTGCGCTCCACCATCGCCATGATGCGGTCCACATGGGCCGGCATCCACTCAATGGGATGGGAAAGGGACTCCTTGCCATAGTAATAGCCGTGGGACTCGATGTTGGCCTCATCCTGCACGTAAATGCCGTACTTGTCACAGAGGTAATAAAAATAAGGATCCGCGGGATAATGGGAACAGCGCACGTGGTTGATATTGGCGCGTTTCATCATCCGCACTTCTTCCTCCATCTGCTCCGGAGTCACGTAATGCCCTGTTTCCGGATGGCTTTCATGGCGGTTCACGCCCTTTACCTTTACCGGCTGGCCGTTTACCAGGAACACGCTGTCCTTAATCACCACATTGCGGAAACCCACGCGGGAGGAAACCATTTCTTCCGTCTTCCCGTCACGCTTCAGCGTCAGTATCAGGGTGTACAGGTTGGGATCCTCCGCAGACCATAGCCTGGGTTTGGAATAAATGCCCAGCAGGGAAGTTTTAAAATCCTTCATGCCGGTAATGCGCAAGGGCTTTTCCAACACGCCGTCATATGGCGCATCCTTGGGCTTGACAGGTTCTACCAGTTTTCCGGCAGCGTCATACAGGGCCATGGAAACCGTGCAGCCGTCCAGCTTTTCCGTTGCCGGAAACAGATTGCGAACATCCACATCCACCTGAAGGCGCCAATCGCCGTCCACGGTCCCCGGTTTGGCATGGTCAATATTCAAAGCCCAATCCCTCTGGTCCACCGGATTGGCCTGTGCGAAAAAGTCGCGGATGTGAACTTTCGGCAGCGCAAAGATGGAAACATTGCGGAAAATGCCGGACAGGCGGAACATGTCCTGGCATTCCAGATATGCTCCGTCGGAATGGCGGTACACCTCTGCGGCCACCACGTTCTCCCCCTTCTTAAGGTAGGGGCTGATGTCAAAACGGGCCGGATTCCGGGAATCTTTGGAAAAACCTACATACTGCCCGTTGATCCAGAGGTAGAAAAAGGAATCCACTCCGTCAAACTGCATGTACACTTCCCTGCCGCCCCAGTCCGCAGGCACTTCAAAAGTGCGGCGGTAGGAACCTACGGGGTTCCGTTCCTTGTAGGACGTATAATTCTTGTTGGAAGGCTCCTTCATTACATAAGGCCAGGAGCGTTCAAAGGGATACGGCTGATTGGAATAAATGGGGGTGCCGTAACCCTGAGTCTGCCAGGAGGAAGGCACCTTAATCTCCTTCCAGTCCTTTACGTCGTAATCCGGCTTGTAAAAATCGGCCGGGCGGCTCTGGGGATCCTTCGCCCAGTGGAACTTCCACTGACCGTTCAGGGACCTGCGCCATTTACTGTTTTCAGGCAGCACTTTCAAGGCGGACTGCAAATCGCTGAAAGACGCGAAAAAGGCGGTTGGAGCTTCCTTATTCAAATGCAGGTTTTGTTCCTGTTCCCATTCCAGCCCTGTGGGGGCTGGCGCGGGGGCGGAATCGCCCGGTGCTCCCAGGCCGCACATGGCGGAACTTACCGCCAGCGCGGTACAGGATAAAAGCCAGGATCTGGTCGTTCTCATGAAATCAATATGTGTCGGAGTTGATATGCACAAACGGATTGTCCTGTTACATACGAATCCGCAATTCTAATTCTAACAGCAAACTTGCCCTTTGCAAGCTGCTGTTGCGTTTATGAACGGCCTGCAAACGCAGCCGTTAAAAAGTATGCCGGAGCTGGAGAACGCCCACACACTGCATGGATTCCTGCTGGGTGTACTCCTTGGTCATGTAATGCAGGCCGAAAAGCAATTCCGAGCGCTTGTACCGGAGGCCGAAGCCATAACCCCATTCTCCCACTACGGGATACTTGTTCACATACTTGGGGGAGGAACGAAACACCGTACCATCCAGATACAGGTCATGAGCCACGGCTCGCACGGCAGCATGAATATAACCGTAATACCCCCAATTGGAAACGGACATCCTGTTATAAACGAAGGGAGGCGCTGCGCTGGTCGCGCCGCGAATGCTGTTCTCCGGAGAAGTATTGCCCAGATTATAGCCGAAGCGGAAGGACATGCCGCCCCCCGCCTGCACCTTTACTGTGCCGGCGTCCGCATGCCAGTAAGCCAGGGCATCCGTTTCAAAACCGGAGCCGTAGCGCTTCTCCAGTCCGCGCAGGCGGTAATACCGCTTGAAAAACAAATTGGCAGTCATCTCTCCGGGGAGCTGGTTGGCCCAGCCGGGCCATTGCTCCATACCCCACAGCTTATGGATGAAATGCTGGGAGCCCTTGGCGAGGGAATTCGTGCCCGTGGTGCCGAGCTGCAGCTCCAGGGAATTGGCCCGGTCTTCATTCTTGACTAGGGAGGTCAGCCCCAGCGTCAGGTTGCCCACATAGGGGTGCTGGTTGTAGATGGGATAGGTGGCCTTCTGCTCCGGGGTGTACATGAGCTGGGTCAGGTCCAAACCCCACTGCTGGCGCAGGTTGGCGGAACCGCTCATGCCCATGAACCGCCGCCAGGAATCCGAGGCGTTCGTGCCGCCCAGCACTGTTCCCAGCATGCCGGAAAACGTATGGCTCCGGGACGTGGTGCCGGACATCCACGCAAAGCGGACGCCGTTGGTATAATTATCATCATCCCCCACGAACATATCGTTTTCCAGATGGAAACTGATAACGGAGCCCTCCTGCGGCGCTTCTATCTGCTGGGTTCCTGCCTGCAGGAAGCCCACCGGCAGCAGGGCGGCGCACATGCACAAAGCCGTACATTTCATGCGGGGCAGTTTGTGCGTTTCACTTCCGCGTGGCAAGGAAAAATCAGGCATGCTCTGCGTTTGCACTTTTCAAAGCCGGCAAATATCCACAAACTTCATCCGTTCCGCCACAGTCCCTTACACCATGATTATTGACACGCACTGCCATCTGGCTTCCGCTCAATTCGACCAGTCCCGCAGGGAAACTTACGTCCAGCATGCCCTCCGGGAAGGCATTGACCGCATGATTACGCTGGGGGCGCGGATGGATGACTGGGAGGCAAACACGGCGTGGGCGCGCCAGTTTCCCGGCGCGGTTTTTTGTGCGCTGGGCATCCATCCGGACGATGCCCATGACGCCCCGGCAGACTGGGCGGACCAGCTTTTCCGGAAGGCGCAGGACGTTCCCCTGGCCGCCATCGGGGAAACGGGCCTGGATTACTTCCACGGGACGCCCCAAGGCTGGGAAACGGAACAATTCCACCGCCTTCAGCAGGACCTTCTGGAACGGCACTTTGACCTGGCGGAGCGCCTGGGCCTTAATATCGTCCTGCATACGCGGGACCGGAAAGGCTCCGCGAGCTTTGAGGACGCCTTGGCTATTGCCCGGAACTACGCGGGCCGCGTGCGTCCCGTATTTCACTGCTTCATCGGAAATACCGCTCAGGCCATGCGGATCTTTGACGAACTGGACGGCATGGTCTCCTTCACCGGAGTGGCTACTTTTAAAAACGCCCCCGTAGTGGCGGAAACCGCAAGCTGGTGCCCGGAAAACCGTATCATGCTGGAAACGGACTCCCCCTATCTCAGCCCGGAACCCCTCCGGGGCCGCATGAACGAACCCGCCCATCTCATTCATACAGCCCGTTTCATCGCCGCTGCCAGAGGCATGAACCTGGAAGATCTGGCCCATGTGACGACCCGAAATGCGGAAACCTTTTATAATCTGGGCAAGGTCTGAAAAAAATCCCGACAATCCGCGCTACCGCCTTGAATCCGAAATCATAAATTAGTATGAACAGGGCACACATGAAAACGCCATTCATTTTAACCTGCGCCTGCGCTGCCGCGCTGGTATTCCCCCTCTCTTCCTGCTCCACCCAGAATTCCTCCACGGCCGGTTACGACACTGCGGAACCGGCCAGCGGCGAAATCCCGCCGTGGATCGCGGAAAGCTCTGATCCCGCTTACGAATCCGGCCATTACAGCCCGGTTCAGAGTTCTTCCAGCTACGCTTACAATCCCCCCGCCAAGCCTTCCGTCACTAAAAAATCATCCGCGCGGAAGAGCACGGCCGGCAGTAAATCCTCCCGCAGCACGGCTGCCAGAAAGAGCTCCTCCCGTAAATCCGCTCCCAAGGCCCGCACCTACACCGTGAAGAAAGGCGATACGCTGGGAGCCATCGCCCGCAGGAACGGCACCTCTGTCAAGGCCCTTAAAAGGGCTAACGGCCTTAAGTCCGATCTGATTCACATCAACCAGAAGTTGACGATTCCGCGTTCCAAGTAATCCGGGGGATCCTCCCGGTTCCACCACTTATGAAGCCTCTCCTTGTTCTGGCCGCCTTCCCCGTGGTGCTCATGGGGTGGGCGTCCTGCTCCCACTCCGGCACGGGCCATGCGGCCCTGCCGGATCCGCGTGCCGTGGACAAATCCGTTCCGGAATATAAAAACCCGTTTCATCCTTCCACATACGCTCATTTTGTAGCCCGCAAGGACTACCGGAAAACGTACGACGTCTATAAGGACGATACCTTGTTGAACCGCCAGCCGAAAAAATCCCGAAAAATCTTCGTCTGCCTGGACGAACAACGGGGCCAGTATCTGGTGGACGGCTTGGTCGCCATGGACTTCCCCCTCTCCTCCGGCGTAAAAGCCTATCCGACCAAAACGGGGGACTACGCCGTTATCTCCAAAAAGGAAGACCATGCTTCCAACCTCTACGGCAAAATGTATGATGCCGAAGGCAAATGCATCAACTACAATGCCGAATCCACGGATCCCATACCGGAGGGAGGTCGTTTTGACGGCTCTCCCATGCCTTATTGGCAGCGTCTTACCAACGCGGGGCTGGGTTTGCATGTAGGGAAAGTTCGGCGGCATCCTGTTTCCCATGGCTGCGTCCGTTTGCCGCGAAATGTTGCGGAAATCCTCTACAGGCAAACCAGCATAGGAACGCCCGTTACCATCCAGAAAACGCCGCTCCCCGTGCCGGAAGCGCAGAAAATCCCTCCCGCACAACAACAGGAATCCGGAGGCCGCAAACAATAGCCTGCCGGGAAAACGCTCCCTTCAAAACACAAACTGTTTTAAAAAGACTGCCCGGAAAGCAGTCTTTTTTCTATCCCATTTTTTCCAAGGCATTAACATGACGTATAAAAAAATTATATTTCCTAAATTATTGCACTATTTTTACGGCCACACAACGAAAAGAAGCGTTTTGTAATCCTCATCGGAGGGCAAATAAAAATGCCGGATAAGATGACTGGGTAAAACCAATCACCTTATCCGGCATTTTTTGTTTCCCAGCAAAAAATAGCCATAAGAATAACAGACACATATGAAAAGAAATGCAATTGATTTAGGCACACTGGACGTATGCACATTATTCAGAAAGTATTTTATCCCGACCTTATTCGGGATGCTTAGCATATCGGCAGTAACGGCAGTAGACGGAATACTCGTCGGCCACGGAATCGGAAGCGATGGCATTGCCGCTATCAATATATGCATTCCCCTGCTGATGCTGTTTACCGGGATAGGGCTCATGGCAGGCGTAGGCTCATCCGTAGTCGCTTCCATTCAGCTATCAAAAGGAAAACTGGGAGCCGCGCGCCTTAATGTCACCCAGGCCTTGTTGTTCGTCACCATTGCCGCCATCGTGCCATCTGCCTTGATGATGGCATATCCGTCAGCTACAGCCCGATTTTTAGGCGCTTCCGAACATCTTACCCCCATGGTTAGGGAATACCTGTTGTGGTTCATCCCCTCGTTGATATTCCAGATGTGGTGCTCTGTCTGCCTATTCATGATTCGTTTGGATGGCGCTCCGAAGTTGGCTATGATGTGCAATATCATTGCTGCAATCATCACCGTAATACTCGGTTGGCTGTTTATCTTTCCATTGGGCTGGGGATTGACGGGAGCTGCTTTCGCCGCAACCATAGCACTGTTTGCGAGCGGCGCCACGGGCCTTATTTATTTATGGAAATTTGCACATAAACTGCGGATTTATCCTATTAAATGGAGCATCAGAAGTTTTCGGTTCTCCCTCCTTAATATTGTCTGCCAATGTCGCATCGGTTCTTCCGCTTTGCTGACTGAAGCGACACTGGCCACGCTCATGTTCGTCGGGAACCACACATTGATGAAATATCTGGGAGATAATGGAGTAGGAGCGTTCGGCATTGCCTGCTATTACCTTCCGTTCGTATTCATGGTAGGCAATGCCATAGCGCAATCAGCGCAACCTATCATCAGCTATAACTTCGGGCTTGGAGAGAAAAAACGCGTAGCCGATACAAAACGGATCGCATTATTTACCTCCGTTGTTTGCGGCATAGTCACGACGGCAGCATTCATTTTGTTCCCGCATATTCTGGTAGGCTTGTTCGTCAATCCAGACAGCACTGCGGCGCTCATAGCCATTGAGGGATTTCCATATTTCTCCCTGGCATTTGTTTTCTTCATCATCAACCTGATGCTCATCGGTTATTACCAAAGCGTGGAAAATGTAAAACTCGCCAATTTGTTTGCCCTGTTGCGAGGATTTGTTTTTCTTATTCCATGCTTTATCCTGTTGCCTGAAGCAATGGGAACGAACGGTGCGTGGCTAGCACTTTGTCTGTCGGAAATGTTGACCATATTAACAGTTGCTGTCCTATTTATTCTACGCAAAAAGAAAACACTTCTGCATCAAACAGGTGAAGAATGCAGTTAAAAAGATTGTTCTCAGGCATGCCACGACACGCGCATAAAATACTTGCAAGCGAATATAGATGACTTAGCACTTTGTCTTCCCTGAACTGGCTACAGCTTTTAAAAATTATTAAACAAAAGATATTTCTTTAACAAAGTTTTTCTGGGAAAACGACAGGATAGGGATTACCCTCTGCTGCGAGAAACCCTAAGATTTTTGTTATGCCTGCATCTCCGGAGCGCATTCTGGAAAATTTGTTCCCCTTTTACCGGCAGGAAGAATTTCCCGTTCTCCTGCACCAGTATAAAACGTGGTCGGAAAGTCGCCCTCTGGAAGGATGCCGGATTATTGACGCTTCTCCCGTGTTCCGGAATACCTGCGCCAAATACGCCTCTCTTCTGGCCGCAGGAGCGGAGCTGACAGTAGCGGTCTCCCCGGTAATGCCCTATGACCCGGAAACAGCCGTATTATTGGGACAGTATGGAATTCCCGTGGTGGAAGCGGAACGGGCAGGCGGACCTTATGATGTGGTCATGGACTGCGCCGGAGCGCTCAGCCATGTTCCCAGCCGCTGCGGGTATGTGGAATTAACCCGCTCGGGTGCGGAACGCTATGCGGCATGCACGCAGCCCGTGTGGATGGTGGACGCCGGAAAGATTAAACAGATAGAAACCTGCCTTGGAACCGGAGAAAGTTTTTTCCGGGCTCTGGAATCTCTTGGAATAAAAAATGAACAGGGACAGACTCTGGTAATCATTGGACATGGAAAAGTTGGCCGCGGAATAGCTCTGCATGCTCTCAGACGGAAACTGAATGTCATTGTAGCGGACGTGGAAAAAAAACCTCTGGCTTCCGCCTCTTTTGTGCCGGCAACGGACAGGAAAACCCTTACTGACGCAATCAGGCATGCTTTCTGCGCCGTTACGGCTACGGGAAAGCGGCATGCCATGTCAGGGCTTATTGAGCCGGCCATGCCTTTCTCTTCCGGCGTTCTGCTTGCCAATATGGGTGTGGAGGATGAATGGGGGCCGGAAATTCCGAAAAACCGCCTGCTGAACGAAGGCCGCCCTCTTAATTTTATTCTGCCGGACCCTACGCAAATGCGTTACATTGATCCGCCCCTGGCTCTTCATAACCAAGGAGCTCTGGAACTTGCCGAAGGCCGAGTTTTGCCAGGCCTTTTTTCTCCTCCGCCGGAAATGGAAGAGCATTTTCTTTCCCTGATACGTTCCTGCGGTTCCGTACCGCCTGACATGCTGAACTGGATTTCCTGACTTATCATCTTGTCTTTGCCGGGATAAAGCGGTAGCGTATAGAATACGGTCGGGAACTTATTGTTCCATGGTCGGTTTGACGTTTCATTGACTTCGCAACTCATGAACACTTATTATTTCTACCGCAGTTATCGGCTGGGAGGGAGAATTCTCGGAACCCTGGGATGCAGCCTGGCCTGGGCTTTTTTCGGTTCCGGCTGGTGGAACTTTCTTCTCGGCGCCCTTTTACTGTTCCTGTGGCTTCCCGTTATTATGGGCAGGCCTTATTTTCTCACAATCACTTCTTCTTCCATCTTCTGGGGCAACAGCATTTCACGCAGGGAAATACCGTGGGAATTAATTGAACGCATAGGATGCACACCAAATAATGAGGCAGAACCCGGATTGATGATTAAATTGAAGGACGGACGTATTCTGGATGTGGAACATTCCTGTTTCAATTCCATATCCTCCGTCCGTGAAGCCATTCTTCAAGCGTCCGGTTTTTATCCCTTTCATCTTGCTCCGGACTTGTTCGCTCCTCCGGGTCTGCTGGGCGAGTGATACGGAGTAAAATTTGTCAATTCTCCGCTCTGAATATTTGCTGTCCCCGCATCTTCTCATTCCCGGATAATGGCATTCTCCCGTCGTCGCAGAGGTTTCCGGTGATGCCCCTCGCGCCCCATTCAGGTGTTCCGTCTTTTCAAGGCAGATTACAGTTTTCCTGTAATGGAAAATAAAAAATGTTCCACGTAGAACATTTATGTGAATAACATTTCTTTTCCATTCACTCTCAGCCAATAAAAAAACAGGCGTCATGTCTCCACGACGCCTGTTCCTCTGTATGAACGATTTTGTGCCACCAAAATCAATTGGGAGATCTCATCGGCATGAGCACATACAGGAACTCATCGCCAATCTTCAAGACGCCCGGACTCATTTCATCAATGAGGTTCAGCGTAATGACCGTATCCCCGGCCATCGTCTTCAGGGGAGCCATGAAGAAATCCGGATTAAAGGAAATGGAAAGCGGCCTTCCGGAATAAGTGATCGTCATCGATTCATGAGCTTCGCCCACTCCTTCTGCGCTGGAAGCCACTTCCAGTTCGTTTTCACGAAAATTCAGCTTGATATTTGTGCTCTTATCCACGGAAAGGAGAGAAACACGGCGCACTGTTTCCAGCAGTTCCCCGCAGGGAAGTTCGATACTTTCCTTGCAATCCGTAGGAATTACCTGCCGGTAGTTCGGGTAATTGCCGTCAATCAGTTTGCTGATTAAGAGCGTATCGTTGATTTCAAAGGCTGCCTGGTTGCGTGTGAACCGGATCGTGACGGTTCCCACTTCATCCAGAAGGCGGCGGAGTTCTCCGACAGCCTTAGTGGGCAGGATGGCATCCAGTTGCTGTTCTTCCGGAAATTCCAGGGCGGTTTCCGCCAAAGCCAGACGACGTCCGTCCGTGGCTACCAAAGTCATTTTACCATTGCGGAAAGAAAGGGAAATGCCGTTCAACACGTAGCGGGTCGTATCTGTGGAAATGGCATATTCCGTCCGGCGGATACAGTCACGCAACATATTCTGCTCCACCTGGTACACAGTAGCCTGCTCAAAAGACGGCAGTTCCGGAAATTCATCCGCCGGAAGGCCGTTCAGTTTAAACTGGGAGCGGCCGCATTCCACAGCAGCCTGGTTGCGTTGGTTGACATCCACCTGGACTTCGGCTTCAGGAAGTTCGCTGATGATGCTCACCAGCTTTTTAGCGGGCAGGGTCACGGTGCCTTCACGCAGCACATTTGCGGGAACCACGCCAGTAATGCATACATCAAGATCAGTAGCCGTAAAACGTATCTGGCCGTTTTCAGCTTCAATCTTGACATTGGAAAGAATGGGCAGCGTCGTCTTGGAAGACACAACGCTGGCAACCTGTCTCAGCCCGTCGAGAAATACTTGCTTGGAAATGGTAAACTTCATGTGTCTGTGCTTTTATCTGCCTCGCATCTTCTCATAAGTGCCTTTCATGGTTCAAGCCATTTCTCCGTCAAACCCTAATATTTGGCAGTATTTTTTTAAAAGCATACTATATATAGTAATATGCAATTTCTCCGGGCATATCTTGCATGAAAAGGTTTTTCAAATTATTTAAGCATTCTTAAAAATCCATTCCGGGGAATCAGATTTCTTCAATATCCTTGTGCGGATTATAAATCCGGGGTCAAATTATTTTTCTGAAAACAAATCATTTAACGGAAAAAAGATTACGGAGAAGATAAAAGAAGAGAAAACAGAAACGGCATTCCTGTTGGAAAGAAAACGTACATTTCCAATAAAATTGCCGCATCCTGGGAAAAAAGAGACAATATCCGGATTTATAATCCGCTACCCTCCTATTGGATTGATTTTAACCCATATTTCAGAATTTCCGTGAAACGCTCATTTATTATTTTATCTTTACTGGCAGCGGCAGGCATGGCCCAGGCGGCTACCCCTATCTATTCCTGGGAATGGACTGCGGAAGGAGCACAAATAACCGCCCCCAACTGGAGCGGTTCCTTCAATTACACTTCCGGCAATGATTACGCCACGTTCGGCAGCAGTTCCGGCACTCCCTATAACTCAAACATAACGGGCATCCAAGGCAGTTTCACCGTGAGCTTTGACCTGAAAAACCTGAGTTCCACCAGCAATGGGTGGAAAGACATTTTCAGCCTGTACACCAATGGAACGGTCTCCGGAGAATCCAACAGCATGGTGCTGGAATTCACTAATAACGGAGAACTATACCTCTACAATAAGGGGTTCGGCGGCCAAACTGGCGGAAATATTAATACGGGATTGACCTGGACGGATCTCCAGCAGGACAGCTGGACTAATCTGAGCATCGTTTCCGATCTTTCCTCCCAAACGCTTTCCGTGTATGTCAACGGCGCTCTGGCAGGTACGATTACCGAGTGGAATCCATCCTCCCCCGCCCTGACAGGCTCCCAGTTTGGAGCTTCTTTTGGAAATACCCGCCCCATGAACGGCACTATGGATATCAACAACATCAAATTTTATGACGGCGTTGTGCTTCCTGTGCCGGAAGCAGCCACAGCTTCCCTGGGCCTGTTGGGGCTGGCTGCCCTGATGATGCGCCGCCGCCGGTGCTGCTGAAGCAACTTTAACCATTCGCCAAAGGCCGCATGCGGGAAGACGTTTTTCCGCATGCGGCCTTTTCAGTATTAAGAGAATTCCTTTACCCGATTCATGCCCCCGTGAAGACTTCCCCCGGTCTGGTCCAAGCACCGGGAGGAAGAACCCGCCCCGGCAAAACGACGGTATTGGCACCCAGCCGAACATGGTCTCCAATGACGGCGCCAAGCTTGTTTCTTCCAGTAAATTCCAGCTTTCCTCCCGCCACCATTCTGTGTTCGCCGCCATCATGGCGAAAATTGGAACATACCGTTCCGGCGCCGAAATTAACGTCACTGCCAATAATGGAATCCCCCGCATAACTCAAATGAGGAATAAATGTGCCGTCGCCGATGATACAATTTTTCAGCTCCACTCCCTGCCCTACTACACAGCCATTCCCCAAAGATACACAACCCCTTAAATAGCAATTAGGCCCTATGCGGCAGCCATCACCCGCCCACACGGCTCCCTCTACAACCACGCCGGGCATGATGACGGTTCCTTCCCCTACCCGGAGCGTTCCCATGACATAAACCCCTTCCCTTCCGGAGAAATCCTCCCACTCCATCTTCTCCATCACTCTTTCCTGCCATTCCAGAAGATCCCAGGGATAAACGAGGCGCTCTATCGCTGCTTCCTTCCGCGTGAATACCCGCGTCAACCCGTTTTCCCCGCTTTTCCGGGCCAGCAAATGCCCTTCTTCACTCCTTGCTTCCCCTGCCCCGCAAAAGGCAAGCCATATGGCCGCCTCCGGGGAAAAATCATGCATGGACACTTCTATGATTTCCCCTTTTTCTTCTGAAACCGGCGTTCCCGGGTCAAAAACCGCTTCAAAGCCCACTTCCCGAAGGCGGGAAGCACAGTAAGCGGCTATATTCATTCCAGCCACGGAAAAGCCGTAGAAGGGCCTTTCAGGGCTTGTAGCGGGAAAAGTATGATCCCTCTCCGGAATGTAAATCAATCTGGCAGCCTTCACAAAAGGATGGTATGCTTTCCTCCGGGTTTTCTGCAAGCAGGAATGCCGTTTCTGTTTACAGCCGCACCTGCCAATAACCTTGTGAAAGGCCAGGTTGATTAACTGTGAGTATGATGTGAATAACTTATTCAGATATTATTCACAAGCTTGCGGGCCAAATTTATTAACATTTGAAATGATGCTCAATACTCTCATTTACAGCCATTTGAAATCTTATTCACACTAGGCACACAGCAGAAGAAGAAGGAATTTAATATTGTTAAACCTAATATTCTTCAATCACACAACGTGATTGTCCTTCTTCCGGTTTTCATGCTACAAAACGGCGTGAATACGAAAAATCAGGATGACTGTTGGATGAACATGGCCATAAAACTGGCCTCAAATGGAATTGGACTTACGAGTCCGAATCCCTGCGTGGGGGCAGTCATTGTGCATGAAAACCAGGTGATCGGTTCGGGATTTCATAAAAAAGCCGGCTTGCCTCATGCGGAAAGAGAGGCTATTGCCGACGGAGTGGCGAATGGCAATGCCTCCCTGTTCGCGGAATCAACTTTGTATGTTACTCTGGAACCATGCAGTACTTCCGGGAAAACACCGCCTTGTACGGATGCCATTTTGAAACATCGTTTCAAACGGGTGGTTTATGGTTCGGAAGATCCTAATCCCAAACACCGCGGCGCTGCGGCTGATATTCTTGAACAGGCCGGCATCAAGGTTACCCGCGGGGTTCTGGAGAAGGAATGCGATCATTTAATCAGGGGGTTCAGGGTGAACATGCTGGAAGGGCGTCCCTGGGTAATTGCAAAAAGCGCCATGTCTCTGGATGGCCGCATTTCCCGTAGTCCGGAACGTTCCCAATGGCTGACGAATGAAAAATCCAGATCTTTTGTACATACCCTGCGTGCCGAATGTGATGCGGTTCTTACCGGAGGGAATACCGTGCGTCTGGACAATCCGTCCCTGACCATTAGGAAACCGGATCGTCCTGTTTCTCCCCTTAAGGAACAACCCTGGCGTATTATTCTAACCCATGATGCCTCTTCCATACCTGCGGATTCCATTTGTTTAACAGATGAATTTCGTGACCGCACTTTGGTTGTGGAGAATGTTTTTAGTTATTTGGAATTATTAAAAAAATTATATAATGATAAAAAAATAGGAACTATCCTGCTGGAAGCGGGAGGCTGTCTGGTCCGGGAATTTCTAAAAGCCGGTTTAGTCGACGAGTGGGTGGGGTTTTATGCTCCCATCATTATCGGCGGCGGTGCGGACGGCGTAGCGCCCGGTCCGTTTCTGGAGCATGAAGCCCATCTTGAACAACCTGTTGTGAATATTTTTGGAGATGATGTATGTATCCGGGGAGATATCTGTTACCGGTAATGGATGAGGTCTTTGTTTATTGGTTATCCGAAGAATTTTAAACTTGGGAAGGTAATTTTCATTCGCCCGGTGGATTTGTCATTCAGCCCTTCCGGCCTCCCTTGCCTCTTGGAGTAAGCTCAATGCTGCTTTTTCTTATCGGCAGTATTTGAATGAAATCCGTGAAGAAATCGTGTGACGTTTCTTAATGATTTGCGATGGATAAATCAGGAAGGCCGGTATTCAATAATACTGAAGGGATATTCCATTTCTTTTTACGACAAGCAGAAAGTGGTGGTTGTTCGGAGGAAGGGAAGAGCTGCTGTCGCGCAAAAAGACATTCAGAAAACAGGATTGAATCTTTTTATCGACTCCAGGCAATAGCGACAGGGAAATATAATGGGATCATATACGGCTCAAGGATGTCCCTGCCATATTTATTTTTCAATACCCGCCTCCTATGGTCCTCCTTAAATTGAAATTTCTGAATAAAAAACGCGGGGTATTATGTTTGTTGCCTGCTGCGTTTTTGCAGATGCACAAGCAACAGGGCGATATCTGCCGGGGTAATTCCGGGAATGCGGGAGGCCTGCCCGATAGTTGCAGGACGTATGTTGCCCAGCTTGATGACAGCCTCTTTTTTTAAGGCATGGACATGTTCGTAATCAATATCGGAGGGAATAGTTTTATTTTCCATCCGTATGATTTTTTCCGCCTGTTTTTTCTGCCTTTCAATATGCCCTTCGTACTGGATATCCGTAGCAATGGCATCCAAATGTTCCACGTGGAACATTTTTTTCAGTTCTTCAGGCAATAGAGTCCAGTCATTGCCGGGCCTTTTAAGCCATGTGGAGAGAGAAACTCCTTCATGTTTAAGCGCGGCAGCTTTTATTATTCCTTCTTCAACGGCGTTTTTCCTGTCTTCAGCCTTCCGGGCCATTTCACAGGTAATAAGGCCCGCTTCAAAAGCCAGAGGGGCCAACCGCAGGTCTGCATTATCCTGACGCAGCAACAGGCGGAATTCTGCCCGGCTGGTAAACATGCGGTAAGGTTCATCGGTTCCTTTGGTAACAAGGTCGTCTATCATGACGCCGATGTAAGCCTGATCCCGGCGCAGCACCAGAGAAGGTTTGCCCAGGGTTTTCAGAGCGGCGTTCGCTCCCGCCATTAGTCCTTGCGCTGCGGCTTCTTCATAGCCGGAAGTGCCGTTGATTTGACCTGCAAAGTACAGGTTTTCCACCAGTTTTGTTTCCAGCGTAGGATGCAATTGCGTGGGAGGACAGAAGTCGTATTCCACCGCATATCCCGGACGGATCAGCTGCGCGTTTTCCAGGCCGGGAATGGTATGGATGAAGTCGCACTGAGCGGAGTAGGGCAGTGAAGTAGAAACTCCGTTAAGGTAGAATTCCTCCGTACTGCGGCCTTCCGGTTCCAGGAATACCTGATGGCTGTTTTTTTCCGCAAAGCGCACGATTTTATCTTCTATGGAAGGACAATACCGGGGGCCTACGCCTTCAATGATACCGCTGTAAAGGGGGCTGAATTTTAAGTTCTTCCGGATAATGTCGTGCGTAGTCTGGTTGGTGTAGGTGATCCAGCACGGCATTTGCTTCATCCGGAAATTTTCATCTCCCCACGTGTTCAAAGTGCAAAAGGGTTCGGAATCACGTTTCAGTATATCACGGGAACGGTAGCTGAACAGGGCTTCCGGGGTGTCTCCGGGCTGTATTTCGCAGACGGAAAAGTCGATGGATCTTCCATTGACGCGGGGAGAAGTTCCTGTTTTAAGCCTTTCCACCTGAAAACCCAGCATGGCAAGATCGGCGGAAAGGCTGGAAGAAGCGCAACCCATTCGGCCTCCTGTTATGTGTTGAAGGCCCACATGAAGCAATCCCTTCATGAATGTCCCGGAGCAGATAATCACGCTGCGGGCATGGATGGCGCAGCCCAGAGAAGTAACGGCTCCCGTTGCCTGCTGTTCTCCATTGACGAGCAGTTTGACCACATCTCCCTGAAACAGGCGTATGCCGGGGGCGGTTTCCAGAACCATTTTCATTCTTGTGCGGTAGGCTGTTTTATCGCACTGGGCGCGGGGAGCGCGCACGCTGGGCCCCTTGGAAGCGTTCAGCATCCGGAATTGAATGGCGGTAGCATCCGTGTTCAACCCCATCGCTCCCCCCATGGCATCTATTTCCCGGACGATATGCCCTTTGGCAAGTCCCCCAATAGCCGGATTGCAGGACATTTGTCCGATAGTATCCAGGTTATGAGTTAGGACGGCGACGGAGCACCCCAGACGGGATGCTGCCAGTGCCGCCTCAATGCCTGCGTGCCCGGCGCCGACGACGAGAACGTCAAACAGGGGGAAAACGGAAGAAGGGGAGGAGTTCATCAGGATGCGGAGCAGATAGCAAGACGATGCAGAATCAGGCGGGGATCAAGAGAGGAGGACACCAGGGCTTTATCCGCCTTCATGCATTCTTTCAAAGTTTGCTTCAGCCGTTCCGTCTTGAATTTGGAAGCATTTTGCGCCGCCAGAAAAAGCGGATACGCATTGGGTGTACCGTCTTTTTTCAAGGGAATTAACGCGGCCGCATAGGAGGGCAGGGAAGAAATGCGGGCCGTAAATTCCTTGAAATTGGTGGGCTTCAGGTTGAATGCGTCACATAAAAGTCTGGCAGCCAGCAAATTTCTTAACGTAGGGATGAATGCGGCACGCATGATTGTGATGGCGTTTTCACCACGTTCCAGTTGAAAGTCAATCAGAGAGATGGCCGCATCGCTTTTCTTGTTTTCCAAAGCCCGGGAAATTTCAAAAATAACGCCTGTACGCGTCAGCGGAACCATGCGCTCCACATCCTCCGGCATTACGGTGCGTCTGTCCGCTCCCAGATAAAGATCCAGTTTTTCAATTTCAGAAATGATTTGGCGGGAGGATTCGCTGACGCGGTGAATGAACAGTTCCAGGGCGGCGGAGTCGAAATTCATGCCCCGCGCCGCCGTTTCCTTATTAATGAGGGGCATTAAACTGCCTTCCCAGCCTGCTTTCGTGATGTCCGGCTTGTTCAATTCTTCCGATGCGGCGTATTGAAGCAGGAATTTGTTAAAGGAACGGCGTTTGTCAAATTCGGAGGCGGAAATAAGAAGCAGGACGTCCGACCCCAGGCCGCTTTCCAGCAATTGCCTGAAAGAATCCAGAGCCGCTTCCGTGGTGGAGGAACGCCCCGTGACGGAGTCTCCCAGAAAATTGCAGTTCTTCATCCAGACTACTTTGCGCCCCGGAAAAAACGGGAGGGTCCGCAGAGCTTCCATAACCTGGCGTACCAGCTGGGCCGCTTCATCGGAATCACCGCAGGCCGCTTCCAGAATTTCATGGGAAAATTCGTTTGTGCCTTCCGTCAGAGCGGCAAAGATGCCGGAAGCCTTTTCACGCACCATTCCTTCATCCGTACCGAAGACGAGATGAATGGCCTGTTGTTGTAAAGTGCTGGAACCCATAAAACCGTAGCCGCATGATATCATAAAGTACGCCTTGTTGAAAGGCGTATTTGTCATTTGAAAGTTTTTTCATTTGAAGAGAAAGTACTTAAATAGTATCAATGGAACCGGAATGTCAAAAAGCGGCTGAAGCTTGACAGGCTCCGTTTTCAGGCATCTCCTTGTGATCAAGCCGCAAACCGTTTGATCGTTATTACGGCAGGGCATTTCCATGAGATCGACCATATGGACACGGGCTTTACTTGTCATCATGATGACGGTTATGATGACCGTGGTCTCCGTTGCCTATTGGAGATGGAACAGTCGTGTTACGGAGAAGAATGTTTCCTTCCGGTCGGAAGTGTTTACCCTGGCCCAGCAGCCCGAATTGAAGGAGGAGGATATTCCTGTTTTGCACCAGCTCAATGAGGAATATTCACGCGTTGCCCGGCTGGTGGAACGGGTATTGGTCAGCATAGACACTACAGGCGTGACAAGCGTTCCTCAGCCTTCCGAGGATGGTGATTTCATGATTGAAAAGAGGCTGACGGTTCATGGTTTGGGTTCCGGCGTCATTGTTACTGAAGAAGGGCATATTATTACCGCCTACCATGTTATTCAGAACAAGCATGCGCTGCGCGTTACGCTGAGCAATGGGAAAAGCGTTTCCGTACGCCTGGTAGGGGTGGATCCGGAACTGGATATTGCCGTGCTGCAGGTAGAAAACCCGATGACGTTTACCCCCCTTCCGTTCGGCAACAGTGATGAAATTGCGCCCGGCATGATTGTTCTGGCATGCGGCAATCCCTATGGGCTGGGCACGACTGTTTCCCGCGGCATTATCAGTGCCCGTGAACGCAAGCTGGTGGATTCCGGCATTAACTTGATCCAGACGGATGCCAGTATCTTTCCGGGGAATTCGGGAGGCCCCCTCATCAACATCCGCGGGGAAATCATCGGCATCAATAAATCGGTGCTTCCCAATGCGGAGAAAAATTACGCCGGCATTGGGTTTGCCATTCCCTCCAATCTGGTGATGCACAGCTTTGAGCAGATTTGCAAACATGGCCGCCCCATGAAAGGGTATCTGGGATTGGACATTGTGCGCAATACTCCCCCGCTTCGCAGCTTCCTGGATTATCATGAGGCGGGAGGCGCAGTAATCAACATCGTGAAGCATGGTTCTCCGGCGGAGCAGGCAGGCCTTCAAACAGGTGACGTAATACTGAGTTTCAACGAAGTCCCCATCCAGACGGATGAGGAAGTGAAGGAACGCATTGAAAATCTTTCCATCGGCGACAAGTTCCGGCTGAAAGTCTGGCGCAAAGGGCAAAAAATGAACGTCACCCTGAAGGTGGGAGATAGTATTTTAAAAAATGTTCCTTCTCCTTGGGAAGACTTCATGGAAGGAGTGGGAATGCATTTGCGTGAACTGACTGCGGAAGAACAATCCATAGGTGCTCGAGGGTTGCTGGTCATTCAAGTGAATCCGAAGAAATCCGTAGGGCAGATATTGCAGGCCGGCGACATGGTCTTTGCCGTAAACCACCAGAGTGTCAGCACCAAGGAAGCCTTGGTCAAAGCTCTTAGGGAAGGGCCGGCATTGTTGACCGTTTCCCGCGACGGGCAGCAATTCAATGTGAAAGTGGATGCGCGCCCCGTTTCTGAAAAAACATTGCTTCCCCGCATCCCGGAGGCGACAAAAGGCAACGCCATCATACCGCACGAGCTTTGATCCGGCCTGAGCGGTTCCTGCCGGAACCTCCGTTAGGAAAAACGTTTTCCGGCATCGCCGTCCGCAGGCTTGACTGGCAGTCAAAAGTGCTTACAATGCATCACCTTTAAGAAATTAAATTATGACTCGTCATACTATCTCCGTACTTGTTGAAAACAAATTTGGCGTGCTTGCCCGCATCGCCGGTTTGTTTAGTGGACGGGGCTACAATATTCATTCGTTGAACGTTGCCCCTAGCCAGGACCCGCGCTTTTCACGGATGACCATCGTCGTACGCGAAAAGGAAGATGTTCTGGACCAGATTATCAAGCATCTGGAAAAACTGGTCAACACGGTGGAAGTAGTAGATTTCCGCAATACGGACAATGTGTACCGGGAAACGGTATTGACCCGCATTGGCGTAGATTCCGCCACGCGGCATGAAGTCATTGAGTTCTGCCAGATACTGGGCGCCCACATTGTGGACGTCACGCGGGACGCCCTGACCATTGAAGTGACGGGAGGCGAGTACAAGATAGACCGTTTCCTGTCCCTCATTGAGGATTATGATGTGCAGATGCTGACCCGGAGCGGCCGTATCGCCCTTCCCAAACCCTGCCAGTAAAAGAACCTCCCGGTTTTCTTCTTCAACCCTGCAGGACATTCTTGCAGGGTTTTTTTCTCATCTTCACCATGAACATTACTTATCCGGATCTACCCATTTCCCGCCGCCGGAATGACATTCTGGCGGCAATGCGGGAGCACCAGGTCATTGTCGTAGTGGGGGAGACGGGATCCGGTAAGACTACCCAGCTCCCTAAAATGGCCATGGAGCTTGCCGGGGAGGCGCGGGGCAGAGTAGGATGCACCCAGCCCAGAAGGCTGGCTGCTGCTTCCGTTTCCCGCCGAGTGGCGGAGGAATTGAACTGCGACCTGGGAGGTTTGGTGGGTTACCAGGTGCGCTTTGAGGAAAAAGCCGGGCCGGATACGCGCCTGAAGTTCATGACGGATGGGATTCTTCTGGCGGAAACGCAGCATGATCCGGATCTGCGCCAATATCATACCCTGATTTTGGATGAGGCGCATGAACGCAGCCTCAACATTGACTTTCTGCTCGGCTATCTGCGGCTTTTGCTGGACAGGCGGAGAGACTTGCGGCTGGTCATCAGTTCCGCGACGCTGGATGCCGGCGGGTTTTCCGAATTCTTTGGAGGCGCGCCTATTATTCAGGTAGAAGGCCGCACTTATCCGGTGGACCTTTACTATCTGCCGCCACAGCATGACGATGAGGAACTTCCGGCTCATGTGGCGCGTGCCGTGGATTGGCTGGATACTCTGGACGACCGCGGGGATGTGCTTGTCTTCCTTCCCGGAGAACGCGAAATACGTGAGGTGGCGGAAAAACTGGAAGGCCGGAATCTGAGAAACACGCGCATTCTGCCTTTGTTCGCCAGGCTGGGCCTGGCGGACCAGCAAAGGATTTTTCATCCGGAGCAGGGATACCGCCGCATCGTGCTGGCTACAAATGTGGCGGAAACGTCCCTGACAATCCCCGGCATCATTTATGTTATCGACTCCGGCCTGGCGCGCGTCAGCCGCTATAGCCCGGCACGCCAAGTGCAGCGGCTTCAGATAGAACCCGTCTCCAAGGCCAGCGCCCGCCAGCGCGCCGGCCGTTGCGGCCGTGTGTGCGAAGGTGTGTGCATCCGCCTGTACAGTGAGAAGGACTGGGAGGACAGGCCGGATTTTACGGACCCGGAAATCAGGCGCAGCGCACTGGCCGGGGCGCTGCTCCGGATGAAAGACCTGGGATTGCCGGAAATGCCGGAGTTCCCACTTCCGGATCCTCCTTCATCCAAACTGGTGACGGAAGGTTACCGCACCTTACGGGAGATCGGCGCTCTGGACAAAGCCCGGCAGCTCACGCCCGTAGGCAAAAAGCTGGCGCGGTTGCCCATTGACCCGCGGCTGGCCCGCATGCTGCTGGAGGCGCAACATGAACAGGCCCTGCCGGAAATGCTGGTAATTGTAGCCGGCCTGGGCATCATGGATCCCCGTGAACGCCCTGCGGATGCCGCTCAGAAGGCGGACCAGGCCCACGCGCAGTGGAAGGAAGAAGACAGTGACTTCCTATCTCTGCTCAAATTATGGAAGGCTGCATGGCAATTCCGGGAGGGAAGGCGCTGGCGTAAAAACCAGCTTCGGAAATGGTGCGGGAGAAATTTCCTCAATTTCAACCGCATGATGGAATGGTTCAATTTATGGGAGGACCTTTCCCGGCTGGTCAGGGAAACACTGAAATGCAGAATTTCCCCTTTGGAAGAAGAAACGGAGCGGCAGGCTTCCTTTGCCATGATTCACCGGAGCATCTTGGCGGGCGTTCCGCGCCAGTTCGGCCTCTGGGATGCAGATAACCGGGAATATCGCGGCGCCGGAGGACGTTCCTTCGGCATTTTTCCCGGTTCCGGCCTGTTCCGCCGTAAAAAAAGGAGTGAATGGGTAATGGGCGTGGAGTTGGTGGACACCACGCGCCTGTGGATGCGCCGCGCCTCCATTTTGGAACCGGAATGGGTGGAGCGGGTAGCGCCCCATTTGTGCGAATCACACTATTCCGGAGCGCGGTGGGACAGGGAGCAAGGGGCTGTTTACGCAGTGGAATGCGTCGTGTGCGGCGGCTTGCGCATTATTGATAACAGGCGTGTGCACTATGGCCGTATCAATCCCGCCCATGCGCGAGAAATAATGATACGCGAAGGCCTGTTGGGCGGTGGTTTCCGCACGAAACCCGCCTGTATCAGGTATCTGGAAACGCTCCGGGAAGAGGTTCGGCAGATAGAGCTGAAGTTGCGCCGTCCGGACCAGGTCTGGTGTGAGGAAGGAGTTTTTGAATTCTTTAACAGGCTTGTTCCCCCGGACTGCTGTACGGCCAGGGCTTTTTTGCGGTGGGCCGCCGGTGTGGAAAAGAAAAACCCGGAAGCTCTGCATGTTCCGCCACAGGAAGCCATGTACGAATTCTGGGGGAAAGACCTGCTGGATGGTTTTCCGGATGAAATCACCTGTAAAGGAGCGGAATATGCCGTGTATTACCAGAATGATCCCGGCGCGGAAGATGACGGCGTGACCCTGGGCGTCCACATCGACCAGTTGCCGGATATTCCCGAATGGTTGCCGGAGTGGGGGGTTCCCGGTCATCTGGCCCAGCGGACGGAATGCCTGCTGCGTTCCCTTCCCAAGGATTTGCGCGTCTTTCTCCAGCCTATCAGCCAAAAGGCCGCTTACTTTGCGGAACTGAGGCATGGCCTGGAACCGGACGGGCCGCTGGCGGGGAAACTGGCGGAATTTGTGGAAGTGGAAACGGGAAAATTTTGCGCGCCCTCCTTTTTTGACATGAACCGTCTTCCTGCGGAGCTGGTTACGAAAATATGGGTGTGCGATGATGAAGGGGAAGAGCTTGCCATGGGCACGGATGTTGCGGAACTGAATAACCGCCTGGGTAAAAAACTTTCCCGCCGGTTCCAGGAAACAGCGGAGGATATCGTGTCCGTAACCGGCATGAAGGAATGGAGCTGCGGAGATTTGGAATACACGGTGGATGTGGCGGGAAGGCCGGGTTATGTGGCTCTGGTGGATGAAGGAGCATCCGTGGGCGTCCGTGTCTTTGAGGATGAACTGAGCGCTGCGGAATCCCACCGGGAAGGGTGCCTGCGTTTCATGCGCCTGCGCCAGACGGACCAGCTTAACCATCTCCGCAGAAAATTTCCGTTGAAGCTGGAAGGAAAGCTCTCTCTTCATATGCTCGGACGGGAGCCGTCTACCAATGCGGAAGACCTGGTGGACGTTGCCGCGGAGATAGCCATGGGCCGTCCTTTGCCGCGCACGGCGGAGCAATTCGCTGCTGCGGAAATGAATCTGCGCCAAAACCTTTTTGACGCGGCGCATAACGTGGCGGATATATGGGAACTGGTGGCGGGTACGGAACATGCCGTCAGGGACTTTACGGCGCTGCAAAAGGGCGTGCGCCATACGGAGCGCATCACGGCTGACCTTCAGCGCCAGCTTGACTGGTTGTTACGCCCCCGTTTCCTGTGGGCGCATGGAGCGGAACGCTTGCCGGACCTGAAACGGTACATGCAGGGAATTGCGGAGCGTATCAGACGCATCGGCCAGCAACCCCTTGCCAGGGAATTGGAACGCCTGGACCTCTTTGAACGCGTGTATTTTCCCTGGCATCAGGTTTTGAAGGAACATGCCGGAGACCTGCGCTGGATGCAATACGGTTATTTGCTGGAAGAATACCGCCTGGCCGTTTTCGCTCCCGCCATCTCCGTCAAGGGCCGCGTCTCCGAAAAACGTCTGGTGGCTTCTTTTGAGGCATTGTCAAGCCAGTAAAACCAGGACGGAGGCTGTTTGCACAGGCGGCTTATCCGGCGCCTTTTTCTGAAATGGAGAGGGATACCCTCAGCCTGCTCGCGGAAGATGGTTTACAATCCTTTGGATAATTGGGCGAATTCAATCAAATTGGTTTCCTTGCCGAACAGGACCAGAATGTCGTGGTCTTCAAAAACGAGATCCGGGGAAGGGGTGCCAATGACGGGAATGCGCGGTATGGACAGGATTTCCCGGCGCCCCTGCGGAGTCTGGGCCTCCCCGCGGCGGATGGTGAGCAGGTTGAGGTGGTGTTCCGTGCGCAGGCCCACATCCCGCAGGCGCTTGCCCACCCAGATGCGCGGCACGGCTATTTCCACGATGCTGTGGTTTTCGTCCATGGGGGAAACGCGCAGGAATTCCGGGGATTCCAACTGGCTGGCGAGTTGCTTGGAAGCCACGCGGGACAAGTTGATGAGCGCATACACGTTCATCTGGCTTAAAATGTGTTCGTGCACCGGACTCATGACGCGGGCGTAGATGTAGCGGACGCCCATTTTCTGAAGGTGCGTGACGACGAGAAGGTTTTCTTCAAAACTGTCTCCGATGGCGACAATGACGGCGGACTGGTCGTCCAGTTCCAACTCACGCAAAGCGGCCGGATTAGTGTAATCCGTCACCACGGCATAAGTCACCAGATCCTTGATTTGCTCCAATTCTTCATCCGTGGAGGCAACGGCTACTACTTCAATATTACGGGCGGAAAGTTCTGTGCAGAGTTCCTGCCCAAACTGGCCCAGGCCGATAACGGTGTATCTCATAATGGTATATTCAGGTTAACGGGATTTTGACGGATGGATAGCGGTAATGCCTCGGAGTAGGGGTGCCGGCCAGCGCAATGAGAAAAGCGAAGAGCCCCACGCGGCCGGCGAGCATATTGACGATAAGAAGGTATTTGGAAGGGCCGCTTAAATCTGGAGTAATGCCCCGCGACACGCCTACCGTAGCAAAAGCGCTGCAGTTTTCAAAGAAGATATCCAGAGAACTCATGGAGGGCTCCAGGGCGCAAATCAGGACGGTAAAGCAGCCGATCCAGGCGCAGGAGACCACCACGGTAATCACGCAGCGCGCCACGGTGCGCTGGTCGATGCGGCGGCGGAAGAATTCCACATGATCCCTGCCGCGGAGGATGCGCAGGATTTCCGCGCCTGCAATGGCGCAGGTAGTGGTTCTCATGCCGCCTGCCGTGCCGCCGGGGCTGCCTCCCACCATCATCAGACCGCACATAATGAGGCTGGCTGCGGGCAGATAGCGGCCGTAGTCGCTGATATTGAATCCCGCCGTGCGTGCCGTGACGCTGTCGAAAAGGCAAATCCAGAGGTGTTCCCCCAACGGTTCCGCGGCATGGGGAGAGGAAACGGCAAAGATGGCCAGGGCGCCTCCCGCCAGCAAAATCCCCGTGGAGATCATCACCAGTTTGAAGTAAGGGGTCCACTGCATGTGCAGGCGGCGGTGTTTGGAAAAAAAGCGGTTTGCCAGGCGTGAATTGATTTCCTTGTAAATGCCGAATCCCAGGCCGCCGCATACGATCAGCACCATGATGACCGCCTGCCCGCTGTAGCACAGGCGGATGCCCGGCTCCATCAAATTCATCGGGAAAGTTGAAAAACCAGCATTGCAGAAGGCGGAAACGGAGTGGAACAGGGAATGCCACCACAAAGGTTCCCCCATCAGGTTGATGTCCTTCCCTTCCCAGGAGAAATAAAGAAGGACGGCGCCGCACAGTTCGATGAACAGCGTACTGACCACAATAGTGGTAATAAAGGAGACGACGGCCCCCAGATTGTCTTCATCAAGCAGATCCGTCAGCAGCACGCGGTCCCTCAGGGAAAAACCCTGGCCTGCCACCATGGCTACGAAGTAGGCGAACGTCATGATGCCGAATCCGCCAATCTGGATAAGGGCAAGCGTGAACATTTCTCCCAGCGGGGTAAAAGTATGGGCAAAATCCACGGCGTTCAGACCGGTGACGCATACTGCGCTGGTGCTGGTGAACAGGGCATCCGTAAAACTGAGTGTAATACCCGGATATGTGGAATTAGGCAGCAGAAGCAATCCGGTGCCTGCCAGGATGACTACTCCCAGAGAAGCTACAAACTGCATGGCGGGGGCCATAAGAGGCCGGCCTTTTTTTTGCTTGCCCACCAGCCATTCAAAAATCCTGGTCAGGGACATCAGCGTGGGGATGGCAATCAGCCCGGCCGTAATCACCAGGCGGGAAAGCTCCGTGAACCTCATGTATCCCGCTTCCTGTTGTTCCCTGGCAATCAGGAGAAAAATCATGAGGCAGCTGATGATTTGGAAAATCAGGAGCCTCAGGGAAGGGCGGTTGATTTCCTTCCGGAAATAGGAACCCAGAATACCCGTCAGGTGGCCCAGCGTGGCAACGGCTGCAATCAGCCGCGACCACTCATGTTCCGCCCGCGTCAGGGGCCACCCCAGCTCCCAGACCACCGCCCCCAGAAGAATGGCAATGCAGACGGCTGCAAGTTTGGTGAATCCCGAGCGTGTGGTGGTCATGAATGGAAATGCCTTATGCGGACTCTACCACCTGGACATGGAAAGAAAAGCTCTTAGGCCGTTTTATGCATGCGGGCGGGAAAAGGGCAGATGCCGCACTGCGTTTCTTCATGGCGGGGCAGGGCCGGCCGGAAAATGGATTAATAGCATTTATAAATTTTTAATTCTGGAAAAATTTTATATAAATCCAAGTTCGCGCAATTGTCGAATTTGTTCCAGCTGCTCGGGTGTTGGGACTGGTTTTACTCCAGGAACAGGTGTGGGTTCGTATTCGTCAACCCATTTGGCGAAAAGGCTTGTTAACTGATCGGTGATTTCCTTGTCCCTCAACTTTATGTCTGTCGGTATCCAATTGACTCGGTTGGATTTACCGAAATCTTGAGTAATCGCGATAGCTGATTTTGAGTACTGCTCCTTCTTTCGGTCAAAATAGTTATTACTTGCACGAATATTCATTGGCTTTTCAAGAGGTATCTTGTTACCAATATGCTCAAGTGTTTTGTTTGTTTCATCTGAATCAAGAGTAAAAAACGATGTATCCCACTTCTGGGGGAAAATGTGTTCGATTTCCCATTTATCCGGAAGCAATTCAGACTGGTTTTGATTATCGTAAGCAAGTATTTTAAGAAGCATTCTCACCATTGTGCGTGGTGGAGTTACGATAAGGGCCATTGCATCTTCTTCAGAAGTATCTGCTTTGAATCCTGCCACAAATTCTGGTTCCGGAGTCTTGATAATGGCGGCATTGAGTTTCAATATGGTGTCTTTGACTGCGGAAATTGAAGGCGATTCCAAATATCGCGTTACCAATAATACACACAATTTGCGTAAGAATTTGAGAAATAATCCCTCGAAGTCCGGGTCATCTTTGTGCTGATTGTAGTATATAATTGTAGGGTATTTCCAAAATTCGTTATTGTAAGCAACAAGTATATCCAGGACTTTGAGAATATCCTTATTCTCACTCCATGACTCATTTGCCAGAATTTCTCCGCTGCGAATAACTTTCCATAGATTGAGGCTATCGGCGAGTGTATCGATGATCTCAGGTTTTAGCCGGTTCTTACCCTTTTCTGTGAAGTATTTTCTTACACCGGACGTCGTGGTCTTGACATCTCCGTCGCAAGCGCGGAGATAAAACATGTGATAGTTGAATAGTGACTGAATCGTTTCACCATGTTTCGATGCTTCAGCTTCAAGTTCTTTCCACTTATGGGCAAATATTTTCTTTTCTCCAGCAGTGAGCTTCTTGTATATAAGTGACTTGAAGATGTCGGCATCCGAGAGTGGCAATCCTCTGTTGTTAAGTGTCGAGAAAATGGTCAAGGCTGTATCCTGATTGTCGGCAGAAATAGGTAGAAGGATTGAATAGTTCAGCAAAGCATTGATGAAGTGAAACATGTGCATTGCGTTATCAACCGCCTTATTCTCATAAAGCTCAACAAACTTGTTGAAGTTATGAGAATAATTATCCTTGGCATCCTTCTCGGTCTGACCGGTTTCAAGAATGCGGCGAAGTATTTCGTTCCCCTGGTCTGTGGCTACCTCAGAGCGGAGTAGGGTTTTGGTTTTGTCAACTTCCCCGGTCAATTCATCTTCAAGCCATAATGCCGGTTGAATTTTAGAGATAAAGTTGTTTATTTCCTTCGTTTTGTTTTCCTCGCTTTCGAGTTTTGTATACACAGCACGTAGCAACAGGAATAACGAGGTAATACGCTGCTGACCATCGATAATTTCTTTCTCGCCTTGATCATTTTCAAAAGAAACGATGCTTCCGAGAAAGTATGTTTTGGCACTTTTTGACGTAGTGCGTTCGATAGAAAACTCCCAAAGGTCGTCAAATAGAGTTATTATTTCGTCATCTGACCATGCGTAAGGTCGTTGATATTCTGGGATAATAAAAGGATGGTCTTTGCCGCTTTTGAGCAAATCAACCACATTTTGTTTGTTTACATCTATATTAGTGGTAGCCATAATTTAATCTAAGGAACTATATATTTGGGAACATGGAAAAAACTTATAGAGGCCCAAGCCATCTTTCATGCAGTTTAGCAGACACTAGTCATACTGCAAATATTTTTGGGTGGTTAAATATATAGTTCCTAAAGTTTCCTTTCCGGTAAAAACAATACGATGCTTTTATGTCAGATTAACAACCCCAAAAAGAAAAAAGAAAACGAGTAATCGGCATTTCATCTTTTTCTGCAAACAGGGCTGGGGTAATTCCCTGCCTTTTTCATTTTCCCGCTCTCTCTTCTACCAGCTCTACTAGTTTGCTTGCCGGGATGCCCAGAGCATCTGCAAGTGAGAACAGCGTTTTGAAGGTAGGGAACCTTAGAGAACGCTCAATCATTGAAATGTGGGTAGGGTCCAGGTCGCTCAATTCCGCCAGTTTTTCCTGGGTAATTCCTCTGTTGATACGTAAATCACGGATGACGCCCCCCAAGTACATTTGTACATCTCGCTTCATGATTACTTATCGCAGAATATGCTTGCATATCCCACAGACAAATGTACTAATTTTTGCAGCTTGCTAGTACATTTGTACTACATTACTAAAAACAAAAAACCTGAAAATCCACTGTTAAAAATGGAACCTAACATCAGACTACAACCGCAGGACACTTATCTTCTTGTCAGCAAACTTGACCAGCTGATACGGGTGTGCAGTAAAATATCCGCCATAACAACGGCAACGTTTGTTATTTATATCGGCCTAATCGTCATTTCCTTCATTGCGACCATAGCCGCGATAGCCGCTGCTAAGTAAGTTTAACTCTTTACGATAAAAAAGGCCATTACGGAAAATCCCGTAATGGCCTATAATATATCTGAAAGGCTAGCTAAATATATAGTTCCCCTACTTTTATTTGTCTGGTTGAAGCGCAGCACGAAACTATTGACACAAAAGCCCATTCAAGGAGATTATCGCTTTCTCCGGCGATAAGGAGTAAATTGGTCGTCAAGTAAACGAAGCCGCCGTTAACGGCTTGAGCGACGTTATACCAGAAAAAAATTTTTATTGTCATATACGGGCGGCAGTACTGCTGAAAAGGGCATCAGGTCAAAAAGGAGAGGTTTTTTATCAAAAGGCATCCCGCGGCAAGCCGTATTTTAGGCTTTTCCTTTGGCGGCGGTGATGGCTTGATAGGGCCGTGCTGGCTAAAAGAATCATTCCGTGTCTGGACGTAACGGACGGCAGGGTCGTCAAGGGGACCAATTTCATTAATTTGAGAGATGCCGGGGATCCTGTAGAATGTGCCAGGGCGTATGATGCCCAGCAGGCGGATGAACTTGTTTTTCTGGATATTACCGCTTCTTCCGATGGCCGTGCCACCATGGCGGACGTGGTGCGCCGCACGGCGGCATGCTGCTTCATGCCGCTGACGGTAGGCGGCGGCATCCGTTCCGTAAAGGACATGCGCGAAATGCTTCTGGCGGGTGCGGACAAGGTTTCCCTGAATACGGCGGCCATCAATAGGCCGGAGCTGATTAATGAAGGTGCGGCGGCTTTTGGCAGCCAGTGCATCGTCGTCGCTATTGACGCCAAGCGCCAGGCTTCCGGCAAGTGGGGCGTTTCCACCCATGGAGGCCGGAAATTCGTGGGGCTGGATGCCGTGGAATGGGCTGTGGAGGCGGAACGCCGCGGAGCCGGGGAAATCTTGTTGACCAGCATGGATGCGGACGGAGCCAAAACGGGTTATGATATTGAATTGACCCGCGCCGTAAGCAGTGCGGTGCGCATTCCGGTAATCGCCAGCGGGGGTGCGGGTAATTTGGATCACATGGTGGACGTGCTGGTGGAAGGGAAGGCGGATGCCGTGCTGGCGGCTTCCATTTTCCATTTTGGGGAATACACGGTGCCGGAAGCCAAGGCTTACTTTGCTTCCAGAGGAATACCCGTGCGTCCTTTGGCGGAATAGCGGAAACAGCTTTTCTTTTGAGAGAAAATGAAATTCCGGCGCGTAATATGCGTATGCGCTGTCTTTTTTTTCCTCTGTGTTCCGCTATTGCCTTAACGTCTTTTGTCCAGGCCCAGTCCCTGGAGAGGCATCCCCTGTATGAACCCGCCCTTGTTTCCGCAGGAACTCCGGGTGATGCAGGTAATTTATTTGCCGGAGCCAAAGTAACTGCTTCCGGTCATTACGGCAGTGACCGTCCGGAACTGGCCGTGGACGGGCAGACGAATAACGCCGGCAAATACTGGGGTTGCGAGGGCATTCCCGTCTGGCTCCAGATAGATATGGGAAAGCCCCGGACGCTTTCCTCTCTGCATGTATGGCCCTATTGGGAGGGAGGGCGCATTTACAAATATAAAATAGAAGGTTCCGAAGACGGAAAGAACTGGAAAATGTTGGCGGATCAGTCTTCCAACAGCATTGCCGCCACTCCGGAAGGCGTTCCCTTCAAATTCAATCCGCAGACGGTCCGTTACGTTAAAATCACTTTTTTGGGCAATAGCGCCGGCAATGAGAAGGGGGGGCATCTGGTGGAAATCAAAGGGTACGGACCCGATGCCGCCCTGAGCCTGCAGGCTGCAGCGGTGAAGGATTATGACCGTATTCCTTACAATGGCGCTCCCGGGCAGGAAATGCTTCAGGATGCCGTGCGTCTGTCCGGCTGGAGAGGCGAACGCGCCGGCGGGCAGATTGCCGTCTGGTCTTCCCAGGCGCAGCCCCAGTTATCGGCCTCCTGCGCCGGGGTAAAAAACGCTGCCGGACAGATTATCCCTGTCCGGACTGCCATGATACGCTACACCAGGGGGGGCAACAGGCTGATTTCAGATATCATCGGCAGCGAAAACAGCTGCGATTTGCAAGCCGGAGGCGTGCGTCCGGTATGGGTGGAGGTCAATATCCCCCCGTCTGCCAAACCCGGCGTGTACAAAGGAAAAGTGGTAATTTCCGCAGAAAGCGGCTCTCCCGTCAGTGTGCCGGTAATTCTGGAGGTGGCGCCGGAATCCCTCCCTGCTCCCGCGCATTGGCAAGTTCATCTGGACTTGTGGCAGCATCCGCAGGCCGTGGCCCGCTGGCATGATGTGGAACCGTGGTCTCCGGAGCATTTCGCACTGATGAAGCCGGTGATGAAAAGGCTGGCGGATGCCGGGCAAAAGGCCATTACATGCTCCCTGATTGATGAAGCCTGGAATGCCCAGACTTATGACTGGTTCCCGCCCATGATTGAATGGGTCAAGGGCAAAAACGGAACCATGCGCTGGAATTACGCCAATTTTGACAAGTGGGTTTCCTTCATGATGAACGAGGTGGGCGTCAAGGGGCAGATATCCTGCTATACCATGATTCCCTGGAACATGAAAATCCGTTATCTGGATGAGGCGACCGGAAAGTACAAATTTCTGGATCTTAAGCCGAACGATCCCTCCTATGAAGCTATCTGGGGGCCTTTCCTGACGGATTTTCGCAAGCACGTCAAGAGCAAGGGCTGGCTGGGCAAAACCTGCATCGGGCTGGATGAACGGCCGGACGCTATGGTCAGGGCGGCCAAGAATGTGCTGGACAAGTATGCCCCGGAATTCAAAATCGTTTCCGCCGTCAATCGGCCTACGGCCATGACCCGGGACGTTTATGACGTCTCTCCTGTAATTGACCATGCAGGCACGGTCACGGGCGATCTGCTGGCGCAGCGTAAAAAGGAGGGAAAAAAGACGACGTTCTATGTCTGTGTCCATCCCAAAAAGCCCAACACCTTCACTATTTCCCCGCTGGCGGAGGCGGAATGGCTTCCCCTCTTTGCCGCCGCCAATCATTTGGACGGCTTTTTGAGATGGGCTTATAATTCCTGGAACCGTAATCCGTTTGAAAAGACCGATTTCGGGAACTGGCCCGCGGGAGACTGCTACCTTGTTTATCCCGGCAATCTCAGTTCCCTGCGGTTTGAAAAACTCCGGGACGGACTGGAGGAATTTGAAAAGGTCAATATCCTGCGCGCCCGCGCCGCAAAAAATCCTAAGGCGAAAGCTGCCGTAGCCCGCATGGATGAAGAGCTTTCCAAGCTCTTTACCGTGGAAAAAAGCCGCGGGGATTCCCATGAGGAAGACGTGCGGAAAGCCCGCGAAATTATCCGTAAAACGACGGAAATTTCCCGCTGACCTTTCTTGCGGGAAAAAGGGAAACTGCTGTATTTCCATGTCTTTCCGGAGGTTCGGTTAAGCTCCGGAAAGGGGGGAGGATCAGCGGTTTTCTCTTTGGTATTTCGATCCCCATTCCGCCATGGAGGCCAGGACGGGGCGCAGACTGCGCCCCAGTTCCGTAAGAGTATATTCCACGCGCGGAGGTACTTCCGCATGCACCTTTCGCGTAAGCAGGCCGTCCTTTTCCATAGAACGCAGGTTCGCAGTCAGAACTTTCTGCGTCACAGGCCCAATGGATTTGCGGAGTTCTCCAAACCGCCGGGTGCCTTCGAGCAGATCGCGGAGGATGAGCACTTTCCAGCGGGAGGAAATCAGTTGGAGAGTAGTTTCAACAGGGCATGATGAATTATAGTAAGTCATTTATTTTAAGCAATAGTTTCTTTCAGGAATCCAGGGTACTATTTTCTGCCTACTTTACAAAAAGAATGTTGCCGCCTATTTTAATAAGTGCCTGCCGTTACGGCAAGCATGAACAGATAATGCCATGAACAAGATCATCATTGCCAATTACAGGGAGACGGAGCCTCAGGTTATCAGCCGGGAGGGTAATTCCTTTGCGGTAAAGCCCGTCATCCGGGAAGCGGATGCCGGAAAATGTGCGGCCAGTTTCGTGGAAGTGGAGCCGGGGCGGTACGCCTATGGCTACCATTATCATGAAGTGAATGAAGAGGTATTTTACATCATCAGGGGCCATGCCGTTGTGCGTACGCCTGAGGGTGAAAAGAATTTAAAAGAGGGGGATGCGATTGCATTCCCTGCCAGCCCGGAGGGAGCGCATGTTATCCGCAACGGATCCGCTACGGAGAAGCTGGTCTATCTGGATGTGGGCACTCGCCTGACGCCTGATGTGGTGCACTTCCCGGATACGGCATCCGGAATGGTATATTCCTCCTCCGGTGTGCACCATTTTCGGGAATCTTGAAGCAGCATCCCTGTTTTAAAGCCTTTTTCCGGTTTTTCCACCGGCGCGGTCCGCAGGAAAGCGGGCCGCGCTCCTCTGGGGAGGAAGGTGTGAGGAAACAGTATTCCCCTGGCCGCATGAAATGCCCCTCTTTGCCTTGGACATGGCTGGCCGCAAAGGCTGCGGTTCATTGAAGGCCTTCAAAACCTCCATGCGGAAATTAACCCGTATAAGGTGATCTATTAAAACCCGGCCTTGCAGCAAGGTGTGCGCCCTTTTTTGTGCTGCGGGGGAAGGATGAATTCTCCGGCTTTCAGGAAGGGAAAGTACTGGCGCGGGAAGCCTGCTTGCGTGGCTGTATGGCGGGGCGGAAAAGCAGTCCCCTCCCCGAAATATTCATGGTTTGTTTTTCATGAATATCCGGCAGTAAAAAACGCCCCTGCCGGATAAGCCGGACAGGGGCGTTGAAATTAAGCGGCCTATACCTTATTCCGCAGGTTTGTCGGCACCCATGCCGGCAATGCTTTGGTACAGGTTCCAGCGGTGCCAGACATCCTTCTGGGCTTCTTCAAGGAGTTTTTCGAATCCTTCCTTATTGGTCTTCGCCAGAAGTTTGAAGCGGTTTTCGCTGAGCAGCACATCGCGCAGATCGCCCTTCGGGCCCTTGCCTTCCACAATCAGCGGATTCTTGCCCTGGCGAGCCAGGTCCGGATTATAGCGGTAAAGCAGGACTCGGCCGGAATCCACCCATGCCTTCTGCTGCTGCAGGCCCTTGGCCATATTGATGCCGTGGGAGATGCAGTGGGAGTAGGCGATGATGAGAGCCGGGCCGTCATAGGCTTCCGCTTCCACAAAGGCTTTCAGCGTGTGTTCGTCCTTGGCGCCGAGAGCGACGGAGGCCACGTACACGTTGCCGTAAGTCATGGCCATGAGGCCCAGATCCTTTTTCACGCCGGGTTTGCCGTTCGTGGCGAATTTGGCTACTGCGGCGCGCGGGGTGGATTTGGAGCACTGGCCGCCGGTGTTGGAGTATACTTCCGTATCCATGACCAGCACCTTCACGTTCCGGCCGCTGGCCAGAATGTGATCCAGGCCGCCGTAGCCGATGTCGTAGGCCCAGCCGTCGCCGCCCAGAATCCACACGCTCTTGCGGACAAGTTTATCCGCAAGGGTCAGGAGGCGCGCGTATTCCGGCTTGCCGGCAATTTTCTTCTTGAGTTCTTCAATGTTTTCACGCTGCTGGGCGATGTCTGCTTCATCCTTCTGCGGATTAGCCAGTATCCGGTCCACCAGTTCCTGGCCCACGGCGCCGGCAGCTTCATGAAGAAGCTCAATGGCGTGTTCCATCTGCTTGTCCAGGGAGACGCGGAAGCCAAGGCCGAATTCGGCGTTGTCTTCAAACAGGGAGTTGGCCCAGGCGGGGCCGCGCCCTTCAGAGTCATGGGACCACGGGGTGGTGGGCAGGTTGCCGCCGTAAATGGAGGAGCAGCCCGTAGCATTGGCGACCACCAGGCGGTTGCCGAAGAGCTGGGAGAGCATTTTTACATACGGAGTTTCACCGCAACCGGCACAGGCGCCGGAGAATTCGAACAGCGGGCGCAGCACCTGCATGGAGCGGATGTTGTCCGTTCTTACCTTGGTGCGGTCCACGTCCGGAAGGCTCAGGAAGAAATTCCAATTGGCTTCTTCCTTGTCGTGAATCTTCCCGGCCGGGACCATGGTCAGGGCCTTGTACGTCGGGTCCGTCTTGCTCTTGGCCGGGCAGACATCCGCGCAGAGCGTACAGCCCGTACAGTCGTTCGGGGAAATCTGGATGACGAATTTCTCTCCCTTCCAGTCCGGATGCTTGGCATCCAGGCATTCAAACCCTTCCGGAGCGTTTGCAAGAGCATCAGGAGAGAAGAATTTACTACGGATAACCGCGTGCGGGCAGACGGCGGTACACTTGCCGCACTGGATGCAGAGGGTCGGATCCCATTCCGGCAGATCCAGGGCCAGATTGCGCTTTTCGTACTGGGACGTTCCGTTCGGGAATGTGCCGTCCACGGGCATTTGGCTGACCGGGATGCTGTCGCCTTCACCGCACATCATCTTGCCAAGGACGTTTTGTACATAATCCGGAGCGTCCGGGGACATGGCGGGCGGAATGGCGTGTCCGTTTACAGTTTTTCCGGTTGTGTCCACCTGGTGCAGGTTTTCCAGCGTGGCGTCCACGGCGGCGATGTTTTTGTCCACCACTTCCTGCCCCTTCTTGGCGTAGGTTTTGGCAATGGCCTTCTTGATGTAGCCGATGGCTTCATCCGCGGGAATCACGCTGGCCAGCTTGAAGAAGCAGGTCTGCATAATCATATTGATGCGGCCGCCCATGCCCGTTTTGCGGGCCACGGCAAAAGCGTCAATCGTGTAGAGCTTGATGTTCTTGTCCAGAATCTGCTGCTGCATGCGGGCGGGCAGCGTGTCCCAGAGCTTGTCCGCCGGGTGCGGGCTGTTCATCAGGAAAGTGGCGCCGTTGGCGGCATTCTTCAGGAAGTCGAACAGATCCAGCAGGGAAGGCTGGTGCAGGGCCAGGAAGTTTGCCTTGGTGATCAGGTATGTGGATTTGATCGGACGGGGACCGAAGCGCAGGTGGGAAATGGTGGAGGAACCCGATTTCTTGGAGTCATACACGAAGTAGCCCTGCACATACAGGTTCGTATGCTGGCCGATGATCTTGATGGCATCCTTATTGGCGCCTACGGTGCCGTCGGAACCGAGGCCGAAGAACATGGCCCGCGTCACGTCGTCCGCTTCCGTGGAATAATCTTCATCATACGGGAGGCTGGTGCCCAGTACGTCGTCGTTGATGCCGATGGTGAAATGATTCTTAGGAGTGTCCAGAGCCAGGTTGTCATAGACGCCCTTGACCATGGCGGGGGTGAATTCCTTGGAGGAGAGGCCGTAGCGTCCGCCTACCACCTTGGGCATGCCGTTGGTGAAGGGCAGCGTGCCGTTGGCCTGGGCGTCGAAGAGGGCCTGGATGATGTCCTGATGGAGCGGTTCTCCCTGGGAGCCGGGTTCCTTGGTGCGGTCCAGCACGGCGATTTTCCTGACCGTAGCGGGGAGGGCCTTGACGAGTTCGGCGGCGGGGAATGGGCGGAACAGGCGCACCTTCAGCACGCCAACCTTGGCGTTTTCCCGGGTCATCATGGCTTCTACCGTTTCTTCCACAGCTTCAGCGCCGGATCCCATCAGGATAATGACGCGTTCGGCGTCCGGAGCGCCGGTGTAATCCACCAGATGGTAGGAACGGCCGGTAAGTTCCGCGAACTTGTCCATGGCGTTCTGGACAATAGCCGGAGTGGCTTCATAGAAACGGTTGACCGTTTCACGTCCCTGGAAGTAAACGTCCGGGTTCTGGGCAGTGCCGCGCAGAACGGGAGCATCAGGGGTCAGGGCTCGTTCCCGGAAGGAATCCAGCCATTCCTGCTTAATCATGCCGTTCAGGGTATCGTCCGTGATGTCTGCAATCTTGCCGATTTCGTGGGACGTGCGGAACCCGTCAAAGAAATTGATGAAAGGAATGCGGGATTCCAGCGTAGCGGCGTGGGAAATAGCGGCGAAGTCCGCAGCTTCCTGAGTGGAGGAGCCGCACAGCATGGCCCATCCGCAGGAGCGGGCGCTCATCACGTCGCTGTGGTCGCCAAAAATGGAAAGGGCCTGGTAAGCCAGGGACCGGGCGGCTACGTGGAACACGGCGGGAGTCAGTTCCCCTGCGATTTTGAACATGTTCGGAATCATCAGCAGGAGCCCCTGGGATGCGGTGAACGTAGTTGCAAGCGCTCCGGTCTGGAGGGCGCCGTGAACGGTGCCTGCCGCGCCGCCTTCACTCTGCATTTCCACCACGGAGGGAACGGTGCCCCACAGGTTCTTCCTGTTGACAGCGGCCCAGCTTTCAGCTGATTCACCCATCGGAGAAGATGGTGTAATGGGGTAAATGGCAATGACTTCAGAAAAACGATAGGCTACGGAGGCTACGGCTTCGTTAGCGTCAATCGTGCTGTAAGTTACGGTTGTCTGATCACTCATAAGTCTGCACGGATAGTATATAATTGATAAATAAGGTGCGTCTTAACGGAAACATTTATAACATGTCTGGTGCCAAAGGTAAAAGCAATTATGCGTATGTGGGGATTTGCCGGCCATTTTTTAATAATAAGACCAGTTTTGTTTCAATTCCTTTGAATATCGTGCTTTATGTGGTTCTGTCCAGGCTTTTTGCAAAACGGCCGGAGTACTGGGGCATGTTCCGGCATCCGGCTTCCGAAAAAGGGGGGGAGGAACCTTCGGGTCAAAACCGGCTGCCAAAAATGTCCCCTCTGCCTGACAATGCGCTAGCCAAAACGGAAGCAAGCCTTTAGAATCCCCGCACTATGTCCGAACAACAGCAGGCACATCCGACCACGACGGAATCCGAACTTATTGCCGTGCGCCGCGACAAGCTCGCCAAAATCCGTGAGCTGGGAATTGACCCTTACGGCGCAAGATTTGACGTGACCACCACTCCCGCCGGATTGAAAGCCGATTTCCAGGAAGACAAACAGGTAGCCGTCGCCGGCCGCCTTCTGGCTATTCGCGACATGGGCAAATCCCAGTTTTTCGTCATTGGGGACGTACGGGGAAAAATCCAGGGGTTCCTGCATAAAAATGAGGTGGATGAAACCACCTGGAAGCTTTGGAAGCTCCTGGACCGCGGGGACTGGGTCGGCATCAGGGGAACCACGTTCCTGACCCGTACCGGAGAACCTACCGTAAAGGTATCCGGACTGACCATTCTTTCCAAAAGCCTCCGCCCCCTGCCGGACAAGTGGCACGGGCTGGCGGACAAGGAGGTGACCTACCGCAAGCGCCACCTGGACCTCATTTCCAATGAGGAAAGCGCCTCCCTGTTCGTTACGCGCTCCCTCATGATTGCGGAAATCCGCCGCTTTCTCCAGGAACGCGGTTATCTGGAAGTGGAAACCCCCATGCTTCAGGATGTGGCCGGTGGGGCCGCCGCCAAGCCGTTTGAAACGTACCATAACGCGCTGGATATGCCGCTGACGCTGCGCATTGCCCCGGAGCTTTTCCTCAAACGCCTGATGGTGGGCGGCTTCACGAAAATTTTCGAACTCAACCGCAGCTTCCGCAATGAAGGAATTGACCGCCGCCACAACCCGGAATTCACCATGCTGGAAGCCTATTGCGCCTGCGGTGATTTTGAAACCATGGCGAATATGGTGGAGGAGCTCATCTGCCATCTGGCGGAAAAATTCTGCGGCGGCCTTCAGATTGACCACAAGGACGCTGAAGGCAACGTTCTTTACACAATCGACCTCAGCCGTCCCTGGAAACGCGCTGACTACCAGGACCTGATCCGGGGCGTGGCGGGGGAAGACTGGTTTGACATTTCCCCCGAAGCGCGCCGCGCCCGCTGTGAAGAGCTGGGAGTGGAAATCAGCCCGGATATGAAAGATGTGGATGTTTCCCAGCAGGTGTATGAAAAACTGGTGGAGGAAAAGACCATGAACCCCTGCTTTGTTACCCACGTGGCCAAGGACCTGGTTCCCTTGGCCAAGCTGAACCGGGAAAATCCGGACGTAGTGGATGTATATGAACTGGTGATTAACGGGCAGGAAATTTCCCCCGGCTATTCGGAATTGAACGATCCTGACGTGCAAAAGGAACGCCTGGAGCACCAGGCTGCCGGGGAGACCCAGCGTGTGGACTATGATTTCATTGAAACGCTGGAATACGGAATGCCCTCCGCAGGCGGCATCGGCATCGGCATCGACCGCGTCGTCATGATGCTGACGGGGGCTTCTTCCATCCGTGACGTGCTGCTCTTCCCGCAGTTGAAACGTAAGGACAGTTAATCCGAACCACCGGCCGCATGGCTCCCCGCACCCCGGATATTCTGGACTGCGCTTCCGCCCAATGGATCGGCAAACGCCGCGAGCAGGAAGACGTGGTTAAAAGTCTTCCCGCCGCCGGCGGGATGCTGGGCATCGTGTGCGACGGCATGGGAGGGCATCTTCGCGGAGATTGCGCCTCCTGTGTGGTGGCGCAGGAATTTGCCGCGGTATTTGCGGAAAGCGGCATCGAGGATATCCCGGAACGTTTAACGGCGGCTTTGCATGCTGCCAACAGGGCGTTGGCCGCCATTCAGAAGGAACCGGAGGAATCCGGAACCACATTGCTGGCCGTCTTCATCCGCGACCATTTCCTGTGGTGGATCAGCGTGGGAGACTCCCCCCTGTATTTATGGAGCGGAGCGGACAGCTTTCGCATGGACCGTCTGAATGAAGACCATTCCATGAGACCGATTGCGGATTGCCTTTACCGGAAGGGGAAAATGTCACTTCAGGGTGCGCTTCGGCAGCGTTGCATTCTCCGTTCCGCCGTTATGGGCGGTCCCATGGAACTGGTGGACATCAGCGCCATGCCCCTGCTCCTGCATCCGGGAGATGCGGTGCTGGCATGCTCGGACGGCTTGCAGGTTTGGAGCGAGCTGTTGAGAGAACCTTCTTTCCTGGCTCTTCAAAAGGCCAGGGATTGTTCCAGCAGGGAGCTGGTGGGGATCATTATGGAACAGGTGAAGGATATGCTGGAGCCCCAGCAGGATAATGCCTCCGTCTGGGCTGCCGTCATGCGGAAACCCTGCGAGGGCGGTAAATAAGCTTATTCCGGCGAAGGAAGTGCGGGAGCATGGTTCTGGGCGGGCGGGAAAATGTTCGCGCTGTTCTTATTGCGCCTTAAACAGGGCTTTTCCGCAGACCGGGGCACGGAGAGCCTTGAAAATGAGGATCTGGAGGAGGCTGTCAGGCATGGTGTTCTTTTACAGGAGCAACCCCTCCGGAAAGAACCGGGCCGGAGGTGATTTCCCCATTGTCATTTGACCGGCGGGGGATTAAAATGCACTCCGCACAACATGATTGCCTGGATAGTTTTCTATTACCTGATCGGAGCGATTCCGTTCGGCTACCTTGCCGGCAGAATCAGAGGGATTGACCTGAGGCAGCAGGGTTCCCGCAACATAGGCGCTACCAATGCGTGGCGCGTACTGGGCTGGAAGTGGGGCCTTTCCGTTTTCATTCTGGACTTCTTAAAGGGGTTCATCCCTGTGTTCGGCGCCTTGAACTGGCTGCCGTTCCTGACGGGGGATGCGGGCGGCTGGGATTTCAATGTCTTGGTAGTTCTCTCCTGTTTCGCTGTTATACTCGGTCATACTTACACTTGTTTCCTGGGATTCAGGGGAGGAAAAGGCGTAGCGACAACCGCGGGGGTTTTATTTGCCCTCAATCCGGTGGTGGCTTGCGTAGCTCTGGCTTCTTGGCTGGTGGTTATGGGAATCTCCGGCATCGTGTCCCTGGCCAGCCTGGTGGCCGCTGTGGTGATGATCGCCGCCGGATGGTGGATTTATCCTCTTTGCCAGGACGGGGATGTCTCCCCCCAGATACTTTACGTCGCCTTTTTCACGGTGGTAGGCGCGCTGGTGATTCTCAAGCACCGTTCCAATATCGCAAGGCTTCTCAACGGAACGGAGCACTCCTTCTATTCCAAAAAGTCCAAGTAAGATGATGAATCGGTTACATAAAATAGCAGTCATTGGAGCCGGTTCCTGGGGCACGGCCCTCTCCATGGTTCTGGCGACCCGGGAATGTGAAGTCGTCCTGTGGACGCCGGAAGAGGCTCAGGCCAGGCAGCTTGCCGAAACAAGGCGCAGCCCCGTCCTTTCGAAAACCGCCCTTCCCCTGGCCTCCAATATCCATCCTACTTGCGACCTGGGCCAGGTGAAGGATGCGGAACTCATTGTAGTAGTAGTGCCTTCCGTAGCCATGCGTTCCGTGGCCCAGCGGCTGCGCAGCCTGCCGGTGCAGCCGGATGCCGTCATCGTCTCCTGCACCAAGGGCATTGAACAGGGAACCCATAAAAGAATGACGGAAATCCTTCAGGAATATCTGCCCTCCAACCCCATAGGCGTGCTTTCCGGTCCCAATCATGCGGAAGATATCTGCCTGGGCCTTCCGTCCGCCTCCCTGATTGGATTTGAAGATCCGAAGTATGCGGATTGGGTGCAGCAGATATTTGCATCCAAAACCTTCCGTGTTTATTCCGCTACGGACATTATCGGCATGCAGCTGGGCGGAACCATTAAGAACGTCTTTGCCATCGGGGCCGGCTTATGCGAAGGGCTGAACCTGGGGGATAACGCCCAGGCCGCTTTGCTGACCCGCGGCCTGGCGGAAATGACGCGCATCGGCGTGGCCAGCGGAGGCCGCAGGGAAACCTTCATGGGCCTTTCCGGAGTAGGCGATTTGATTGTTACCTGCTATTCCCGCCACTCCCGCAACCAGACGGTGGGGCGGAGACTGGCGGAAGGGAAGAGCCTCCAGGAAATCCTGGATACCCTGGGCATGGTGGCGGAAGGGGTGCCCAACACGTTGTCCGTCTATGAAATTGCGCGGAAGCTGGAGGTGAGGACGCCCCTGATTGACGCCGTTTATTCCGTTCTTTATGAATCCAAGCCGCCGATGGAAGCGCTTGCGGAACTCATGACGCGGGACCCCCGGCCGGAATTAGATTGATTTTTTGTTTTTTTGAGTTGCTTTCCCTCGACAAATTATACTATATAAACAATCAGTATGAAACGTGCCATCATCTCAGCTCTTTTTGCCGCCGGCGTCGTTGGTGTCGCCAGTGCGGACATTCAGGCTCCCCCCGCTTCCGAATATACCCCCACCCGCAAGCTGGGCCGCGCCATCGCCAACCTTATTTATTCCGTTGAAGAAATCCCGCTGGGAATCATCAACTGGACGAGCCGCGAGGGAGATTATGCCGGTTTTTCCGTAGGCATTGTTGATGGCACCGCTACCATGTTTGAACGCATGGGCTACGGAATTTATGAACTTGTCACCTTCTGGGCTCCTACTTACAAATGCACGTACAAGCCCCCTTATCAGGGGCGCTGCGGCATGAGCGGCCTCAAGGAATACAATCCCAATGGCGGCCTGAGCGAATTCCCTGCGGAACTCAGCTTCCAGAGCTACTACAAGTATTCACGCCAGCAGCGCGACTAAGGCCGGGCTGTTAAGATTTCAAAAGGGCTGTCCGCTTGTTTGCGGACAGCCCTTTTTTCATATAGTGGTCTTGACAATAGCCGCCATTGACGGGGAAAGGAGGAAAACGTATTCTTCCATACCGGAAAGGCTTCCGTATCATGAATAAAATTGTTGCTTCCATCAGTCTGGGCACTGCCGTTTGCATAACAGCCTCCGCATTTGCCCAGGACTCCCATCTTTCCCTGACCAGGCAGAGCGTTGCCAGCATGCATGAAATCGCAGCGGCTCTGGACAAGGTAACGGATGAACCTGGAGCGGCCGCTGCTGTGGAAACGGTTAAAAAAGTTCATAAAAAGCTGCTGGACATTGGGAAAAGACAGCTGGAGCTTCCTGGTGCCACGCTTCAGGAGCAGGCTCAGGTTTCCGCCCAGATAACGGAAGCACAGAAAATTTCAGGTGAATTGATAAAATCTCTGTCCCGTTTGAAGAAGGAAGGTCTGCTTACGCCCGATTTGCAAAAAGCCCTGGCGGATTTACAGTCTGTTCAGAAGGAGCTGGCGCAGGCTTCCCGGGATAAGGCTGAGCAGGCGGAGCCGTTCCCGGAGGATGCGGAGGGCAACACGCATGAAACCCTGCTAACCAAAACTGTGGAGGAAGTAAAAAAGCTTAACGACTCTCTGGCCAGGGTAAGAGATGAAGAAACCGGCAAGGCTGCTGTGGAACAGATAGGTCGCTACCGGGCGGCTATGCTGGACGTTGCCAGGAAACAGGCTGCCCTGCCGCCTCTCACCCGCAACCAGCAGGCCAAGCTGATGGGAGTGCAGCAGCAGCTTGTGGAAATGATGCAGCCCATTGTCAAGCATGTAACGGCCATCATGCTTTCTCCGGATGCTTCCAGGAACCTGAAGGAAGCTCTGAATTCCCTTTCCGAACTGCCTAAGGAAGTTCAAAAAATCCGTGAAGAGGCGGCTAAGTGAACTTTTTAAAGGATGCGTCCTTTTGGGCTGGTCAAAAAATTATAATTGTTCTAAATTGGCTGTCCTGAAAAATGCGCCCGGTTTTTAGTGAAACAGATCTCAATGAACGCCCTTTCCTGGTCTTCTGGGAAGTGACGCGCGCTTGCGCGCTTGCGTGCAGACATTGCCGCGCCGTCGCCCAGCCGCGTCCCCACCCGGATGAATTGACTCATGAGGAGGCATTGCGCCTGATTGACCAGTTGGCGGAACTGCGGCCTCCCATGCTGGTGCTGACAGGCGGAGACCCGGTCATGAGGCCGGATATTCTGGAATTGGTCCGTGCGGCTTCCGGCAAGGGGCTGCATGTGGCATTGAGCCCTGCTGCTACCGCCCGGCTGTTGCACACGGATTTCCATGCGTTGAAAGAAGCTGGGGTTCAGAGCATGTCATTAAGCCTGGACGGTGCGCATGAAAGTACCCATGACGCCTTCCGCGGTGTCCCCCACACATATGAACGGACTCTCCGGGCTGCGGAAATGGCGAAGGAAGCCGGCATGCACTTGCAAATCAACACCACCATTACCAGGAGCACGCTGGGAGAATTTGACGACTTTGTGGAGCTGGTGAAAAAAATGAAACCGGGCATGTGGAGCGTGTTTCTTCTGGTGCCCACAGGCCGCGCCGCCATGGATGAGATGCCTGCGGCGGAAGAAGTGGAAGCCGTCTGGAAAAAACTGAGCAGGATAAGCCATGAGGTTTCTTTCGGCGTCAAAACGACGGAAGGGCACCATTATCGCCGCGTGGCGCTTCAGGAAGCCCGTGCTCAGGGAAGCAAGCCTGCTCGCCGCGCCATTCCCACCCGGGACGGCAAGGGCATTATGTTTATTTCTCATACCGGGGAAATACAGCCCTCCGGTTTTCTCCCCATAACGGCAGGAAACGTCCGGACGGATGACCCTGGAGAAATCTACCGCACGCACCCCCTTTTCCTCAAACTCCGGGATGACAATGCGTTGCAGGGCAAATGCGGACGGTGTGAGTACCGTACCATCTGCGGAGGGTCCCGGTCTCGCGCTTATGCCGTTTACGGAGACATGATGGCGGAAGACAACCTTTGCCCTTATCAGCCCAGGCTTTCACAACACCATGATTAATATTACCAGACTTTGGACAGGGGCAGAACAGCCCGCGGACCATTTGAGATACGGACAGGGCCACGGGCACGGTCGTTTTGCAGGGGGCGCCGTGGAATCCTGTGCACCGGCTTCGTCCCGTGCGCGCAAGCCCATTGTGGTGTGGAATATTACGCGTACCTGCAATCTCAAATGCGTGCATTGTTATGCAGACGCCTCTGCCCGGAAATTTAAGGGAGAGCTGGATTGGGACCAGTGTTGCGCGGTCATTGATGATCTGGCGGACTACAAGGTGAATGCCCTCCTTTTTTCCGGAGGGGAGCCGCTGGTGCATCCGCGCTTTATGGAACTGCTGGAACGTGCCACCGGAAAAGGGCTGAAGGTGACCATTTCCACAAACGGCACCCGTATTACGCCGGAAGCTGCAGCGCGGTTCAAGGAATTGGGCGTGGCGTACGTAGGCATTTCCCTGGACGGCATTGGCGCCGTTCATGACAAATTCCGCGGTGTGGAAGGTTCTTTTGAGCAGGCGGTGCGCGGATTCAGGCTTTGCAGTGAAGTGGGGCAAAAGACAGGCCTGCGCCTGACTCTGACCCGCAACAATGTGCAGTGCATGGGCCAGATTTTAGATTTTATTGACGCCAACGACATCCAGCGCGTCTGTTTTTACCATCTGGTCCCCACTGGCCGCGGCGTGGAAGTGCAGACCCTGACTCAGGAGGAAGCAAGGAATGCCATGGATACGCTGATTGCCCGTGTAGAGGAATGGAAAGCGGAGGGAAAAAACCGTGAAGTGCTGACTGTAACCCAGCCTGCGGACGGAATTTACCTGCTTCTGCGCCAGCTCCGGGAAGGCTCCCCTCTGGCGAAGGAAACCCTCGGCCTGCTTCAATGGAATGGCGGCGGCGCGAACAGTTCCGGCCGGGGCATCGCCAATATTGACACACAGGGTGCCGTGCATCCGGACCAGTTCTGGCAATCCGTTACTCTGGGCAATGTGAAAAGTGACCGGTTTTCCGATTTATGGGATGCCAGGGCCGGAGCTGCAGCGGAAATGTTGCCTGAGCTGCGCGGTTCCGACGATCCTCTGGAGCGGCAGAAGAAGATTGAAGGCCGTTGCGGCCGCTGCGTTCACTTCGCCCTGTGCGGCGGAGGCTTCCGCACCCGTGCCGCGTTTGCCAACGGACACTGGTACGGGTCCGATCCCGGCTGCTATCTGACGGAAGAGGAAATTTCCACCCCCTTGCCGGAAATCAAGTAGTGAGATGCCCGGCTTTATTCACCGGGGAACGGTTGGTTCCGGGAAAGGGGTATCGGAGGAATTGCCGTTTCATTTGATCGTAGGGTATCCCGCGCGCAGGTAAAACGCCCCTGTCCTTGCGGTTGATTTACCGGGAACAGGGGGTTTTACATTGGGAAAAACCCGGAAGCGTGCTTCGGCGGGGGCAGGGGCGAATTTGTCCATACGTCTGGTTTTCCCTGCTTTACAAGGCAGGTGGCATCGCATAGCATGCCCCGCATGATGAATCAGGAATTGAGACCGGAGACCCTGTGCGTGCAGGCGGGCTGGGCGCCTAAAAAGGGCGAACCCCGCGTATTGCCCATTTACCAGAGCACGACGTTCAAGTACGAGACCAGCGAACAAATGGCAAAATTGTTTGATCTGGAAGAATCCGGATTCTTTTATACACGCCTCCAGAACCCCACCAATGAGGCGGTTGCCAGAAAAATTGCCGAACTGGAGGGCGGTGTGGCCGCCATTCTGACGTCTTCTGGCCAGGCGGCTTCCTTCTTTGCCATTTTCAATATTTGCGAGGCTGGGGATCATATCGTCAGTGCTTCGGCGATTTACGGGGGCACATACAACCTCTTTGCCGTCACATTCCGGAAAATGGGCATTGAAGTTACTTTCGTGGACCAGGACGCTCCGGCGGAGGAAATCGCCAAAGCGTTCCGCCCCAATACGAAAGCTTTCTTTGCGGAGACTATTTCCAATCCCACGCTTTGCGTGTTGGATATCCGTAAAATGGCGGACATTGCCCATGCGCACGGCGTTCCCCTCATTGTGGACAATACCTTTGCCACACCCATTAATTGCCGTCCTTTTGAATGGGGTGCGGATATCGTCACCCACTCCACCACCAAGTACATGGACGGCCATGCCGCCGCCGTGGGCGGCGTGATTGTGGACAGCGGCAACTTTGACTGGGAAGCGCACAAGGATAAATTCCCGGGTCTGACGGAACCGGACCCCTCCTATCACGGGCTCTCCTACAGCAAAAGCTTCGGCAAGGGAGCCTATATTACCAAGGCGACCGTCCAGCTCATGCGCGATCTGGGTTCCATCCAGTCTCCGCAGAATGCCTTTTTGCTCAACTTGGGTTTGGAAACCCTCCACCTGCGTGTGCCGCGGCATTGTGAAAATGCGCAGAAAGTGGCGGAATTCCTGCAAGGGCAGGAAGATGTTGCCTGGATTAATTATCCGGGTCTTTCTTCCAATAAGTATTATGAATTGGCGCAGAAGCAATTCCGCGGTGGCCAATCTTGTGGTGTGGTAACCTTCGGCATTAAGGGAGGCCGTGAGCGTTCCATCAAGTTCATGGACAGTCTGAAGCTGGCCGCCATCGTGACCCATGTGGCGGATTCCCGTACCTGCGTTCTCCATCCCGCCAGCCATACGCACCGCCAGTTGACGGATGAGCAGCTCATGGAGGCGGGCGTACGGCCTGACCTCATCCGGTTTTCCGTAGGGACGGAAGCTGCGGAAGACATTATTGCGGACCTCAAACAGGCTTTGGAAGCTATTCGTTAAAAAGTCTTCTTGGAAAAAGCCGCCTCACTTTGCTGAGGCGGCTTTTTCTTTATCATTAAGGATTGGATAAAGGGGACAGCGGATTGTTAATCCGTTGTCAACATAAAAAGTTGAAAGAGCGGTATTCCGGCAGTGGACTTCTTTTTTGATGCAAGGGCTTTATAGAGACTAATCCTTGCGCCTCTTCCATTCTAACAGCTGCATGTTATTTCATAAATCATTCATTATTATGAATCGAACGTTATCATAAACCATTCATGAAAAAAATAGGTCCAGCGTTTTCCCCATGATGTTACGGAAAGAAAAAGAGCGGATTAACAATCCTCTAATCAATGCAAAGCGTTATGAGAGTTTATCATTATGTTTTGTTAGCCAGTTGCGTATGTATGATGTCCGCCCAGGCGGCTACGATTGTTGCTGAGCTTCCTGAATCGCAAAGCGTATCACAGACCGCCACTATGGCGAGAACATCGGGGCAACAGCTTCTGGACAAAGTAAAAGGCCTGCAAAATGGAATATATGCCGGCGGCAATAACAACAGTGTTGGGAATTGGGCGGTAAACGGCGAAGGCACCTGGGTTAACCAGGATGATGTAGGCTCCATTACATTATGCGGTCGCTCCGGAGTAGCGGGGTCTTCCTTTGCCATGGTTCTTGGAGGGCCGCAGGAGGGGGATTCCATTTCTTCCATTACGTTTTCCTGCAATACTCCTTCTTCTGTAATCAGCAGTTATTCCATGGTACTTGCCGTATATGATTCAACCGGCACTCTGGTTGAGGAACTTTCCAGGATACAGGATTTTTCATTTACCTCTACATCGGAAACAACGACAATTTCCCTGGATATGTCGGCGGCTCCCCTTACCTGGGAGGAAGGGTATAAGGTAGTTGCCGGAGTGCGCGGTGGTGCTGGAGGCGCTACTTCCGCTTATACAATTACAGGTATACAGGTTTCCTACGAAACGGTTCCCGAGCCTGCCGCAGCGTCTTTGGGCCTGCTGGGCCTGGGAGCCATGTTGCTGCGCCGCAGACGTTCATAGTAAATATCCTCGTTATTCGGGAGGCAGCTGAAAAGCTGCCTCTTTTTTATTTTCGGAACGGGAATATGTCTTTGTTTTTGGGATAGTTGCGAAAGGAGAGAGATTCATAGTGCTAATCCCTCAGTGATTGCTCGAAAGCGCGGTACTGCACGGCTTCATACAAATGGACATCCTGAATATCAGAAATTCCTTCCAAATCCGCTATGGTTCGGGCCACCTTTAAAATGCGGTCATAGGCTCTAGCGGAAAGGGCCAGTTCTTCCACGGCGCGGAGCAGGATAGCCCTCCCTTCCGGCAGCAGACGGCAATACTTCTGGAGTGCTTTTCCAGAAAGGGCCGCATTATTGCGGAAAGGCGTTCCTGCGTATCTGCTGGACTGGAGCCGCCGTGCGGCCGCCACGCGTTCCCGGATACTGGCGGAACATTCTCCGGCAGGCGCGGAAGCCAGAATGGAGGGATCCACGGCGGGAACTTCCATCAGCAGGTCAAACCGGTCCAACAGCGGGCCTGAAATTTTGCGGCGGTAGCGTGCGATCTGCGCCGGGGGGCAGGTGCAGGCTCTTCTTCTGTCTCCCAGATAACCGCAGGGACACGGATTCATGGCGGCTGCCAACATGAAACGGCACGGAAATGTCATGGTGCCGGAAGCGCGGGAAATAACTACCTGGCCGGTTTCCAGCGGCTGCCGCAGGGTTTCCAGAGCGGCACGGCGGAATTCCGGCAATTCATCCAAAAAGAGGACGCCGTTGTGAGCCAGGGATACTTCTCCCGGCGTGATATTCGCACCTCCCCCCATCAGCCCGGCATCGGAAATGGTGTGGTGGGGAGCCCGGAACGGACGCTGGTCCACCAGGCCGTTCCCCCGTTTCAGCAGACCGCATACGGAGTGGATTTTACTGGTCTCCAGCGCTTCCTCCGGACTCAGAGGCGGAAGAATGGTCGGGAGCCTTTGCGCCAGCATGGATTTGCCGGACCCCGGAGAGCCGCAAAGCAGGATATTATGGCCTCCTGCCGCTGCAATCTCCATGGCGCGGCGTGCATAAGGCTGCCCCTTGATTTCGTCAAAATCCACAGCGGCGTCTTTGTCCCGTGGAGCATGGGCCTCTCGCCCTAAACCTGTAAATGGAGGCGGCAGGGCGTCGGAAGTAAGCAAATGCCAGGCTTCTCTCAGGGAAGAAACGGGGTAAATTTCCACACCCTGTACGGGCGTCCCTTCATAGGCATTGGCTTGCGGCAGCATGATGCGCTTCCTGCCCATGCGCCGCGCTTCCATGATTTGCGGCAGAATGCCTTGCACGGGGCGTACGGTTCCGTCCAGGGCCAGTTCTCCCACAATGCACCAGGCAGAAGCGTCCATCTCCTTTTCAGCCGCTCCCGCAACCATTCCCAGGGCGATGGGAAGGTCGAATCCGGGGCCCTGCTTCCTTAAATCCGCCGGAGCCAGATTAACGACGAAGATACCCTGCTGAAAGGGAAGGCCGCTGTTTTGTATGGCCGTGTCCACGCGCTGCCCGCTTTCTTTCACGGCCGCATCCGGAAGACCGACAATAAAGGTGCGTTTTTCCGCCATGGGGCGGAAATCAACTTCCACCTCCACTTCTACGCCATCTACGCCCAGGACGGTGGAGGAATACAGTCGCGTCATCATTCATCCATGCTAGGAAATGGATGGCAAAAAGGAAGGAAAATAACGAAAAATATAAAAATATCTAACAAATAGTTCAGCGCCGGGAAGCGCGCCGGAGAATTTCCCGTTCCTCCTCCGTCAGGCTGGACAGGCCGGACCTGGATATTTTTTCCATGATTTCATCCACCTCCTTTTCAGAGGGGTAAGCCTGTGTCGGGCGGCGGCTGGAAGGCTCAGGGGAATAGTGGGAAGAAGAGGCGGCTTTCCGTCTTGGGGAAGACATCTTTTCTTTCCATAAAATCAGCAATGTCAGGATAAATCCGGCGAACATGCCGCCCAGATGGCCGGCTTCCCCGCCCGCATTGTTCCATTGGAAGATAATGACGGCTGCGGCGACTCCAAGAACGGCCAGGGCAAACTGGCGCACGCTCAAATTAACCGGAGGAAACAGAAGCTGTACCCGGGCATGGGGAAAGAGCACCGCGCATGCGGCCATGATGCCGTAAATGGAACCTGAGGCCCCCACCATGGGAATGAAGCGCCATTCCGGATCAAAAAATCCCATGTACCCCAGCAGGGAGGAAAACAGGGCTGCAGCCACGCCGCAAAACAGGTAATACAGCAGGAAGCGCCAATGGCCGAAACGTTCTTCTACAACCGGGCCGAAAAACCACAGGGCAATCATGTTGAACATGATGTGCCCCAGATTGGCGTGAAGAAACTGATAGGTAAGCAACCGCCATAATTCCCCCTCGTGAAAGCACGTATATTCGCTGTAAGCTCCGTAAAGCTGGATCAAGTCCAAATGGACAGGCGGGTAAATATTCCTTGGGATGTCCACTTGGAAGAAGAATCCCAGGATAAAGATGACTACATTGAGCAGAATCAGCCAGTGCACCATGACGGCGCTGCGCTGGTCAAACAGATGATTCCGTACCGTATCTCCCCAGTTCTCGTTCTCCGCTCGCATATTAGGCCGCATGTAATCGCGTTCAGAACCTTTTGACAAGGAAAATAGCTGTTCCGTTCAAGGAAGGACGGCTGATGTTCCGCATCATTTCCAGAGCGCGGCAGGCAGCAGATCCAGCGGCAGATCCGTTCCGCACACGAGATGTCCGGCAAGCTGGGCGGCGGACCAGGGGGAAGTGGTCACCCCCTTGCTGCCCAGCCCGGAGAAGACGAACTGACCGTTCAGCCCGGGAATGGGGCCGGCGACCGGCTGGCTACGGCGGATGATGGGGCGGACGGCGGCACGGGCGCGGATGACGTCCATGTTCCCGGAATAGCGTTTAACAAGGTCCAGCATCAATTCCTGGACGGCGGGGGCTTCCGGAATGCCGGGAGCATCCCACGCCCACGCGTAGGTGGCCCCGAAGCGCCAGAAAGAACCGTTATGAACCAGCCAGTGTCCGAAATGCAGGATGCCGGCATGCCAGTCCAGCTCTTTCAAGTCCAAATCCAGAATGGTTCCTTTGGAGGGGCGCCCCTTCAGCGGAGACATGTCCGGATGAAGCCCGGCTTCCCAGCCGGTACACCAGACTATGTGGGAAAACGTGCGACCGTTCCAATGGAAAAGACCGTCTGCATCCGGCCGGATATCTGCGGGGGATACATCCGCTTCCACAAAACGGCCCTGTTCCATAAAAAAACGCCGCATGGCAGTGACCATGTTTTCCACGTGCAGCACGGCGGAACCTCGCGTATAGGCGGCTTTCCCGCGGCCTTCCCAGTGTTCCGGCCATGGAAAAAGAGGTCCGGCATAGGCGCAGGATTCCGGAGCCGTCTGGCGTTCCTGCCAGATTTCAAACTGGTCTTCCGTCTCCACTTCCCGGAAAATCGGAGTTTTCTGCCACCAGGACCCGCCTAATTCCCGTTCCGTTTCCGGGTAAAAGGCCTCTGCCGCCGCCAGGCATTCTTCCTGCCTCCATCCGGGGCGGAAGGCGCGGCCCGTCAGGGGGTTTACCAATCCGGCCGCCACTCGGGAGGCCGTTTCCGCTACGGGGCGGTCTGCAACCGTAAACTCCGCGCCGCGGCGTTTCAATTCCCACGCCAGACAACTTCCGGCAATTCCCTGGCCGATGATAAGGATGTTCATGATAGATGGATAAAGAACCGGAAAATCCCGGAAATGAAAGAGGAAAGCGGAGGGGAGGCGGTGCCGCTCCCCCCGGAGGAAAGGCGTGCCGCAGGTGTCCCTTCCCCTGCGGCGCCGGAAGAACGGCCCTGTTTACAGGGCGGCGATGATGGCGTCACCCATTTCCGCCGTATTCACGCGGATTTCTCCGGGAGCTCCCGTAGCCAGGTCGCCCGTGCGGCAGCCCTGGTCAATCACGCGGCGAACGGCGGAGTCAATGGCGTCTGCCGCTGTTTTTTCTCCCAGGGAGTAGCGCAACAGCATGGAAAGGGAAAGAATCTGGGCGATCGGGTTTGCAATGCCCTTGCCGGCAATATCCGGGGCGGAGCCTCCGGAGGGTTCGTAAAGGCCGAAGAACAGACCGTTGTCCTGCGCGCCCTGGCACAGGCTGGCGCTGGGCAGCATGCCCAGGGAGCCGCAAATCATGGCCATTTCATCGGAAAGAATGTCCCCGAACAGGTTTTCCGTCACCAGCACGTCGAACTGGCGGGGATTGCGCACCAGCTGCATGGCTGCATTGTCCACGTACATATGCAGCAATTCCACGTCGGGATAATCCTTGGAAACTTCAATCATTGTCTCGCGCCACAGCAGGGAATTGGTCAGCACATTGGCCTTGTCCACGCTGGTGACGCGCTTACGGCGGCCGCGCGCAGCCTCGAACGCCACTTTGGCGATACGCACCATCTCGCTTTTATGGTAGCGCATGGTATCCACGACGACTTCGTCGTCTCCCTCCCGTTCGCGGAAACGGGGCTGGCCGAAATACAGGCCGCCAGTCAATTCCCGGACGCATAAAATATCGAATCCGCCTTCAATCAGTTCATTCTTGATGGGGGAGGCATGGGTCAAGGCCGGAAGGCATACGCCCGGACGCAGGTTGGCATACAAGCCGAAATGTTTTCTCAGAGGCAGCAGGGCTCCGCGTTCCGGTTGTTCATTGGCGGGGAGATGCTCCCATTTGGGACCGCCCACGGAGCCGAACAGAACGGCGTCCGCCTCTTCGCAGGCGCGAATGGTTTCTTCGGGAAGAGCCTTGCCGCAGTGGTCAATGCCCGCACCCCCTACAAATGCCTCCTTGCGGCTTACGGTAAAGCCAAACTTGCCGCTTACGGCATCCAGAACCTTCAGAGCCTGTGCCATGACCTCGGGCCCGATGCCGTCGCCGGCCAAGACAGCAATATGATGGTGATGTTCACTCATGTCGCTGAAAGTCTGGTCATTCTCCCTTCAAAGGTCAAGAAAACACCGTTGCCATGACCGCGCCGCGGAAGCCTTTTTGCGTCAAAAAGCCTGCAAGAGTAAAAAAGTACTTGCCAAACGCCCGTACCTCCAGTAAAAATCCCTCCGCGTTCCATGGAATGCAAACTCCCCTGTAGCTCAGCGGTAGAGCGGGTGACTGTTAATCACTAGGTCGTTGGTTCGAGCCCAACCGGGGGAGCCACTAATTTTCTAAGCCCTGTAATTTTAATGGATTACAGGGCTTCTTTTTTGTCTGTTTTGAGGCTGGAAAGGTGAAAAACCGCGGAAAAACAACCATAAGTGCTGACTAAATGTCATTTTTTGATTCCGTTCTGGCATGAAATTGGCGTTTCGGGGAAAATCATAAAACGCCTAAAGTCTAATCTGACGGCATGATTAAGGCGTGTACCGGCATATTCATGTTTGGACAGCATCCCGGATTGCAAAAAGGGAAACACGGTTATTTTTCCTTCAGGAGGGAAATGATGGATGTATCGTCTGCCTGGAAGATGCGGTTCCGGAAAGAGTATTGGGGGAAAGATGTTGGAACCGGAAAATGGCTCTGAGTCGTACATTTTTTCGTTCACCTAATTTTAAGCAAGTTATGATTTTTGTATCTCCGATTTTGGAACCGTGCATTCCAACGCAGCGTCTTGAATGCTGCACATAGCGCGGATGTTGCGGAGAAGGAAAGGAGGTCATGGCGCAATGCATAAGGCATTTCTGGAATGGTGTTGCTCGCTAAAAAGCGCAGGTATTTTGAGAAGGAGGGTGATGACAATAAAATTACTGAAATAATTGCAGTAAAAACATTGACCCGCCGCAATAATTCAGTAGGTTGGTATTGTTGACGGAAAATAACGGACGATAAGCTGCTGCGCATTTGAAAACATGAAAAAACATGATGTTGCTTATTTATGCAGAAATGAAGGCGTTGCAACCCTGTTTGAAAGAACAGGGGATATCCCTATGAGCTGCAAGCTGCAAGAGTGGTTTCAGGGAAAATGCATGGCTTCCGGCAATCATATCCGGGCCGACGTGTTCCCGTCCGGCAGGGGGCTGGCGGCGGATGGCGAAAGACAGGCTTTGGAAAAGTTGTGAAAACATATCTGGATAAAAATGTTTATGAGGCGGCTTTAGAACGCATAGCCTATTGTTTCCAAGAGTTTGACAACGTCCTGGTGTCTTTTTCGGGCGGCAAGGACAGCGGCGTCATGCTTAATCTTTGCTATCGTTACGCCGCCGAACAGGGCCTTCTGGACAAGCTGTCCATGTACCACCTTGATTATGAGGCCCAATATCAAATGACGACCGAGTATGTCACCAGAACATTTCTGGAGCAATTCCCCGGCATTCGTAAGATGTGGTACTGTGTGCCGATCAGGGCCCAGTCCGCATGCTCCCTGGGGGAACCTTACTGGACGCCGTGGAGCGCCGCCCAGAAAAAACTGTGGGTGCGACCCATGCCGGAAAATCCCTATGTAATCAACGAAAAGAATCTGGACGTCCCGTTCCGGCACGGTATGGTGGACTATGAATTCCAGGATAAGCTTTCACGCCATTTTGCCAAAAAACACGGAAGTACTGCCGTCATGGTAGGGCTGCGGGCGGATGAAAGCCTCAACAGATACGCCGCCGTTGCCCGCGGCAATAAAAGGACGTCTTATGAGGGAAGGAAGTGGATTACACGGGCTGATGCCGTGACCGTCAGCGCCTACCCTCTTTATGACTGGCGCGTCAGTGACGTCTGGACGGCCAACGCCCGTTTTGGTTTTGACTATAACCGCCTTTACGATCTCCTGTACCAGGCAGGCCTTACGATCGGGCAAATGCGGGTGGCAAGCCCGTTTAATGACTGCGCCCAGGAAAGCCTGAAGCTTTACAAAGTTATTGATCCTGCCAACTGGGCGCGCATGGTCGGGCGCGTCAACGGCGTCAACTTCACGGGTTTGTACGGAGGTACGACGGCCATGGGCTGGAAAACCATCAAACTGCCGCCCGGCCATACCTGGAAGTCCTATTATGAATTCCTGCTTTCCACAATGAACGAGAAAACGGCGGAACACTACAACAACATTTTGGAGAGGTCTAAAAAGTACTGGATGAAAGGGGGCACCGTCGATCCCGGAACTGCCGATGAAGTGCTGGCCGCCTATCCTCTGGCGACCGTGACGGGAAAGTCGGGCCGTTACGTCGACCGCGACGTCATTCAGTTTATGGGCTATCCCGACGACATGCCGGTCAGCAATTTCCGGCAGGTGCCTTCCTACAAGCGCATGTGCATCTGCATCATGAAGAATGATTACTTTTGCAAGTACGCCGGGTTCGGTCCAACCAAGGGAGCGATTGCTCGGCGCCGGGCCGCCGTCAATAAATACCGCAATATTTTATGAAAACCTCCTATCAATCCCCCGTTTACAAAATCCGGCGCGTTCCCCTGGACCAGATACGTTCCAATGCCTATAACCCGAACAGCGTAGCTCCCCCCGAAATGAAGCTGCTCTACCAGAGCATCAAGGAGGACGGTTATACGATGCCTATCGTTTGTTATAAGCTGGAGGACGGGACCTATGAAATCGTGGACGGGTTCCACCGCTGCCAGATCATGAAGACTTACCGCGATATTTACGAACGGGAGGGTGGCATGATGCCGGTGGCCGTAATCGACAAGCCTCTTGGAAACCGCATGGCTTCCACCATCAGGCACAACCGTGCCCGGGGATCTCATAATATCGCCCTCATGACCAATATTATCCAGGAGTTGACGGAGGCGGGCATGTCGGATGCGTGGATACTCAAAAATCTGGGGATGGACGCGGAAGAATTGTTGCGCCTCAAGCAGCTCAGCGGGATTGCCTCCCTGTTCCGGGACGAGGAATTCAGCCGGGCATGGGAATCGAAATAATATCAACCCGGAATCCATGAATAAATATGTCGCTCAACTGCTGGAAGTCATTCAGAAGAAAACAGGCTGTGACACGAGCGGCGCCGTGCGCTGGCTGGCGAATCAGGCCGGAGTGTCGGAAAGAACGGCATGGTACTGGAAACAGCAGGAGAAACTGAGAAAGGCAACGGAAAAGAACCTCGGCAGAATAGCCGAAGAATTGAAAAAATGAGTAAAATGCCTCACGCCATGCCATTGAATGTTGCAGGGCGCCCGGTTTTTCTTGTTTAATGTGCAGTCTTTTTAAATGGCGGCATGGGTTAGATTGCCGGGGTGCGCCGGCGGGATGTTCTTCCGCTCCCGGCACGGCAGCGAATAAAGATGTTCCGGAGCGGGGCAATGATACAGCCTGTTTACCGTTGTTCCGGACAGGTTGGAATAGGTTCGGGAATTGTGTTCCTTCATGCCGGAAAACATGATGGCCTGTTCCAGAACAGGCTGTCCACAGATGACCGCATTCATCTGTTTCCGGCCGTGTGAACAGTGCGGGAACGGTTTCTTAAAGAGTAGTTGCATCCTGATATTTTTTGGATTATATCATTTTTCATGAAATGGCTTTTGATTTTCCTGATAAGTCCCTGCATGGCTTTTGCTGAAAGTATCAGGGGAGTCGTGATTAACGTGATTGACGGCGACACGGTCATCCTTCTGGAAAGGACGCCTGAACAAATGCGTACGCATCGGATACAGCTTGAGGGAATTGATGCGCCGGAAAGGGGGCAGGACGGGTATGAAGGCGCCAAGGAATACCTGGAAAAGCTGATTTGGGGAGAGGCGGTTACAGTCCGGTATACCGAGAATGACAGGTACGGCCGTATTTTAGGGGAAATATGGCATGGAAAAATGTTCGTCAACGAAGAGATGGTGAAGGAAGGATGGGCGTGGATTTATAAAAATTTTTCCGCTAGCCGAAAGCTCGTTTCTCTTGAAAGGGATGCCAGAAAGGCCCAAAAAGGCATCTGGTCTGACCCGAATCCCATATCTCCGTGGGAATGGAGAGCAGCAAAAAGAAAGGAAAAATCTAAGGGGAAAAATACTGGGGAGATCCCTTATTAAATCGTTTTCCGGGAAAATGCCCCGTTCGTGATGCTGCTGGACAGGGGATTTTCAATAAGCAGGAAAAACAGATGCTTTTAACGGCGGGCGCGGTTCAGGAGCATTTCCGTTGCGGCCTGCCCGCCTGCTCCGGTTCAAAGATGGCGGGCAGCGGAGTGTTTGCCCTGGAGCCTTGCCAGGGCCATGTTTCAGGGTTGGCGCGGTAAGGCAGGAGATAATCCACAGCTTTTTGAATGGAAGCCCCGGCGGGTGTTTTCCGGTAACGGTAGTTCTTGTCGCCCATGCGTTCTGCAAGATGCACCAGGTATCCCCATGCCTGAAGAGTGTAAACGCTGTATTGCCAGGGTTCCGCCCGTTTGAGTTCTTCGGGCTGGGATCCGTCGGGAGCGATGTGGCGGTCCATGTTGGCGAAGGCTTCCGCCAGCCATTGGGCCGCTTCATGACTGCGGCCCAGGAAGGATGCCAAATGGGCGCATTGCGCCACATAAAACAGATAATGGTTGTTGCTGCGCGTGTGTGCATGCCTGCCCTGCCTGCTGGTAGTCAGCCATGTGTAATACTGGTTCAGCCACGCGTCCACCTGCTTCCATTCCTCTGCCGTTAGGGCATTGGAGCATTTCAACGCCGTCAAAGCTTCCAGGAATTCGGGCATGCGGTAAAGGTCGATGATGCCTCCTCCGCCTCCTTCCGTCCGGTTTCCGGGGCGAATTTGGGCATATTTCAGATGGGGCTGCATGCGGGTTGCCGGAGCAATGAACCAGGCTTTCAGCCATTGCCCGGCCCGGGAGGCGGCCTGCGGATCCCTGTCGAGTTTATACTGCCGTCCCAGGCTGCAGACCGTGCCGATGAAAGCGGCCATCCTGCCGCTGTCGTCCATGCTGCGGAGCCGTTTGTTCTTTTTGCCGTCAATGGGTTTGTAAGGACCGTCCGGATTGGCGGGGTCCGGCCAGTAATAAAGGGCATAGCTGACATATTCATTGGCCTGCGTTTTTTCTCCGAACAGGCTTTTTTTCTCTCCAAGGGTGATGACGGGTGCGTTCAGAGGACTGCCATGCACCATGGAAAAGAGAAGCGCCGTGAAAGGGAAAAAGATGAACCAAAACCTCCAAAATGCCATTACCCTATTCAAGCAGAAACCTTTTGCCGGGACAACCGGGAAATGGAGCAATGCCCTGATTTCCTTGCAGAGCCGTTTCCGGCCGCTTTCCCGGTCATCCGGGGGTGTGGCGCTGCGGAAAGGGATTCCGGAAAGTCAGTCCGGCCCTTTTCCAGGATTGCGAGTTTCCGCATCAGGCCAGATGCATGCCGCCGGTAACGCCAAAGACCTCCGCAGTAATGAAGCTGGATTCCTGGGAGGCGAGAAAGACGTATAGTCCGGAGAGTTCCACAGGTTGCCCTGCCCTTTTGAGAGGCGTTTTCCGTCCGAATTCCGGCAGGTCCTTCTGCAGCTGGCCTCCGGTTACTTGCAGGGCTGTCCAGATGGGGCCGGGAGCCACCACGTTGACCCGGATGCCTTTGGGGGCAACCTGCTTGGCCAGGGAGCGGCTGAACGCGATGATGGCCGCTTTTGTGGAAGCATAGTCCACCAGGTTCTTGCCGGGCTGGTAGGCCTGAATGGAGGAGCAGGTAATGATGCTCGTCCCCGGCTTGAGATGCGGAAGGGCTTCCTTGGCAATCCAGAACAGGGAGAACACGTTTACTTCAAATGTCTTGGTTAATTGTTCCGTGGTAATGTCCCGGATATCTTCCACCGCCACTTGTTTACCGGCTACCAGGGCCATGATGTCCAGTCCGCCAAGTTTTTCCAAGGCATCCCTGACGAGTTTTTTACAAAAGACTTCATTGCTGAGGTCCCCCGGCAGCAGGACAGCCTTCCGGCCCTCTTTTCTGATGAGTTCCGCCACTTCTTCGGCATCGCTTTGTTCTTCAGGAAGGTAGTTCAAGGCTACGTCGGCTCCTTCGCGTGCGTAGGCAATAGCCGCCGCCCGGCCTATTCCCGAGTCTCCCCCTGTGACCAGGGCTTTTCGTCCACGGAGCCTGTTGCAGCCATGGTAGCTTTGTTCCCCGGAATCCGGCACGGGCTTCATTCCGGATTGCAGTCCGGGGGCTTTCTGCTGCTGCTTTTCATATCTTTCCTGTTGGAATTCACCGCGCGGGTTCTGTATTTCGTTAGTGCCTTCTGTGCTCATTTTTTCGTCAGTCATATTTTGATGCGGAGTTGACGGAAGGGGAAAAACGCTGCCATGCGGGAAATAGCCGGCAGCATTCCCTTTTCCGGCATTCTTCATTCCTGTCGTGATGACCAGGCTTCGGACGGCCTGTTCAGGGAAAGACATGTTTTTATTTCAATATGCCATTGATATTTATTTATATAGGAATTTTCTAAATGTTGTTTTTATTGGCCGGAGAAAGTTATTTGATTTTCAGATTTCCTGAATTTCCCCAATCCACTTTAGGGGAAAAACATCCTTGGGATGATTGATGATTTTAGAATAATTTAATTTCTTCTTCTGTTTTACCACCGTTTTTGATGCCGTCCGTAAGTGAAATATCCGGCTGTATCCGCCAGGAGCGTCGGAAGGGTGGGAATGTCTTTCATTTCTACGGGGGTGCCAGCCGAAGGCGCCGCAGAAAGCCGGTATCTGGATGGTGTCAGCCCGTCCCCAAACGGCTAAGACCGGGGAACGAAGGGAAAAGATATTTCTTTCCTTCCTGTTTACAGGCGGAAAAAAAGAAATGAAAGAAAACGGAATCAGCTTTCTTCCTGTTCCAGTTTCGCTTTCCTGGCCAGGATTTTTTTCATGACGGCACGGCGATCTCCTTCCGGTATTTCCACGGGGTTGCCGCGATAGTCGCTGGTCATGGCGGCCAGGGCCCCTCCTACGTGGCGCATGTTGAAAATCGGCAGTTTCCAGGTGGAAGGCTTTTCCGGATCGGGTACGTAGGCAAAGTCGGAAGCGGGATGTGCCTCCCCGTCCACTTTTTTTGTTTTGGATTCATGGTTGCGGTCCATGAGTAATGGACAACCGCCTTTACCGGCCATGGTGGAAAAGCTCCGGGATAAGACACGGAAATCCGCCTGCCCAACTTAATTAATATGGGAAAGCAGTTTATTCCGGGCTGTTTTCTTTTTCCCGCAGAGCGTGCCGGCGCCGCCCGTTTTCCGCTTCCGCGTTTTACCCTTTACAAGAGGGCTGTGATAGATAAGCATGTCCTTATCAATTTATAATTATTCTTATTTATGGAAAATACATATCGTCATGCCCAGCTTCCGGAAGGGCGCGTTCCCGCCCTGCGCGTGGAACCAATGCCGGCGGATACCAATCAGAGCGGGGAAGTATTCGGCGGCTGGGTGATGAGCCAGGTGGACCTTGCGGGAGCCAATACCGCCATGCGCTATGCATTGAGCCGCTATATTGTGACGCGTGCGGTGAGCAGCCTGACGTTTGAAGCTCCTGTGCTGGTAGGCGATGTAGTGTCCTTTTATACGGATATTATCAAGGTGGGCCGCACCTCCGTCACCGTGAAGGTGGAGGTGTATGCGGAACGTCTGACGAAGCTTTGCAATAACATTGCCAAGATTACAGAGGCGGAGCTGGTTTATGTAGCCCTGGGGGAGGATAAGAAACCGATTACCCTGGAAGAGTCCCGCGCCCGGTTTGCGCAGTGCTGTTCTCTTGAGACGGGAGATTCCTCTTCCTGTTCCTGAACAGGGGCGGGAATTTTCTTCTTCAAGCTGCTTTTCTCCGTTTGCGGGTGATTCCCTTGTCTTTGTCCACCAGGGCGAAGATGAAGGAACTGGCCGCGGCAATGGCGCCGATGGTGGCGAAAGTGGCATGAAAGGCGGTTTCCACAGCCTTTCCGGAGGTAGCCGAATGGCCGCCGAAGCTGTCCAGCAGCAGGGAGGCCGCGGCAATACTGACAGCAATGGAGAGCTGCATGATCGTGGAAAGCAGGGAGTTTCCGCTGCTGGCGTCTGCATTGGGGAGGTCAATCAGCGTCAGGGTGTTCATGCAGGTGAACTGAATGGAGTTGGCCCCGCCCAGCAACGCGAGCATGCCCAGGAGAATAAGTTCATGGGTTCCGGGGCCTACAAAGTGGAAGGAGGCCAGCAGCGCTCCTATGGTGAAGGTATTGACGACCATAATGTTCCGGTAACCAAATTTCCCGAGCAGACGCGGCGCAACCGTTTTTGCCAGCAGATTGCTCAGGGCCAGCGGAATCAGGGACATGCCGGACTGAAGAGCGGAATAACCAAGCACCACCTGGAAGAAAAGCGGCATCAGGTACGGCAGGCAGCTTCCGCCCAGGCGGCAGACGATGTTGCCGGCGATTCCGATGGCAAAGTTTCTGATGCGGAACAGGGCCGGGCTGAAGATGGGGGCTTTTGAACGGAACGCCAGCACCCAGTACAGAAGTTGAAGAATGCCTCCGGCAGACGTGAGGATGACCATGCGCGGCTTATCGGTTATGCCTCCTGCGGAAGAGAGGCCCATCGTAGCCAGAACGGCGGAGGAGGAGAAAAGGAAGAAACCCGGCCAGTCGAATTTCTGTTCCCGGACCGCTTTCAGGTCCGGCATCAGCTTCCAGGTGGCCCACAGGCCCGCCATGCCTACCGGGATGTTGATCAGGAATATCCAGTGCCAGGAAGCGTACTGTACGATGATACCGCCCAGCACCGGCCCCAGAAGGGGGCCCAGCAGCGCCGGAATCGTTACAATGTTCAGGACATTGACGAACATGGAGCGGGGATAGGAGCGCAGGATGACAAGGCGCCCGACGGGCATCAGGAAGGCGCCGCCTATTCCCTGGATGACGCGGCATACCGTCATCATGGTAACGGAGGCGGAAAGGGCGCACAGCAGGGAGCCCACGGAAAAAACGGAGATGGCCAGCAGGAAAGTACGGCGGGAACCCAGTTTGTCGGATATCCATCCGGAGGCCGGTATCAGGACGCAGACGGTGAGCATGTAGGCCGTTACCAGGGAGTGGAGCTGCAGCGGATGGCTGTTGAAGCTGCGGGCAATGGTGGGAATGGCCGTGTTCAGGATGGTGGCATCCAGCATCTGCATAAAGAATGCCGATGCCACAAGAAAGGGCAGGTAGCGCAGAGCTTTGGAGGATGTCGGCAGTTTTTCCATGAAAGACCGCCGACAGTATCCGGCCTGGCCCCGCCCGGGGCAAGGCAGATGTTTGTTCCGCTTTACGCCCCGGGTTCCGGAGGACGCCGCTTCAGCACGCGTTTGGAAAGCCATGCGCGCACGGGCTCGTCATAAAGCTTCAGGCACCCGTAGGCTACGGCAATGCAGAGGAATAAGACGCCTGCCGCTACGGGGAGCGCACGGGAAAGAGGGACTTCCGCATCGTGAACCCAGGCCAGGTAGAGATATACGATGGGATAGTGGGTGATATAAAGGGGATAGGAGATGTTTCCCAAAAACCGGCTGGCTCTGGAAGAGATGTCTCCAGGGATGTCGCTGGCTCCGAGGAAGACTATCACGGGAAAGATGACAATGATGCAGAAGGCGTCATACAGGCCGTTCAGGCGGAAATGTTCCGCGCCTCCTACATGGGGCGCCGCCAGGGTTCCCGCCAGAAGCAGGCTGCACCACCAGAAACCATGCCTGATCCGTCCAGGTTTGCACAGGCGGAACAGGAGCAGACCGCCGAAGAAAGGGAACATGAGCCGTGTAAGCCCCACACGGCACTGTTCCGCATCCAGAGTCCAGCCGCCGATGTTGTTGCCCTGCGTGTAGCACTGGTGAATGAGGGCGCAGCCCGCCAGAAAGACCAGGACCGCCAGCCATCTGCTGGTAAATTTTCTGATGAGCATGGCATAAAGGATATTGGCGACGTATTCGAAGAAGAGGGACCAGGCCGGACCGTTCAGCGGGTGCATTTCCGACCATCCGCGCACATCCAGGGAAACGGGAACGGGCAGCAGCGTGAATCCCACGGTCATGACCAGCAGCATTTTCCATACGGGGGTTTGCGCAAGGTTCGGGAAGATTTCAGACCCCTGGAAGTAAAAGAGGATTCCCCCCAGCAGCATCCCCATGACCACCATGGGTTGAAGGCGCACCAGCCGCCGCTTGCAGAAGTTCCACAGGTTCATTTTTTCCCAGCGGTCGTCATAGGCATATCCGATGACGAAGCCGGACAGCATGAAAAAAAAGTCCACGGACAGGTAGCCGTGGTTGATGATCTGGTCCGTATGGAACTGGAAGTCCCTGGCGCTGCCTTCAAACATGTGGAACAGGACCACCATGACGGCGGCCACCCCGCGGAGGCCATCCAGAGCGGCGTAGTGCGGTTTGGGAGCCAGGACGGAGGCTGGGGCTGGAGTGCTCATAGTATATAATACGGCGGGCAGTGGCGGCGCTTGCATAAAAAAGCTGCCGCCTTTCCCCGAATTCCGCCTTCTGTCCGGCAGAAGGCGGATGAGAAAGTCCCGGATTTCCGTAGAGCGCCCGCCGGGCACGTTCAGCGTGACTGAAGCGAGACTCGGTTGATCAGAGGTTTGCTTTCCAGAAAGTCCCGGATGTTGTGCAGGGTGACTTCCGCAATATTGTGCAGGGCTTCTTTCGTGAAAAAGCCCTGGTGGGAAGTCAGGATGACGTTGTTGAAGGAAAGGAGACGGGCCAGAGTATCGTCATCAATAATCCTGTCGGATTTGTCTTCGTAGAAATATTCTCCTTCTTCTTCGTACACGTCCAGTCCGGCAGCTCCCACTTTTTTTGATTTCAGGCCGTCAATCAGCATTTCCGTGTTAATCAGCTTGCCGCGTCCCGTGTTGATGATCATCACTCCATCCTTCATTTTTCCAATGGAATCCGTATTAATCAGGTGTTCCGTTTCCGGAGTAAGGGGACAGTGCAGGGAGATGATATCGGACCGGGCGTACAGATCGTCCAAGGTGGTGTACGTAATGCCGGCTTCTTTCGCAAAGCGCTGGTCAGGGTGCAGGTCATAGGCCAGGATGTTCATCCCGAAGCCTTTGAGAATGCGGATGAGGATTCTGGCGATTTTTCCCGTTCCGATGATGCCGGCCGTTTTTCCATTCATGTCAAAGCCCATCAGGCCGTGAAGAGAAAAATTGCCGTCCTTGGTGCGCCAGTAGGCGCGGTGTATTTTGCGGTTCAGGGAAAGCATCAGGGCTACGGCATGTTCCGCCACCGCATAGGGAGAATATTGGGGCACCCGCACGACGGGCAGTTCCGCTTCTTCCGCAGCTTTCAGATCCACATTATTGAATCCGGCGCAACGCAGAGCCAGCAATTTGACGCCATTTCCCTTCAGGTTCCGTATTACTTCCCGGTTTGCCGTGTCATTGACGAAAATGCACGCTACGTCCGTACCGCGGGTCAGGGGCACGCTGTCCGGAGTGAGGTGCCCCTTGAAGTAACGGATGTCGTAATGGAATTCGCGTTCATTGACAGAATTGAAGGAATCCCGGTCGTAGGGCTTGGCGTCAAAGAACGCAATGCGGCAGGAATGGGCGGTCATAGGAAAGGATAGTGAGGTTATTCCGCAGGCGTTTTTTTCTTTGCGCTTCCCTGGCCGGCGACGGCCGCCATGCGTTTGCGGATTTCTTCCGGATCCCCAAGAAAGTAGTCTTTTTCCAGGTTCAGGGAGTCGTCAAATTCAAATACATAGGGGGTGGCGGTAGGAAGATTCAGGGAAAGCAGCTGTTCGTCAGGAATGTTTTTCAAATACTTGATCATGCCCCGCAATGTGTTGCCGTGGGCTACGATCAGGATATTGTCCAGCGTCCGTAGAGAAGGGAGAACTGTTTCTTCCCAGTAGGGCATCATGCGGGCAATAGTTTCTTTCAGTGATTCCGTTCGCGGAAGTTCGCTGTCCGGCACTCCCTTGTAGCGGGGATCCCATTTGGGGTTGGCGGGATCGTCCTCCGCTAGGGGAGGAGGCGCCACGTCATAACTGCGCCTCCAGATCAGTACCTGTTCGTCTCCGTATTTTTGAGCCGTTTCACTTTTATTCAGGCCCTGGAGCATGCCGTAGTGCTTTTCATTCAACCTCCAGCTTTTGGAGACGGGCAGCCAGTCTTGGTCCAAACGGTCCAGCACGCAGTTGAGCGTTTTCACGGCCCTCTTGAGATAAGAGGTGTAGGCATGGTCAAAGGCCATTCCCCTGTCTTTCAGAAGGTCGCCCGCGTGGTTGGCTTCCTGTATTCCCAATTCCGTCAGATCCACGTCCGTCCATCCGGTGAATCTGTTTTCACGGTTCCACGTGCTTTCTCCATGGCGAAGAAGAACAATTGTTTTCATATTGATCAATTTAGACAGGCGTCCTCCGGTTTTCATACAAAGGGATGAAGATATATGACATGATCACATTCCACGGAACGGAAGGCCTCCGTTCCGTCCGGCCCCGTCAGATTTCTGGCGGAGGGGAAGGGTATTCCGAAGATTCGGAGAAGAGAGAAAAAAATTGTTATTGGCAACCGTCTTCAAATGAATTAACTGTTCAACATGATGAAGCAATATGGTTTCAGTTGGTCTGCCGCACTGATGGCCGTCGGAGTGGGAGCATTGGCATGGGCTGGCCCTGAGGCTGTCCAGAATGTACAGAAACCCGCTCTTTCCGGAGGAACCCCCGTTGTGTTCGGGTTCGGCGGGGAAGGGAACCAGGAGTTCATGCTGAACGGGAAACCTTTCCAGATCCGCGGCGCGGAGATGCATCCCCAGCGCATTCCCCGGGAATACTGGAGGCACCGCATCAGGACCGCCAAGGCTATGGGGCTGAATACTATTGCATTTTACGTGTTCTGGAATGACCATGAGCAGCCGGACGGCAGCTTTGACTTTAAGACGGGCAATCGGGATCTGGAAGGGTTCCTCAAGTTATGCCAGGAGGAAGGCATGTGGGTTTTATTCCGCCCCGGCCCCTATGCATGCGGGGAATGGGATCTGGGTGGGCTGCCTCATTATTTGCTGAAGGATCCCAAGGCCAAGTTGAGAACTACGGAAGACGCCAAATTCATGAAGGCGCAGACGCGTTATCTGGAGGCCGTGGCTCGTGTGGCGGAGCCTTTTTTAGCCAAAAACGGGGGGCCCATTCTGATGACCCAGCTTGAAAACGAATACGGGAGCTACCAGCGTAAAGACCGCAAGTATATGGAATGGCTGAAGGCGTTCTGGAGCAGGAAGGGTTTTGGCCCCTTTTACACCTCCGACGGCGCGGGAGAACATTTTCTGAAAGGCGTGGTGCTTCCAGGCGTGGCCGTAGGGCTGGATCCGGGGCTGAATGACGGCCATTGGGCAGTGGCTAATAAATGCAATCCGGGAGTTCCCGTTTTTTCCTCGGAAACGTATCCGGGCTGGCTGCGGCACTGGGGGGAGGGGAATTGGGCTCCCACTCCTGGAGTTGTCAACCACGTCCGCTGGTTTATGGACAAGGGGCGTTCCTTCAGCTTGTTCGTTTTCCACGGAGGCACCAATTTCGGATTCTCGGCCGGAGCCAACAACGGAGGGCCGGGAAAATACCAGCCGGACCTGACGAGTTATGATTACGGTTCTCCCGTGGATGAGCAGGGGCGGATGAATGAATATTATGCCCAGATGAGGGAAATCATTTTGAAAAAGTTGCCTCCCGAAGCCGCTGTGCCGGAACCTCCCGCGGACATTCCGGCCATGGAAATTCCGGAGTTCACGCCCGCAGTGCATGCCGGCCTTTGGGAGAACCTGCCCAAGCCTTTCCGGTCCAAGTTCCCGCAGCCTCCCTATTTTGAACAATGGAACCAGAACCAGGGTATTGCCGTTTACAGCACGGCCGTTCCGTCAGGACCGCCTGAAACGCTGGAATTTACCAATGTCAATGACTATGCCCAGGTGTATCTGGATGGAGAGCTGGTCGGCACGCTGGATCGGCGGCTGGGGCAGAAGAGCGTGAAACTGCCGGAGCGCAGGAAGCCGGGGACGCTGGAAGTTCTGGTAGAGGCCATGGGACATATTAATTTTCATATCAGCATGGAGAGTGACCGCAAGGGGGTTTACGGTCCTGTGAAGCTGGGAACGCGGGAGTTAAAGAACTGGACGGTGAGGGCGCTTCCCCTGAAAGCTGATTCTATTGTGCGGGCTCCCAAAGGAAAGGGGCCTTCCCAGAAACGGGAAGGGGCGCATTTCCGGGCCGTTGTAAATATTGAAGAGCCTCAGGATACGTTTCTGGATATGTCCCGCTATGTCAAGGGGTATGTATGGGTGAACGGAATCAACGTGGGGCGCTATTGGAATGTGGGACCTCAGTTAAGGCTGTATGTCCCGGCCCCATTCCTGAAAAAAGGGGAGAATGTGATTGATATTCTGGACCTGCACGAAAAGGAGCCCAAGCCTGTCCGCGGCATGAAGGAACGCAACAAGGAACCCGGAAAGATAAATACCAAAAACCTGGACAACCAGTGGTAATGCTGGTGCGTTTTCCGCTTGCGGTTCCGGATTTTCCATGAATTTGAACTATGGGAAAGACCGCAAGCGGGGAGTAGATTTCCTGGCGCCGCAGTTTCCCAGGAATTCCGGTTTGAACATTTCTCCAGCCAATGCCGCAGGGCGGAGTGGCGGAACCGGGCTTGCCCGAAACGTTCATCCAACAGTTCGCCAAACGCTTTTTCTATTGTTGCCGGGCTGTCCGGAAGAGTGCGCTCCTGACTGGCCCGGCAATGGTTCCTGGCGTTTTTATTTCCATGGGAACGGCGGTTCCCATGACGGTTTTTCGCAGGGCATGAGGAAGAGCCGCCGATGGAACGGCGAGTCTCACAGCGTTCCGGCTTATGGTTTTTTCAGGATTTTGACGGATAGCCGACACTCTGGGCGTACAGGACTTTTTTGAAGACGGGGAGCTTCAGACACTGCTGGATATAATTGGCGTTAATCATGGCGCGGAACACGGTGCCTAGCCCTTCGGAAGCACAGAAAAGGTAAACGTTTTCTCCAATAAACCCCGCATCCGTGCAGGCCGTGACCAGCTTTCTCCTGGCATCAAAGTCTCCCGGCTGTTTGGACTGGTCTACTACATAGACCAGGTTTAACGGCGCGGTAGCCGCGAATTCCTGTGTTCCCGTAGCGGCCCGCATGTCGCCCTGAACCACTTTCTCCAGCCGGTGGGTTTCCGGCCTGTAAAGATAGGTGCCCTGCGGCAGGACGACATAGATTTCTATTTCATTGGAATTCCGGGAAGACGGCGCCGTGCGGTAGTCGGGATCGTCCCGGTTGACGCCTTGCGCCGCCCAGAGCAGGGAGGACAGGATTTCCACCGGGATAGGTTTGTCTGCAAAGGACCTGGTGGAATGCCGTTCATGAAGAACCTGCATGAGGGGCTTTCCTCCCTTTTTATCTGGCGGAGGCAGCACGATGTCGTTACAGAGAGCCGTTCCGGAGAAGAGGATTCCCGAAATGACGGCCAGAAACGGACTGAGATGAGAGAAAGTGTTCATAGGCAACGGGAAAAACATATGTCAGCCAGGAATAATCAGCAGGATACTTGTGTTTTTCTCATGTTTTTGGAAACATGAAGAGGCCTGATACTATAAAATGGCTATGAAAATACAAGGAAAAATACTCTGGTTTGATTCTTAACGGGTTCCGGGAAAACGAACCTTCAGCAAAAGACCATTGTTTCAAGTTGACCTCGGAAAGGTATTGCGCTTTTATGTCACACGGAACAGGGATAAAACCGTCTCATCCCCCACCCCAATTTGCTTCAACGCGTTCAAGCTGCATCCCCATGAATCCTGTCAATCCTCTGCGTCCCGGTTTTCCCAAGCATAAAAAATCCTCTTCCGGCGGAATTATTATGACTATTGTCCTGGTGCTGGCTCTTGCCGCCGGAGGGGTGGCTTACCACCGGGTTTCCGTTCAACGTAAGGCTGCTGCCGCTGAGCTGGCGGCCAGAAAGGAGGCGGAAGCGAAAGCGGCGCGTGCGCGGAAAGCCGCGGAACTGGAGGCGGCGCGCAGGAAGGCGGAGGAACGGGCGCGCGAGGAGGCGGAGGAAAAAGCCCGTCTTGAGGCGGAACGCCTGGCTGCTGAGGAAGCCGCCGGAAAACGGCAGAACAAGGAACCGGAAGTGGCGGAGCCTTCCCCTGAGGAACCGAAGGAAGAACCCGTGGTCCAGGAGGAAGATCCGCGGCTGGAGATTTTCAAGAAGCCTGTTCTTCTGGTCAGCCTGAAGGCCAATAACGCCGCCAACAGAAAGTTGTTTACGGATGCTTTCAATCTGGCCCTGGAAACGGGCCGCTATGACTTGTATGCCGATTTCCTGCGCTCCAATTTGGAACGGGATGCCGTGAAGGTCATCAAATTCGGCAAATTTGACGCGTCCATGTACGATCAGAGCCCGTACCTCATGCGCGCCAATGAGATGTACCAGCTCATCAGCAAAGTGGGAGCGGAAACCATCCAGGAACAAATCAAGGAGAGTTCCCCCAGGTATTTCTATCCATGGCTTTTTTCAGATCCTTCCGATCCCCTCAGACTTTTCCTGCGCACGATGGCGCGGGAGCAGACACCCGGGGAGGAGTGGGGAGGGATTTTGAGGAAGTGGGCGGAATTCTGGATGAAAACCTCCGCCATGCCCCGGAGCAGGTATTCCTCCCTGGCGCTGGCCTGCGCCATGCTGAATCCCCGCATCGCTTCCAGCCCGTCCAAGCTGAGGGCGTCTTCTTCCACCAATATTTCCACCACGCCTTTGACGCTGGAACAGGTATTCGAGTACTTCATGGAGATGGATGAAGCCCGTGAGCTTCTCACGGACATTTCCAAATTAAGCCCTTCCGAGCTGTTGTTTGTGGTGGATGTGCGTCTGCCGAGGTCGGAGATGGATTGGGCGCGCAAAAAGGTGCGCCTTACCCGGAAAGGATGGGGCGGAGCCTATTCCATGATCCGTTACCGGATGGACCGCGCCGCACTGGGCAAGGACCCTTACACTAATTATACCTTCCAGGAGATTCTGGATGAAGGCGGCATTTGCATGGACCAGGCCTATTTTGCGGTGAATACCGCCAAATGCAACGGCATTCCCTCCGCCTATGTTACCGGGGACGGCAACCGCGGGCCGCATGCCTGGGTCAATCTGCTGACGACGGATGAAACCTGGCAGTCCTACGGCGGGTACGGATATAATACGGGGCATTTTTCCCATCCGCACAACTGCAAGTCAAAGCATGAATCCACCCTTCTCCAGGGTATGGACAAGAAGGTGAATGGCGCCCGGCTGGATACTTCCCTGGATTATCTTTCCCTGGCGGACCTGTTTGAGGAGATGCAGAAGCCGGATTGCGCCCGGGTAATGCTGGAAGCCGCCACTCAGGCCACTCCCGGCAGCCCCCTGGGCTGGGAACGCCTGATTGCTCTGATGGGCCGCCCGGAGAGCGGCACGAAGCTGGAAGAATGGGATGAACTGGTGGCCATGATTAAGCGCAAGTTCCGTTCCCGTCCGGATTACCTGGCCATGGCCGCCCGCGTGGAAGATGAGTATATTTTCCCCATGAGGGACGCTTCCACCAATAAACGCCATGTTGCCCGCGATTTGAAGAAGCTGGAAAAGGAGACGGACGAGGGGCGCAGCGACCTGACTTCCGCCGCCATCAAGCGGCAGGCGGATCTCCTGATGGAAAACGGGGACAAGGCCGGGGTGGCTGCCCTGTACCGGAAGTCCATGAAGGATTATGCGCGCCGCGCGGAAGTATTTGAAGCGCTGATGGGGCAATATTACGAGTACGTTTCCCAGGATCAGGAGGCCGTGCTTCAGATGGCCAAGGAGGCGGAGTCTTCCTACAACCGGTATATCCGGACTAAATCGGGCGATTATTTCAAGGTAAAGAAGGAAGCCGCCATCCAGCGGAGGATAGCCGGGTATTATGAAAAGGGAGGTAATGGGAAAAAGGCCGACTCCCTGCGCAAGGATGCGGAGAAGCGGGAGAAGAACAGCAAGAAGGGCATCCGGGAAGAAAATTAGTGCGGAGGTGCCTGCGGCCTTTCATTTTCGGGTGGGTTCGGCCGTGTTCGTTTCCGGCTGCGGCATACCCGCGGAATGAACGTTTTTAGACTGGAATGCTGTCTTATCTTCAATTAATACATGACTTATATGGCAAGAGAACCTTACGCGAACTTCTGGCCCAAAGTGGCGGATACCGCTTTTGTGGCGGAAAGCGCTGATTTGATTGGAGATGTTACCATTGGGGAACATGCCAGCGTCTGGTACCATACCACGCTGCGCGCAGATATCAATAAGATCGTCATTGGTGATTACTCCAATATCCAGGACAACAGCTGCATCCACCTGGCAGACGATTTCGGCTGCTATGTAGGCAAGTACGTAACCGTGGGGCACGGCGTGATTCTGCACGCCTGCACGGTGGAGGATAATTGCCTGATAGGCATGGGGTCCATTATTCTGGATGGAGCGGTCATCGGCCAGGGGTCTGTGGTGGGAGCGGGCGCACTCATTACCAAAGGTACCGTCATTCCCCCCAATTCCCTGGTGCTGGGTTCTCCTGCCAAGGTGGTGAAGGACCTGGGGCCGGAATCCGCGGATAATAACCACAAATGGGCGGAAAAATACGTCAAGGTGGCTGCCCGCTATACGGAACGGGTTATTAATCCCGGTTTTTAACATGTGATTTCCGCCCGCCATGCCGGATGAAAATTTGATTGCTCTGGAACCTTATGCCCTGCTTTACACCCGGGCCGGGGCGGGTGTGTGCCTGCGTGATCCGCTGACCGGCAAGGTGGGCGTCATTTTCATGGAGCTGACAGACGGCATGGCCCTGGAACGCTGCCTGAACGGGGAACGTCCGGTACGGCCGGACACGTCTTCCCTGCTGGCTCACTTTTTATCCGCCATGGAATGCCGGGTGAGGCTGGTGCTTATCAACGGCCGCAAGGATGAAGTCTTTTATGCCCGCGTGACCATAGAGGCCGCCAATGAGGTGATGGACAAGCTGGTGGAGCTGGACGCCCGCCCTTCAGACGCCTTGATGATGGCAGTCCGGTTTGGAAGCGCAATCAAGATTGTTCCCTCCGTATGGGAGAGCATGGAGAACATTCTGCCCCAGCTGGAGCAACTGGATGCGGATTCCCCGGACAGCCGCGCTCCGGTATATGTGGGAGATTCGTGAACATTGCCTTTTCCGGCCTTGTGTTCCTGCATCCGCTTTCCTTCCGGCGGCATGGCTGTTGCATATGGGGTTTCTGCTTCTGGGAGGACCTACTTTTTATAAAAAAAACTTGCTAAGGCACGGGAATCCCTATACATTCGCCGCACATCACTTCAAGTGGGTAGATTCCCGAGCGGTCAAAGGGGGCAGACTGTAAATCTGTTAGCATTTGCTTTCGAAGGTTCGAATCCTTCTCTACCCACCACTTTTCATTTTATGGCGCGTTCTTTCAGAGAGCGCGTTTTTTATTGTTTCCTCATCCCCATGATACCGGAGAAGGAAAGAGGAAGCGGGGTTCTCCGAGCAGGATGCATAAAGTGTTTTTTCTGCCGGATGCCGGCGGAGAGACGGTTTTGTGAATGACTTGTTCAGCCTATCGACAAGACGTGCAGGTCATGTTAGATATCCTCCCTTGCCGTTTTTTCACTCCTGCCGTTTATTGCTATGTTGACCACGCTTCTCATTCTGGGAGTATCCGCCGTTTTATTTGTCCAGGGGAGGATTCGTTCTGATCTTGTCGCGCTGTGTTCCCTGCTCTGCCTGATTATGTTCGGGATTTTGAGCCCGGAACAGGCGCTTTCCGGCTTTTCCAATTCCATTGTGGTGATGATGGTGGGGCTTTTCGTGGTGGGAGGCGCCATTTTCCGGACGGGCCTGGCCAAGATGATGGGCGGCAGAATCATGAAACTGGCCGGCAGGAGCGAGTTGCGCCTGCTGGTGCTGACCATGCTTGTTACAGCCGGCATAGGCGCATTTGTCAGCAATACGGGGACGGTAGCGCTGATGCTGCCTATTTTGGTGAGCCTGGCTGCGGACGGAGGCATCCAGACGAGCCGTCTGCTCATGCCCATGGCATTTGCCAGCAGTATGGGCGGCATGCTGACGCTGATCGGCACGCCCCCCAACCTTGTCGTCAACAACCAGCTTCAGGAGGCCGGAATGGAGGGGCTGGGCTTTTTTGCGTTCACCCCTATCGGCCTTGTCTGCATCGTGACGGGCATCCTGGTGCTGATCCCCCTCAGCAGGAGGTTTCTGGGACGCCATGACGACAGGGCGGAACACGAGGCCAAAGGGAAATCCCTCAGCCAGTTGATAGACGAGTACCAGATTATTAATAATCTTTACCGCCTCCGGGTGCTGGAGGATTCCCCTCTGACGGAACATCCTCTGCATGATCTTCAGATACCGGACCTTTACCGCGTGAATATTGTGGAGGTGCGCCGCAGGCATTCCGGACGGCATTCCTTCCTGCAGACGGTCAGCCAGACCATGGCGGGTTCAGATACGAGGGTGGCCCGGGGCGACGTCATTTATGTCATGGGGGAGTTTGAGGACGTGGCCCGTTTTGCCCGGGAATATGGGGCGGAGATGATTAACCGGAAGACGTCGGAAGATACGGATTCCCTGTTGAAAAGCAAATTGAAGTTTGACGAGATAGGCATTGCGGAAATGCTGCTCATGCGGAACTCGGACCTTATCAACATGCCCGTGAAGTCTTCGGGGCTGCGCGCCAAGTACGGGGTCAATATTCTGGCCATCCAGCGGGACAACCATTACATTTTCCATAATTTGAAGGATGTGAAACTCCAGTACGGAGATACGCTGCTGATTCAGGGAACCTGGACGGATATTGCGCGCCTGAGCGAGAAAACCTTTGAATGGGTTGTCGTGGGCCAGCCCCTGGCGGAGGCCTCCAAGGTGACCCTGACGCATAAGGCCCCCCTGGCCGCAGGCATTATGCTGCTGATGATTGCGGCCATGGTGTTTAACTGGGTGCCTGCTGTGGCGGCGGTATTGATTGCCGCCGTCCTGATGGTGTTGTGCGGCTGTCTGCGCAATGTGGAGGAGGCGTACCGGACGATCAACTGGGAGAGCATCGTGCTGATTGCCGCCATGCTGCCGATGTCCGTAGCGCTGGAGAAGACGGGAGCCTCAGAGGCCATTTCCCACGGGCTGGTGGCCGGACTGGGGGGATTCGGGCCGTTTGCCCTGATGGCGGGCGTCTATTTCACGGCGTCCCTGCTGACCATGTTTATCAGCAATACGGCTACGGCGGTGCTTCTGGCGCCTATCGCCCTGCAATCCGCGGCGAGTATGGGCATCAGCCCCTATCCGCTGCTGCTGGCGGTTTCCGTAGGCACCAGCATGTGTTTTGCTTCTCCCTTTTCCACGCCGCCCAATGCCCTGGTTATGCCGGCAGGGAAATATACGTTCATGGATTACGTGAAAGTGGGCGTTCCCCTGCAGGTGATCATGGGGCTGGTCATGGTAGTGGTGATTCCGCTATTTTTCCCGTTCGGGAAGGCTTAACCGGGGGGGAGTTTACGCGGTGGAAAAGGGGCATGGCCGGGGAATTTGCATGTATTGCTAAAAAAAGAGAGACAACCGGGACGCGCGGGAGTAGAAAAGGATTATTCAAGAACCCCGTTTAATCATGAAGTATTTGCTTATTGTTCTGGCCGTTGCTTTCGCCATGCCTTCCATGGCGGAGGAAGACGCTCCCAAGAGAATGACTTCTGCGGAAAAGAAAGCCGCCCTCCTTGAAAAATATGATGTTAACAAGGACGGCAAGCTGGATTCCGAAGAGAAGGCCAAGATGAAGGAAGACCTGAAGAAGCAGCGGGAGGAGGAACGGGCCAAGAGGCACGCTTCCCGCAAAGCAGATTAAGGTTTTTCCGTTTTATTAATTACCTGTTTTCCGTCCGGTTTGAATCGATTTCAGACCGGACGGGGCTGTCGGGACGGTATTTGCCGCCTTGGTTGCGGTGTGGCGGAGGAATGGCGGATACGGTTGCGGTTTCCCTGTCGTTTAAAGGGTTCCAGGTCCTGTATTCCCTGAGAAGAGGGTTGACGAGAGCCGTTCATGCTTTAATGGGCAGGAGGCTGGGTGTCGGGGAAAGCGTTCCTTTTGAATCTTTCCGTCACATGGAGGCTTTCCGTTCCTCCAGCCGCGCGGCCATCGGCAGAAGATCGGACGCCCATTTTCTTTACTGGCAGGGAAGGCTTGCCCCCCCGTTGCCGCACGCCCGGAATCCAGGTTATGCTCCGGTTCCACGCCTGCCGCGCGACCTGATTTTATAGGCCAGCGTGTCCGTCAATTCCCGAAGGGCATGGAGCGGATTTTTCCGCAGAACGTGGCGTCCTTTCAGCATGGCTCCGGGGCGTATGGTTCCCGTTTCCCTGTGGTTGTGAATGACTGCCGCTGTTTGAGCGAACATGTTGTATTTTTCCAGCACCAGGCGCCTTGCCTCACGGATGGCGGGGAGCCGTTTTTCATATTCTCCGTCCTCCATGGCCTTGCGGATGATTTCAAGGGCTTTTTGCGGGTTGTCCAGCGGGATGGGGATGAAGCTTTCCTGCGGGAAGCATTCCGTTGCCAACGGATCCCCGGCGTAAAAGGGAAGGGTCATGGCAACAAAGGCATCAGACAGTTTTTCCGTCCAATGGTGGGGTTCCAGATGGTTTTCCACGCATAGATGATATTTGTAGTCATCCATGGCGACGGTTTTATTTTCTATTTCCCGGATGCCGTGTCCGAACCAGTCCAGTTCCGGCAGACGGTCCGCCAGGTAACGCGTAAGATCATAGCGCTTTTTATGCATGGTATGCGTATGCTGCTTGGCGGAGCAGATGGTGGAGAGCATTTTTGTCTTCGGGAATTCCTTCTGGTCCAGAATTTCCTGCATGGGCTTGATGTACAGCCATTCAAGACATCCGCGGCCCAAGGTGTGCCCGGGGTGCGGAAGGTCCCGGATGGAGTGGGTGGTGAGAACGGTGCCGAATTGGCTGGTGTATGCCCTGCTGTAGATTTTGATGGAGGGGGGCTCCACCGTAATCAGGATAGTCTGGTCCGGAGGACAGAGAAGGGGTTCCGTTTCATTCCTGATGGTGCCCACGGGAATTCTGGGAAATTCGTCGTATACCAGAACCCAGTCATAATCCGTCATGGCGGCGTCCGTGCAGAACAGGCAGTCGCCCCACAACAGGGATTCCGTTTGATCCGGAGAGGCCTTCATGGATTTTCTGATGACCTTGATGCGTGTGGGGCGGGAGGAATCCGTCATGGGAGTACAGGCGTTGAAGAGGGGGGCGCGGTATGGCCTCCATATTCCGGGCTTTTATTCGGGACCATCGCGAAGGCTTTGCTGCCTGGCGCCAGTGTAGGGGGCCTGCATGCCTTGTCAATGTCAAAGGATTGGATGTTTTCCCGTGCGGAGCTTCCGTCAGTTGGCCGCTGTTCTTTCCATTCCCGGGAAAAGCTGGTCGATGATGTCGCCGACCATTTTTCTGGACCCGTAGGGGGAAAGGTGATTGTCGTCGCAGTACATTAATTGGCCGCCGTCTTCCGCCAGCCACCGCCCATTTTTATGGAAGGTGCCGTGGAGGGGAATGAAGCGGCACAGGCCTGTGGATTCCATGTGCTCCAACAGGGCGAATACCGGACGCTGCCGCGTGTCGAAGTCCCCGCCCAGCAGGCGGTCTGTCCGGTTGGCGTTCAGCAGGGCATTGCGCCGCATGAGCTTGCGCGGGCCGAAAGTCCATTCGGGAACGGGACCCAGCAGCACGATTTGCTTGCCGGCTTTCCGAAGACGCGCACAGGTGTGGCGCAGGCCGTCTGCAACCAGTTGTTTCAGGCGCGTATCCCGGTGGTTGTTCACCAGTTCAATCCAGCGGTTGTGGATGAATACGGTCTTTACCTGGGGGGTATTTTCCAGCCAGTCCAGAATTAGTTCCATATTGTGTTCCCAATGGGGGTACATCAGGCGCAGGAGCGTCAGGGAAGAGGAGTCTCCGGAGCCGGAGATGCCGCTCAGCGGACACAGGCGCGCGCGGTAGAACAGGCCCGATCGCTGAAGAAGCCGCGCGGCCTCGTCAAATCCGGGGGAACTGGCCATGGCATGGCTGTCTCCCATAAGCAGGAAGGAAGGGGCCTGCCCGTTTTTTCCCAGCAGGACAAAAGGGTAATCCGTCACATCCCCCAGCTCCGGATGATGGTGCTGAATGGCGTTGCCCTTTTCCACCACCGCCCGGCTGGGAGGCGTGATGCCGAAGGAGGGCGGGAAGGCCGGCCCTTTCCAGTATTCAGGGAATTCCATGCTGTTGGCCGCTACATGCCAGTAATCCCGCGCGCCGTCCGTCCATTTGAGCCATTCACCGGCAAATCCCAGCATGAGGCACCCTGCTGCCGTGGCCAGAAACGCTTTTCCGGGAGTTTGCCATGAGACGGTCGTTCTGAAGGGGGTTTCCACGAATTTCCAGGAAAGGAAACCCAGAAGAAGGGAGAGAAGGAACATGCCCGCATAATCCCAGGGAGAGCATTCATCGAAACAGACGTATGTCCAGTACACGATAACTGGCCAATGCCACAAATAGAGGGAGTAGGAGATTTTGCCGATGCCCGTGCTGAGCGGGTGCCTGAGGATACGCCCGGACCAGCCATGGTTTCCGTAACGGATAAGCAGGGCCGCCCCCGCGATGGAAGGGATGGCCGTGTATCCGGGAAAAGGAGTGGAAGAGGTATAACAGGCAAAGGGGAGCAGGATTCCGGCCCATCCCGCCGTCCGCAGCCATCCGGTTCCCCGGTTCTGTTCCGCGGCGGGAGCCAGAGCCAGAAGGCAGCCGGCCAGAAGTTCCCAGGCGCGGCAGTAAAGCAGATAGAAGGCTTTGTTATGTTCCAGATGCCCCATGTGGAAGGCGGCGAAGAAGAAGGAGAGGCCCAGCGCCCCCCATAGAACGGGTTTGACGGCTTTTTCCCTGAATTTCCAGAGCAGCCACAGGGTAAGCGGAATCATCAGGTAAAATTGTTCTTCCACGCTCAGGGACCACAGGTTCAGCAAAGGGTTTTCTTCCGCCGCCGGGCTGAAGTAATCCCCTGTGGTTCTGCTGAAGTAAGTGTTGGTGATGAAAAGGGCGCTGGATCTCACCGTCCGGCCCAGAGTCCGCAGGTCATCGCAGTCCAGAACGACGCAGCCGAAAGCCAGCACGGCCGCAATCAGGCAGAAGTAGGCGGGCATGATGCGCCTGATTCTCCGGAGGTAAAAGGAGGTCAGGGAGAACGTTCCCTCCTTCAGGCTGCGGATGAGGCCTCCGCCAATCAGATATCCGGAGATGACAAAGAAGATGTCCACGCCTGCATAGCCTCCAGGGCAGATCCCTTCCTGCAAATGGTACAGGACGACGGCCAGCACGGCAAAAGTACGCAGGCCGTCAATGTGCGGGAAATAGGTTCCGTGGATGGCGTCTCCGGCTTGGTGGGGAGAAGGTGAACAAAAGGGTTCAGAAAAGCATTTGCTCATGAAGCGGAAGGAAGTGGATGGGGACGGGGGAAGGCGGGCAGAGGAAATCCGGCATGGGGTTGAATTGCCCGGAAACGTTGGTTAGCGGCGCAGGCGGTTTTTCAGCCGCCGCCATGCCAGCTGCATTCTGTGGCCGCGTTTTAAAAAGCGCTGGTAGTAGGATACCCATGTTCCGTCACCTTTGCGGCGCGCTTCTTCCGGAGATTGGTCGAATATTTTGTAAAGCTTGGCCGTTTCCCTTTCCGTCTCTTCCAGAAAGCGGGCTTCCTGTTCCGGGGTTTTCCAGGGGCGCGACATGATTTCACACCACAGGTTGTCGTCTTCGTCCACTTTTTTCACATAGGCCGCGGCGTCGTCCAGGGTTGGGAAGTCGTGGCAGTTGATGAATGAGGCGGAATTGAATTCCCGGCTGATGTCCGGATTTCCCCAGTAAATGGGAATGGTGCCCGCAAGCATGCTGGTGACGATTTTTTCACTGGTGTAGCCGGGGTACCATGCATTTTCGAAGGCAATGGAGAATTTATACGGCTTTTTCATTCTGATGGAGGATGCGTACCAGTCTTCCGCCCGGTGGCCGTCGCCCGGGGTGTTGTTAAGATGGGGCCCCAGAGAATTGACGAACCGGAAAGCGGAGAGTTTGTGGAACATGGCATCCCTGTTGGGATGGGATTTGCGGTTGGCGTAAATGAAGTTGCAGAAACCCGTTTTGGAGGCCAGGAGAGCATGGGCATCCAGGCCTTCCTTACCGCCGTGCACTTCTTCCAAATGGTGGCGAAGGTAGGGAAGTTTGACAGTACGGTCGCTTCCGGGCACCGTATCGAGCCCGATGTAATAGTCAAACAGCATGAAATCCGGTGCAATGGCTTCATGACAGCCGTACATGACGGTGATATGGCCGTGGGCCCGTTCCAGAAAATCGTAAAAAGCCTCCCGGTTGACGTAAAACCAGGGGGTGGCGACCAGGTAATCAAAATCGGAATCGTCTTCCACCACATGATACCGGCTTTTCAGAAGCTGAAGCATTCCTTCCCTGCCGAAATCCGGAGTGGACTGTAAAAAGGAGATTTTAAGCGTTTTCATGGGGAGAGAAGGGTTGAAACGGTGCAGAGTGTATGAGGCGTCTTTTTCTTGTCAATGACAAAGGAAGATGCGCCCGGATGTGCTGGAACAGGCAGTCCGGCGGTTGAACGCCGGCCGTTTTCACTCTTCGTAACGGTATTCCCGGAACGTTTCCTCATACAGGGCGGCGTGCCGTGCGGCAATGACGGGGTAGGAGAATGTTTGTTCCGCGTGCCGACGGCCTTCCTCCGCCAGGGTTTGCAGGAGTTTTCCGTCCTGGATGAGCCGTTCGCAGTGGGCGACCATTTGGTTCAGGTCCCCCTGCTGAGCGACCAGCCCCGTCCTTCCGTCCAGAACCGCTTCCGGAACTCCTCCCGTCCGGAAGGTAACGGAAGGGGTTTTGCAGGCCATGGATTCCAGCGCTACGTTGGAAAGGACATCCTGAAGCGTGGGGTTCAGGAAAATGTCCGCCGCGCTGTAAAGCCCGGCCAGCTTGTTCATGTCCGTAATGAATCCGGCGTTTGTGCTGGGGAAGGGGTAGTCCACGCTTTTTTCCTGGTTGCCGAAGAGCAGGAGATGAAGGTTCCGGTGCCCGCGCCGGTATAGTTCCTCCAGCACCAGGGGGATGAAATGGCCGCCTTTGACCGGATTGAACAGGCCGGTTGCGCCGCAGGCGATGACGAACGCTCCGGGCGGGATGCCCAGGCCGGCCCGGATGGCATTCCGGTCTTCCGCCGGACGGAAAAGGTCCGTGTCCACAGGATTGTAAATCTGTACGATTTTTCTTCCAGGGAACATGCAGCTTCTTTCCACTTCCCTTTTTAACCAGAGGGAGGGAGTTACGAGGGTAAGGGACGGGATGCGGCCGAAGGCGCGGCGTTTGCGGGAAAACAGCCACGCTGGAATGTTGCGGAAGAGGCGGGGAGCGCCAAGCTGGGGGCAGTTGCCGCGGCATTCGTCCTGGAACAGGCCGCAGTCCATGGTGCAGTGGCATCCCGCGGTGCAGGCAAACATGTCGTGCAGGGTATAGACCAATGGACGGCGGATATGGCACAGCTGCGAGAAATCCACGGTTCTGCCGCCTATCCAGTGCAGATGCACTACATCGGCTTTTTCCATTTGGGCCGTGTCAAATCCCATGCCCAGCACATTCAGGGAGAAAGGCAGGTCTTTTCTTCTTTCCGGCAGCAGAATGTCAAATCCATGGGCCAGATGGCGGCGCAAGGCGTCCGTAGCCCTTCTGGCGGGTGTCCTGTGGATTTCCAGGCCGTCAATTTCTTTGCGCCTCCGGAGCAGCAGGGTGGATTTCAGGCCGGGAATATGCCGGTTCAGAGCGTCGCTCAACCGGTAAGGGGCGGAGCTGGCCGAGACGCTATGGGAGACTTGAAATATTGTTCGGCATTGAGGAGAAGTCACATAGGAAAGTATGAGGATTAGGAATCCGCCGTCAAGCCTACAAATCTGAAAGAAAAACGTTTTGGGGAAATCCAGGCTGCCAGTATTCCATGAACTGCGGCAGGCTGTTCCCAGCATGATGGCCTTTTTATTTTCATTCCGGTATGAATGGGGGAAAGCCGGATTCCGGTGACGGCATAACTGTGAGTAGGGGTGGGAGAATGTCGGCGGAGGATAGTGCGGGTGCGGAGTTTTGGAATGGAGGGATGTTTGCTTTCATGAAGGCAAAACATTCCTGATCAAATGAAAAGAGCTTGTCCAAATAACCGTCATTACATTCCGGAAACGGCAGCCGAAGGGTAAAGGAATTTTCGGGCTGAAGCTGTGGAAAAGGACGGGAAAACAGTTCATGGTGCGTCAGATTGCCCCGTCCGGAAACGTCGTGCAGCCCGGTTGTTCCGAGTGGGGAAGCTTTACCGGATTCCTAATCCGTTTCTTTTGGAAGAAAGAAGGAGCTGCCTGCATTTTTCCAGCCATCCCTTTTTCCCGGCCCGTGGGATTCCCATGTCCCGTCTGTCCTGGAATGGAAACAAGGAGAGCTGTTCCCAGTTTTCCGCATAGGTTTCCGATCCGTCGAGGGTGGTGATGCCCCTCAGTTTGCATAGGATGGAAAAGATGCTCTGGTCATACCGGTTTTCCACAAAACCCGGCAGGTTGGGGGAGGCGGAAGGAGTGTTGTCCGCAAGATGCAGATGGTCGTAAAAGACATGGAGCCAATCCCGGATCAGGCTTTCCGTGAGCGGGTTTTTTTTCAGGAAAACATGGCCGCCCGCAATTTGCTGGGTATGCGTGATATGCCCGTCTTCTTGGGAAATGCCGAAGTGGCGGAAGATATCTCCTTTGGTCCATTTGTATTCCGGCTGTCCGTTGGTGAAAACCAGCATGCCGCGGCTGTCGCGGTCCAGCATATTTACGTATTCCCGGAAGCGCTCCGTTCCGTTGGCGTTGATATGGCAGCCTGCATCCAGATAAAGGAGGCGGTCGCCTTCCTCCATTTCTTGGAGGACATGGTGGATGGCCCAGGGTTTCCAGGACCAGTATCCGAATCCCCGGCAGGACGGCGTCAGGTACCGGCCCATGCGGCTGGTGAATTCTGCGGAAAGGTCGTGTTCCGTGAAGAGCGTGATCTCATCAAAAAAATCCAGCGCTTCCGCCTGCCTACCCAGCCGCTCCAGGGCGGCCGACATGCGGGAGTCTGCAAATGAGAGAAAACGGTTCATTGATCCGGAATGGGAGGATAAGGCAATTTACAGGGAAGGCGGCGATGTGTCAAACGGCTCTTCCAGAGAAGCGTTTTCTTTTTGAAACCCATTGGGGCAGACTTGGGAAAAATGTTCCGCAAGCATTTTTTTGCAGGAGTAATAACGTCCTTTTTGTCCGGGAAGCAGGGAGCAGGCTGCCAGCAGAATGCGCCCCCAGCCGTTGGGGACCGGTTCCGCCGAGTTCAACAGGTCCGCCAGTTGCCTGTCCCGTCCCGATAGAGCGGAGAGGAAACGTTTTCCTTCCGCCTTCTGATAGAACAGGCTCCACCAGTCCAGCGCGGAACGTTGCTGGACAGCGGTCATCTGATGGAAAAGGGGATGCTTGGAAACAAAAAAAGGCCTGATTTTCCGGACGCCGTAAGCGAACAGGCCTTCATTCTGCCATCCTTGTTTCTGCCAGTAGTCCACAATGTACAGCAACCGCTGGAATTCCTGCACGCATTTGGAGTAGGTGGGAACGTTGCAGCGGCGGGAGAGGGAGCCGTTGCGCATAAGGCGGTAGTAATACAGGCAGTCGGGAATGAACAGGAGACGGGAGGCATGGGGAACGGCCATCAGCCGGAAGGTTTCATCCTCCGCGCCGGATTTCAGATGTACGTTGAAGCGGAGGCGGTGGGCGTCCAGCATGCTTTTCCGGAACAGTTTGCTCCACACGCAGATATCCATTTTCCCCCAGATGGAATCCCGGAAGAAGCTGGCCGGAGAGGCGTTCTCTTCAAAATGCCGGGAGGGTGATCTTCTTTTGGCTTCGATAAGCCGGTCTGACGAGTCTTCAAAAACATGGTTGCCGCATTCCACGATGTCTGCGTCATATTCCAGAGCCGCCGAAAAAAGGCGGGAATACATTTCCGGATCCATGTAGTCGTCCGGATCCGCAAAACCGACATAAAGGCCGCGGGCGGCATCCAGCCCTGCATTCCTTGCTGCGGAGACGCCTGCGTTCCGCTGGTTCAGAAGGATGATTCTGCTGTCCTTTTCTTTCCAGCGCAGCAGATGTGTCCAGGTCTCATCCGTGGAGCCGTCATTGATGCAGATAATTTCAATGTTCCGGAGAGTCTGGCGTACCAGGCTCTCCAGGCAGCTGTCCACGTAAGCGGCTACATTGTAGCAGGGAACAATGATGGAAACATCGGGGATCATAGGGGTGGGAATGTGTGTAACGGATTTACAATCCGTGGTCAATGATAATTTTTGCAAGACAGGTCTTACCGAAATTTTTTAACGTTGCCAGTATGAAAAGAGGATTTGAGGGGCGCTCCCTCCGCAAGCTGCGCGGGGATTGCGGCCCAATGGTTTTCCGCATGGAACGGTCAGGGTTTGGAGTGTCCGGATTGTAAATTCGTTGAAAATTGGGAGCCGGGGAACGCCTCAAATGGCAGTTGCCTAGGGACGGGTGGATGTGGTACAAAAGGCCGTACAACTTTTTTATTGATTCTTTTCTTATGATTATTGTCACGGGTGGGGCCGGGTTTATCGGCTCAAACATTGTCGCCGCTCTGGAAAAAGCCGGTAAAAAGGATCTTGTGGTGGTGGACGAGCTGGGCTCTTCCGACAAGTGGAGGAACATTGCCAAGAGAGAGCTGTGCGCCGTGGTTTCTCCGGAAGGCATGCTTGATTATATGAAGGCGCATGCGGATGAGGTGGAGGCGGTCATTCACATGGGGGCCATTTCCGCCACCACGGAGACGGACGCCGATTTGATTATCCGGACGAATTTCACGCTGAGCTGGCATTTGTGGGAGTTTTGTTCCCTGTACGGCAAACGGTTTATTTACGCCTCCTCCGCGGCCACGTACGGGGACGGTTCCATGGGGTTTGACGATGACGCCTCCCTGGAGCACGTCAACGCGCTGCGCCCCCTGAACGCATACGGCTGGAGCAAGGCCCTGTTTGACCGCAAGGTGGCCCGGGAAGTGAAAGAAGGGCGTCCGGTTCCCCCCCAATACGCCGGGCTTAAATTTTTCAACGTGTACGGCCCTAATGAATACCATAAGGGCGGGCAGAAAAGCGTGGTGGCCCATATATTCCCCCAAGTGAAGGCCAATGAAACGGTGAAGCTGTTCAAATCTTACCATCCCGACTACCGTGACGGATGGCAGCTCCGGGATTTCGTGTGGGTGGGCGACTGCGTGGACGTGGTGCTTTGGCTGCTGGAGCATCCGGAGGTGAGCGGCCTGTTCAACGTAGGTTCCGGGAAAGCACGCTCTTTCCACGATCTGGCGAAGGCGGCATTCCATGCGCTGGGCCTCCAGGAAAAGATTGCCTACCGGGAGATGCCTGAAGAGCTCAGGGGGAAATATCAGTATTATACGCAGGCGGACCTTTCCAGGCTGCGGGCTGCCGGTTACGCAGCGCCCATGACTTCCCTGGAGGATGGCGTGCGCCGGTACGTGCAGGAGTATCTGGACAGGGAAGACAGTTACGTTTAACCCGCATTCCTTTTTTCTCCCATGCCCGCACAGCGCATTCTGATCATCAAGCATGGAGCCCTTGGCGATGTGGTGCTCGCCATGGGGACGATGAAGCGGCTCCGCGAACTTCATCCGGAGGCGCATATCACCCTGATGACCATGGGAATGTTTGTTCCCATGGCGGAGCAGCTCGGAGTGTTTGACGATTTTATTGTGGATAATCGCCTGCCTTACTGGAAGCTGGGCGCCACCTGGAGGGCCGTCCGTTCCATTGTGAAAGGGAATTTTGACGTGGTGTACGATCTTCAGGAATCTTCCCGCACCAGGAAACGCTATTATCCCGCCGTGCGCTTCCTGCTGAACCATGACATGGACTGGGTGGCCTGCAATTCCGGAGAACGGCGCAAATTGCTGAAAAAGAAATCCTTCCGGTGGGGGAAGGTGAAGCGGGAGCCGTTCCGTTTGGAACGCGTCCTGACGGATCTTTCTTTCATGCACGGGGAGGGGCTGCATTTTGACGAGCTTCCGGAACGCTATGTGATGATGATTCCGGGCTGTTCCCCCAACCATCCCTACAAGCGCTGGCCCGTGGAGAATTTCTGCGCCCTGGCGAAACGCCTGGCGGCGCGGGGCGTGTCCTCCGTTGTCATCGGCACCCGGGCGGAGGCTGCGGAAGTGGAGGCCATTGCCGCCAGTTCTCCCCTGGCTGTCAGTTTTCTGGGCAAGTCTTCCCTGATGGATATTCCCCAGATGGCTTTGCGTTCCCTGGCTTGTGTAGGCAATGATACGGGGCCTACACATATGTGTGCCTATGCCGGGGTGCCCGTGACCGCCATTTTCTGCCACCGGACGCGCAATTCCGCCATTACTGCCCGGTGCATTTCCAACCTGGTTTCCCCCGGCGCCATTGAGGAAATTACAGTGAACCAGGTATGGTCCGCGCTGGAGCCCTTTCTGCCGCCGCAGGAAGGATTTGAACAAATAAGGGCGGCAGATTCTCCGCATGGCTCATGACGGCTCCCGTGAACATTTCCGTGCTGGTTCCGGTTTACAATGTGGAGCCGTACCTGGCCCAGTGCCTGGAAAGCATTTGCTCACAGACGCTCCGTGAGCTGGAAATAGTTTGCGTGGATGACGCTTCCACGGACGGTTCCCTGTCCATTCTGCGGGAATTCGCGGAGCGGGACCCGCGGGTGAAGGTCGTGCAGGCTCCGGAAAACGGCGGCTTATCCCGCTCCCGGAATCTGGCGATGAGCCATGCTGTGGGAGAATATCTGTTTCTGGTGGATTCCGACGACTGGCTGGAAACGGATTTGCTGGAGGAGATGTACCGCCGTGCGAAGGCGCTGGATGCCGACAGGCTGGCATGCGGGTTCCGGTATTATTACGAGTCCGCCCCCGACCGGGAGGACCGGTTTCTGCCGGAGGACATGGCCCCTCCGGAAAAAGGGTGGCTTCCCTGCACTCCGGAGACCATTGGGAAAATACATCATGGAGCGGGCGGCATGATGATCAGGCGTTCCATTGTGGAAAAGCATGGCATCCGGTTCCCCGAGGGCGTTGCCTGTGAAGACCTGTATTTCCATTACGCCGTTTTTCCATGGTGCAGGAGGGTTTGCGTCGTCAGCAGGGCGGCTTACGTTTACCGCAAGCGGGCCGGATCCATTACCAGCGGTTTTGCGTCCGGCAGTTCCCTCCAGTCGCTGGATTACCTGACGGTGGCGGAACTGGTGCTGAAGGAATGGAAAGAAGCCGGGATTCTTGAGGAATACAGGACGGCATTTTTGAAAATGCTGGTAATGGGCGTGAGGAACATCCGCAAATATGCCCCTCATGCCGTCCAAAAGGAGGTTACCCGGAAGGTGACTGATATGCTCCGTCAGGAAAATCTGTACCGTCCCGCAGAGGATGATGCCTGCCTGTCCCGCCGGGAAGGAAAATTACTGAAAGCCTGGATGGGCGGAAAATCCGGCTTGGACTTTTCCTATTACTGGAAGAAAATGCGCAAGGCGGGAACCCGGTTGCTGCGCCGCTGACATCACCCGAATGAATAATCCGATGAAAAAGAATGAATTTGCCGTCGTCCTGGCCAGTGACAACAGGGGCATTCTGCCTTTGAGCGTTACTGTCTTTTCTTTGCTGAATACTGCCGGTCCGGAGACTTTTTACAAAATTTACGTTCTTTCCGACGGCATTGACGGAGAGAACCGGGCGAGCGTGGAGCGGCTGGCCGCTCCGTTCGATTGCCGTCTGGAGTTCATAGACGTTTCCGGCATTTTGGAAAAGCACGACTTCCCCCATACGGAACAATGGCCGGTGCCAGCCTGGGGACGCGTGTTCATTCCGGAATTATTGAAGGAAGAGCGGGGCAATATTCTGTATCTGGACATTGACGTTCTGGTTTGCCGGGATTTGACGGAGCTGTTCCGGACGAATATGGACGGAAAAGCAATAGGGGTGGTGTTTGAGAATTTTTCCAGACCCGGTTCCCATTTTAACGAACGTCTTGAGATGCCGCTGACCTGCACGGGATATTTCAATTCCGGCGTGCTGCTGATGAATGTGGATGTCTTCCGGGAGAGGAATCTGGTCAGGGCTGTGCTGGATTATGCCGTCACTCACCGGGACAGGCTGACATGTCCGGACCAGGATGCCTTGAACGGAGCCCTGTGCGAGCTGACTGTGCCGCTGCACCCGCGCTGGAACTGGCATGACGGCTTGACGCGCCGCATTTTGAAAAACGATCCCCGGGAACAGTTCTGGCGCGGCGTTACGCCGCGCCAGGCGGTGGAAGCGGCTTTGGAACCGGGCATTCTTCATTACCAGGGGGTGCACAAGCCCTGGCGGTATAATTGGCGTTATGAAGGGGAACGTTACGAACGGGTTATGCGTGAAGCCGGGCTGCTGCGCGGTCCGCTGCCCGGAAGAACGCTCCCGGCCGTCTTGAAAAAGCACCTTTACCGGCCTGTTTACCGGATGACGGCCAGAAAGATTTTAAGGCTGAAGGAAGGGTTTGATAACCGGCTCCTTTGAAACTATGGAACCCGGCCGTTCTTTTCCGTTTTCCTTATGGATTGCCGCCGGCGTGGAGCGGAGGGGGAGGGAACCGGGAAGGAAGGGACTGCATTTTTAACGGGAGGAATGGGTCAATGCAGTTCCAGCAGATAGATTTCCGGCGGGCAGTTGAAGCGGAGGGGGAGTGTGCTTGTCCCCAGTCCCTTGGTGATCAGGTAGGTATTGCCGCCGGAGATATGCCAGGGATAGGTGTAGGGTAGGGCATGGTCCGGGCTGGCTTCAAACCGCAGGAGGCCGAAAGGAAGGCAAACCTGGCCCCCGTGGGTGTGCCCGCTGATGACGATGTCCACGTCTCCATGGGAAAGTATGTGGTCCGTTTCCGGACGGTGGGAAAGCAGGAAATGGGGGATGTCCGGCGACTGGCGTTTGGGCAGCCGTTTTCTGACATTGCGCGTCGTATCCAATATTCCGGAAAGCTGGAGCTGCCTTCCGTCCTTGAACGTGACAAGAGAGCTCTGGTCTTCCAGCACGGTGATTCCCGCCTGTTTCAGTTCCCTGCTCCAGTTGTTCCAGCCGAAGGTGAAATCATGGTTTCCCTGGATAGCGAAGACCCCGCAGGGAGCCGTCAGGCCTTTCAGCAGCCGGGCGGCCGTGGCGGGATCCATGCTGGCGTTTTCGCTGCTTCCCCGGGCATAGTCTCCAACCAGCAGAATCAGGTCCGGCTGGAGCCGCATGATCCTCTGAACATAGCGCAGGGCCCTCACTTCATCAAACGCGGTGGGCATCAGGTGCAAATCGCCGGCAATAACGACTTTAACGGGTGTTCCCTTCCCTTTCCACTGGGGGACACGGTAGTCCACTTTCCTGACAAACAGAAGATTGGGTTCTACCAGGTACGCCCAGGTCATGCCGGCCACGCCGAGCGCGCAGAGGCTCAGCAGGAGAATGCCGAAAAACCGGAGTATTTTGACGGAAAAGGGCATGAAAAGGATACAGCTTGACAGAGATTATAATTACAGATAACCCCGGGCGAGCGATTTATGCGTCTTGCCATTTTGGGAAAGGCGTCTCCTTGGGAGATTTTCGCAAATTTGATTGACGGGCGCCCGCATGGTATGCTTTTATGCTCCAAGATATTTCCATATCCTTTATCACCCATCATTTAACCACGCATATGAAGAAGATTACCGTTATGGCTCTTGCCGCTTTTGCGGCGAGCATCATGGCTTCCTGCTGCTGCCAGGATCAGGGTGCTCCGCCCCTGACCCCCCTGCCCAAGTTCAATGACCTGAACCAGCCCGCCGTGGATGTGGCTCCGGTGGTCATGAAGTCCAAGAAGTAATCCTCTTCCGGGATTAAGTACGACTTTTCAAGCCGCACTTGGTGATTGTCCAGGTGCGGCTTTTTCTATAAAAACACGGCAGTGCATATGGAAGATTGGAAACATTGTCCCCAATTCGCGCCTTTGGCGGATCTGATCCGCAGCCACGGCAGTTTTGCGGTAATTGCGCATGTTCACCCGGACGGCGACGCTATCGGCTCCACGCTGGCTTTGGGGGAAGCCCTGAAGCAAATGGGAAAGAAGGTGGTGATGATGAACGAGGACGGGGTGCCTTCCAATCTGGCCTTTATGCCGGGTGTGGAAAATATTATTCCCACGCCTGATGAGCCGGTGGATGTGGAAGTAGCCATTTCCGTGGATAACGGCGCGCTCAAGAGGCTGGGAGAACGCAGCCTGGAGGCTTTGGCGGGAGTGAAGGTGTGGGCGAACATCGACCACCATCGGACGAACGAGCTGTTTGGAGACGTTCAGTGCGTTTTGCCGGACGAATGCGCCACGGGGGCGGTTTTATATTACTTTTTCAAGTATCTGGGCGTTCCCGTCACTCCGGTGATGCGAGACGCCCTTTACGTGGCCGTCAGCACGGATACGGGGTCTTTCCAGTACCAGATGACGACGGCGGCCGTCATGGAACTGGCTGCGGATTTGATCCGGATGGGCGTTGACGTCCAGGACATCAACCGCCAGCTTTACCAGGAAAAGCCGTGGGTGAAAATGCAGTTGATGCGTGAGGCGCTGAACGGAATGAAGCTGACGCCGGACGGCAGGATTTGCACGTTTTGCCTGACGAATGAGGCAAAAGCCCGGATTGGAAGCCGTCCGGAAGATACGGAAGGCCTGATTGACCTTCTGCGTTCCGTGCAGGGAATCTGGCTGGCCGCTTATCTGGAAGAAACGGAGGACGATCCCCGCATCCGTATTTCCCTGAGATCCAAGACGCCTGAAATATCCGTCGCGGAGCTGGCCTCCCGTTTCGGCGGAGGCGGCCATTCCATGGCCGCCGGAGTGCGTATCCGGGGGCCTATTGAAGAAGTGCGCCTTACTATCCTGAAGGCCATGCGGGAAGAAGTGGAACGCGTGCTCCGACAGAAGATTTCATGAATGTTTCAGATTCCATCCAGGTTCCTTCGGGCGTCCTGTTGATTGACAAGGCGCGGGACATGACTTCCCACGATGTGGTGGCAATTGCGCGCCGTTCCCTGGGAATTAAGAAAATAGGTCACTGCGGCACGCTGGATCCCATGGCTACGGGATTGCTGATGCTGGTGGTAGGGAAGGCGACCAAGCTTCAGGACAAGTTGATGTGCGAACACAAGGAATACGCCGGAACCCTTATGCTGGGCGTGGAGACTTCCTCTCAGGATGCCATGGGAGAAATAGTGGCGGAGTATTCCGTAGACGGAGTGACGGAACAGGCCGTGCGTGAAGCGTTTGACCGGTTTGACGGAGCTTTTGAACAAATTCCTCCGATGGTTTCCGCCATCAAAAAGGACGGGGTGCCGCTGTACAAACTGGCCCGGAAAGGTCAGGAAATTGTGCGGGAGCCGCGGCCTGTGGAAGTGTTTGGCCACGGAATTTCACGCGTGGCCATTCCGGAAGTGGATTTTACCGTTCAATGTTCCAAAGGTTTTTATGTGCGGTCCTATGCTTATGATATTGGGAAGGCATTGGGCTGCGGAGCGCATTTGAGCGCCCTCCGGCGCACCAGATCCGGTTCTTTTACGTTGGACCGCGCCATTACGGTGGACACCCTGAAAACCGCGCCCAGGGAGGAACTGTTCCGGGCCATGCTTTCCCTGAAGGAGCTGGCGGATATTCTGATTGCCGGGTAGCATATGGTCATTTACCGGGAATTCAAGGAATTGAAAAGCCTTGCCGCCCCCGTACACTGGGCCATGGGGATGTTTGACGGGGTGCATCTGGGACATGCCGGAGTGATTGCCGCGGCGGTGAAAGGGGCTGCTCTTGACGGAGGAATTCCCGCCGTGCTGACATTCCGCACCCATCCGCTGGCCCGGGTGAGGCCGGAAAGCGTGCCGCCCGCCATCATGGGGGAAGATGCTGAAAAATTTGCCTTGATGGAAGAGCTGGGGGTGAAGGCGGTGCTGTCGCTGGAATTTTCTTCCAGGCTGGCGTCCATGAGCCCGGAAGAGTTTATTGGGGAACTTTGTTCCTCCTGCCGGGTGGCTCAGATTGCCGTGGGAGAGGACTGGCATTTTGGCCGCGGCAGGGCAGGGAATGTAGAAACCCTGCGCCTGCTGTCCTGCCGCTACGGGTTCCGGGTGACGGCCGTTCCTTCTATTCTGCAGGACGGGGAGCGCATAAGCAGCACCCGGATTCGCGAAGCCGTGCGCGAGGCGGATTTTTTACAGGCTGCCGGTATGCTTGGCCGTCCCTACCGCTGGAAGGGCCCGGTGATTCACGGGCGCCAACTGGGGCGCCTGCTGGACTACCCCACGGCCAATATAAGACCCGGTTGCGGGTTACAGCCTCCCCATGGCGTTTACGCCGTGCACGCCCGGGTGGCCGGCAAAAAATACGGAGGCGTAGCCAATCTGGGGGTGCGCCCCACCGTGGAAGGTGAGACGGGGGAACTTTTGCTGGAAACGCATTTATTCGGCCACCCGGGGGATATTTACGGGCGGGAGATGGAAGTGGAACCGGTCCGTTTCCTAAGACCGGAAATCAAATTCCCCTCTTTGGAAGAATTGAAAAGCCAGCTTGCCCGGGATGCCGCCCATGCCGCGGAAGCGCTGGAGGAGGGGGAGTAAGACACAGAAAACCGTAAAATGGAGGATGACGGCTTGACCGGAGGGGCGATCGGGGGTTTGTTGTTCGAACGTCATGTTGGTTGAGCAGTTAAAATCAAAAATTCATCGCGCCATGATTACCCGTGGCGATGTTCAATATGAAGGCAGTATTGAAATTCCTGCCGATTTGATGGCCGCCGTGGATTTGTGGCCCGGGGAAAAAGTTCTCGTGGCGTCCGTCACGTCCGGGAACCGTCTGGAAACATATGCTCTCCAGGGGCCTGCCGGCACGGGGAACATCATCATGAACGGCGGTGCGGCCCATTTAATCAAGACGGGCGAACGGGTGGTCATTATGAGTTTTGCCTTGTCGGACAAGCCCATCGTCCCCAAGAAAATCGTCTGCAACGAGCATAACGAAATCATTTCCTAGACTTTACAAACCGTTCGAATTCACACATACTCCCTGCGCTCATGAACCTTTTTTTAGCAGATTCACTCAATATCAGCATTCAGTTGCTTTTTGCCGTTTTGGTGATTGTATCACTTCTCCTTCTGGGCGTAGTGCTTATGCAGAGGCCCAAGCAGGAAGGGCTGGGAGCCGCCTTTGGCGCAGCCATTACGGACCAGGCCTTTGGTGCCCGGACGACGGATGTGCTGAAAAAAGCCACGGTGTACTTCGGAACCGCGTTCATGGTCCTTTGCCTGGGGCTGGGCATGCTGATCAACCGGCAGCACGTTAAGAGTTCGGAAAGCCTGTTGAGCCCGGAAATGATGAAGGCTGCCGCCAGGCAGGAAGCTTCCATTCCCGCCAAGACGCCGGAAGAACTCCAGCAGGAGGAGCTGCGCAGGCGCGCCGCTGAGGCGGAAGCCGCTTCTTCTCAGGCTCCGGCCCCTGCTTCCGCAGAAACCCCTGTCCCCTCCAACTAAAGGAGCATTCTTTTTAAACACCCCGGCTGCCGGAAGGCGCCGGGGTGTTTGTGCACCGGGGTTATTCCGTCTGCTGCCGTTCCGGGAACAGGCTTTGAAATAGGCGGCGCCGGTTGTTTTCCGCTTGCCCTGAACCGTAATTGCGCTACTCTTGGCAAAGTATGAAGACACCTTTTTTGAACCGTAAGTCCAAGGGATTCACGTTGATTGAATTGCTTGTGGTGATTGCCATTATCCTGACGCTGGCCGGCATCGCCATGACGGTGGTGAACGGCGTGATGGAAAAATCCAAGGTTACCACGGCGCGAAGCGACTGCAACGGCCTGCAGACGGCTGTGGAAAATTACATGCTGGACAACGGCCGCGTTCCCGTGGCCTGGAGCAGCCGGGAAATGACCAAGCAGGCCCACAAGGACGGACAGTATTACGTGACAACTGCCGTGGACGACGATAGCCGCATCATGAGCATCCTGACCAATTATATGGACCGGGCGGATGAGGACAGAAAGCTGAACCCCAAGAAAACGGCTTATTTCAATACGACGACTACGGATGTGGAAGGCGCTCCCGGCCTGTTTTTTGAAAGCCGCGGCCGTGTGGGCCTGATGGATCCTTGGGAATCTCCCTATTATATCGTTTTGAATGCCAACCCTGACGACCGTACTCCCCGTGTTCAGGTAGGTTCCCGGATGGTGACCAAGAACGTGGCCGTTTACAGCACCGGCAAGGACAAGCAGGGCAGCACGGCGGACGGCCATATCAACAATCCGGAATTGACGGAAGACAATGTGACTTCATGGTAATGCATGACGGCGCCTCTTGTCGGGAGGCGCGGCCGCTTCATTTTGCGGGGCTTCCGGCTTATGGCCGTGAGGCCCCGCGGTATATTCAGGCATAAAGCCCGCAAACCGTATTTTTTTCTTTTCAACTTCTCTCAAAAACCTCTCAATAAGCTCCAGACATGAACTGGTTCAAAACAGACGACATACGCATTCAAGACATTGAGCCCCTGATTTCCCCCGCCATTTTAATCAAGGATTATCCGGCAACCACGGAGATTGCCAAAATGGTGGCTACGACCCGCAAGAATGCGGAGAACATCATTTCCGGCCACGACGACCGCCTGCTGGTGGTGGTGGGGCCGTGCTCCATCCATGATCCCCAGGCTGCCGTGGACTATGCCTCCCGCCTGAAGGAACAAATGGCGCGCTTTGAAAAGGATCTGGTGATCATCATGCGCGTGTATTTTGAAAAGCCCCGCACCACCGTGGGCTGGAAGGGCCTCATCAACGACCCGTTCATGAACCATACCTTTGACATCAACCGCGGCCTCCATATGGCCCGCGGGCTGCTGCTGCGCCTGGGGGATATGGGAGTGCCCGCAGCTACCGAGTTCCTGGACACCATCACGCCGCAGTACATTGCGGACCTGATCACGTGGGGCGCCATCGGCGCGCGCACCACGGAAAGCCAGGTACACCGTGAACTGGCTTCTGGGCTTTCCATGCCTGTGGGATTCAAGAATGGCACCAGCGGCAGCCTGCAAATCGCTGTAGACGCCATTGTTTCCTCCTCCTGTCCGCACTGCTTCCTTTCTGTGACCAAGCAGGGAGTTTCCGCCATTGTTTCCACTACGGGCAATAAGTCCTGCCACCTGATCCTGCGCGGTTCCTCCCTGGGGCCGAATTTTGATGAAGATCATGTAAAGGAAGCGGAAGAAGCCTTGCAGAAGGCCGGCATCAACAACCGCATCATGATAGACTGCTCCCACGGAAACAGTTGCAAGGATTATCGCAAACAGCCGGCTGTGGCCGCCAATATCGCGGAACAGATATCCAGCGGGTCCGAACAGGTTGTTGCCGTGATGATTGAAAGCAACATTGTGGAAGGAGCCCAGCCGTTGAGTTCCGACCTGGTGTACGGCAAGAGCATCACGGACCAGTGCATTGGGTGGGAGACGACAGTGGAAGTGCTGGAAACCCTTGCCGACGCTGTCCGCAAACGCCGTGCCAAACGGCAGGAAGCGTAAGCGTGCCCATATTCCGGAGGATTATTAACGGAGTTGGAGGCTGGCGAGACTGCCGGAAACTGCAGGTCTCATCCTGCATATCCGGGTGATTTTACGGCTCTTCGGTGTTTTTGCCGAAGAGTCAATGATCGTCCCCCCACAGATAAGAATGGCGTTCGGAAATCGTTTTGCCGCGGTTGTCCTTCAGGACGAGCTTCCATGCGAGGACTTCCCCTTTTTCTCTGGCCTCATCCCCGATGAATTCGAAAACGGAGTTTTGCGTGCCGCCTTTTCTCCCGGCTGGATAGGAAATGGATTTTGTCAGGACGGTTGAACCTGTCTTTCCCTGGCGGTACATCATGACCAGGGTTGCCGCCTGTTCCGGATTGGCATCGTTCCATGTGACGAAGTAGTATTGACCCAGACGCTGAAGGCGCTGTTGCTGGGAGACGGCGCCATGCAGCAGATAGGTGGCCTGGGTGCGGTGCATGCCTACGTCTTCCGCAGGAACCACCGTGGTTTTTAAGGGCACCTCCCGAACGTGTTCAATCCGGGAAACCTGCTCCGCGCAGGAAAACAGGACCGGCAGCAGGGCGGCGCAGAGAGGAGCAGGAAATTTCATGAATCCATTCAATACATATCCGACTGGGGAGTCAACCCAAAGGTAGGGAAGCATTCAGCATGGAATGCAGGATAGAGACGGAAAGGATGCGGATATTTCAGCAGGGAAATTGTTCCGCCGCCGAACCTTGCAGACTGGTTTTATTTCCATCAAGGGGCAGGACACCGGGAACGGAATCCTCCGGAAAAGCGGAAGATGTTGGGCAAGCGGGCCGTCCCGGACCATCCGGGGATTGATGTCGCCATTATCCCGTTAATACAATGGTACGACCAGGGTGGAACCAAGAGCCAGCCAGCAGGGCAGTGTGAGGAAAGAAGCCACCGTCGTTGTCAGCAGGATTTGAGTGCCCAGGTCCGGATGGCCTCCGAAACGTTTGGCCAGAATGACCGGAATGACGGCGGAGGGAATGGCTGCCTGGATGATGATGACGCGCTTGATATAATCATCCACCGGAAGGAAATAAGCCATCAGGAGCAGCAGTGCAGGGGCCAGCCCCAGCCGCGTCAGCAGGCCGCAGATGATGGGTTTGGGTTCCCACTTCATGTTATGCCATAAATCCCGCATGGAACATCCGAACAGGATCAGGCACAGGGGCGTGGCGCAGTTGCCGATCATTTCAAAAGTCTTCATCAGGGGCGGTTGGGCTACATAGGTTCCCAGGCCGGACCAGGCGAGCGCCAGACCCACGATGACGGCCAGCAGGGGCCCGCGGAAAAAGACGCCCATGTTCAGGTTGCCCGGACCGCCTGCGATAATGATAACGCCGATGCTCCAGACGACCAGTTCACACCCTACATTGTGGACGAAAAGGACGCCCAGCGTGGGGTCGTTGCCGGCGGTAAACAGCATCTGGATGATGGGAATGACGAAAAAAGCGTAGTTCTGCACTCCCGCCGTCAGGGTGAACGTACGCAGGCCCGTGCCGATGCGCATGCGCAGCAGTTTAGCGACCAGCCATGCAGCTGCGATGCCCAGCAGAAGTTCCAGGGCCCCGGCTGAAATGGCCTGGAGGGAAAAGGAAACGCTGCTGAGCGTCTCATTTCCGGAGAGCACCATGTACTTCATGATACTGTGGAAGACGAGGCAGGGATAGGCCACATCCATCGCGATGCGCATGATGGGCGCGTCGTGGTCTGCCTGGATGACTTGCTTGTGGCGCAGATAGAAACCCGTAGCAAAGAAAAGATAAACGGGAATGGTGGAGAGAAAGGAGGTGAGGATGACGGCGCCGGTATCCATGGAAGGAATCAGATACGGATTAAATCAGGATGCTGAATTGTTTGTAGAGTTGCAGAGTTTATAGCTAACATTAACAGCGTTTTTATTACCGGGAATTGGATGTTTTTCAATAGCATAGAGATTGCGAAAGTCTTCTAAAAGATTAGTAAGATTCTTGTATCCATAGGTTTTTGGATTCTCATCAGGGATGTGCTGTCGAAGATATTTACCAGCATCGCTTGCAGATGTGTACCCATCGTCTTTCTTATTGTCTACCGCACATTGTTGAAGATGTTTATGGATTATCTCTAAAGGATCTTTTTTTGTTGCAGACGGGGCGGTATTCTTCAAATGCTGAGAATTTGATTCACTAGTAGGAATTTTTTCTATATCTTTAAATTCATCACAGCCGTTTTTAAAAGCTTCAGAAGCATCGATTTTTCCAAATCCTATTACATAAACTCCTGATTCTTTAAGGTAGATAGAAAGAGGTGTAAAATCACTATCACTTGAAACAATAACAAAGGAGTCGTAAGAATTTTTATGTAATAAATCTACGGCGTCGATAGCTAATGCTATATCTGTTGCATTTTTTCCGGGAACACAATTGAAATAATGCTCTGTTTTAAAACCAGACTGTTGTAGTGCAGATTTCTTATCCTTTAAATTTTCACTCCAATTACCGTAAGCTCTTTTGACCACAATACGTCCACGAGTGGATATGTATTGTATGAGTTTTTCAAGATTAGCTAGATTGGTATTATCAGCATCAATGAGAACAACTATCCTATGAAATTTCATAATGTTTTTATTAGTCGGAAAAGACCTCCTAATTATTTCTCAATGGACAGGAATAATGTCAATTCCTTTATGCTGGGAAAAACCTTTGAGGGGTTGGCTTTTTTCAATCCGCTGACATCTGCGGTCGTTGCCCAGGCGGCGGACAGGCAGGTCACCCCCGCTTTGTTGCAGGCGGCCACATCCGAAACCGCATCCCCGATATAGTAAAATTCATCTTTGTTCAAGCGGAAGTCATGCAGAAGTTCTTCAATGGCTTCCGCCTTGTTTGGTTTGTCTTCCGTTCCGGTCTTGATGGAACAGAACAAATTCCGCATGCCGAATTGCTCAAGCGTGATGCGGCAGCTTTTGTATCCCTTCCCGGTGATCAGGGCGACAAGCACGCCAGCCTTTTGCAAGGTTTTTATCAATTCACGTATACCTTCATACGGAGACGGGCATGATTGATGCATTTCTTCATAAACCGGGTAGAAATCATGGAGAGCTTCCCGCCATTTTTCTCCAGCGACTTTCTTGATCATTCCTACTTCATTCAGGCCGAAAGTCTGCGTGATTTCCCGTTCGCTCAGCGTGTGTCCGGCATAGGGAGAAACTGCTTTTTCAAATGCCCTGATGCACATGGGGACCGTGTCCCCAATGGTTCCGTCCAGATCAAAAGCGATCAGCTTGATCATTGTTCCCGACTTCCGTTGATTTTACGAATAACCTTGCAGGGGTTCCCCGCCGCCAGGCTGTCGGGAGGAATATTTTTGGTGACCACGCTGCCGGCTCCGATGACGCTTCCTTTTCCGATGGTAATGCCGGGCAGGATAATGACGCCGCCGCCAATCCAGCAACCGTCTTCTATCGTTACGGGAAGAGCGTAGGTATGGCGGATGTATTCGATTCCTTCATCCGTTTCCACGGGAGTGAGGCGTTCATTCAGCTCAATGGGGTGTGTAGCGGTGTAAATCTGTACGTTGGGGGCGATCAGCACATTGTTGCCGATGGTGATCCTGTTGCAGTCCACGAACGTGCAGCCCGTATTGACGGTGACGTTGTTCCCGATATGGATGTTGCGGCCGTAATCGCAGATGAAGGAATGACCGATGGAGACCTTGGTGCCGACGCTGCCCAGCATTTCCTTGAGCACCTGGCGCTTTTCCTCCTTATGGTCGTAAGGCAGGGAATTGTATTTCATCAGGAGCCGGTGCGTCTTGTTTTTGAATTCCAGAAACACCTTGTCATGGCAGTCGTACCATTCGCCCGCCATGCATTTTTCCAGTTCAGTCATTATTTTCTCCTTTCTTGATTTTTGTTTACCGGAGAGGAGGAGCGGAGGCACCCTGCTGAACGGCCGTCAACAGGGTGCGGAAGCTTTACTCCCACTCAATGGAAGCCGGGGGCTTGGTGGAAATGTCGTAAAGGACGCGGTTGATGCCCTTTACTTCATTGAGGATGCGGTTGCTGGTTTCCCTCAGCAGGGCCGGGGGGAGTTCCACCCAGTCCGCCGTCATGGCGTCTTCCGACACGATGGCGCGCAGGTTGGTAGCCCATTCATAGGAGCGTTCGTCCCCCTTCACTCCCACCGTTTTTACGGGGATGAGGCCGGCATAGGCCTGCCAGACTTTGTCGTACCAGCCGTATTTTTTCAGATTGCCGATGAAAATGGCATCGCATTCCCGGATGATGTCCAGGCGTTCTTTGGTGACTACGCCGGGGCAGCGCACGGCCAGGCCGGGGCCGGGGAAGGGGTGGCGCCACAGAATGTCATGCGGGATGCCCATGGAGGCGCCCAGTTCCCGCACCTCGTCCTTGAACAGTTCCGCCAAGGGTTCCAGTACTTTCCCCTGCGCCTGGAGTTCCAGCACGCGTTCCACGCGATTGTGGTGGGTCTTGATGACGGAGGCCTTGGATTTGGCGTTGGAGGCGCTTTCGATCACGTCCGGGTACAGGGTGCCCTGGGCGAGCATTTCCGCGTCTCCCACGGCATCCCAGAAAACGTCGATGAACAGGCCTCCGATAATGCGGCGTTTCTTTTCCGGATCGCTTTCTCCGTCCAGAGCCGCCAGGAAGCGTTCGGAGGCATCCACCGTTTCAATTTCCACGTTCATACGGGCGAAATTGGCCCGCACTTCCTCTGCCTCGTTTTTGCGGAGCAGACCGTTATCCACAAAGATGGCGCGCATGTTCACGCCCGCTTCATGCAACAGAACGGCCAGAACGGTGCTGTCCACGCCGCCGGAGACGCCGCAGACCACCTGCCTGTTGCCTACGCGTTCCCGGATTTCCCGGATGAGTTCCCTTTTAAAGTCTCCGATGTCGAACTTTTTAAGATTGGCCGCACAGGAAAGGAAGTTGCGCAGGATGGTGCGCCCTTCATGGGAATGGGTCACTTCCGGATGGAATTGGATGCCGAAGGTGGTTTCTCCCCATTGGAGGGAGACGGGGACGCCTTCCGCATTGCGGGCGATTACGCGGCAGCCTTCCGCCAGATGGTCCACCGTATCCGAATGGCTCATCCATACCTGGGAGGAAGGGGACATGTCCCGGTACAGGCCCGCGCAGGTTTCCGGCAGCAGGGCGGCGGGGCCGTATTCCCGCTTGTTGCTGGCTTTTACGGTGCCGCCGTGCTTGATGTTCAGCAGCTGCATGCCGTAGCACACGCCCAGGACGGGGACATTCAGGCTTTGGAGCCATTCAAAGTCAATGTCCGGGGCGTCCGCATCCGTGGTGCTTTTGGGGCCGCCGGAAAGGATGACGGCGCCGGGTTCGTGAATCTGGTCCAGGTCTTCCAGCGCATACAGCTTGGCCATGTAGCCCAGTTCGCGCACGCGGCGTACGATGAGCTGGGTGTATTGGGAGCCGAAATCAATGACGGCTACGAGGTGCTTGTCGTCCATGTGAGGGAGGAGTTAACAGGAATAATTGACGGGTTCTTCCGTGATGGTGATATCGTGGGGATGGCTTTCCTTCAGCCCGCCGGAGGTGATTTGAACGAACCGGGCCTTGTTCCGGAGTTCCTCCAGATTGTGCGCGCCCAGATAACCCATGCCGGAGCGCAGGCCGCCCATGAGCTGGAATACCACGTCCGCCAGCATGCCTTTATACGGAACGCGCGCTTCCACGCCTTCCGCAACGAGCTTGCCGGAGCTGTTCTGACCGTAGCGGTCGCCGGAGCCGCGGCGCATGGCGCCCAGGGAGCCCATGCCGCGATACTGCTTGAAGTGGCGGCCCTGGTAATGAACCACCTTGCCGGGGCTTTCTTCCGTACCTGCCAGCAGTCCGCCCAGCATCACCAGGTCGGCGCCTGCGGCCAGGGCTTTGACAATGTCTCCGGAATAGCGGATGCCGCCGTCCGCAATGACGGTGACGCCCGCGGGACGCGCCACGGAGGCTACCTCCTGAATGGCGGTGAATTGGGGCATGCCCACGCCGGATATGACGCGGGTAGTGCAAATGGAGCCGGGGCCCACGCCCACCTTGATGGCCTGCACGCCCGCCTTGATGAGATCGGCCGCTCCTTCCGCCGTAACCACGTTGCCGGCCACGATGGGACGGTCCGTCAGCTTGCGGAGGTTGGAAACCACGTCCATCACGCGGGTCGTGTGTCCTGTGGCGGCGTCAATGAACAGGGCGTCCGCTCCGGCGGAAATCAGGGCTTTGGCTCGGTCCAGATAATCGGGGCCGACACCCACGGCGGCGCCGCAGCGCAGGTGGCCGTGTTCATCCTTGGAAGCGTCTGCAAACATGGCGCGCTTCTGGATATCCGTTTCCGTGATAAGGCCGGCCAGCACGCCGTGTTCATCCACCAAAGGAAGCTTTTCAATGCGGTGGGTGTAAAGGATGTGGCGCGCTTCCTCAATGGTCGTGGTGGGAGCTGCCGTAATCAGGCGGGAAAGGGGAGTCATTACGTCCTTGACCCGGACATTCTGGTAATCGTCCACGCCGCGCATGTCGCGGCCGGTGATGATGCCTTCCAGCTTGCGGTTGGCATCCACGACGGGGAAGCCGGAGTAACCTTGATCCATCATGATCTGGTGGACTTCTTCCAGCGTCATGTTCTTGTTGACCGTGACGGGGTTCGGGATGACCGCGTTTTCAAAACGCTTCACGCGGGAAACCATGGCCGCCTGGATGTCAATGGGGTTGTTGCGGTGGATGACGGCCAGGCCGCCTTCCCGCGCCAGGGCAATCGCCAGTTCCGATTCAGAAACGGTATCCATGGCCGCGGACAACACGGGAATTTTCATGTCAAAGCCGGGAACAAGCTGGGAACTGATGTCCGCATCGCCGGGAAGAATCGCGCTCAGGCGGGGCAGCAGGAGCACGTCATCAAAACTTAATCCAAGAGGGAAATCTGCCATGCGATAATCTACAGCCGGACATCCTCTGACGCAAGCCGAAACACAGGAGAATCTTATTTTTGAATGAGCGGCACAGTTCCTTTCTCTGCCCCATGCAATATTCGTGGGCGTTTCCGTTTCCCATGCATAAACTCTTCCCTCTTGAAATGGGGCTGCCGCCTGCCTATCCTGAAAAAGAAATGACGTCCATGAATGCTCCCGAACCTTACCGAGTCCTGTTTGTCTGTCTGGGCAACATCTGCCGCTCTCCTGCCGCTGAAATCATTTTCAAAAAAATGGTCGCAGAACAAGGTTTGGAACATTTGGTTGAGAGCGATTCCGCCGGAATGATCGGTTACCATCGGGGCTGTCCCCCGGATAGCCGGATGCTGACGGCACTGAAAACATACGGATATGAGGATCCGGGACTTAAGTCGCGCCCCGTGCGGAAAGAGGATTTGGAACAATTTGACCTGATTGTGGGAATGGACCGTGAAAATCTGCGGGATTTGAAACGGTTGGATAAAAAGGGACAATGGACAGGCAAAATAGTGCCCATGTGTTTTTTCACGACTCGTTTTCCGGATGAAGAAGTACCGGATCCCTATTATGGGGGACAGGAAGGCTTTGAGCATGTGGTAAAATTGCTGCAGGACGGTTGCGGCAATCTGCTGGAGCGTTTGAAGGAGCAGCTTTCCTTGTAAAATTCAGGAATGGATGCTCGGATGGGGGTAGTTTATCCTGCTTTCTTTCCGTTCGGATATGTCAGGGATGCTGAACATGCCCGAAGGCAATAGCCGTTTTTATGGATTTTGGATTTCTTTTTCAATTCAGGGAGATCATGCTTTTTCTGTTGAAGATTTCATGAATTCATGTTAAATGAAAAATTGCTGTGTTTCATGGCGTGCAGTTAAAGGCCATTTGGATATGCTGCTTCCGGAATTTTCCATATGGGCCAGAGTTTTCCATTCGGAAGTGCGCAGAGAAAAAATGTCACCATATATTGAACACGGCTAAGGCCAGTGGGCATCCCGTGTTGGACGTGTTGAAACAGGAGGTTTTGTTGTTATGGATAAGGAACGGATAAAAATTATTGCAGTTTTTCCAAGATTGGGATGATGCAATGTTTGCGTTTCAATAGCTAATCCGATTCAAACCATGAAAGAACAATCCTTTGATAACGATGTCAATTCCCTGACGGGCATGAGCAATTCCAATAGCGGAGCTCCCTCCGCGATCGACGAACAAGCGCCAACGGACGCTTTTGAAAGAAGCTGGGACTGGGATTTTGAAGTCAGGGAGCTGGGGCCTGATGAAACGGCCGAATGCAAGGTGACCATGGGCGCCGACGATCTGGCTAACTTGACCGTGGATGGAGAAGAACGGCTGGACATCGGCCCGCGCGGACAGTACGGAGGCGGCAGCTACGAGCCGCAGACGGCTTCTTTCAGCATTGAGCCCGGAATGCATCGGGCACATGTGGACTATAGCAATATTTCCATTCCCAATGCCAATAACAACATTGCCAAATTCACCTTTGACCTGAAGGTGGAAATTACCAACCGGCAAACGGGTTCTTCTTCTTCCTATGTGCCCCCGGAGACGGAAACGGAGCCAGTGGACAACAACGACGAGGGCGATGATGATCCATGCGGAGGCTCCAGCAGTGGAAGCAGCAGTTCTCCCAACAGCAGTTCCAGCAATCCGTGCCCGAATGGCGACAACGGCGGAGATGAGGATGAGATTGATCCGGACAATCCCTTTTCCCCGGATGACTGCATGGACAACCGGGGCGGTTCCCCCGGCGCGTCTGCCGTGCGCAGCCTGGTTTCCTCCGCCTCCGCCTATGGAAAGTTCTCTTCCGCAGGCAAACGGGTGACTGCCCAGACGCGGAAAACCAGCATGGTCTGGCGCACCAGCTTCGGTTCCTTCCGCGGTATGGAAGGCGTGCCGTACGGGATGCTGGAGATCGTGGCTTATAACTTCTCTTCCAGGTTGTGGACGCCCGCAGCCCTGCAATACCTGCATCCCATGGCCAGCTGTATTCTGCCCCCTTCCGGTCGGGAGCTGGGGGCTGACATGGCATTCCAGATCCGGAACGGAGGCACCCGCGCCAACTATTACTGCTATGCCGGCGCGGCCAGTGCAGGCTCCATCGGCGGCTCGCGGAAAAGGACGGGTTCCGTTTCCATGGCGTATGCCGCGGCAGAGGGGCGTGCCGTTTCGGCTTCCGCCAGCGCGGCGGAAATGAGGGTCAGCAACGCCAGGGGCAATACAGTCATCTACGGCGGTTCTTCCGTTTCCGCTTTGGGTGCGGCCTCCGGCTACCGGACCAAGCTGGGTTCTTCTTGGACGGCTCAGGATTTTGCCAATTACCTGGACATCGTCCGAAGCGCGGATGATGTCATCCGCCAGGTCTGGAACCTGTGGGACGGTCTGGCCAATATTGAAAACGTGACGGATACGGGCTATGTGATCGCCTTTTATCTGCCCGAGCAGGTGGGGGCCAAAAACGTCTCCACCGGTCTTTACGCCGTTACGGGGACGCCTTTTAAAACCTTTACCATTGAGGGCAATACGGAGACCGGCAAGCTCACCGTCACGGAGCAGGCGGAAGGGCGCGCGCCTTACGTCACCCGCTACTGGCAGGGGACGGGAGGGGCCTGGTGCATGTCCCAGGGGGAAGGGGAAGACTCTATTTTCACGATCCGTGAAAGGCAGGAGGTTTCTTCGGGGATTTGGAAACTCTTCACTACCGTGCAGCGCGGGGAAAACGGCACTCCTATTTCCCGGGTGTGCGAAACCTATGAACAGGGCCGCAGCGGCAACCTGTGCACCAGCCGTATTGAGGCTTATGGAACCGACTATGCCCGTGAAACGACTTACGCTTATAACGCCGTGGGCAAACTGATCCGGGAGACGGCTCCCGACGGAAGCGAGAAGACCTGGTCCTACGACGCCTTCGGGCGTGAAACCGTCCGGATGGAACCCTGGGCGGGCGGGGGAAGGAAGGGCACCTACACCTATTACCGCTGCTCCGACCATGCCGATCCGGATATTGCGCACCAGTACGTGGTGCTCACTATGAACGCCGCACGGCTGGCGGATACACATTACACCTATACGGAAGCCAACCATGTGCGCCGTGTGGAAAAACGCACCACGGCGTTGGGGGCGGAGGGAGAACAGCTGGAAGTGACGGAAACGTGGCTGCCGGCGGCGCCCAACGAATATGCCCGGGGGAGGCTGAAGATGAAGCAGTCCGCCAGCGGCGTGCAGACGGTCTATGGCTATGAAGCGGCCAGCCAGTACGGCGCCCTCTACAGGGAGACCAGGGAAACGCAGATAGCGGGGCAGGCCGTGCCGGGGCACAGCACGAGGAAAGTCACGTACGTTTCCGCTCAGGGAAATAACACGCGCATTGAGAAATACGCCTTGCTGACGGATGGAACCTGGGCGCTGACGGATACGGCGGATTACGAATACGACAGGGAAAACCGGTGGATTAAGCGTACGCGCGGCAACGGCAGAGTGACGGAACGGGAGATGATGTGCTGCGGCCCCTTGTGGGAAAAGGATGAAGACGGCATCATGACCACCTACTCCTATAATACGGCGCGCCAGCTGGTGGAAGTCAGCCGGTCGGAAGTCGCGGACGGAGAAACGGTCGTCACTCCTGAAACCATCGTCAGCTACAAGCGGGACGCCTTCGGCAGAAGCCTGCAAACGCGCCGGGACGTCGGCCCCATGACGACGACGGAAAGCAAGGTTTACGATCTGCTGGGGCAGCTGGTGCAGGAAACGGACGTCTTAGGAAGGAGCAGTACGCGTGCCTACAGTGCGGACGGCCTGACGGAAACCGTCACCACGCCGACGGGAGCGACGCTCGTCACTATCCGCCATGCGGACGGAACCGTGCTGGAACAAAGCGGCACGGGGCAGAGGCATCTCCTCTACCGTACGGAATACTCCGCAGAAGGCGTGGTTCGCTCCACGCTTCTTCCCCGGGCGGAGGGAGAACCGGAGCTGGTGAAACAAACCGTCACGGACGGAAGGGGCAACATGGTGCGCGTCTCCCGGGCGAACGCCAACGGAGGCCTTGTTCATGACCGGCGCGTTTTTGATTTGAACAACAGGCTTTTGCGGCAGCAGGTGGATGGAATGGCTCCTTTGCTTTATGACTATGACTCGTTTGGCAATATCGTCAAAACCACGCTCAAGCTGGCCGAGAACCCCACTCCCGCCAACTCCCTCGTCACGGAGTACGCCTATGCCCGCCGGCAACGGGAAGACGGCGTGTACCGGGTAACCACAGCCACGCGCTGCAACAGCCAGGGAACAACATATGCGGAAAGCACGGCCGAGCTGGTTTCTTCCCTGTCCTCCTCGCTGGCCGGAAAAAACATCTCCACCGATCCGCGGGGCAATGAAACCCTGCAATGGACGGAATACACGGCTCCGGCCAGACGGACGGTAAAAACGCAGTCCCCGGCTTCTTCCGTCATTGCAGAAACTGTCGTCATAGACGGGTACACCGTATCCCGGAAAGACCATGCGGGTGTTCTGACCGCCTCTTCCCGCGCTTATACGGCCAGCGGCAGCACGGAGACTTATACGGACGCCCGCGGCAATGCCGCCGTTACCGTCTTTGACATCGCCGGCCGTGAAACAGCCAGGACGGATGCAGCCGGCAATACGACCACCATCCAGTATGACCCGTCCACGGCTTCTCCCTCCTGCCTCACGGATGCTTTGGGCAACACGGCCTGCTACGCTTATGACCCGCGGGGACGCAAAACCGCCGAATACGGTACGGCCCTCCAGCCCTCCGTCTTTGCGTACGATGATGCGGACAGGCTGGTATCCCTCATGACGTTCCGCGTTCCGGGGGAAACCATCGCTGCCGATCCGCGGGAACGGACGGACGGGGACATGACGGCGTGGAGCTACGACGACGCCTCCGGCCTGATGACGGCTAAAACCTATGCCGACGGCCATGGGGAAAGCTACTCTTACGATGACTGGAACAGGCTGGCGGTTAAACGACAGGCCCGGACGGTGGACGGGCAGGAAACGCCTCTGGCGACTTCTTATGCCTATGATCCGCAGACGGGCAACCTGGTCTCCGTCATGCACAATGATGCGACTCCTTCACTCAATTATGTCTACAACCACCTGAACCTGCTCACTCAGGTTGCGGACGATTCCGGCACAAGGACGTTGGCTTACAACCAATATAATGAAGCGGAATCGGAAACTACGGCAGGACTGGCGGCAAGCGCGCTCAACTATTTGCGCGACGGTTTGGGGCGGCCTTCGGGCTACAGTCTGCATTATGGAGAGGGTATTGTCCAGCAGACGGCCTGGGAATATGACGGCTGCGGACGTCTTTCTACGGTCTCGCTCAATAACGGCGCCGATCCCTTCGTCTATGGCTACCACGCCGTCAACGGACTGCTGGAAACGCTCGACTACCCCAATACCCTCCGGAGATGGTACACCCGGGAAGAAAAACGGGATCTGCTGACCAGAATCGACTATCTGCGTCCCGGCAGCGCCAACTATCCGGCCAAAACCGACTATGCCTACGACGCGCTGGGGAGGCCCACGGAAAAGAAGGACTACTTCAATACCCCCGCTCCCGACTTGACGCACAGCTACAGCTACAACAACCGCGGCGAACTGGCCGCCGACGCGATGAGCCGGGGAGGGACATACGCCTATGCGTATGACAACATCGGCAACCGTGTCACCTCTTGGGAAGGTTCGGGTGCGTCAGCGGAGGCGTACACGGCCAATAACCTGAACCAGTACACGGCCATCACCCGGGAGGCAGGAGCGTCTTTTACGCCTGCCTATGACTCCGACGGCAACCAGACAAAGATTCAAACATCCATGGGGGAATGGGAAGTCTCTTATAATGCCCTGAACCAGGCGGCAAGGTTCATTCAGGGGAACAGGCGGGTGGAGTGCCGCTACGACTATCTGAACAGACGGATTGAGAAAGCCGTCTATGAAGGAGAGATCCTGATGTCGAAGAAACGGTTCATCTATCACGGCTACCTGCAAATCGCGGAACTGGATGCCGCCGCGACGGAATCAGCGATGTCCATACTGCGAAAAACCTATCTGTGGGATCCGCTGGAACCGGCAGCCACGCGCATCCTGGCCATGAGCCTCTTTGATGAGACGGGAACCTGGGCGGAAAACCTGTACTACACGCACGACCTGTTGAAAAACACCACGGCGCTTTTCGGCATCAGAGCGGGACGCCGCGCCTTGTACGAATACGGCCCGTATGGGAATATTGTCAGGATGGAAGGGAATGCCGCAGAGGACAATCCGTTCCGGTTTTCCAGCGAATACGCTGATGACGAACTGGGGCTGGTTTACTACAATTACCGTTATTATAATCCCCAAAATGGCAGGTGGATTAGTAGAGATCCCATTGGAGAAGAAGAAAGTAATAATTTATACAGATTTTCAGATAATAGTTCTATAATATATTGTGATATATTAGGTCTTCAATTATATGAAAAAAAATCGGAAGCATTTGCGGTAGCAAATAGAATGGTAGTAGAAGCTATGGAAAAACGTTATGAACAGGATCTGCAAAAATGGAACAGTACCCCGATAGAGAAAAAAACAAAGAAAAATAAGCCTGTAAAAGTCGAATTTGGTGTTCGTATTTGTCAGAAAGATTGTAAATATTATGTAGGAAAAGTTGGGACTTCTGGTGGACATAGGGAAGTTTCTCCCTTAAGTGTGCCCCCATGTGATGATGGCGACAAAATGATAGGGTATGCTCATAGTCATCCGGACAAAAACGCTTCACTAAGTGATAACGACAGAAAGATTGCAAAAGAAGGGTTTGGAAGTAATTTTAACATAGATGAAAATATAAAAATCCCCCCTAAAATTATTATGACAGCATCTGTAAGAGATGGGGAAGGTAATATCCGTACCCATCTCTATAATCCTAATAAGCCTGTAGGAAAAACAAATGCAACATTTATTAATGGAATAAGACAATGAGTATGAATATTTTTTATTTATTTTTATTATTTTTTGTTTCAGCGAATAATATTTTATTTGCGGGAAACAATAATATTACCCCGTTGGATGTAGCTGTAGAAAGTGCTTTGCACAAAATAAAAAAAATTAGTTCAGATATTGAAATAATAAATAAAAGTTTGGATACATATATTCCAGTTTCATGTGAAGAAAAAAATATTTTTCCTTTGGTTTATCATGAGTATTGGCTCGAAGAATATCCTTATTTAAAATCTGACTTTCCGGATAAGTATGATGTTTTATTTTTGACGGTGGATGAAGAAAGAAAAAAATATAATATTTTATTTTTGTGTGATAATAAAATATATTTTCATTATATATGCATTCTTGAAAATAAAATGATGGAACAATATTCTATTATGATTTCTGATTCTGAAGACATCGTCAGTAGTGCTTTGACTAAAGTAATGAAACAATATAAATTGTCAAATATGATTGATCGGCAGGTATCAATAGAAAATTTGGAATTTATCATTAATTTGTTTGGAGCGTATGGAAATGAAGTTCCTGGAGCTCCTATTGTCGCATATGGATACAATTCAAAAATTTTTGGAGTAGTTTTTGGGGGACTGTTATTACCACGTGAGGATTCAATAGCCTTTAAAATATACTCGTTATTTTGCTCAATGATATCATATTTTGAAAATCTGAAAAATAATGATATACCTAGATGTGATTCATTATTTATTAATGAATTAAATTCAGATATTGAAAAAATCATTTTAAATAGTTCTTTCTTCGGAACTACTAAAACTTTGGATGATTGCCCCGGGAGCCGATGATGGAAAGGCCTCAGGAAAATTTGTATGGTTACGTGGGAAATTTCCCCAGCGCTTTTATAGACGTACAAGGAAAGTTTGGATTTGCATTGCCGGCGTTGTTGAATCCAGTTGGATTGATAGTTGCAGCTGTTGCAGTAACCACTGTAGCCATTACTGAAGTTATTGCACCAGGAACGGCAGAGAAAGTTATTAAAAAAATATCTGAGAATGTAATTCCTAAAGTCGAGCCAATTGCCGTGCCTTATCCCGATATTCCAAAACCTGGTGATTGCTCCGAATCAGAACAAAAATATTTACAAGACAAAGTGAATAGAGCAAAGAAAGAGGTTGGTAAAAGTGGAAAGTGTACGGACGATGACTGTTGCTATATATTAAAAATGAAAAAGAAAGCATGGTTAATGCTTGCTAGTGCTAGGAGTCATATTAATAATAAATGTTTTAGAGGTGAGAATAAAACTCATCAAGAACAAGCGAAAGATGCTTGGAATAATTTATCAAAATGTGAAAAATTCATAGAAGAAAAATGCAATTATTAAAAAAAGAATATTTAGAAATAAATTTTCCGATATTCCCGATTCCAAATAATATTAAAGATGAAAATGAATTTGAAGATATAACATATATTCAAGGGAAATCGTGGATATCTCTGCAAGCTGATGATTGTAAGAATATATGGGATTTTTTTCTGTTTTCAGCAACGAGGCTTTTAGATATTATTTGCCTGCTGTTATTTATATTTCATTTGAAGAGCTGATTAAATTTCAAAAATTGAAAGATTCAGATATCTTAGTAGATTGCACATGTCAGAATATGATCGGTAGAATGCGTGACGATTTGGATATCTTTAGAAAATTTTCTTTTATCCAGTTGCAAACTATCCGAGAATGGCTACTTGATCTTGGCGAGGAGAATAGCGGACTTAATCCATATGACTATAAAGAATGTGTTACTTGGTTATCACTATTAATAGAGGAGAAAAGCATTGAAGCTATATAGAGTAATATTGCAAATATTTTTTGGCTAGTTAAATATATAGTTCCCTATTATTATTGTTAATAATTAATGTAATGTTTGCCAACCTAGATTAGATTAAAATATTCAATTGTTCTTACAATGACTTGAACTAATAGTATTATGAAACCATATTACAATATGATTGGACAACGGAATCAGCGATGTCCATACTGCGAAAAACCTATCTGTGGGATCCGCTGGAACCGGCAGCCACGCGCATCCTGGCCATGAGCCTCTTTGATGAGACGGGAACCTGGGCGGAAAACCTGTACTACACGCACGACCTGTTGAAAAACACCACGGCGCTTTTCGGCATCAGAGCGGGACGCCGCGCCTTGTACGAATACGGCCCGTATGGGAATATTGTCAGGATGGAAGGGAATGCCGCAGAGGACAATCCGTTCCGGTTTTCCAGCGAATACGCTGATGACGAACTGGGGCTGGTTTACTACAATTACCGTTATTATAATCCCCAAAATGGCAGGTGGATTAGTAGAGATCCCATTGGAGAAGAAGAAAAAACTAACAATTTATATTGGTTTGTCAGAAATCATCCGTCAATACATTTGACATATTGGGAAGACAATGTCCAGATATGTCATGGGTACAACCAGCTGCTATGGACGCATATATAAAGCGCATTGAAAATTATTCTAAAAAATTGCAAGATTGTTTAAATGACTGTGAAAATCGTTTACAGGCACAATGTGGAAGATGGTTAAATTTCATATGAGCGTGCACAACAATCTAACTCTTCTATTGGAGGACCGTCTGTAGAAGAAAATAAAATTCAAGGCATTCTATTTATTATTGCATCAGCTTTTATTTTTGTTGACAATAGAAATTGTAAATTAAAATGCAAACAGATATATGATTAAATCAATCAAAATTATGAGAAAAATATTTCTGTTTTTTATTTTATTATTCCCAATGAGTGTCTATTCCGATGTGAATAATTATCAGGATTCAGACTATGCTAAAAACAATTTTTCAATAAAGGAACAAGAATATTTAAAAAAATATGTACTTCAAGCTTCTGCATTCTTAATGCGTGCTGTAGGTAATTCCAAGTATTCTTCTTCTATATTAAATGATCAAAATAACCACTTTATATTGGAGCAGTCTATGAATTTTTATCGGAAATTCGATGTTAAATATTTACCGAAGATAGTTCAAAAATATCTTTTTCAGTGTTTTCTTATAAATCAAATGATACTTAACAAGAGTGAACGTAATTATTTCAAAACCTTGATTTTGTTAAATAAAAAGAAAGTAATTGAAAATCAATTTTATAATGAAATGAAGAAACATGGATATGATTGGAATAGCAGAAGCATATTGGCTCATTTCATAGGAAAAAATCCGGAAGACGTTCTGAAAAGGTTAGTTACAGACAGTTTTGAAAAAATTGCCGGGAACAGAACGATAGCTATTGATCCCAAAGATAAAAGAACGATGGAAATAATCATAAAAAATGCATACGTTGAATTTGCCAATTATTTAGATGATGAATCTCAGAAAAAGTAATTAATTTCTTGAAACGAAAGTTATCTGATAAAGAAGAGAATTAAATTGAATAGGTTTTTTATTGGTTGCGTCTTTTTGTGGGGATTGGTGTTTTAGTTTGAGTGATATATTAATATTATTTAAAAATAGAACGAAAAAAGATTTAGTGCAAATTTTGCAACAAATGTTTATTGATTAATGGAATTGTTTAATTTAAATCTGTTTTATTCATTTTTTCTGTTTTCGTCTGAATAATTTTCTGAATATCAATAGTCCAAATGTTCTGAAAATCTTACGGAAAAACTATTCTACATAAATCCATTAATTAATGATACATTCTCTCTATATTGTTGGATTTCCATCCCTTTACGGCGGTGCGGGAGCCGAGCTTTATCACCAGATTAAGGTTTGGAGACAGATGGGGATGGAAATGCATCTTATCCCCACCCAGAAAAATGCACACTGTGCCGGGCTTTATCCGGAGATGATGAATTTGGGTGTTACGGTGCATGAAGGCTATGATTGGGAGGCCATTCCGGCAGGGGCTCCCGTCATCAGTTTTTGTAATGAAGAATTTCTGGCTGCTCTCCCGAAGATACGAAAACGGACGAGAAGGACAGTTTTCGTCAATTGCATGACCTGGCTTTTCGGCAGGGAAAAGGAAGCCATGAAGCGTGGAGATATTTCCCTGTTTCTTTATCAAAATAGCAACGTAATGGGAAACGTCATGCCTCGCCTGAGGGCTTTAAATCCTGATCCGGCCATCCGGTTCATGACGTTTAGGCCGTATTTTGATGCGGCAGATTTTCCTTTTGTTGCAGGGCGTTCCTCGGACTGGTTTGGAGCCGGACACATTTCCCGGCAGGATGAAGATAAGTTCAGCAAGGATACGTGGCATATTTACGAGCATTTTGCTTCTCCGGTCCGGAAGAGGGGAACTTTTCTCGGTTTTGACCGGCGGAGCGAGGCGAAGACTGGCAGGCCTCCCGATTGGGTGGAGACTTTCCATGATCAAAAGTCTTTGTCCCAACAGGAGTTTTACCGACGCTGCCACATCGTTTTGCAGCCTACCGATACGACGGAGAATTGGCCGCGTGTGGGTTTTGAGGCCATGGCAAGCGGGAGTGTGCTTGTTGTGGACAGGCGCGGAGGGGGGGAACAAATGGTGGAACACGGGAAGACCGGATGGCTGTGCGAATGCCCCGGGGATTTCATCACGTACGCCACTAAAATGGCTTGGGAGCCCCACTACCGGGAAGACATGGCCGCTGCCGCCCGTGAGCGGGGCATGGCCCTGGGCGGGCAGGAAGCTTCCATGGAAAGCTGGCAGGAGGTGTTTGAGGCAATCAGCCGGATACCTGATTCCTAACTGCCGTTTTTGTTCTGACCGGAATGCGAACCGCTTCTTCCCTGCGGGTCAGATGAGCCATGTGCCGTATTGGCGGAGGTTTTTCTGCCTGTCCATGCTGTAGGCGATAATGTATTTGAGGAGGTCCGCCTGGGAGTAACCGTGTTCTGCGGCCGCCAGGCAGATGGAGCCGCTTTTGCCCAGGTGGCAGCAGATGTTCATTTCCAGAATGCGCCGTTCTCCCGTCTCGAAGTCGATTCTATAGTCGATACGGAAATAGTCCATCGGCCCCAGAGCGCTCCAGATTTTCCGGACATCACTGGCGATGTCCTGCTCCATATCCTGAACGGAGACCAGTTGATAACCCAGATGGTCGTGCAGTTTCAGGTCTTCCGTGATGATGCTGCCCGGTTTGTCGGATTTCGGCTGCACATATCCCAGGATGACGGGGTTTTCCCCGCCCAGTACGGGAACGGTGACGTCAATGCCTTCACAGTATTGTTCCACGAGCACTTCGTGCCCTTCTTCCATCAGGCGCCGGGCGCATGAACCCACGGCTTTCCAGGAGCTGCAGATGCTGTCTTCCCGGATGCCGCCGGAAGCGGCTCCAAAACGCTTTTTGACAAAATAGGGGCCTGGGAAGGGGGCCTGGGCCGGAATACCTTTTTCTCCGGAAAGTCCAATGCCTTCCGGGACGTTCAATTCCAGGGAGCGGAATACCATTTTGGTCAGAAATTTGTCTTCCGCTATGGCGCGGATGTTGGGCGGAGAGCCCAGGTAGGGAACCTGAATGAATTCGCAGTAGGAAGAAATGAATATTTCAGGCCTGGACATGGCGAACCTGTTCATCAGGGAGAATACATAGTCCACGTTTCCCTTGGCGAATTGGACGGAATAAGGTTTGGAGGAGGAGACGACATCGTAGCCTATGTCCTGGATGGCTTTATAAATGTTGTAGTGGTACTGGGGGTAGCCTCCATTGCCTGTGTAGGGTTTTTTGGAGAAATCGGGAGCGTCTGGGGCATATGGAGCCAGGAACATGATCCTTGCCGGCTTGCCATATTGATTGAGTTGGATGTCTGGTATTTCAAACATGGCTTGGCTATTGCGTGTAATGTTTCTTGGATTATGGAATGGGCAGCCATGTTCAAATAATATAAAAAAGAAGGGACGGCATAGCCGTCCCCGGAGGTAGTGGAATGAAAGAAGGAAAAGCTTTTCCCTATTTTCTGGACATCCCCCTGGCGACGCGCTTGACGTATTGTTCCATGGCAGGAAGTTCCTGTTCAATGCATTCCACCAGTTTTAGCTGCGTACGGCAGCGGATGAGATTGTGGTTCGGCCGTGAGACCTTGAAGTATGGGTCGCCTTCCAGATAGTCCGTCAGGAAACGGATGCCGATTTCCAGCGTGATGAGTTTTCCTGAAAAGGCAAGCTGGTCTATTTCCGCCTGGGTCAGGAAGCCGTGGGCAGCGGTCAGATACCCTTCTACGATAGATTGGAACATGGGCATGCGCATGCGCACCTTGTCCAGATCTTCTTCATCTTCTTCCGTAGGCGGAGTGACGGTGCGCACCATATCTCCGAAGTCGTACAGTACAAGGCCGGGCATGACCGTATCCAGGTCAATGACGCAGACGGCGTGGTCGGTGTCCTCATCCAGCATGACATTGTTGATTTTGGTGTCGTTATGAGTGATGCGGGTGGGAAGAACACCTCTTTCCTGAAGATTCAGCAACCGATCCACATCCTGTTCTCGGGCTTTAATGAATTCCAATTCAGGCAGACAGGTGGAGAGACGCCCCTGCGGATCCAGCTCCGCCACTTCCATCAGGCGGTTGAAGCGGTTCCGGGTATGATGGAAGCCAGGTATGGTTTCCACGATGTCGTCCGGATTCATGTCACTAATCAAATCCTGGAAGGACCCAAAGGCAAATCCTGCCTGGTAGGCCTGGCGGGTGTTTTCCACCACGTCGTAGGTGTGCGTGCCGGCCAGGTAGTTGTAACAGCGCCAGATGCCGTCACCGGGGATGTCAATGTAGTTGCGTCCTCCCCGGGCCGGGTAGAGGTTGAGGGTTTGGCCGGCGGAATCCTTCAGGCGGCGCAGGACTTTCCAGTTGATGTGGCGCGTGACTTTTTCCACGTTGCGCATGACGGCTTTGGGGTCTTTGAAGACGTAATCGTTAATGCGCTGGAGGATATAGGAATCTTCCGTCCCGTCGCTTTTACGGTAGGTAGCCTTGTAAGTGGTGTTGATGTGTCCGCTGGGTATTTCCTTCCCGGTGACGAATTCCCCTTCAATGGCGAAGAGGTCTCCAATTCCGGCGATACGGCACAGAAGCTGGTCGGAAGCTGTCGTTACGGAGAGAGGGGCTGTCATGTCAAAGGTTGAAAGAAAGTTGAATGAATAAGTTAACGGATGAATTTATAACCTACAAGCTCATCAAGCCTGTTCCTGAGCCGGGAAATACCGTCTCCATTGAGCGCGGAAATGGGGATGATGTCCACTTTCGGGAAACGCATGCGGAAGTTAGCCAGATTTTCTTCCGCTCCTTCCAGGTCCATTTTGTTGGCGACGACGAACCAGGGCTGTTTGGCCAGGTCTTCGCTGTACAGTTTAATTTCCGTGCGGAGATTTTGAAGGTCTTCAATGGGGTCGCGGCCTTCGCTGCCAGCCATGTCCAGAACGAAGACGAGCACCTTGCAGCGCGTGATGTGGCGCAGGAATTCATGTCCCAGGCCCCGGTTGTTGTGTGCGCCTTCAATGATGCCGGGAATGTCCGCCACAACGCAGCGGCGAAAGCTGTCGAATTCCACCACTCCGATGATAGGCTGAAGCGTGGTAAAAGGATAGCTGGCTACTTTGGGCTTGGCTTCCGAAATGTCTCCCAGCAATGTGCTTTTCCCCGCGTTGGGGTAGCCTACCAGCCCGGCGTCCGCAATGCGGCGCAATTCCATAAAGAAGACGCCTTCCTCCCCTTCCGTTCCCATCTCGGCTTCCGTAGGCGCCTGGTTGGTCGCGGAACGGAAATGCCAGTTTCCCTTGCCGCCGAGGCCGCCCTGGCACAACGTGAACCGGGTGCCGATTTCCGTCAGATCCGCTATTTTTTCCAGTTCAATGCCTTCGCCTTCCCGTTCCAGCCAGGTCGCCTCCGCCATGGAGGATGCATTGCTGCGGTAGATAATGGTACCGGGGGGCACTTTCCCGATGACGGATTTGCCGTTCTTGCCATGTTTCTTGGCGCTTTGTCCGCCTACCCCGTCCGTGGCGATTAATTTTGGATCATAAAAAAAAGAACGCAGGTCATTCGTGTGCGGATCCACTTCCAGAATGACGCTTCCGCCATCGCCTCCATCACCGCCGTCCGGGCCTCCCTTGGGCACGAATTTGGCCCTTCGGAAGCTGACCAGCCCGTTTCCTCCCTTTCCTGCCCTGGCGAATATGCGGATGTTGTCAACAAACATGGTCTGAATATGAAACATTTTCCTTCAAAACGCAAGACATGTGCAGGGCTGCACGGTTTTTCCACGGTGTAGGCCGCTGACTTTCCCGTGAAAGAGGATTTCGAATCATTACGGGAACTCCGGATGTTTTTACGATGCCCCGGATTGATTTGTGCCATGCTGGCTGTCTTCACAGTAATAAATGAAGAGAAAAATTCCTCTTATTAAAATAATCAGGGACAGCGGCAGCGACATGCCGCTTTTATTGGTGTCATGCAGACGTCTGCATGTAACGGACGGGGAAGGGAACCCAGGGTGAATAAACTCCATGCAAGAAGAGGAGCGGCAGATGCCAGACAGCAGAAAAAATTTCAGTTGAGTTCTTTTGATTTAAGCCGCTCCAGGCAAATAAAAAAATTATCGAGATAGTGAAGGACATGTCCAAAGGCAGGACGGCAGTTTGCGCGCATATCCAATCCCTATGTTCCGGGAGGGCGGCCCTCCCGGAAAACGGTATGTTTGAAAATGGCCTGTTTAGCGATTCCCAACAAGTTGTCCCCCTTGAAGATTGTCGTTTGCGCAGTGTTCGTGTCCGGCATGATCCGTCGCAGTTTCGGAAGGTCTGTTTCCAATCAGGAAAAAAATTGATTCAGTATTTCATATAATGTTTTAAAATGAGTGGATTACTTATGGAAAACTTCCCCGGAGGCCACTATAATTGCTTAAAATATTTTTCGAAAGTATGCGGGAAAAATAAAAATTGAGGAGGATGAACCCATATCATGAATCTGCATGGAATTCTGTCTTTCTGGGGAAAGGCGGATATCGCCATTTTTCTTATACGTGATGGGCAAACGGTCTTTTGGATTGAAAATGAATATGGGCGTGGCATGATTTCCAGGAATCATGCCACGCCTTTCCATCCACCTTCCCGACGGTTCTGAAAAAACCATAGTTCTTCCGAAGAACGGTGAATATTTCGCACGCATCGGACGTGACGAGCATTGCGAGATTGTGCTTCCCTTTCAGTCGGTTTCCGGAGAGCATGCCTTGCTTCAGTTTAAGGAAGGGGGATATGTCCTGGAGGACCTTGGTTCTACTAATGGAACTAAAATCAACGGCCTGACGCCGATGGGCGCCGCAACCCTTTACGATGGCGATGAAATCGCTTTGGGGGATGCCAGGCTCCGGTTTGCGGAAGAGCCATCTCCGGGATTTTCTGCCGAATCATCCGGGAGAGAAGAAGAGGCCGCTCCTTCGATCGCTATGCGGAACTTACAGCAGTTGGCGGATGAAGCCGCCCGCACGACCCGGAATCATTATTTATGGATGGCCCTTTATGCCGTCCTGATATTTTTTCTGGCTGTGTTTGCCGGATTAACCTACAAACATTACAGGGTAACGGGTGAATTGCTGCCTCTTCAATGGCTGGGTATTGAATCCCCCAAGGCCGCCTTGAAATCCATGCCTCTTCCTCAGACGGAAAACGGTATGCAGCTCTGACCGGAATTTTCCAGTCCTGCCGTTTTATGGACTGGCCGGAGTATTTCCGGGCATGCGTTCCACATCCGTGAATAATGTGAAAGGAGTGGCGGAGCCCTGTTCCAATTCCAACAGGTATTGTTTAATGGTCAGGCCGCTTGCATAGCCGGTCAGTTTGCCGTCGGCTCCGATGACTCGGTGGCAGGGGATGATGATGCCGACAGGGTTCCGGTTGTTGGCTTGTCCTACTGCCCGGCATGCTGATGGGCGTCCTATTCGCCGGGCAATGTCTCCGTAACTTCTGGTTTCTCCATAGGGGATGGCTTGAAGGGCTTTCCAGACCGTTCGTTCAAATTCGGTTCCTTGGGGAGAAAGCGGCACGTCAAATACGCGGCGGAAACCTTGAAAATATTCATCCAGCTGGTCAGCCGTTTGACGCAGCAGAGGTGTTTCCTCCCATTCCAAATGCTCCGGCTGTGCCATGCGGCTGAAGAAAAGATGGGTGACGGCTGTGCCGTTTTCCACAATCACGACAGCACCTGCAGGCGTCTGGTGGAGGAGCGCCCGGCCATGGGGAGGGAAAGTGGTTTTCATATCATGACCATAGCATGCGCCGGGTTAAGGGTTCTATTCATTTTGCAGGATATTTCGCCATTTGACAGGGGAAAGGAGGTATGTGGTCCCGAATGATGTATTTTGTTTGAAAGGCTACGGAACTAGGTGCAGTATTGCTCCGTATGAAGAGCCTATTTGCCGTGTTGTTGACTGCATGCCTTTGCATGTCTGTAAAGGGAGAAGATTCCAAACCTCCGAGGACCCTCCCCGGCGGGTGGGTTTATGTCTGGGGTGACGAGTTCAACGGTTCCAGGATAGACGCCAAAAAGTGGAAACCGGAGTTGGGAGTAATCCGTAACCAGGGCTCCCAGCAGACTTATACAGGCCGACCCAAGAATATGAGATTGGAGGATGGCTGCCTGGTTTTGGAAACCCATTTTGAAAAGTTCGCCAATGTCAATTATAAGAAAAGTTCCGCGGATTGGATCAAGAATACCAAGTTCATGCCCTATACCTCCGGTTCCGTTACGACGATCAAAACAAAAAATTTCATGTTCGGCAGACTGGAAGTGCGTGCCAAGGTTCCCAAAACCAAGGGCATCTGGCCTGCCATCTGGTTGCTTGGCAAGAATAAATGGGGCTGGCCCGTCAACGGGGAGATTGATATGCTGGAGAATATTTCCCAACAGCCGGATGTGGTTTATTCCACTTTCCACTTGAGTCCGGACGGCGTGTCCAAAAGGGACGCTTCCCGCGGAGGGACTGTGAAGATAGAGAATCTTTCCGATGATTTTCATACTTATGTCATGGAATGGGACAAGGATTCCATCAAGTTGATGGTGGATGACAAACTGGTGAAGTCCATTGACCTTAATACCACTAATTATGCCAATGGGGCGGGGAATCCGTTCCGTACGCCGTTCTATCTCATTCTTAATTCCGCCGTGGGCGGCACCTGGTGCGAGAAAGCTCCTAAAGACGGGCAAGGGTATCCTGTAAAATTCCTGATTGATTACGTTCGGTTCTATCAGACGAAAGAACATGCCCAGCAGGCTAAGCAGTTTGACCCGGAAACCGGCCTGCCCAAGAAGAAATAGCCTTTTTTCAGGTTGAGGCATGTCCGGCGTGGCGGCCGGACATGCAAGATGTCGCTTGCCTTGTCATTTCACAAGCGGCGCGGCTTTTCATATTGGATTCTTCTGCAGCGTTTCGGAACGGGAGGCCGTGAAGGTCACAAGCCTTCATTTCCAGAGGAGACTGCCGTATAGCCCTGCGGGAATGTGCTTACCTGTGTTTTCTTTTTTATATTTAACGGAATAGCACAAAAAAACGGCTCCGTCATCTGGCGGAGCCGTTTTCGTTGGTCCAAAAAAGGGTTGGCTGGTTCTAACAGGATGTTCCCGTGGTCTGGGCCAGTTCCTGGAAACGGGCCAGGATTCGAGCTGTGACAGGACCGATTTTTCCAGAGCCCAGCTGATAGCCGTCCAATTTGGTCACGGGAACGCATTCCGCGGCAGTGCCGGTCAGGAAGCATTCGTCCGCACAGGTGATGGTAAAGCGGTTCATGGTCTTTTCCTGAGCCGGGATTTGCAGCTCCCGGCAGATTTCCAGCACTACCCGGCGCGTGATGCCGTCCAGGCAGCCGTCCGTAACTGGCGGTGTGAACACGGTACCGTCCTTCACAATGAAAATGTTGTCGCCCGTGCATTCGGCCACATTACCCAGGTCGTTCAGCATCAGGGCTTCCGCCGCACCCTGGCGCACAGCTTCCATTTTGGCCAGGATGTTGTTGAGATAATTGAGCGACTTGACCTGCGGACAAACGGTGTCCGGACGGTTGCGGCGCACGGAGCTGGTAATCAGGGCCAGCCCGTTTTCATATACGTCCGGATCGTACAGGGAGATTTTATCCGCAATGATGAAGACGCAGGACCGTTTGCAGTTGAATGGGTTGAGCCCCAGATTGCCGACGCCGCGGGTAACCACCAGACGGATATAGCCGTCGTTCAGGCCGGAGGCCGCGACCGTTTCGCATACGGCGTTGGAGAGTTCTTCCTGAGTGTAAGGAATATCCAGCAACAGATAATGGGCGCAGTTGTACAGGCGGTCCATGTGGTCTTCCAAGCGGAAAACGCGCTTGTTATAGAACCGGATACCTTCAAAAATGCCGTCTCCATAGAGTGTGCCGTGGTCGAAAACCGAGGTTTTTGCTTCCTCCTGTTCCACCAGCTTTCCATCTAACCAAATCTTCATTGTTATCTAGAATTGAGAAATTACTTATGCCGGAGCAGAATACTCCTATTTGAGGAGGGGGGGAAGCTATAAATTCACCGGAGGAAAATAAAAGTTCCATCGCTTGCGGCAATGGCGGCAGGGAGGCTTGCAAACGCTGAAAATATAGTCGGTATTCATGGAGCAGACTTGACATTTATTTTCCGGTGTTTTTAGCTCTCGCGCGCAATGTCAGATCCTTCCAAGTTCCGCAATCTCGCCATCATCGCTCACGTTGACCATGGGAAGACGACCCTGGTTGACCAACTTTTGCAGGCGGGAGGCGCCTACCGGGCCAACCAGGCCGTGCAGGAACGCGCCATGGATTCCATGGATCTGGAACGTGAAAAAGGCATCACGATCAAGGCCAAGAATACATCCATCCTCTGGAATGGATACACGATCAACATTGTGGATACTCCCGGACACGCGGATTTCGGCGGGGAAGTGGAGCGCGTGATGAAAATGGTGGATGGCGTGCTTCTGGTGGTGGACGCTTTTGAAGGGCCGCAGGCCCAGACGCGTTTTGTGCTCCGCAAGGCCCTTCAGGAAGGGCTGATGCCCATTGTCGTCATTAACAAGATCGACCGTCCGCATGCCGATCCCGCCGCCGTGCATGACCAGGTGCTGGAGCTTTTTCTGGAGCTGGGCGCCACGGATGAACAATTTGAAGCCCCTTTCGTGTACGGTTCCGCCCGCGACGGTTACTTCATGAATTCCATGGAGGGGGAACCTCCTGTGGACTGCACTCCTCTTTTATTCAAGATTGTGGAACATATCCCCGCTCCGAAGGATGCCGATCCGGAGGGTGAATTCAAGATGCTCGTTTCCAATATTGACTGGGACGATTATGTGGGCCGTGTGGCTATCGGTCGCATTACCTCCGGCACTGTGAAGAAAGGGGACACCGTGTGGCTCCATCAGAGCGACGGCTCCTGCATTTCCGGAAAAGTGACCCGCATGTTTGAATATTCCGGCCTGAGCACTACGGATTCGGCCATCGGCGTGGCAGGCAACATCGTAGGGGTGGCGGGGTTTGAAAACGTCAATATCGGGGAAACCTTGGGCGGTTCCGCGGATACGGAGCCCCTTCCATTCGTGGCGATTGATCCTCCTACCATTTCCATGGAATTTTCCATCAACAACGGGCCTTTCGGAGGGCGCGACGGCAAGAATGTGACTTCCCGCGTGATACGCGACCGCCTGATGAGGGAAATGCGGACGAATATTTCCATCCAGGTGGAGGATACGGACAAGGCCGGCGTTTTCTCCGTTTCCGCCCGCGGCGCCATGCAGATCGCCGTGCTGGTGGAGACTATGCGCCGTGAAAATTATGAACTGTGCGTTTCCCGTCCCACCGTGATCATGAAGAGGGATGAAAACGACCGCCTTACGGAACCGTATGAAACGATGTACGTAGAAGTTCCGGACGAACATGCCAACGGCGTCATGAAGCTTCTTCACGCCCGCAAGGGACAGATGGAAGACATGGTATGCAGGGAAGGCACGGGCCATACTTTTATTCAGGCTTATATTCCCACCCGCGGTATTATCGGTTTTGAATTTGAGCTGGTCAATCTGACGTCCGGCCACGGTATTTTCTCCCACCTGTTCCGGGATTACGGGCCTTATGCCGGGGACATCACCACGCGTACCACCGGCACCCTGGTTTCCATGGAGACGGGCGTTTCCACTCCGTTCGCGCTGGTAGCGCTGGAAGAACGCGGGCGTCTGTTTGTGGGGCCGCAGGAAGATATTTACGAAGGCCAGATTGTAGGCGAAAACCCGCGGCAGATGGATATGCCGGTCAACCCGTGCAAGGAAAAGCATTTGAACAATATCCGCTCAGCCACGAAGGGAGACGGCATCCAGCTTTCCCCTCCCGTCATTTTTTCTCTGGAACGTGCCATTGAGTACATTGAACCTGATGAACTGGTGGAGGCTACGCCTCATTTTATCCGTCTGCGCAAGCGCATCCTGAACGCCAATGACCGCGTAAGGGAATCCCGCAAAGCAGGAAATTAAGGTTCCTGGAGCGCTGGGAAAAGGCTCCTGTGTTCAAAGCGGCGCCGGGGTAGGGCCGCGCTGCCGGGTTCCCTGCGGTCCGCTGAGCGGAGGAATGGCCTTGTTCTGTTATGAATAATTCCGGTTTTTCCTGTGCGGCTATCGTTTTATTTGTCCGCAGCGGTTTCCTTGCGGAAGAATGCGGGTTAATGATCCCGTAATCGGAGAAGCCCAGGGGACAGAAAAGAAGAAGACGGGGAACGGTTCGTTTTCCCGTCGTCTCAGAGGGATAAATACTCGGTGAAAGCGTTTCCCGCCTTACCCTGTTGGCGGGTTTTTCCAGAAAAAATGCCCGGTTTCTTTTAAGAAACCGGGCATGGCATTAAATTCGTTGAGGGAACTCTTTTTAGATTTTGCCAAAGAGGGTCTTGCCAGCGGACATAAGGTTGTCGGCGGCTTCCTGAAGGCGGGCGGCGACTCCCTTTTCACCCTTGGCAAGATAGGAACGGGGATCGTAATCCTTCTTGTTGCCCACTTCGCCATCAATCTTGAGCACTCCGTTGATGTGTTCGCACATGTGGGAGACGATCGGGCGGGTGAAGGCGTATTGCGTGTCGGTGTCGATGTTCATCTTGACGACGCCGTAGGAAACGGCTTCGCGGATATCGGAAAGTTCGGAACCGGAACCGCCATGGAAGACGAGGGGCATGCGAGCCGCTTCTCCGTGTTTGGCTACCACGGCTTCCTGACCGTCCCGCAGGATGCTGGGTTTCAGTTTGACGTGGCCGGGCTTGTACACGCCGTGCACGTTGCCGAAAGTGGCGGCCAGCATGAATTTGCCGAGGGGCGCGAGGGCTTCATATGTCATCAGCATATCTTCCGGAGAAGTGTAAAGCTTGTCGGCGGGATGGCCGGAGTTGTCCACTCCGTCTTCTTCTCCGCCCACAACGCCGATTTCGATTTCAAGAACGATGCCCAGTTCGGCGCATTCCTTCAGCAGTTCCCGGGAAAGCTTGAGGTTTTCCGCCATGGGAAGCGTGGAGGCGTCCAGCATGTGGGAATTGAAGAGGGGGGCTTCACCGCGTTCCACGCGGCGGCGGGATTCGGCAATCAGAGGACGCAGGAAAGTATCCACGTGTTCGGGCTGACAGTGGTCCGTGTGAAGGGCTACGAGAACGTTGTGCTTTTCAGCCAGACGGCGCGTTGCTTCCGCCAGAACAATGGCGCCAAGGGCGGAATTGCCTACGGAGCTGCCGGAGGCGAATTTGCCGCCACCGATGGAAACCTGAATGATACCGTCGCTTTTGGCTTCGGAGAAAGCGCGGAGAGCGCCGTTGATGACTTCGATCGTGGTCACGTTAACGGCCGGATAGGCGTAGCCTTCCTTTTTGGCCGTTTCAAGCATGGTAATGTATTGTTCTGGTGTGGCTATTGGCATAACGGAGATATGATAGGTGTTTTTTTTCAGGAGGGCAAGGCTGAACTCAGGCGCACGCCGGGGTTGCAACGCTCTTGCGGGACATGTTCATGTTCGGATCATTGTGACTTGCGACCGGACCGGTCCACCGGAGCCCGTACGGCAGTAGCGTGCGGCGTCTTTGGAAAGAAGCTCCGCGTGGCTTGGCGGACTTGAAAATTCTGCCTTGTTTTCCATTCAGTACGGTTGAAAGGAAATGCCCCTCCTTCATTTTACCGCTGGAAGGGCATTCTAAAGATGGGCGGGATGGGGGTGTTATTCCGGAATGGATTCTCCCCGGATGAGGTCCTCCCAGCTCTGGCGGCTGCGAATGACGTTCCATCGGTCCCCGTCCACCAGGACTTCTTCCGCCATAGGCCGTGAATTGTAGTTGGAAGACATGGAAAAACCATAGGCTCCGGCGGACAGTACGGCCAGGAGTTCTCCCTGGCGCACGTCCGGCATGTCCCTGTTTTGGGCGAGGAAGTCTCCGGATTCACAGATGGGACCCACGACATCCGCTGTGATGCAGGATCCGGAGGGGTGTTCTCTGACCGGGATAATTTCATGATAGCCCTGGTAGAGGGCGGGGCGGATGAGGTCGTTCATCCCTGCATCCACAATTTTAAAGGTTTTGGCTTTCCCGTTTTTTTCATACAGGCAACGCGTGATGAGTGCTCCCGCATTTCCTACGATAAGACGGCCCGGTTCCACAATGATGTGTAATCCCAGAGGTTGCAGGGTGGGGACGACGGCCTGGGCGTAAGTGCTCAGCGTGAGCTGGGCGCAGTCCTCATTCCACCATTCCTGAACGCCGGAATCCAGCGTGCCCTGGTAAACGATGCCAATTCCTCCTCCGATGGAGAAAAATTCAATGCCGTGTTTTTCTTTCAGGGAAGCAGCCAGGGGGGCGACTTTCCTGACGGCTTCCAGGAAGGGTTTCGCCTGGGTAAGCTGGGAGCCGATATGCATTTGCAACCCTTTCAGATGAAGGTTCGGAAGTTCGCGGGCCGCCATCTCATAAAGAGATTCAATGCGTTCGAAGTCCACGCCGAATTTATTTTCAGCCTTGCCGGTAGTAATGTATTTGTGCGTTCCCGCCTCTACGTTGGGATTGACGCGCACGGCCACCGGAGCCTTGACTCCCATGGAGGCGGCAATGGCGTTAATGGCCCGCAGTTCCGCTTCGGATTCCACATTGAAGCAATAAATGCCCTGGGCCAGGGCATAACGGATTTCCTGCTCGGTTTTTCCTACGCCGGCATAAGTGCATTTGGACGGATCTCCCCCGGCTTTGAGGACGCGGAAGAGTTCTCCGCCGGAGACGATGTCGAATCCCGCCCCGTTGCGGGCCATGAGGTTCAGGATGGCGATGTTGGAGCAGGCCTTGACGGCGTAGGCCACTTCCGCGTTAAGCGGTGCCAGAGCTTCCCTGAGGCGGTGAAAATGGTTTAAAATGGTTTGTTTGCTATAAACGTACAGGGGTGTGCCTTCCTTGTCCGCCAGTTCCTGAAGGTTGACGTTTTCACAGTAGAGCGTGCCGTTTTTGTAAGCGAATGAATGCATGGATTATTCCTTGGTTGTGCTTTCGTTGGTTTTCCCGGAATGGAGAGGGGGGAGAGGGAATCTGGGAGTGGGAGGGTTGTCAATGAGCTGGGCGATCCAGGCGAGATCCTTGGAGCTTTCCAGCCCGAGTTTAATCAACATGGTAATGGGTACGGCCAGCAGCATGCCGATGGGGCCCCATACCCAGCCCCAGAAGATGACGGAGAGCAGAACCATACTGGTCACAATGCCGAATTGTCGTCCCAGCAGCATGGGTTCCAGGCAGTTTCCCAGGGCTGTGTTGATCACCAGGTAGCCGCCGGCAACAATGATGCCCGCAGTAGGGCTGATCAGAAGCATGGCGAGAAGTGTGGGGGGGATAGCCGCGATGATGGAGCCGAAGGTGGGAATGAAGTTGAGGGCGAAAGCCACGATGCCCCACAACAGCGGAAAGTCCACGTTCATGTAATAGCAAAGCAGGAAAGCCAGAAGCCCTGTAACTGCGCTGATGAAGGTTTTAATAATGAGATATTTCTGGACTCCGGCCAGGGCCTTGGAGAATTTGCGGATGCCTGTGTCGCTGTTATGCCCCAGTTTATTGATGTTCGCCCGGAAGCGGGGGGCTTCCCCCAGGAAGAAAGTCATCAGGATCAGAATTAGGGTAGTGAAGGTCAGCATGGAAGCTAACTGCCCCATCACCCCTGTGGAAAACGCCACGATGCGCTGGCCGTTGAGCAGGTCCGGAAGTTCCTGAAGCATCTGGTCAGCCAGGTTGTTCCAGTCCTGTTCAATCAGGAAAGCGCGGAGTTCATGGATTTTTTCCATCATAAGGGGCTGGTATTTGACCGTGACCGTTTTGGCCAGATCCTGCCCCAGGTATTGGGCCAGATAGCCCAGGCCCACCAGAATGCCAAAGTCCATGATGACCGTGAAAGTCACTGCCAGCCAGTGCGGGAAGCAAAGACGGCTTTTGAAAAAAGTCGTCAGCGGATAACTGACGATTGCCAGAAAGCCGGATAGAACGATGGGCAGGAGCACCGGTTTTCCCGCCTGCAGCCCGGCCGTGATGATAATGACGCTGGCGAGCATGAGCAGAATTTTCAGGCCCTCTTTTCCGGATTCTTTCTGAAAAGTCATGGAAGGATTGATATTAACGGGGTGGGTAATGGTAGCCTGTTTTCTGCAGGATTGCAATCTTAAAGGCCTTCATTTTCATGATGTTCCCGGAAGAAACGTTCCAGGTCTTCAAAACGGGTCAGGAGAAAGTCCGGCTTTTTTTTCCTGAGGCCGTTGATGTCCGCCTCTGCGGCCCATCCTGCGGAGAGAATGCGGATAGGGACAGAGCGGCATGCGTCCACGTCTGTGGGGGCGTCTCCAATATAGATGGCTTCTGAGGCGACGGCATTCAGACGGGACAAAGCCCGTTTGATGCGGTCCGGTTTTACGCCTCCCTCCGGGGAGCCTGTTTCCAGAATAGGAAAAAATTCGGACAGATGAAAAAACTGGAGGGATATCTCTGCGCTTTCCAGGCGTTTGCCTGTGACCATGGCCAGCCGAATGCCGAGGTTGCGGAGAGTGCTCAGCAATTCGGCTGTTCCGGGAAAGGGGGCGGGAGCCAGGTCTGCGTGCAGCTTGCGGTAATAGTGGATAAATAGTTCCCTGCCGCGTTCATGCAGTTCCGGTTTCCCGGGAATCAATTTCTGGATAACTCCCAGATCGTCCGGGCCGAATTGGCGTTCGATTTCTTCATCCGTCAATATTCTGCCGTCCAGCTTCCGGATAGCGCGGCGAAAAGCCTCCCGGCACAGGGGTATGGTGTCGGCAAGAGTTCCGTCAAAATCAAAAATGGCGGTTTTGATCATCAGCCGTACCCTACATGCCGACAACGGACGGTTCAAGGGGAAAGCCGCGCCGGAATAGTCATGATGGGGCTGCAGGACGGATGAATAAGCAGGACGTGTCATCCCGTGCGGAAAGGTCAACGTTTCATTCCTGTAGTATCTCTAAATCCCTTATGTACGGGAAGGCCCCAAAAGAATATCTGTCCCTGTGGAGCGTCATTGCATTAGGAATAGGGTCCATGGTGGGAGCGGGAATTTTCGCCCTCATGGGGCAGGCGACCCTGATGGCGGGAAAAAACGTATATTGGTCCTTTATTCTGGGAGGCGTTGCTGCCCTGCTTTCTGGGTACACTTACGCCAAACTGGGTTCCCGTTATCCCGGTTCCGGAGGAATTATGGATTATTTCAACGAGGCTTTTTCCCATAAGACCCTGTCCGGCGCACTGACCCTTATTTATCTGGGAACGCTGGTCATTACCGTGGCCCTGGTGGCCAAATCCTTTGGAGCCTATGCGTCCCGCCTGTTTTTACCGGACAGGGCAGTCACCATTTATTCCACGGCCCTTTTTGCCAGCGTGGCTATTTTGCTGCTGGGGGCATTGAATATGGGGGGAGCCAGGGCCGTTGGAAAGTCGGAAGTAATCATGGTGGCATTCAAATTATTGATTTTGACGGTTTTAATGCTTGCCAGCTTCGGTTCTTCCGTGCCTGTGGGCGCGGATCCCATTCCGGTGAAAGGGCTGGACGGTTTGCTGGGCAGCGTGGGATTGACATTTTTCGCATTTGCCGGCTACGGAATGATGGCCAATACGGCGGGCAATCTGAAAAATCCTTCCAGGACGCTGCCAAGAGCCATTTTTATGGCTATTGGCCTTGTGCTGGCCCTGTACCTGATACTCTCCTACGTAGTACTGTCCAACGTTCCCGCTACTTCCCTGGAAAGCCATACGGAAACGGCCGTAGCGCAGGCTGCCTATCCGGTTTTGGGCATGTGGGGCTTCATGGCCGTATCCGTAGCGGCTCTCATTGCCACGGCATCAGCCATTAATGCCACCATGTTCAGCATGCTGGACATTTCCCGGGCTCTGGCGCGCAACGGCCAGTTGGGAGCTATTTTTAAACAGCCTTTCTGGGGCCACGGAACGGAGGGTTTTTTCTATCTTTTGCTGGGGATTCTAGTGATGACGAATGCCTTTAACCTGGTAGCCATCGCCAATCTGGCGGGGGCCTGTTTTCTGATCAGCTACCTGGCGGTGTTCGTCGCCCATTGGCGGCTCCGGAAAGAGACTCAGGGAAATGTGCTGCTTATCATCCTGGGCTTTCTTCTGATGCTGTTTATTCTGGGGGCGTTCTTTTACCAGATGTTCTTCAGCCAGCCTTATCTGATTCCGTTGATTGTGCTGTTTGTAGCCGCCTGCTTCATCCTGGAATTCCTGATACGCAGAAAGATTGCGAAAAATGTTCCCGGAGTTTCTTGACCCATGGGTGCGGGAGAAAACCGGGGCTTTTTCCCGGCCTTTTAATGCAGGAAGGAAGTCAGGGGGCTGGTGGCTGTAGCTTGGGAGGAAACGGCGGGAAGGCCGGACAGATAAGCCATGCGTCCGGCACGGCATGCCAGGGCGAACGCCTCCGCCATGGCGGAGGGAGAGCCGGAGGCGGCGATAGCCGTATTGACGAGCACGGCATCCGCTCCCATTTCCAGAGCCTCCGCCGCGTGGCTGGGCGCTCCCAGCCCCGCGTCCACCACCACGGGGACAATAGCCTGTTCAATGATGATGTTAATCAACTCCCGGGTCAGCACTCCCTTGTTGGTGCCGATGGGGGCGCCAAGAGGCATGACGGCCGCCGCTCCGGCTTCCTGAAGGCGTTTAGCGAGCACGGGGTCCGCGTTAATGTAGGGAAGCACGGTGAAGCCTTCCCTGACCAGGATTTCCGCCGCTTTCAGCGTTTCAATGGGGTCCGGCATCAGGTATTGGGCGTCCGGGTGAATCTCCAGCTTGATCCAGTTGGGCAGCCCGGCTGCTGCCGCCAGGCGCGCCAGGCGTACGGCTTCTTCTGCCGTAGTCGCTCCGCTGGTGTTGGGGAGAAGGAGGTATTTTTCCGGATCAATGAAATCCAGAATATTGGCGGCGGGATCGTGGGAACCCGTCAGATCCGCCCGGCGCAGAGCCACCGTCACAATTTGGGCGCCGGAGGCTTCCAGAGCTTCTTTCATGCTCTCATTGGAAGGAAATTTTCCCGTTCCCACCATCAGGCGGGAGGTGAACTGGCGTCCGGCTATCTGCAAAGGTGTGTCTGTCATTGCGGGATGGAGGGTACCTCCGCTTACCTTTTCAGGCAAGGGAGAATGAATAAGAGGGGGGCAGCATGACGGCTGAACGGAACATGGCCCGGGAAGGGCCATTCTTTATTCACCGCTGAAGGATGCGCTTCGTAATGCTCTGGGTTTTCCAAGGATTTCCTGATAAAGAACAGCCGCTTTCAGGGATTTGGGGTGGTGAAGGGAATTTTTCAGGGAAGGAGATTCCACTGCGGCGGATGACGGAAGAAGGTCGGGCAGATGTTCCTTCATCTCCCTCTTTTGCAAACGTTGCAGAGCCGCCTGTTCCGCATCGGAAAGAGAGCGCATGGATTGCCGGGCTTCTTCCGTAGCTTTTACGTAGCGTTCCAGTACATTTTGCGCCGTCTGCCGGGCTGTTTCCTCGGGTTGTGCAGCCGCCGGCGCCGGGATCGGCTGCGGTTTGCGGGCCACGGCGGGGGAGGGAAGCTCTACAGGAGGGGCTGAGGGCCGCGGTGCGCGGGCCGGTGCGGCAGGTTGGGTTTGCTGCGGCTGCGGGGTTGCCCGGCGCATTTCCGCAATGACTTCCCTTACGCGTTTTTCATGATGGTTCTCCGTGTCCGGAACGGACGGTTCCTCATCCTTTTCATCCGGTTTCAACAATTCGATTGCTTTTTTGATGAGGAAAATCACTCCGACAATCAGCCAGAACCAGAGTTTCAGGCTATTGTCATCGCCTCCGGAGGCGAGCATGTATGCCAGTAAATCCATAAAGGATAAAGGTTTCCGGAAAAAGCAGACCTTTCCGGAAACCAGGGAATTTATTTATTTGATGGAAGAGGGAGGCGTATCCGGTTGAGCGATGGAATCTCTCATTTTGGTGTCAGCCACCACATTTTGGTAACGGGCGTAGTCCAGCACTCCCAGATTGCCGTTGCGGAAGGCTTCCGCCATGGCCATGGGAATCTGGGCTTCCGCTTCCACCACCTTGGCGCGCATTTCCTGCGTTTTTGCAGCCATTTCCTGTTCCGTGGCCACGGCGGCGGCGCGGCGGACTTCCGCTTTGGCCTGGGCGATTTGTTTGTCCGCTTCCGCCTGCTCGGCCTGGAGGCGGGCGCCCACATTGCCGGCTACATCCACATCCGCAATGTCAATGGAAAGCACTTCAAACGCCGTGGCGGCATCCACCCCCTTGTCGCTTACGGTACGGGAGATCACCTCCGGTTTTTCCAGAACATCCTTGTAGGAGGGGGCGGAACCTACGGCGGAGACGATGCCTTCCCCGACGCGGGCGACCACCGTTTCCTCCGTGGCGCCCCCTACGAAGAGATCCAGGTTGGTGCGCACCGTTACGCGGGCGCGCACCGCCACTGCAATGCCGTCACGGGCCACCGCCGTCAGGCGCGTTTGGCCGGAGCTGGGGTTCGGGCAGTCGATGACTCGGGGATTGATGGAGGTGCGCACGGCTTCCAGCACGGTCTTGGAAGTGCCTTTCACGGCCAGGTCAATGGCGCAGGCGCGGTCGTAGCTCAGCGGAATGCCGGCTTTCTCCGCCGCAATCAGGGCAAGCACGCAGTCCACGATGTCGCCGCCGGCCAGGAAGTGGGCCTCCAGCTCATCCGTGCTGATGTCCAGGCCCGCCTTGGCGGCCGTAATGCGGGTGTCCACCACCAGGGGATAGGGCACTTTCCGGAGCCACATCCCCAGCATGTTGCTCATGGAGACGGGCGCTTTCGCCAGACGGGCGCGCAGCCATGTCTTGAAGAATTTGGCGATGATGGCGAAAAAAATGACTAGAAAGATGACGAGGACGACGACCAGAATGGTCCCCCAGGCGGTTGCGTTGGAAATGTTTGCTGACAGCAGGTTGTTCATGTATCCTTCCATACCATATGAACCGAAGCAGGGTAAAGATATAATTGTGTTACCTGCGGTTTAAAGGTATTGACCTTTCGGAGGATTCGTGGCAATGCACTTGGCCGTGCGCACCATTGATTTTGATTATCCGCTGCCGGAAGAACTGATAGCGGACCGTCCCCTTCCGGACCGCTCCGCGTCCCGGATGATGGTCATTCACCGGGATACGGGCATGATTGAGCACAGGCATTTTTGCGATTTGCCGGAATATGTGCGGGAAGGGGATCATTTTATTCTGAATGATACCAGGGTGGTTCCGGCAAGATATTTTTCCAACGACGGTTCCATTGAAATAGTACGCGCGGAGGTTCTTAATCCCCTGTTGTGGAAGTGCATGGTGCGCCCCGGACGCAAAATGAAGCTTGGGCGTACGGTTGCGGTCGGAGAGGCGGTGGGCACCGTGGAAGGCATTGATGAGGAAGGGTACCGCTTTATCCGGTTTGACCGGGAAGTGGATGAGGAAAAATACGGGCGTCTGGCTCTTCCCCATTATATGAACCGGGAAAGCGACCCATCCGACAGGGAGCGTTACCAGACCGTTTACGCCAGGCATGAAGGGGCCATTGCCGCTCCTACGGCCGGGCTGCATTTTACGCCGGAGCTGCTGGCATCCGTCCCCCACGATTTTCTAACCCTGCACGTGGGGGTAGGAACATTCCGTCCCGTCAAGGCGGACAGGATAGAAGACCATCAGATGCATACGGAGCATTTTTTTCTTCCTGAAGCCGCTGCCCGGGCAGTCAATAACGCCAGAAGGGTCATTGCCGTGGGCACCACCAGCGTGCGGGTGCTGGAACATGTGGCAACGGCGGAAGGTCTGCCGTTGAGGGAGTGTTCCGGTTCAACGAACATCTTCATTTATCCTCCCTACAACTACAAGGTGGTGGACGCCCTGATCACGAATTTCCATTTGCCGCAGAGCACGCTGCTGATGCTTGTCAGCGCCTTTGCGGGCAGGGAGCTGGTCATGAAAGCCTATCTGGAAGCCATCCGGGAACGGTACAGATTTTTCTCCTATGGAGACTGCATGTTGATTTTGTAAGATCCCGGCGTTTTTTTCAAGTATCCTTTGGAAAAAGCGCGGATGGTTTTAAAGACTGTCTTCCGGAGGGTGCTGCGGGCGGAGGGACGGCGGCGGAACGCCGCCCGGGGAAGAATTGGAGTTCCGGCTTCTTCTGAGTTCCAGCAGGTTTTTTCCGTGGTTCCTGAGTTGGCGGAGGGTAATCAGCATATGCAGTATTTCTTCCAGCAGGATGTTCATCACGTTGGCATAATGACGGTCCGTGCTGTTCTGGCACAACCGGAGGAAATAGGCGGCTTCCAGTTCCGGAGCGTTCCATTTGTTCCGGATGATGCGGCTTCTCCGGGAGGCCCTGGGCCAGCAGGGATATCCCCGGTCCCTCAAATAAAGAAGGTAGCAGTCTTTTAACGTATCAAGCTGGAAGGTTGCGCCGGCACGTGCCGGCAGGGAGATGAAGGGGTGCATGTCTTTTACTCCCTCCAGCGTCATGTGGATGGTTGTTTCCGCAAGCACGGTCCAGTAGAGAATGGGTTCCGTTACGGCACGGCTCCTCCTGCGGAACCGCAGGTAGAAATGGCGGCTGAGCTCCAGGACGGAAAGGGCTTTAATGTAATGCGTCAGAACCGCCCGGCCGTATTGCCGGAAAATGAACTGTTCCAGCCTTTGCTGGAGATGAGCGTCTCCCATTGCCATCTCCTTCTTAAGAAGGTTCCACTGTTCCTTGAATATGGCATCTTCAGTCATAGATTTGAAAAAATCAATTATTTCCAATATAAAATAAATTAATTTCCTGGAAATTCAAATGGAATTGGGGGTATTTTATCAATTTTTCCAAGTTCAGGGGTATGGGCATGGAGCATGGAAGAGCCTGAAAACGAAAGTGTCTGCCCGGCGGGCGTTCCTGCTTTGGATTTTCCGGGCCGGCGGATTATTTCCGTTGTCCGGCAGCAGGATGTAAAAATTGCCGATGGTGATGTATGGGTATTTGTCCGACCGCCAGTGCGGGACAATGACCCGGCAGCTTCCCGGGAATGAACAGGACGAATTTTACTAACACGTTTGATAGGAATCCCGTATGGGAAAATTAAATTAGGAGCGGTCGCAAATAGGATATGATGAAAATTTGCCGGGGCCATTTTTCATGCAAAAAGTGCGACTGCATTTCCATGCGGCGCAATGCGTTCTTGTGAGGGAAAATAAAACGCGATAGCGTAAAAACGACTTGGCGGTCAAGAATACCCCTTATCCCTGTCACGCGCGTATGGATCACGATTTCAGCCTTATTCTCACTTTTGTCGGCGGATTGGCCGCTGCCCTTCTTTTCGGCCTTATTGCCAGAAAACTGCATTTATCCCCGCTGGTGGGCTACCTGCTGGCCGGGGTGGTGGTAGGGCCGTACTCGCCGGGATTTGTTGCGGATTCCCATACGGTGGAACAATTCGCGGAGTTGGGCGTTATCCTGCTGATGTTCGGGGTGGGGCTCCATTTCCATTTGAAGGATTTGATTGCCGTGCAAAAAGTGGCCGTGCCGGGAGCCGTTGTGCAGATATCCGTGGCTACCGTGCTGGGGGTGCTGGTCGGGTGGATGTTCGGATGGTCCGCGATTTCCGGACTGGTTTTTGGCATGGCGATTTCCGTGGCGAGTACCGTAGTGCTGACGCGGGTGCTGGAAGACAACCAGAACCTCCATACGCCCGGCGGCCATGTGGCCCTGGGATGGCTGGTAGTGGAAGACCTGTTTACCATTCTGCTGCTGGTTCTCATCCCCGCCGTGATGGAAGCGCGCCAGAGCGGCGCCGGAGACTGGGGCGGCATTCTTTCCGAGCTTGGCTGGATGTTCGTCAAGCTGGCCCTGCTGGTGGCCCTGACGCTGTTTGCCGGGAAAAAAGTCATTCCGCTGGTGCTGCGGTACGTGGCCCGAACGGGCGCGCGTGATTTGTTTACGCTGGCTGTGCTGGTCATTGCGCTGGGCGTGGCGGTGTGCTCCGCGGAATTCTTTGGCGCTTCCATGGTTTTGGGGGCGTTTTTGGCGGGGATGGTTGTAGGCCAGTCGGACTTCTGCGCGCGCGCGGCGGCGGAAGCCATGTTGATGAGGGATGCTTTTGCGGTGCTCTTCTTCGTTTCCGTGGGGATGATGTTTGACCCGATGTCCGTGGGGGATTGCTGGCCTCTGGCCCTGGCAACGCTGGGGGTGGTGATGATCGGCAAGCCGCTGGCGGCTTATGTGGTTGTTCGTTGCCTGAGGCGGCCGGTGCCGCTGGCGCTGAGCGTATCCGTGGCCCTGGCTCAAGTGGGTGAATTTTCTTTCATTCTCGCCGGAATAGGTCTCATGTACAACATCCTGCCTCCGGATGCCAATCAGGCCATCATTCTGGCGGCTGTCGTCTCCATTTCCTTAAATCCCATCCTGTACCGACAGATTGGACCTGCAGTCAAATGGCTGCAAAAACGCGGCATAGGGCTTGCGGACCCGGGGGGCGTGAACAGCATGGCCTTGCCCGCTCCGGATGCGCGGCGCGTGGTATTGGTAGGGTTTGGCCCCACGGGGCGCATTCTTAAGAGGATATTGAATGACAACGGGGTGGAAGTCATCATCGTGGAAATGAATATAGACACGGTTACCGCTATACGGGAGCAGGGAGGGGATATTGTTTACGGGGATGCCAGCCAGCGGGAAATTCTGCGCCATGCGGGTATTGAATATGCGGAAAGCCTGATTCTCTCCGCTTCCATTCCGGACGCCAAGGAGATAGTAGGCGTGGCTCTGGAGCTTAACCCTCATATTGACGTGATGATTCACACCAAGTACATGAGGGACGTGGATATACTGAAGGAAGCCGGCGCTTCCCAGGTTTTTTCCTCGGAATCGGAAGTAGCCCTGTCCATGGCGGAATATTTCCTGCGGGAAGGCGGTGCGGACGACGAACAGATCGTTTCCGAGCGCCAGCGCATTCGCGCGGAGCTGGACAGGGAAATGCCCGGAGTCTCCGTTGCGGGCCATTCATAATCGTTGGCTCCGCTTTGTCCGGGCGGAGGTTCCCATGCCCGGAATGGACACCGTTTCCCCTTCCCGGATTCGGAACATGTTTTTACGGGAATCCGGCAACAGTCATTCAACTTCTGCCCAGCTTGGACGGTTTAAGAATGACGGTAACGCGCCCCAGGTGGTGCAGTGCGTTTTCTATCTGGTTTTCCAGCTGCGAGGCGATCTGGTGGCATTCCCGGATAGTCAGGGAGGCATCCACGGAACACACACAGGTCAAGGTTGGGAAATTGTCCTCCCTGGTCAGGTCCAGCTTGAGGATCTTGCGGATGTTTCTGTGTTGCTGGAGAATGAGATTTACCTTCAGGCGCACTTCCTCCGGAGAAACCTGTTCCGCAATGGCGCTTGTTTCCATGTCGCGGCAATCCGGTTCAATGCGGCAAATTACCTTTTCCGGCTTGAGTTCATGCAGAATGGAATCCCTGAAAGCCTCCACCACATGATAGCCGCGTTCCAGGGGCCAATCCGCCGGAATTTCCACATCCATGAAATAACAGGGGGCCTGTTTGCCGTGGCCTGCATAAAAACCGTGAATGCGGACATGGTGGCGCAAGGCCAACCGGTGGATAATCATGTCCGGCTCCATATTGGAAAGATTCTCCCGCGCCGGTTCGATATGGACGATGACGTCCGCTTCCGGCAATTCATGCTTTACGATGCCTTCAATGGATTCCGCCACATCATGGGCGTCATCCACGTGCAGTTCCGCAGGCGCTTCCACATCCAGCTCTACAAAGATGCGCGAGCCTCCGTCACGCAGGCGGATGCGTTTGACCGGATAATCCGGGGCATTCTTTTTCATGGCGTCCAGCACCTGCCGCGTCAGGGAGGAAGAACCGCCGTCCATCAGGGCGTGGATGGAACGTTTGGCAAGGCCGAAAGCCACGGAACAAACCAGAGCCGCCACAAACAGGGCCGCAATGGCATCCGCCCTCTCCAGGAGGCCGTGCCAGGCTGATTCCGCGGGGACCAGATGGGCCAGCCATATGCAGAAAAGACCCAGGAGCACGACTGCGGAAGACCAGATATCCGTGGTAAAGTGAAGTGCATCCGCTTCCAGGGCCTGGCTTTTGTGCTTTTTGGCTACCCGGCGGAGCATGGCGGAACGGTTCACATCTACCAGCAGGGAGGCGGCCACTACGGCAAAAGCCCACCAGGTGAGGGTAATCTCCGCCTCATTGTAGAACAGACGGTCCACAGCCTCCCAGACAATCCAGGCGCAGGTAACTAAAAGGAGGGCTGTTTCCGCCAGGGCAGAAAGATTCTCCACCTTTTCGTGCCCGTAGGGGTGGCTTTCGTCCGCAGGGCGGGACGCTACTTTTACGGCGTAAAAAGTCATGGCCGCAGCCATCAGGTCCAGCCCGCTGTGCAGGGCTTCGGAAATGATGCCGAGGCTGCCGGTTACAATGCCGGCCCAGAGCTTGATGACCGTTAAAAAGGCGGACCACAGGACGGAGGAAAGGGCCGCATGTGATTTTTCCTGGTGCGCTGCTTGTTCCATAAGACAGGGAAAAAGAAAGAAGGGCATATCTAAGCCCGCCTCCCTTTCTTAGTCAATGATAACAGAGGCGGCGTTAGAACTCAGGCTTTGGCCTATGACGGAATCACCCCCTGCACCATCAGGGCTGGATGTGTAACAGGGGCCTGCTGTGCGGATATATTTTTTTATTTTCACTATTAAAGAAACAGTATTTATTATTTTAAATAATCAAAATATATTAAAAATTAATTGAAGGCGGTAGAAGATAGCTCTGAAAGCAGCCGGTTGCCGTGACCTAAAAAAGTATTGCCAATGCTGGGGAATACGTTATTTTGCGTGTGTTGAGAGTGACTGCCAAGAGGTAGCCGGAGCTCCTGAAGGTGCGCGGCGTGTTCCCCGGCAGAGTATCCGGTACCTGTAACGTATTTACGGATGGCCGCACCCTGATTCCCTTCCTGCGTGGTATTTGCAAATGACAATGTGTTCCCCGGGTTGCAGAACAGTTCCACTTGTTAGTTTGTCTCTTTTCACCTACACTTACTATTATTCCCAATTCTATGTCAGGACATAATAAATGGTCTAAGATCAAGTACGTTAAGGCTAAGGAAGACGCCAAGAAGGGCAAGGTTTTTGCCCGCTTTGCCCATGAAATCATGCTGGCCGCCAAAAGCGGCGGCGGAGATCCTGATCTGAATCCGCGCCTGCGCGCCGCCATTGACGGAGCCAAGGCCGTGTCCACCCCCAAGGAAAATATTGAACGCGCCATCAAAAAAGGCACCGGGGAACTGGGAGGAGCTACCATCCAGGAGATTACCTATGAAGGCTACGGCCCTTCAGGCACGGCTTTCCTGATTGAAGTGGCGACGGACAACACAAACCGTTCCGCTTCCGAGCTGCGTACCCTGTTCACCAAAAACGGAGGTAGCATCGGTACGCCCGGTTCCGTGGCTTACCAGTTTGAACGCAAGGGAGAGGCCCGCATCATGGCGGAAGGTCTTACGGAGGATTCCGCCATGGATCTGGCGCTGGAATGCGGCGCGGATGATGTGGAACAGGGGGATTCCGACAATGAATGGGTGTTTGTTACGAGCCCAACGGAGTTGAACAACGTGTGCGCCGCCCTGCGTGAAGCCGGACATACGGTAATTTCCATGAAGCTGATTTCCGTGGCGCAGAATGCTTCCGTGATTAATGATCTGGAAACGGCAAAGGCCGCCCTGCGCCTGTATGAAGCGCTGGACGACTATGATGACGCGCTGAACGTCTTCTCCAATTTCGATGTGGCGGAAGAAATCCTTGAGCAGCTTGGTTAACGCTGTTGTCCTTCAGGAGACGCCTGTTGTTGCAGTTCAATTTTCTTTTCCATGTCTGATACCCCCCCAGATTTGACTCCGGAACAGGTTTCTCCGGAGCCGGCGCCCAAAAAACGTATTATCCGCAAAACCAAGTCTGCGGCGGAAGCTCCGGTAAAGCCCCAGACTGCTGCGGAAGTGCCCGGGACGGAACAGGATTCTTCCCCGGCGCCCCGCAAGCGGACGATAAGGAAGAAGGTTGCTGAATTGGCGGATGATGGGATGGAAAGTGTCGATGTGCCGGGGAAGAAGACTTCCCGTAAGAGCAGTGCTGAAATCCCGGTGGAAGAAGCGCAGGATGTTCCTGCCAGGCCCCGGCGCGGACGCCCGCGCAAGAAGCCTGTGGAGGAGGTTCCGGAAACTGACGGCTCTGCGATTGTCTCCGGAACGGAAGCCGCCGTCAAGCCGGTGCGCAGGCGTGCTGCCAAGGCTGTTGCTCCGGAGAACGGTGATTCAGCCGGCCCTGAGGCGGAAATTGCCGTTCATGCGGCGCCTGCCGAGCCGGCTTCCGATTCTTCCGATTCTGTTCCGGAGCAGCCCGCAGAAGGCAGGCCGAAGGTTATTCGCCAGAGATTTGTGAGGAAACCGAGGGAACAGGAGCCGGAGGCGGATGCTTCCGTTCCGTCCATCAAGGTGGTGCAGGAAGGTGCGGCGGATTTTTCCGAAGATGCCGCCCGGGAGCCGCGTCGGACAAATGAGCCGCAAAGGCAGCGTTTTGACAGGCAGAACCGCCGGAATAACAACGACCGTTTCAACAAAAACCGGAATAACCGCCAGGATGGCCGCAATGGCAGAAACGGCAATGACCGGGTTAAAAACCGCTGGAATAATAATCAGGAGGGCGGAACCCCACAGAACAGCGCCCCCCGTGAACTGGCGCCGCCGGAACCGGTGGACGGGTTGCTGGAAATTACGAATAAGGGGTTCGGCTTTTTAAGGAAGCCGGATAATGATTTTGACGCTTTTGCGGAAGCCGTTTATGTGCCGCAGGATATGATCCGCAGGTTCGGTCTGCGTCCTGCCGTGTGGGTGCATGGGCAGGCCTGCCGTCATGACCGCGGCATTCTTCTGACGGAAATTGCCTCCGTTAACGGGGTTGCTCCGGAGAGAGCGCGCAAGAACCCGCACTTTGAAGAGCTCAAGGCGGTCAATCCTAATAAGCGCATTTCTTTTGAAACCCGGCCGGAGCGTTACACCACCCGCACATTGGATCTGATTGCTCCAATCGGGCGCGGCCAGCGCGGCCTGATTGTCTCTCCGCCCCGCGCAGGGAAGACGACGCTGCTTCAGCACATGGCGGAAGCCATTCTGGAGAATTACAGGGATTCCATTCACCTGATGGTGCTTCTGGTAGACGAGCGTCCGGAAGAAGTGACGGAGTTTAAACGTTCCCTCCCCGGAGCTGAAGTATACGCCTCTTCCAATGATGGAAGGGTGCGCGATCACTGCCGCATGGCGGAACTTTGCATTGAACGCGCCAAACGGCTTGTAGAGGCGGGGCAGCATGTTTTCCTGCTGATGGATTCCATTACTCGCCTGGCCCGCGCCTACAATAACGCTGACAAGGGAAGCGGCCGCACGATGTCCGGCGGCATTGATGCCCGCGCTCTGGAAATGCCCCGGCGCCTTTTTGCCGCCGCCCGCAATACGCGCCAGGCCGGTTCCCTGACTATCATTGCCACCGCCCTGGTGGAAACCAACAGCCGCATGGATGACCTGATTTTCCAGGAATTCAAGGGGACGGGCAATATGGAACTTGTGCTGAACCGCCGCATTGCGGAGCAATATATCTTCCCGGCCGTGGACATTCTGAAATCGGGGACGCGGAGGGAAGAGCTCATTATGCCGGAAGCATGGCTGTACAAGATGAATCTGATTCGCCGCGCTTTAGCCGGGCATAAACCCGTAGAAGCCATGGAACGGTTCCTGTTTTTCCTGAACAAATACCCCAGCAATACCCAGATGCTGCTGGATTTGAAACAGAAAGCGTAGGTTTCCCGATGGCGCAGAGCCTTGGAGGCTTGCGGAATTCCGGCCGGAAAAGCGGGAAGCATTTGTCTTTCCTGATGAGTCAGGAGCGTGCTTAAACGCCTTTTTTGCTGTTCCAGATGGCGATATGCAGACGGTCTGAAAAACGAAGACCGTAGCGGAGACACCATTCCACCGCCTGCGGACGCATGGCGTTCAACTCATCCCGTGTGGAGGCCAGGGGCATGATCAGAATTCGTTCCGGGGGAATGTCCGCTTCGGAAGCCCGCTGCAGAACGGCCCTGACATCGTCCTCGCACGCCACGACGAATTTGAACCAGGCTTTCTCCGTACCCGCCAGACAGCGCAGGATATCCGGTTTCCAAGTCTTAACGTCGTTATTGCCTGAATGGGGGAGTTTGGGAGATACGTTGAATTGCGTGACGCGTTTCAGCAGTTCCGTATCCGGCATGATGGTGCCGTTGGTTTCCATTTCCACGGCATGATCCGGCAACAGGCGCAGCAGGGCGGGAAGCGCCTTTTGCTGAATGAGCGGCTCCCCTCCGGTCAGGACCAGGCGGCGGCATGGATAATGGAGCACCAGTTCAGCCGCCTTTTCAGGCGCGAGGCGCACTCCGGGAGCCGTTCCGTTCCAGGAATACGCCGTATCACACCAGGAACAGGCCAGATTGCAGCCTGCCAGACGCAGGAAAACGCAGGGTGTTCCCTGGGAGACTCCTTCCCCCTGAATGGAATGGAAAATTTCCGGTTGTCCGTGAATCTGGGCCAGTGTGAGCATGATCAGGCTGGCCTGAGACTATCATATCCCTGCCGTCCGTCAACGACTCCCTGAGGGAAGGCGGGTGCTTCCTTGTTCTCCGTGCATTTCATTTTCCGGCAGACGTTCAACTGTTGCTGCTGCGGAAGGCCGCACCCGTGAACAGGAGCAGGATAAATCCCGCGACGGAGGCTGCACCCGTGAACAGTTTCTGAAAGGAGGCATGGTCTTTTTCCTTCTTTGCCAGCTTTTTCACTTCTTCCCTGGAGACTTTCCGCATGGTCGCGCGGGCTTCGTCATAGGCCCGGGATGCCTGTTCTTCTTTTTTACGGGCCTGTTCCAGAGTTTTCCGTACATCTCTGGACAGCTCCCTGTATTCGGCAGACGCCAGCAAGTCTTCATCGCCCGGTTCCGGGACAGCGGATTCGTCCCGGTCATCGTCGGCCAGAACCTTGTTTTTCTGTTCGGTGAGTTTCTCCTCCGCCTTCTGCATCAGGCGTTCCTGTTTGCCAGACTTTTCTTCCAGAGTTTCCAGCGCCGCATCTACGGCTTTCATTTTTTCCTTAGCAGCTGCGGTTTTCTGGCGGATAAGGTTCATCTGTGCCTGAAGTTCGGAAATATTTCCCTTCTGAGGGGCAATCCCGGACAATTTCTTCCTGCTTTTGGCCTCTTCCCGTTTTTGGGCCAGTTCGCGTTCCGCCTGTTCCAATTCCGCCTGAATGCCCCTCTGCTGATCGGTCAGCCTGTCAAGCTGGGTTCTCATTCCCTCCTTTTTCCGGAGCAGTTCCTCCCTGGCGGATTTGGTGCTTTCCCTTTGCCTTTTCATGTGGCGGCGCAGCCGGTCAATCTTCTGGTCGTGTTCCTTCACTTCTTCCTGCTGGTCCGCCACGTTTTTTTGGTAGGCGGCATCCTGGATTTCCTGATGCTGCTGCCTTTTTTGTTCGAGATAAGCTTGCTGGAATCTCTCTATGTCTTCTTCCGCCGCCCGGGTGGCATCCTGGGCATCATCCAGCTTCTTTCGGGATTGGATAACGGCTTTTTCCAATATTGCGGCCTCCTGTTCCAATGTTGTTTTTTGGGCGGCCAGTTCCTTTCCTTCCGGGGAAATGCGGTTTTGATAGTACCAGACGGAAAATCCGGCGGTTAACAGGGTCAGGAGAAGCAGTACGTAGCGCATGGATATGTTCCGACGATTCGGTCAATGGTATAAAAATGGGTAAGCCTTGTCAACATGGCAGAAATAAGAACCGCCCGCTTCCCTCTGGAGATGAAGGAAGCGGGCGGCCTGAAAAGCAGGTTTCCGGAAACACGTCTTTCCCTGTTAAAGATTCAGGGAAAAAGCAGAGATGGCATCTATCTCTTTCGCGATTTTATCCAGCAGCTCATCGGAAACCGGCTGGTTGGTCTTAATCACGGTCAGGGCCTCCCTGGTGGCGTGGTCGGCAGGGGCGGCGATGTTGTCAATGTTGATTCCATTGGAAGACAGGGCGGAGCCGATGAGGGCGATAACACCCGGACGATCCTTGTAGCGCAGGCATAATGTCGTGCCGCGCAGGTCCGCGTACAATCCGTTGAAATTGTTCAGGCGGGAGACCATGGGGATGCCTTCCGTCACCACGCCGCGCACGCTGGTGTGGAAATATTCCTCTTCCTCTTCCATGGCCACGTCCAGCGTGATGGAATCTTCATAAGGTTTGTCGTCTTTGGGTTCCCTCGCTTTGAAAACGATGCCGTGCTCCCGCAGGGATTCTTCCGCGGCGGCAGGCATGAGCCCTTTTTCCGCATGCGGCAGAAGGCCTTCCAGAATGGGGGCCGTAAACCATTTGCGGAAAATGCGCAGGTTGCCGTAAAAAGTGCATTCCACGCGGCGGATGGGCTTGTTGCCGCCGGCCTTGCGCGCCAGGGAGGCGAGCAGAAACGCCAGTTGAAGATGGGCCGGATTGAGGCCGCTGGGGGATTCCCCGTTCACCACGCAGGAGGTGTCGCCGTCGGAAAAGTAGGCGATCATCTGTTCTGCGGCGCGTTTGGCCGCTTTCGTATTGGCCTCCCGGGTGTTGGCTCCCAGGTGGGGAAGAATCAAATCCGCAATGGGGGCGGAAGGCTTCTCTCCGGGCGCGTCCTTGGGATGTACGTCCGTCAGGTAGCCGATGTTTTTGCCTGCGGCCTTGGCGGCGGCCAGCGCTTCTTCATCCACCACGCCGTAGCGGGAGCAGTTGATGAGTACTGCTCCGTCTTTCATTTTTCCAATGAGCTCCGCGTTCACCATGTGGTGGGTGGAGGGGCCGCCCGGAACGTGCAGGGTAATAATGTCGCACTGGGAGAAAATATCTTCAATGCTGGTAGGGGTGACGCCGATGTTCAGGGCGCGCTGGCGTGCCAGAAAGTGGTCGTAGCCCAGCAGAATGGGTTCAAATCCCTGCAGGCGCTTGACGAGGTTGCGGCCGATGTTGCCCAGGCCGATGATGCCCACCGTCTTTTTGGTCAGCTCGCTGCCCATGTATTTTTTCTTTTCCCACAGGCCTTCCCGGGTGGTGGCGTCTGCCTGGACGATGTGGCGGTAGTAGGCCAGAATCATGGCCATGACTTCTTCCGCCACAGCATTGGAGTTGGCCCCGGGGGTATTCATGACGTCCACGTTTTTTTTGCGGGCGTACACAATGTCAATGTTGTCGTAACCGGCTCCGGCGCGGACGACCAGCTTCAGGGAAGGAAGGGCGTCCATGATTTCTGGAGTGACTTTTTCGCTGCGGACGATCAGAGCCACGGCATCCGGATGGGCGGCTACCTGTTTTTCCAGAGGCGTATCAGCGTCCTGGATGACTTCATAGCCGGCCGTTTTAAGCGTGTTGGCCGCTACGTCGGAGAGTTTGGTAGGAATAAGGACCTTGTTCATGTTGGTACGGTGGAAAAGATTATTGTTCAATGGTATGGATAAAAAGCCCGCTGCGCAGCTTGGGTTCAAACCAGGTGGATTTGGGAGGCATGATTTCTCCGGCGTCCGCTACGCGGAAAAGGTCGGCCATGGTGACGGGATACAGGGAGAAAGCCAGCGCCATTTCCCCGGAACAGCGGCGTTCCAGTTCTCCCAGACCGCGGATTCCTCCTACGAAGTCGATGCGGTCGCTCGTGCGTGGATCGTCAATGCCCAGAATGGGAGCCAGCACATTCGCCTGGAGGATGGCGCAGTCCAGGCTTTCGATGGGATGGCCGGCCGGGAAGGTTCCCGGTTTGGCCGTGGCGGAATACCAGCGTCCATTCAGATACATGCCGAACTCGTGCTTGGCGCGGGGGGCGTAGCCTTCTCCGGGAATGGTATCCACAGGATTTATGTCAAAGGAGGTATGGAGTTTTTCCATGAATTCCTCTTCAGTCAGGCCGTTCAGGTCGCGTATGACGCGGTTGTAGTCCATGATGAAAAGGTCTTCATCACAAAAGACGACAGCCATCAGGTAGTTGAATTCTTCCTGCCCCGTGTAGTCCGGGTGTTTCTGGCGGCGCCTGGCGGAAACGGCGGCGCTGGAAGCCGTGCGGTGGTGTCCGTCCGCAATGTAAAGGGCGTCCACTTCCTCAAAGCTTTTGCGGATGTCTTCCACCGTGCCGGGCTCGGAAACGGGCCACAGGATATGGGTGACGCCGTCCTCCGTGGTAAAATCATATTCGGGTTTGTGGAATTTAATCCATTCCCGGATGATGGCGGAAAGACCTTCATGTTTGCGGTAGGCCAGGAATACCGGTTCCGTCTGAGCGGAGCAGGCGTCAAAATGCTCAATCCGGTCAAGTTCCTTTTCCCTGCGGGTCAGTTCGTGCTTTTTAATGGCGCCGCTGGCATATTCATCCACGGAGGCGCAGCCGACGATGCCCGTCTGTACGCGCCCCCACATGATTTGTCGGTAGATGTAGAAAGACGGCCGTTCATCCCGGAAGAGGTAACCTTCGCGGACAAACCTTTCCAGGTTTTCCCTGGCCTTGGCGTAGGTTTCCGGGGCATGGATGGCGGCTTCGCTCGTGTCGATGTCGGAACGGCAGATATGGAGGAAAGAGGCGTCATTTCCGGCGGCCATTTCCTCGGCTTCCCGGTGGTTCATGACGTCATAGGGGAGGGAGGAGACCCGCGCGGCCAGTTCCCGAGGAGGGCGCAGGGCGGGGAAGGGATGGAGAGTGGACATGGAAGGAAGAGTTCGGAAAGTCAGTAATGGGAAGGATGATATAGCGCACGAATGCTGGAAACAAGCCCGGCCAAAATGCATGCCGCAATGAACAGCAGCAAATAACGTGAAATGGAGTCCTGAAAGAACGGGTTGTCCCGGAAAGACCGTGCCTGATTGAAAGTTTGGACGATGACGAATGCCGCCGGGATGCGGAAAAGATCAAAGATGAACAAGTTCCGGGATATCCGCGATGTATCCTGTTCCCGGCGATTGTTCCGTTCATGTTCCGGCGGAGGCGTTCCGCCCTCTTTTCCGGACGGAGCCGGAAAAGAGGGCGGGGGCCTGGCTTATTTGAGCTTCAGGATATCCACGATGCTGGACGTGATGGAGCGCATGTCATCCATTGTCAGCTCGCCCATGTGGGCAATGCGGAACGTTTTGTTCTTCAAGTCCCCGTAACCGTTGCCGAGCTGCATGCCGCGTTCAATCAGGGAGTTGTTCAGGGCGGCGATGTCAATGTCCCTCGTGTTGCTGATCACCGTCAGGGTGCGGGAAAGGTGATCCCGGTTGGCAAAGACGCTGAAATATTCATCCGCCCAGGAACGCACGAATTCGGCCATGGCTTCATGACGCGCAAAGCGGTTTTCCACACCTTCCTGCATGATGCGCTGGAGCTGGAGGTCCATGGCGTACATGATGGAGACACAGGGAGTGTTCGTGTACTGGTAGTCCTTCTTCTGAATAGTGTCGTAAATGGAACGCAGGTCAAAGTAGCAGCCGCGGTTGGGAACGGAGGCGGTGCGTTCGTACGCTTTTTGGGATAGCGTGCAGACAGCCATGCCGGGGGGCAGGGCAAGCGCCTTCTGGGTGGAGGTCACCAGTACGTCCACGCCCAGCTTGTCCGTTTCAATCCGGGAGCCGGCGGCGGAACTCACGGCGTCCATGCACCACACGACATCCGGGTATTTTTTAAGCACTTCCGCAATTTCCTCCACCGGGTTCTGGATGCCGGTGGACGTCTCATTGTGCGTGATGCAAATGGTGTCGTATTTGCCGGTGGAGAGGGCGGCGTCCACCATTTCCGGGGTAGTGGGCTGCCCCAGTTCGCTCTTGAAAATATCGGAGGGCACGCCGTTGCCCGTAGCGATCTTGTACCATTTGTCGCCGAAGGCGCCCACGGAAAAAATGGCGGCGCGTTTGGCGGTGCAGGAACGCACGGCGCCTTCCATCAGGCCCGTACCGGAGGAAGTGGAAAGCAGAATTTCCTGTTCTGTCAGCAGGATGCGGCGCAGATTGTTGGAAATGCGGCGCTGCAGGGCGGAGGCCGCTTTGGATCGGTGTCCCATCATTGGGCCGCTCATGGCGGCAAGTACTTCAGGTGCTACTTCAGTGGGTCCGGGAATGAATAATTTGGTTGCCATTTGTTTTTAAGAACTGGGTACGCATACTATAGCGTCTCCAAACGGTTTGACTATGAATTTTTGTTGAGCCTTACCGGGAAAACCTGCCGCAGCAGCGGAGAAAGCAAAGAGAGGATGTCTGTATTGGGCGGTACAGGTGGCCAGTAGGGAGTAATGCGGGCAGGATGCGGCGCTCCGCATGTTCCGTCATCCCATGCCGGCATGGTTCCTCCGGTGATCCTTTTCAACCGGATTTTCTGGCAGGAAATCAGGATGGAACGAGGCGGTGAACCTGTGCTGAAACGGTTCTCACGTTCTGACGGTGAAACGGCTTTTTTCTCCTGTTCGGAAAGGCAGGGCGCAGGCCTTGCCCTCTTTCCGCAGGAGGAATGTTTTTGAAATTTAGAGGCTGATCAGCTTGACGAGCCAGTAACCTCCGAAGAAAAGCCAGATATACAGGAAGCCTGCAAGCAGGAAAGGCCGCGCTCCGGCTTTCTTAAACTTCTCAAAGCTGGATTCCGCGCCCAGGGCCGTCATCGCCATGGTCAGCAGGAATGTATCCAGGGTGTTTATGGCGTCCACAAGTCCGGCAGGCAGCAGGTGCAGGGAATTAAAGCCAATGACGGCAAGGAACAGGAAGGCGAACCAGGGAATGGTAATTTTCCGTTTTTCCCCGTTTGCGCCGGAAGAGGGATCCCTCCGGGCCAGGACAATGCTCAGGACGACCAGCACCGGGGCCAGCATCATTACCCGGATCATTTTGACGATAATGGCCGGATCGGAAATAGCTTGCCCCATGGCGTTGCCGGCGCCCACCACATGCGCCACTTCATGAAGGGTGGCTCCGGTAAAAAGCCCCATTTGTTCCGGCGTCAGATCCAGTATTCCGGCCCGGTGCAGGGCTGGATACAGAAACATGGAGAGCGTGCCGAAGATGACCACGGTGGAAACGGCCACAGCGGCTTTGTAAGGTTTGCTTTTGACGACGGGTTCCGCCCCCAGAACGGCTGCTGCCCCGCAAATGGAACTGCCGATGGAGGTCAGCAGGGCCGTGTCCCTGTCCATTTTCAGCAGGCGCCCCAGCCCGGCTCCCAGAAGAATGGTGAGAGTGACCACAATAAGGTCGAGCGCCAGGGCGGAGCCGCCGATGTCGATGACACTTTGAAAAGTCAGTTTGAATCCGTACAGGACAATGCCTGTTCTCAAAACCTGCTTGGTGCAGAACTGAATGCCGGGAACCCATGTTTCCGGAAGGTGGTTGCGCAGGCTGTTGGCGTAAAGCATTCCCAGCACGATGCCGACGATCAGCGGGCTGAGGGAAAGATGTTTCACCCATTCAAAATCAGCAATGTAAAAAGCGGAAAAGGAAAACAGAACAATAAGCAGGATGCCGTGGAGGGGATTGGCTAGATGTTTGGGAGACATGGTCGGTAAATGATGGTTGCGGCTGCCCGTTGTATCTGGCCGGGAGCGTACCGAATTGGCTGCGGAATAATATACGATGCAGCCATTATAAAATCTAATTAAAAATTGTTATAGCCAATTAAATTTTGTTATAATAATATCGGCAGAACTTGATGAACAGTTCATTGATTCTGCTGTGGTCTCCATGTCCTGAGACGAAGTGGAAGGTGCGGCGAATTTCCAGGTGGCGAAGATGTATTTTCTTCAAACTTCCGCGTTTGAATTCTCCCCGGACGGCAAGGGAGGAGAGAAAAGAGCACGCCGGAGAATGCTCCAGATACATTTTGATGCTTTCCGTATTGCCCAGCATCATCAGAACATGGAGGCCGGAAACGGAGATCCCGTGTTTTTTCAGCGCTTCCTCCACCACCCGGCGTGTGCCGGACCCCGGTTCACGCATGATCAGGGGCACATGGGAGAGTTGCGGGAGGGAAAGCCCTTCACTGGGCACGGCGGCCTGCATGCCTCCTGCCAGAATAATTTCGTCCTCCATAAATGGCTGGTAATGCAGGTCCGCGCGCGTTGCCGTGCCTTCCACGATGCCAAGCTGCACGGATTCATCCTGGACGGCCTGTTCTATTTCCTCCGTATTGCCGCTTTTCAGCCATATGCGTATTTCCGGGTAATGGCGGTTGAACAGGGCCAGCAGCGGAGGCAGCACATACTGGGACATGGTGGAGCTGGCTCCCAGGCTCAATTCGCCGGAAACAGGGGAATTGCGGCCAAAGGATATTTCTTCAGCCAGCGTTTCGTATTCCTTGAGGATGCGGCGGGAATGGGCCAGCAGGCGCACGCCTTCCGCCGTCAGGGCAATCCCTCGTCCCTCCCTTTTGAACAGACGGGCATCCAGCAGACGTTCCAGTTCCTTGATATGCCGGGTGACGGCCGGCTGCGTGATGAACAGTTCTTCCGCCGCGCGCGTAAAATTCAGGCGCCGTGCGACGGTTTCAAACACTTTCAGCCGGAAATCCGTAATCATGGAGAGGAAATAATATTCAACCATGCCGCCGGGGGGACGGCAAGCTCCTTTCCTCCGCATGATGGCGTACGGCGCTGGGAATGGCGCTCAAGTGCAAGACGCGCGGGTGCCCGTAATATTCCGGAACCGTACATCCTCTGAACGGCAGGTGGCGGAAGAGAGTCCAATGCCTATATGAAACTGCATTCCATGATTATTGCCGGCGGAGCCGGCCTTTTGTTGTTGGGGGCCTGTTCCCCCTCTTCCTATCAGACCACATTTCCGGAACCGGCCTATGTAAAGGTTTCCACCAATAACGGAGCTTATGCTCCTTATCCGGACGATCCTGTCGGCCAGCAGGAACTGGTGTACTGGTATAATTCCCTTGCCGCTCCAATGACGGTGGTTGCGGAGGTTCCTCCCACTCCCATTGTCACGACAGGTCCGGGGCCGGTTGTTCTTGATTCCAGCGATTTCTCCGCGAAATTGTACCGCGACAGAACGGAAATCAAAAAGAAGGATAAGGACGGCAATTGGGTTACCAGCGTGCGCCCCACCACCCCCGCAGACCAGCGCATGAGGAATTACGTGATGGCTTCCAAAAAAGCCCGTTAGATTTTTCCTCCGTTGACGAAAGACCTTTCCGGCCTGCGTTCCTCTTCGGAGGAAGCGGGCCCGGCTTGTTTACGGGCAGATTTTTCTTCCCATTCTTCCGGGCAAGTGGGGCGCCGGCGGATAATTTTTCCCGGCCAGGGCAAATAGGCGTCCGTGTAAAAGGTGGAACCGCAACCCCGGCATTCCAGCATGATGCCTGTATCCGGCCTTCTTTGTTCTTCCGGAGTTTGCGGAGCAGAATAAAGCCCGGCGTTTCCGCAGTGCGGGCAGCGGATGGGAAGGGGAATGGTGTGTTGAACAATCAGCGTTGCCGCGTAAGCGAGTGCCCAGGCAATGTAGCCCGCCCAGAAAGGCCATTCCGGATGAAGCAGCCAGACTGCTGCAACAAGGAGAGCGGAGCACAAGGCATACAGAAGGCTCCGCTTCTGCCTTCCGGCAAGGAGATGGAAGCAATAAACCGTATCCTGCATAAAAAGGAAGGAGATAAATTTACAGGTCATCCAGCGTCCATTCATCCTTCCATTCCAGGATAATCTGGTCACCCTCCCATTTCATGGGCAGCCACAGGTAACGGCCGTCAATGGCGTTTTTGGGCCGCCAGATGTCCGCCATGAAGATGAATTTTCCGGGTTTGCCCTGTACAGGCAGGATGAAAGTGCTCTGGCCGCCGAACGTGATGCCTGCCTTGGGCCCCACGCAGGGATTTTTCAATTCCGTCCATGGGCCGGCGATGTTTTTGGCCACGGCGCTGCGGGCGGCGTTGGGAGCCCAGCCCGTGCATCCGGAAGCGATAAGATAGTATTTGCCCTTGTGTTTGCAAATAGCAGGAGCTTCCATGTAGCGGTTGATGAACGCCCGGACATATTTTCCCGTATGCCCCGTGTAATCCGGCGTCAGCTCCGCGATGTGAAGGGTGATATTGCCTTCCGAGGAATAGATGTGGTAGGCTTTTCCATTGTCGTCCACAAAAATGGTCATGTCCCGGCTCATCTGCCCGCCGGGATAGTCCCTGCGGATGATGCGGACGTAGTCGGGCATTTCCTTGGTGAATTCGGTCGTCTGATCCTTTTTATCCATGTTCAGGGGCCATTTGCCCGGGTTGACTCGCCCGGCTTTCAGGAACTTGAATGGCCCTGTGGGTTTTGCTGCCGTTGCCACCCCCGCGTAAGCGGATCCATATCCTTTCCCCTTGAGTTCCAGGTGGAACCACATCACGTACTTTCCGGTCTTTTTGTTGTAAACCACTTTGGGGCGTTCCAGGATGCAGCCCTTGGCGATGGGGTGGGAATGGTCCCCCTCCACCACCTTCAGGGCGATTCCTTCGTCCTTCCAGTTATAGAGGTCTTTGGAGGAATAGCAGTGAACCCCTACCTGGGCATAGTTTCCTGCGTCCCCCTCCACCTTGTGTTCCCCGTACCAGTAATAGGTTCCCTTGTCGTACAGGATGCCGCCGCCGTGGGCGTTGATGTGCGCGCCGTTGTTGTCCGTCCAGATTTCTCCGGGTCTGAAGGAAGTATGTTTAATTGGGGTTTCTGCGGTGGAGACGGAAGCCGCACTGTAAAACAGGCAGAGCGCCAAAAGCGATTTCATGGTATTTATCATGGCCGGGATAGTGTGGAAATAGAGGATGGAGAAGGTTCCGGTTGGCCGTACAGCTTGTCCCAGGCGCGGGAAAGAGCGTACAGGGCATATCCGGTGCCGTAGAATTTGTGGTAATTATACAGGGGGTAGTCCCACCAGGCCCCGTCTGTTCCCTGGCGGGTGAGAATATCGTCCGCCAACAGGGATGCATGACGCTTTACCTGGTTTGGCGCCAGCATGTCCAGGCACATTCCTGAATAATAGTATCCGTAATAGAAAAAATAGCCGGAATTCTGGGCGAAACTCTCGTGGGGAGTTGGTTTATGCAGGGCCATCGTCAGCCATCCCCTGCGGCTCCACAGGCGGTCCAGGCCGTCCACAAGCTGGCGCAGGGAGATGTCCTCCGGTTCCCAGAGCCTGATGGCGTAATCACAGGCGGGAGTCCGGGCCAGGCTGCCGGTATGGCGGTTGATGGGCCTGCCGGGATAGAAGGAATGGGAAAGGGAATAAACATAGGTTCCCGCAGGCGTCCTCTGGGATTTGAGGAATTTCAGTGCGCGGGTGAATATTTTATCATCAAGGGAAAGGCCGAATGATTTTCCTGCCATCCAGGCGGAGATAAGGACGGTTCCCGTCAGGAAAGAGGTGGGCTGTGCCGCAGGGCGTTTGCTGAAGCCGGAATAAGTGAGGTAGCCCCAGCCCCCCATGGCGGAAGCCAGTTCATTAAGTTTTTTTACCTGGGAGCGGGCGCATTCCTTCAGTTCCCTGTAGCGAAGGCTGTCCGGGGCCAGTCTTGCAGCCCTCATGCTCATGGCATCCAGCACGTAAGTATGCGCCCAGGTGTTGTAAACGCACAGAGCGTCGCCGCGTTTCAGATGGGGCATCGTACGGATTAGATAGTCTTCAGCACGGGTCATGGCTTCCTGCACGGCGGGTTCATGATGCAGGGGGCTGGCGTTGAGCCCTGCAATGCACAGGGCGGTACTGGCTGTTTTGAAGGTGAGGGGCCCGTCCGGGTAGGGGCAGAGGATGTTCCAGGTGCCGATTACCCGGTGGTCGCCCCAGGAGCCGTCCTTATTTTGCGTTTTCAGCAGGAAATCCACGCCGCGGCGGAATGCCCTGTCAAATTGTCCGGGTTTTGCAGGGGAAATATCCGGGATTTTGGCGATTGGAATAACATCCGTTTTTTCCTCCGGCACGGATTCCCCCTGCGCTGCGGGAAGATGCAGGCACAAGGTGGCGAGAAAAATGGTCGTCAGCGGGCGGAACATGGGTCATGAAGTTGTTGCCGCATCAGAGGGATACAGGGATTCTCTGACGCGGGAGACGGCATATAAGGCATATCCGGTGCCGTAGAATTTGTGGTAATTGTACAGGGGGTAATCCCACCAGGACCCGTCTTCTTCCTGCATGGGCAGGAGGTCGCTTGCCAGATGGGCCGCATGGCGCACCAGGTGTTCCGGCGCCACTTCCTCCAGGCAGCGGGCAGCGTAATAATACCCGTAATAGAAAAAATAGCCCGCGTTCTGGGCAAAGCTTTCATGGGGAATGGGCTTCTTTACAGCCAGCGAAAGCCAGCCCCCGCGGCTCCAGATGCGTTCCAGGCCGTCTTCCAGCTGACTCCTGGAAATAAAGGACGGGTCATACCGCATCAGAGCCAGATCCCCGGCGGGAGTGCGGGCCAGGCTGCCGGTGTGGCGGTTGATGGGCCTGCCGGGATAAAAGGAATGGGAAAGGGAATAGACGTAGCTGCCGGCGGGCGTCCTCAGTTTTTCCAGGCAGGCGACGGCGCGTTTGACGATGCGGGGTTCCGCTTTGAGGCCAAAGGCCTGTTCCGCGTCCTTGTAGGCAAGAAGGACTGTAGCCGTCAGGAAGGAAGTGGGTTCTCCAATGGGACGCTTGGAAAAAGTTTCAAATGTGTAATAGCCCCAGCCGCCTTGGACGTCCGCCATCTGGTCCAGCGCTTTGACTTGGAGGGAGGCCACCTTTTTGAGTTCTTCGCGCAAAGGGGCATCCGCAGGAAGGTTCCGCGCCGCCCGGCTCAGGGCGGAGAGGCCGTAGGCATGGCCCCATACGCCAAGCACGGTACGGGTGTCTCCCCGTTTCAGGGTGGGCAGCGTGGTTAGCAGGTACTGCAGCGCCTTGTCCAGGGATGCCTTGACGGCAGGGTCTTCTTTCAGGGGGCTGGTCAGGAGGCCGATCACGCACAAAGAGGTGGAGGCTGTCCTGAATGATCTGGGGCCTTCCGGATAAGGGCAGAGAACATTCAGACCCTTGGTGCGCGTATGGTTTCCCCAGGAACCGTCCCTGTTCTGTTCTTTCAACAGAAAGTCAGCCGCCTTCCGGATAGAAGCGTCCAGCGTTTCCCGGGAGGGAGGCGGAACATCCGGAACCCTGGCAATGGGAATGGTATCCCTTTTTTCCGCTTTTTCCGCCGGAACAGGAGCGCAGAGCGCCGTACTGGCTCCAAGGGCGGCAAGGAAAAGGACGGCTTTATTCATGGGGATCCGTTAAGGGAAATCAGGCCTGTTGGTCCTTGATGGTCACCTGGACGGGAAGGCCGGGGGCGAAAATCTGGCTGGCGGGAACCTTGGGCGTGATGATAATGCGGCGCTTGCCGTCTGCTCCCGGAATGGGGCTGGCTTCCGTAATAACGCCGGGAATCTGCATGTTCGTTATTTTGATGACGACGGTTTCCCCCACCTTGGGCGTAGCGGTGGAGTCCGGAAGAGTAGCCTGGACAATCAGTTCCGAGTCTGGCGGAACGATGGTGGCGATTTTGTCAAAAGCTCCCAGTTTGCCGCCGGGTTTCAGCTTTTCCGCCACCGGAATGGCCACCCACTTGTCCGCCACATATCCGCCGTACAGCAGGATGCCGTTTTCCGGGGCCTTGAAAGAGGCCATTTCCCGGTCTGCTTTCAGTTCATTGTACTTATTCTGAAGGCGTCTCAGGGAGACTTCCGCCTCCGTCAGGGCTATCTTTTTCTGTTCCAGATCAAAATCCGCCTGCTTCCTTGCCTGTTCCAGATCCATCTGCTTTTCCTTGACTGCCGTAGCATAGTCTTCCCCCAGGCGATGAATATTGCGCAGCTTGGCCAGTTCCGCAACGAGTTTGGCTCCCTGAACGGCAAATTCGCTTTCCCCAAGTTCATTTTTCAGGCGTTTCAAAATGATCTCTTCCGTTTCTTCCGCCACCTGGTCATCCTTGTACATCTTGGTAAGCTGGTTCAGCTCTTCCTGTTTGTAGGACATGTGGCGCAGGGCTTTGTTGACGCGTTCCTCTTCTTCCGCCAGCATGCGGGCCTTCCGTTTTTCCAGAAAATCCTTTTGATCCTCTTCCGTCCGTGTCAGGGCCGTCTGATATTTTTGCAGGGCCAGGGCGGAACGTTCCTTCTGCTGGTCCAGGGCGTACCGGAGTTTCAGCACCTCCAGGTTCTTGCTCTTGATGGCGCGTTCATAATCTTCGATACTATTGTCCAGTATGCGGAAGTCCGCCTGAGCTACGGATTCCCCTTTCTTGACGGAACTTCCCTGCGGCATGATGCCGAGCAGGAAAATGTCCGAGGTCCCCTTGGGGGAGAAGGAAATGGATTTGGTATTTTTTTTGGGAAGAAGAATGCCCGGGGCAATGGAATCCGCCAGGGAGGGAATTCCCAGGGACAGGGCGGCCAGAAGTCCGGCCATGGTAAGGGATGTGCAGTTCATAATAATAGGATGGGATCAGGACTGGTGAGCGGAGAAGGGGACGAAACGTCCCTTCTTTCCAAGAATAACGGTGTGAAAAGCGGTTTTCTTTCCTTTATGTGAGGCCGGAACGGCTTCCGTGCTTACTTCGAACCCCGCTTTTTGCAGTGTCCGGGAAAGTCGGGTGTCCGGGCGGGCTACCGTAATGACCAGCAGACCGCCCTGCTTGAGTGCGGCAAAATAGTCGGAAGCTTCGGCTACGCTCAGGTTCATGCGTTCGTGCGTGGAATGGGACAGAATGGCGTGGAAGCTTTTCGGATTCTTGCGGGCGATTTGAAGCGCCGGGGTAAATTCCACGCTGACGCGGGGATCGTGCAGGAATCCGGGCCGTTCCTGGTTCATCAGTTCCTTGTGCCAGTCGATAAGCGGTTTGCAGGGTTCCGCCACGATGAAGCGGGCCTTTTCCCTGCGAATTTGATCCATCAGGGCGAACAGGGTGAATCCCAGGCCGAGGCCGTCGAGAAGGAAGGAGGGCTGGTTGGCTCTTTTAACCGGAGCCGCCGCCATGGCTGCCGCCGCTTCATTGCTTCCGTGGGAAAAGCTGGACGCTGTCTGTACGCCGTCGCGCAAAAGAAAGTGGAAACCGTCCCGTTCCCATAGGTCGAGAACGGAGCCGTCGGGCAGGGTGGAGGAAGCTAGTTTGGTAATGGGTTTCATATGAGATAATGCCGGATACACAGCGTAGGAAAGAACGCTTTTCAGGGCAAGTCCGGACAGCGTGTTTGAGATGGAATACGCTTCAAATTAAAAAAAATTGCACGGAATTCAGGTTCTACGCATTCTTTTTCTTGATTTACGGGCTGAAATAAGCGAGAGCTATCGTTCAGCACAGTTATTTTTCCGATATGAGTAATCCACCTCCCCCCTCCATTCCGGGCGGTACTCCGCCTCCGCCCAGCATTCCGACTCCGCCGGCTGCTCCTTCCGTGCCCAAGGCACCTGCCGCTCCGGCCGTTCCTCCGGTAGCCGCCGCGCCTGCGGCACCTGCTGCTCCGCCTGCCGCCGCTGCGCCCACTATTCCCCTTCGTCCCGCCGGTCTTGGCGGAGGCATCAAGCTTGGCGGAGGATTAAAGACGGTTGCCCTCGGCTCCGCCACTACGCCTGTGGCCCCCGTGGTTCCTCCTGCTGGCGCGGCGCCTGCCGCTGCCGCTCCTACTGTTCCTCTGACTCCTCCCGGAGCAGGCATGGCGACAGCACAGCTTCCGCAGGCCACCATCGGGCTGAATACCGCACCCGCGGCCTCTCCGGTTTCTTCCGCCTCCTTTACGGCCAGGAAGTTTCAAGAAGATACGGATGCGGCTCCCAGTACGCTGCTGAATGTTCTCTCCTTTGTGGCCCTTGCCTTTGCGCTTGTTTTCATCGGTTATCAATACGCTACGGACACCTTGGAAGCCCGCAGCATGGTTGGCTGGCTGGGCGGAGACTCCAAGCCTGCCCCCGCTGCTCCCGCCGCCGATGAAGAAACGGCCGATGACGTTTCTGCCGAAGAGTCTTCCGATGATGGCGCCGATGCGGAAGAATAAGTGAACGTAATGATTGTTGAAATACTCTAAGCGGTACTATGGCAAACGTATTTTCTGAAGCAAATTTTGAGGATGAAGTTCTGAAGTCCGACATTCCTGTGCTTGTCGATTTCTGGGCTACATGGTGCGGGCCCTGCCGCATGATCGCCCCGATTATTGACCAGCTTTCTACGGAATTGGCCGGTAAGATCAAAGTGGGCAAAGTGGATGTGGACGCCAACAACGGACTGGCCGCCACCTATGGCGTGCGCACTATCCCCACTCTTCTGATTATCAAGGACGGGGAAATCATGGATACGATGGTGGGAGCTTCTTCCAAGGACGCTATCATGCAGCGTTTGCGTTCGTTCATGTAAATCATCGGACTGGTTTATTCATTCAAACCGGCCTGCTGCGGAATTTACTGCGGCAGGCCGGTTTTTTTACCGGGCAGCATTATTAGAAAAGGACGGATGGGAGAGGATAAAGAAGGAATGGTTCGCTGGAGGAAGATTCATTTTTTCTTGGCAGAACCGTCATGGGAGAATACATTACCAGCGTAGATTCCGAGCAGCGGGGCTATTCCCCGCCCCTTTTTTCGTTATGCGATTTATCTCTGCCATTCTGCCTTTCCTTTCAGTCTGCTGCCTTCTTCCCTCCGCTTGGGGCGCGGGCAACATGGCGCCGGATTTAAAGTCTGGTGCGTTCTGGAAGCTGCCTCAGCCGGATTTGTTCGGAAAGTATTTTAACGGAGAGCCCGGCGGCTGGGTGGATAAAGGCAAGACCCAGCTCCGGATTGCGAAGCCCTCCATCAAGATAGGGGACATGTCCCTGGGGGAAATGCTGGTGAACTGGAAGGACGGAGCCCCCCAGTCAATGACTGTCATGATGTACAACAAGGGGGATAACGGGGCCATTGGCAAGGATGAATTTGACAAGCGCCTGGAGCTCATCAAGGAATCCCTGACCGCTCTTACCGGGATTCAGCCCAAGGAGTACCGGGCCTCCCGTAAGGAGGCGGTAGTCAAAGTCAACGGCTGGTCCTGGATTTGGGACAACGGGGCGATTACCCTGGAGATCAATACATCGCGGGAGGGCAGGGAGTTTGAAGCGGAATTTATCCGGATGAAGGCCGGTCCCACGGAAGATTCCATCGCGAGGGGAGATGCTTCTTCCCGGGCCAGAAAGGCGGATATCAAGCAGCACGTCAGGAAAGAAGGAAAGCGGGTGGTGATTCAGGATATTCCCATGGTGGATCAGGGCCAGAAAGGTTATTGCGTGGTGGCTACCGCCGCCCGCATTTTTGCCTATTATGGAATGGACTATGTGGATCAGCATGAACTGGCTTCCCTGGCCAATACCTCTGCGGACGGAGGCACTAATACGGCGGCAATGGCGGAAAACCTGAAAAAAATCGGGACGCGCTTCCAGATACGGATCAAAGTGCTGGATTCCCTGGCGAATTCCCGTGATTTCAGGAATCTGCTGAAAGCCTATAACCGCGCCGCCTCCAAGCTGAAAAAAGAGAAGGTGGAAAATGAACATGACTGGTCCGGTTTCTGGGACAATGCGGACGGAGAAGTCCTGAAGCTGGCGCGTGCCGGATCACCGTCCCAGGTGGACAGGTGGCTCAATGCCATCAGGCCCTATATCATGGCGGGCATCCCCGTGTTTTGGTCCGTGCAGCTTGGCATTGTTCCGGAACCGTTGCGTTTGTCCCAGACGCGCGGAGGCCATTTGAGGCTGATTATCGGTTTTGACGAGGAAAAGAAAACGCTTATCTTTTCAGATTCCTGGGGGGCCGCCCATACGGAGAAGGAAATGCCGCTGGCGGATGCCATCGCCATTACGACGGGGCGGCAGGTCATGCAGCCTTCCAAATAACAGGTGCGGCATATCCCCTCCTTCTCTGCCGGAAAATCCGTAATATTCTCTCCGTGGTGAAGCAATTCTGCTGGCATGGGCAAGGCGCTGTATTATACTTGCGCCATGATGAACAGAACATTGGTGAAACATGTCCTGGACAGTGAGGAGGAAATGCCGGACGTACTGATTCAGGGATGGGTGCGTACGCGCCGTGATTCCAAGGCTTTTTCCTTTCTGGAGGTGAATGACGGTTCCTCCGTCGCCTCCCTGCAGGTCGTGGCGGATGAGGGTATCCCCGGCTATGAACGGATTGGAGAAATGGCTACGGGGTCTGCCGTGAGCATCCGCGGCGCTCTGGTTGCCGGGCAGGGAAGGCAGCGATGGGAATTGCGCGCCGCTTCCCTGGAGCTGGTGGGGGCTGTTCCGGATTCCTATCCCTTGCAGAAAAAGGGGCATACGCCGGAGTTTCTGCGTTCCATCGCCCATTTGCGCCCCCGCACCAACCTGTTTGGAGCCGTGTTCCGCATGCGCAGCAGGCTGGCCTTCGCCATCCACCGCTTTTTCCAGGAAAGGGATTTTTCCTGGGTCAGCACTCCCATTATTACCGCCAGTGACTGCGAAGGGGCCGGAGAAATGTTCCGCGTGACGACTTTGGATGTGGGAGACGCTGCTTCCCGTGACGCCTCCCGGGATTTCTTCGGCAAGGCGGCCTACCTCACGGTAAGCGGCCAGCTGGAAGGGGAAGCGTTCGCGTGCGCCCTGAGCAACATTTATACCTTTGGCCCCACGTTCCGGGCGGAGAACTCCAATACTACGCGCCATGCGGCGGAATTCTGGATGGTGGAGCCTGAAATGGCATTCTGCGACCTGTATGGAGACATGGACATGGCGGAAGAGTTTGTCCGTTTTCTCGTCGGCGATGCCTTGGCAAACAGCGCGGAAGAAGTGGAATTCCTGACCCGTTTTGTAGACAAGGGGCTGCGGGAACGCCTGGAGCATGTGAAGGAAACGCCGTTTGTGCGCTGTTCCTATACGGAAGCCGTGGATATCCTGCTCAAGAGCGGCAAAACATTTGATTACCCCGTTTCCTGGGGCATCAATCTGCAGAGCGAACATGAACGCTTCCTGACGGAGGAGCATTTTAAATGCCCCGTCATCGTGTACAACTACCCGAAGGAGATTAAACCCTTCTATATGCGCCTGAATGAAGACGGAAAGACCGTTACCGCCATGGATGTGCTGGTGCCCGGCATTGGTGAAATCGTGGGTGGCAGCCAGCGTGAGGAGCGGCTGGATATTCTGGAGGAAAACATGCGCAGCATGGGCATGAATGCGGAAGCGTACCGGTGGTATGCGGATCTGCGCCGCTACGGCACGGTGCCGCACGCCGGATTCGGGGCCGGGTTTGAACGCCTGTTGATGTTCGTGACCGGGGTGACCAACATCCGCGACGTCTTGCCTTTTGCCCGTACCCCGCGGAATTGCGATTTCTGACCTGCTCTGGAAAACGGATTTTTCCGTCTGGAAGGATGCTATATGGTTCCGCAGGATAAATGTTGCGATATAAGGGAGGCGTGCGCAAACCGGGCCAGCGGCAAAAGAAAACCCCGGCTTTCCTTGAGGAATAAGCCGGGGTGGAATCAGACATGCGGAAGAGGCTACTGTCTCTTTCTTCTTAACAGCAGACCGCCCAGTCCCAGGAGGCTCAGCGTGGCCGTTGCGGGTTCCGGAACGGTTTCGTAGTTAATCAACACCTTGATGATGTCGTTTTCCGTGACCTGTGTTACATCCGCTTGAATTTGGTTGTTGCCGGTAATGTCCAGGCCGCTCAGGTCCAAATTGAGATTGCCTCCCAGTTGGGAAGATTTAATGGAAGCGAGTTCAATAGTTCCGCTTCCGGAAAGGTTGTTCATATCCAGTGTGCCGACGAAGGTGACGGTTTTCCCATTGGTCCAGAAGCTGGGGAGATTCGTGGCAACCCAGGAACCGTGTTCCTCCGCCGTAAACGTGCCGAAGTTCAGCGTGAAATCACGTCCCAGTCCAAGGGCGTTGCTGGATTCAAATATCAATTGGGAATTGCCTTTCAGCGTGAAAGAATTAACGTTGAGATCTCCTATTTCTGTTGTACAAAGCAGGGTGCTTCCGGAGTCTATTTGGACTGTGTTAGTGGCTCCGAAATAAGATTGCCCGGTGGACCAGGTGATCGTTCCGGCATTTTCTCCGATGATGGCGGTATCACTATTGCTTTGCGGATAATAGCCGTTCGGCGCGCCGTTGACCGTCCAGTTGTTGGAATCTCCGTAAATTCCGTTCCCTGCCGCTCCGCTCCAGACGTAGGTGGCAGCCTGGGAAAGACCTGCGGAAAGGCAACATAAGATGCAGAATGTAGATAATTTCATGTTGATCAGGTACTTCAAAAAAGCACGGGTAACGGATTCCCAATCCGAAGTCAACACTAAACGATAAAAACGAGATGTTTATACAAATACATGAACAGAGTCGTCTTATAACCAGAAACTTTCCTGCGGGAAATTTAAAACCATTATATAATTCACAATTCCAATTATTTATGCATAATAAAGAGACGTGGATTTATTTTTCGGATTGGGAATCCGCAGAGGAATTAAAAGAACGGATGCGGAAACATACGGAAAACCCTTTCCCGCGTGGGGCGGGAAAGGGCCTACCATAACCAAGTAAAAGCATGCGCTGGAGCGCTCTCCTACTTAGAACGTATAGCTGAGGGCGCCGTTGATACCGTGGGCGGTCAGCTTGTTGCGGGTCTCGAACTGGTAGCAGACGCGTGCTCCCCACTGGTTGGAGAAGAGCACATCAATGCCGGCATTCAAACGGAATGCGGTGCGGCCAACATTGACGCCGCGGGCGTTCCAGGTTCCGAGGGGGCCGGCGACATTGGATTTCGGATTCATGCGGCTCACATCCTGGGATACGGCTACCGTCAAGGCCGGGGTGATGGTGGTGCCTCCGTCCGTCTGGTAGGCGCGGGCGATCGTAATGCCGACAGGAATGGTCCAGTTCTGGGCCCGGGCGTGGCCGAAGGTGCGCCCATAAGGTCCGCTTTCAGAGAATCCCTTGAGTTCGGAAGTCATGAACTCAATACCCGTGTAAGGTGTTATAAAGGCCCTGCCGAGTGCGAAACGTTCCGTCCAGGTGCCGTAAAGGGCGCCGCTGAAGGTGTCCGTATCTGCTCTGCCGTTGGCGGCGGACCCCATGATGTAGGAATCACCTTTGAAACGGGAACGTCCGTAGGCGCCGTAGCCGTCCAGAGTGAACTTGCTGTCCCTGAAGGGATGCATGCGTCCATAAATCATGGCCAGGAAGGAATCGACGTCGTAGTCGGCGCCGATGCCTGTCTTATCCTTGAAGCTGCCGAAGCTTTGACCGGCGGCGATGCCGATCAGGGAACCTTGAGCGGCTTTGTAGTCAATGCCTACGGCATAACCGCCGGCATTGTACTTATACCCGGAAACACCGTCGCGGGCATCCTGGTCATCCCAGATTCCCATGCCGCCCACCCAGATATTGCCGTTGCCTCTGGCGATTGTCTTGCGGGCGATCGGAGAACCCTTGGCGTCCACTACTTCAACGGTGTCTTCCGTCTGGCGTGCCATGGAGGCGGCGGATTGAATGCGCCCCAGGTCGGCGAAGTTCCGCACGGTGCGGCTGGCTGCCCAGGTGAAGTTCACCACGTGTTCACCGCTGACGGACTGGATGATGCGGGCCGCTTCATCTGCGCTCGTGGCCCGGAACAGGTTTTCATAGAACTGGGCGGCGGGAGAACCGGCGGCCACATTCAGACGGTTGTTTTCCAGAGCGGCCGCTACGGTGTAAACGTTGCCGTTGTAGCCGGACATGGGGCCGTCAATGCCCTTCATATCCTGGGTGATGGTGGTGGTGCCTTCCGCCGTTCCCGGAGCCATGGTGGTGCTCAGAAATACGTTGTTCAGCAGGCGTCCGGAAATGTCCGTGCCGTTCAGCGTGACCGTCACGCTTTCCGTCCCCTTGCGGAGTTGGGCGAGCGGAACGGGATTGCCGCTGGCGTCGGATACCTGGATGCCTACGCGGGAATTATCCTGGAACGTGGCGGGAGTGCCGAAGTCCAGTACGGACCCGTCGCTCAGCAGCAAGGTAGAATCGCCTCCGAAAGTGGCGGAAGCTCCCTTCATGGTGGAATTCTTCGCCAGGGTCACCTGTCCCGTTCGAATGTCGTAAACAGTATCGTCCGTCCCCATTACGGCGCCGTCAATGGACTGGAGCGGACCGACTTTTCCGGTGGCGGAGTCAACGGCGCCGAAGGTGGCATGGCCGATGATCAGGTTGCCTTCAAGCTGCTGGTAGGTTCCTCCGAACGTATCGGTGGTTCCTGTGCCGCCGTAAACGAGAGTTCCCGCTCCGGTCTTCGTCATGACGGTCTGGTCAGCAGCCAGCGGAGCGGCGTCAGCCGTGGAAGCGGCGGCCGTGGTGGAGATGCCGTCATTGATGAAGGTATAGGCGGTGGCGTCCGTATAAACGTTGATCTGGGTGTTTTGGCCAGCCTGCACGGAACCGGAAACGCCGTTGGAAGTATTGCCGGAAAGGATTGCTCCGGAGCCGATGTACAGGGTTTGCCCGTCCGCCAGGTTGATGGCGGCTTTGCCGTCGCTGGTGGCGGTGTTATCCAAGACCTGGGTACCGTCCCCGATGGAAATCTGGCCACCTGCGGAGATCACGCCGTCAGCGGCGGTATTGCCGGTGATGACGCTGTTGTTGCCGATGGCGATATTGTCATCCGCTGTCAGGGTGGAATTTCCCTTGACGGTAGTATTTTCACCCAGCGTGACGCTGCCTTCGATGGTGCCCAGCTTTTCCGTACTTGCGACGGTATTCCAGCTGCCGCCGTCATTGCTGTAAACGGTTTTGTTCAGGTCGGCGGATTCTGCGGAAACAGTAGTGCCATCCAGGACGGAATTGTCTCCCAGGGAAATATTGCCGCCCTCAGTTTTGAGGGTGACGGCCCCGGCTGTGGTTTCTCCAAGAATGATGCCGCCGGAAACGCTGTCATCCATAGAGTCGATGACGGTTTTGCCGGTCTGGGCGTTGGAGGCGTCAAACTGTTCCGTAGTTACGGTTCCGATTCCCGCTGTGGAGGTCACATCTCCGTTCAGCGCAACCTTGGATGCCGGATCGCTTACGATTTGGCCTGTCGCCGTTACGGTATCCTGCATCGTGACGTTGTTGCCCAGGACCACGGCCTGTTCGTTGGAATTATTGTAAGTATTGTACGTCGTCTTGGTATAGGCTTGGCCGGTCGGCGGCGTTGCCGGATCTACGGTTTGAGCTGCCTGGCCGGTGACGGTAACGGCTTTTTCCATGGAAACATTGTCGCCGATGCCTACCTGTCCGTTCGTGGAGGTGACGGTGGCTCCCACCGTCTTGGGATTGGCGGCATCATTCGTACCTTCGATGGCAATATTCCTGCCGTCAATAGTTGTGGTATTTGAAGCATTCGTCACCACAATGTCATTGTCGCTTCCCAGAGGTTCACTCAAGGTGACGTCGTTGAAACTGACTTGGTTGTTAACCAGATCGTAATTGAAATTAACCAGTTTGTTGCTGGCGTCCGTCATTTGAATGGTGACGTTGCCCGTTCCGGAGATGGCGTTCAACTGGGCTCGCTGCTCCTGGGTCAGCGTAATATTATCGGAGCCGGAAGGCACGGTAATCGTGATGGTTGAAGCTTCATTGGAAGCGGCAGCCTGGTTCCAGGCCGTAACGAATTCATCGGCACTGTTGACTGCATAGTCAGCTGCCGTAGCAACGGAGAAACTGCCAAGGCAGGCGATAACAGCCGCCAGCAGCATATGTGGGAGTCTTAATTTCATGCTTTTTTATTTGTTTAATGATTAGATGGTTATGCGTTCGTGACAATCACGGCGCCCGAGATTTTAGATGATTCTCATTCCGGGGCGTTCACCGGGATGACATGGGGAATTTTAATGAGAATAATAATTAAAATTGTTTATAATGAATCGGTTATATTTCTTCTTTAAATAATTTAATCATGACAGTTTTTTCAGCCCTGAACCGGAAAAGATTTTTAATAAAATTGAGACTAATTCACATTTTATTGGAAAAGTTAAATTATTTAGAAATTATTTAATTTAGTATTTTTTTATTGAGATTCTCAGTTTTTTTGTATGAACCATTTTCTGAATATTGAAAGTTAGAATTTTTATAAATTTTATTATAAGTCTGTTGTGATGTAACGGATTGATTATTTTGATAATAATAAATGTATTGTGTTATTTTTAGTGTATTCTGATCGCAGCATTTGCCTGCTGGAACAGGAACTGAGGTAATGGTTCCATATGGAGAGATATAGTCAACGTTGTCCGGATAGATGAATGTATTATTTGTTAATAGGTTTCGTGATTAATTCGGAAATCCGGCGAGCTTGGGAGACGGGAGGAATGGCCCGGATAAATGCGGGCGGTTCTTGAACTTCTGCGAATGAAAGTCTGGTCGGGATGTTTTTTAACGCGGCCCGCATATGCAGACGGAGCTTTCCTAGGAGAGGGCCTTCCCTTATTGGCTTTGCTGGATATGGCGGTGATGAACCGCAGCGGTAGAAACGGAAGGATGCGGTAAGAGCCGCGGTGTCCACGGTTTTTGGAATATGGCCGGGGTTGTCGGGGAATTCCGTTCTCCGGGAAAGACGGAAATATCTCCGGATAAGGGTTGGAAGCAGGAATTCAAACGGGTGGGAAAAGAACCCTTCGGAAACTCCGCGCCACGTTTTCCCTGTCCGGCGGGAGAAGATTGAGAACCGGCGTTTCCCGGATATGACCCGGGAGAGGAGATCTGGATTATTCCACCTCCCACTCTTCCACCAGGCCGGCTGGGAATTCATCCAGAAAGCGGGAGGGCATTTGCATGAAGGTTCCTCCCTGGGCGCGGCAGTTCCAGCGGGGGTAGGTCAGGTAAAGCTGGTCCTTGGCGCGGGTAATGCCTACATAAAAGAGGCGGCGTTCTTCTTCCAGCCCGGCCAGGTCTCCGTCATCAATGACCCGCTGGTGCGGAAACATGCCGTCGCACAGGCCGATCAGGAAGACGACAGACCATTCCAGTCCCTTGGCCTGGTGGATAGTGGACAGGGTGACGGAGCCACCGGAAAAGTCCGCCGCGGCGCTTTCATCATCCGTGTTGCCCAAAAGGGAAAGCTGGGAAAGAAAATCCTCCGTGGATTCAAAGCGTTCGGAAAATCCGGCCAGATGCAGAAGGTCCTGCCTGCGCTGGTCGTAATTTTCGAATGCGGCCTGCATGTACTCGTCGTACACGGCCTCATTGATGGAAAGGAGCATGGAGGCCGGTCCGGCCAGCTTTCCGGCAGGGGCCAGTTCATCCAGTGTGTAGCAAAGCTGCGTCCAAGCCGTTCTGGATTTGGCAGGAACCGGGAAATCCAGCATCAGGGCGGAAAAGGATTCCGGAGGGGTTTCTTGCCGGCTTTCCGGGCAGGCGGTCCAGCGTATCCAGAGTTTTTGGGCCATGCCGGGGCCGATGCCGGGCAGCAGCATCACCATGCGGCGGAAGGAAAGTTCATCCCTGGGATTGACCACAAAACGCATAAATGCCACCACGTCCTTAATATGGGCCTGCTCGAAAAACCTGATGCCGCTGGTGATGCGGAAAGGTATTTCTCCGCGGGTCAGTTCCATTTGCAATTCCATGCTGTGGAAGTGGGCGCGGTAAAGCACGGCTATTTCACTGGGGTCCGTGCCTTCTTCAATGAGATCCCTGATACGCTGGACGACAAATTTGGCCTGCATCCGGTCGTCGTTGAGCGGGACGAGGGCGGGAGGCATTTCCCCGGTGGGCCGCACGGAGCGGAGCTGTTTTTCAATTTGAACTTCGTTGGCGGCGATAGCCGCGTTGGAAAGTTCCAGAATTTCCGGCACACTGCGGTAATTGGTTTCTATCTTGAAAGTCTTTGCCGCCGGATAGCGGGTAGTGAAGCTGAGGATGTTTTCCATGTCCGCTCCGCGCCAGGAGTAGATGCTCTGGGCATCGTCCCCCACCACCATCAGCTGGCCGTGTTCCCGGGCCAGCATGTCGATGAGGCGGCTCTGGAGGTAATTGGTGTCCTGGTACTCATCCACCAGAATGTGCTGGAAGCGGGAACCGTACAGGGCACGCAGGTGCTCCTGTTCCTGAAAAAGCCTCACGACGTTGAGAAGCAGGTCGTCAAAGTCCATACTGTTGGTTTCCTGCTTGCGGGCTACGTATTGGTCATGCACCTCCAGGATGGCGTCCAGGTGGTTGGAAAGGTAGGGATAGGCGTTTTCCTGCGTTTCCCGGATATTGGCTCCCTCGTTGTCTGCCAGACTGAACAGGGATGAAAGAACTTCCGGCTTGGGGAAGCGGGTGGATTTCTCATCCAGTTTGAGGGATTTGACCACGCTTTTAATCATGGATTTGCGGTCGTCGGAGTCCATGATTGTAAAAGTCGGTGTATATCCCAGGTATTCCGCATGCTGGCGCAGGATGCGGTTGGCAATGGAATGGAACGTGCCGCTCCACAGGCGGGACAAGTCCAGGGGAATCAGGGAACGCACCCGTTCCGTCATTTCCCGCGCCGCCTTATTGGTGAAGGTAAGCAGCAGAATGTTCCATGGGTCCGTACCGTGATCCAGAAGCCAGGCCACGCGATAAGTCAGCGTGCGCGTTTTTCCCGATCCGGCTCCTGCGATGACAAGAGCCGGCCCCGGTTCTGAAGAAACGGCGGCGTACTGTTCTTCATTGAGGGCCGTACGGTAGTCGATCCCGGAGATGGGGGCGACCGGAGCGGCATCCTGCCTGATGACATATCGGCGAGCCATGGAATATGGTTAATAATTGACAGGCAACAGTAAATAGAGAAGTTGGAAAGGCTTGCCCCTTCTCTGCTCTCTGATGACTCTTTTAAAAGTCCAGGTACATTTCCGCGCGGCGGTTTTCCTTGCGGGCTTCATCCCTTGTTTCTTCGTCTGCCGTGGGGGAGTAGGTTCGGCGCGGCTGAGATTTGCCGAATCCCTTGGTAACGATTCTTTCCGCAGGAACGCCGAACTGGACGAGCTGGGCTTTCACGGCGGCCGCACGGCGTTCGGAGAGCCCCTGGTTGTAGCGTTCGCTCCCCACGTCATCCGTATGGCCGCTGATTTCCAGCTTCTTGCCACTGTCCATCTTGATAGCTTCCGCTACGATTTGCAGCTGGCGTTCGGAACGCTTGGAAAGGGTATCTTCATTAAAGCCGAAGAACAGGGCCAGGGAATCGCCGCCCTGGGGATTTTTTACAATGGGGATAAAGATGTCGTCTCCGGCCCCCTGCCGTTTCGTATAGGCTTCCAGCATGCTGTCCAGGGAAGCTTCCGCAACCAGCCATTGTCCGTCCGTTTTGGCCACGGTCAGGCCTACATTGCCGGCCTTCCTGCCCTGGGCGTCCTGAAGATGAACGAAAAACCCCGCATTGGTGGGCGCTTCGTAGGCGGTTTTGATGGGAGCGTCCTCCCGGAGCCGGAAAGCCCCCTCCTCAAACAGAATGCACAAACCGGCTACCGTGGCATCCTGCACTTTAGTTCCGTCCACGAACTTCCTCGCCCCGCGGAAATCCGCCTTGGCGACGGCATCCATGAAGGAACTGACGATGCCCATGGGGTCATTCATCGCCATGGGGGCGACTTTGTCCTTAGCCAGATCCTGCTTGCTGGGCAGAGTGAGGGTATCCAGCGTCCACTGTTGCTTGTCATTGCGCTTCATATCCAGGTAGCCGCGTGCGCCGCTGCTGAAATTGAGCGTGTATCTGGCTGTGGGATTGGCCCCCTGGTTGTTCGCGCCGATGCTGGTGATGCCGGGAGAGGAAAGGCGTATATGGCGGGCTTCCATGAGCTCCCGGATGAGGCGGCTCTGGTTCTCCGTCACGGCCTGCTGGATTTCCAGGGATTTCAGGATGTCCTCATCCCGGTCCTGAATGACTTTGGCAATTGCCTGCGCCAGTGTCTGGGGGGAGCTGAGATTGATCAGGGAGGGCGGCGTAGCCGTCTGCCGGCTGATATCTTCCTTGGTAAGCGGGTCGACGGTGGGTTGGGGCGTTACCGTCTGGCGTGCCGGCACTTCCGTTTGCGCCGCCGGTTCAGCGGCGGCGGGTTCCTCTTCCTTATTGTCAAGGAACAGGAAAACCAGGGCCAGGCTGCCTACGACCAGGAAGCTGATGATGAAGGCGGTGATGGTGGATGCGTTTTTCATTGGAAGTGGATGTATGAAGAAGGGTCAGGCGTTCAGTGCTTCCAGCAATTTGGCGTGAATGCCTTCAAAACCGCCGTTGCTCATTACCAGAATAACGTCTCCCGGCTGGGCTTTCTTGCAGACGGCAGAGACGATTTCCTGGGCATGGCCGCCAATCAGAGCGTCCTTGCCCAGCGCGGAAAGGTCGTTGGAAAGTTTGGTGAGGTCCAGGCGTTCCTCCAGAGTCACCTTGTCCGGATGATCCACGGCGGCTACCACAGGGAAATCCGCCGTAGCGAGGGACAACGCCAGTTCATTCTGGAAGATATTTCTGCGTGTGGTGTTGGAGCGCGGTTCGAAAATGGCCCAGATGCGTGATTCCGGATAGCGCTGGCGCAGGCCCAGGATGGCCTGTTTGATGGCTGTTGGGTGGTGGGCGAAGTCGTCCACTACGGAAATGCCGTTGACCACCCCCTTGACTTCCTGGCGGCGGGCCACGCCTTCAAAGCGGCTCATGGAATCCGCCAGCTGCTTGACGTTCAGTCCCGCAAATTGTGCGGCTGCAATTGCCATGGCGGCGTTGCGGATGTTGAACTCTCCAATCATCGGTACGTAGTACCGGGTTCCTTCCAGTGTGAAATGGCTGCCGTCCGTGGAGGTCTCCACATCCAGGATGCGGATGTTGGAAGAGTCGGAAAAGCCCACCGTCTTGACGGGGCACGGGGCCCCCTTAACCACGTCCAGGCAGTTGGGATCGTCCGCGTTGACCAGGGCCAGGCCGTTGCGGGGGATGATCTGGGTCAGCCGGCGGAAGCTCAGTTTGATTTCCTCCAGGGAATTGTAAATATCCGCGTGATCAAATTCAATGTTGTTGATGACCACCAGTTCCGGGAGGTAGTGCAGGAATTTGGAACGCTTGTCGAAAAACGCCGTGTCGTACTCGTCCCCCTCCAGCACGGAAAAATCGGAATCCGTAAAACGGCCCCCGCGTCCGAGATTGCGGGCAATGCCGCCAATCATGAAGCTGGGGTTCAGCCCGGAATCCTCCATCAGCCACGCCAGCATGGATGTGGTGGTGGTTTTTCCGTGGGTGCCTGTTACCACATAGTTGCGCTTGCCGCGCAGGAAGTATTCCTTCATCGTCTCCGGGAGGGAAAGGTAACGCAGGCGCCGTTGGAGCACGGTTTCCACTTCCTCATTGCCGCGGCTCATGGCATTGCCGATGACGATGACGTCCGCATCCGGCGGGATGTTGGAAGCCTTGTAGCCTTCAAACAGGGTGATGCCTTCCTCCTCCAGAAAAGTGGACATGGGGGGATAGACGTTGGCGTCGGAACCGGTGACGGTAAAGCCGCGGCGGGCCATGGCGGCGGCTACCGCGCCCATGGCGGTGCCGCAGATGCCGAGAAAGTGGAAATGGCTGTTCATGACGGGGAGAGGAATGGAGCGGGTTTTATTTGGAAAAGGAAGGAGCCGCAATACAGGAATCCGCCAGAGCCCGGTCCCGGCGGCGCACAATGCCGTTGGCGATATCCGTGACCATGCCGGACAGCAGGCGGGTGAGATGGCTGCCGGGCGTGTAATCCGCCGGGGCGATGAAATTCACGCGGTCGGAATTGGAGGCCAGGTTATAGCATTTGCGGAAACTGCGGCCGGTTTCATCCTCCGGATTATATACGGCTACGGCGTGGCCTCCGTTCCGGCGCATGACGGTGAAGCAGGGAACGTCCGTAGGGCCGTCGCCGATGTAAATCATGTTGGCGAAAGGAATGGGGCGCATGTCTTCCGGCATGTGGTCGTTTACGTCCTGGTCGTAATCCAGCATTCCCTTGTTGATGCGGAAAAGGTACTGGGTTTTCGTGGTGTGGGAAATGACTCTCTTGGGAAAATTGATGTAGCCGTTCTCCTCGCTGAATTCGCATCCGAATACGGCCTTGAAATAAGGGCGCAGGGCGGAACCGTCAATCAGGGCTTTCAAACCGGAGGAGATGATATAGTATTCAATGCTGATGCCCAGATCCGTATGAAGGGAGGAGAGGGTCATGGACGGGAACGCGTCAAAAAAGTCCGGCAAACCGGGGTAAAAGGTGAGGCGCTCTCCAAGCTGGGTAAGCCGGGCGTTGCTGACGCGGTCCAGGGAAAGGGCGTCCAGCAGGCTTTTCATGTAAATCAGTTCTCCGTCCCAGCCTTCTCTTTCTCCGGTGGCGTTGCACCTGGTCCAGAATTCCTGCGGAGAAATGCCGAATTCCGGGAAGATGGCCTGATCCTGCATGTAGAAGGGACTCAGGGTCTGGTCGTAGTCGAAAACCAGGGCGATCGTATTCTGCGGGGAGGACATGGGAAAGACGGAAAATAAAGTTACATGCGGAACTGGTCGCCCAGATACTGCTTGCGGGCGATGGGGTCGTTGGCGATTTCCTCGGAAGTACCGTGCTTGATCACCTTCCCTTCAAACAAAATGTAGGCGCGGTCCACGATGTGGAGGGTTTCCCGCACATTATGGTCCGTAATCAGGATGGAAAGGCCGTCCGTATCGCGCAGTTCCATAACGATTTTCTGAATGTCTGAAACGGCGATGGGATCCACGCCGCTGAACGGTTCGTCCAGCATCAGCAGTTTGGGGCTGGTAGCTAGGGCGCGGGCGATGGTCAGCCTTCTCTTTTCGCCGCCGGAAAGCTGGATGGCCATGGAGCGGCGCAGCTTGGTGATGCCGAAGCGGTCCATCAGCTCTACGGCGCGGTCCTTTTGCTGGCGGGAAGTCATGTCTTTGCGGGTCTGAAGAATGGCCAGAAGATTATCCTCCACGGAAAGCTTGCGGAAAATAGATTCTTCCTGCGGCAGATAACCCATGCCGCGCCTGGCTCGCAGGTTCATCGGCAATTCCGTAATATCTTCGTTCGCAAAAATCACGCGGCCTTCATCCGGGCGTACGAGACCCGCTACCATGTAAAAGGAAGTGGTTTTTCCGGCGCCGTTCGGTCCCAGCAGGCCCACAATTTCGCCATGGCCTACCTTCAGGCTGACCTGGTCCACAACGGTCCGCGTTTTGTAGGTTTTGCAGATGCCTTCGGCGCTTAGCAAAGGAGAAGAGTGGAACGAACTCACGGTTTGCGGCTGGTTTTCTGGTTTTCCCGGTCGGAAAGTTTTTTGTCTACGTGGCGGAACGTAGTCTTGGTTCCGCGGCTGCCGTACATGTTTCCGTTGGAGTACACCCGAATGAAAGCATCCTTGTTCGGATTTTTCACGATGACGTCCGGAGTGACGATGACCGGGGCACCCGTCAGGATGATTTCTCCGGTTTTGGCGTTGTAGGTGATTTTTTCAGCCTGGGCGTTGCTTGTTTCTCCCTGTTTGTTGGTGTAACTGGCTTTCACATTTCCGGAAGCCGCAACCGTTTTAATGGAATTGTAGTCGAAATTGCCTCCGTTGGGGAGAGCCACCTGAGTCTGATTTTCCTCTTTCCCCTTTTCCTTCTTGATGTCGGAGGGTTTTTTGTCGCCCGGTTTCTTCGGCACGAATTCCGCATAAATTTTCAGATGATCCGCACAATCCATGGAAAGGCCGGGGTTGCGCACCCGGACATTTTTCATGAACACCAGAACGCCTTCTTCCATATCGAAGTACAAGTCTCCGTCACAATCTACGGTGTACAGGTCTTTTGGGGAATTGGCCTGCAGGAAGCCTTCCTCCGGGCCGGATGCTGCGGAAGAGGGAGTAGTTTCCGCAGCCGGGGCGGGGGTATTTCCGGCAACCTGGTGCTGCTGGCGGAATTCTTGAATCCGCCCGTCCACGGTTTTTTCCTGCGCGCTGTATGTTTGAATCGCTTTTTCCCCGTCTTCCTTCAAGCCTGCGGTCGGAACAGGGGCCAGTTCCCGTTCCCTCCGGGCTGTCTCTTCCTCCGTCAGGGGGCGTACAATATGGGGAGGCGGGGTGAGGGGTTGTTCCAGGCGGGGATCCAGTTCCCTGGGCAGGGGCTGGACAATGTGGGAGGGAACGCCGTTGGCGCCGCTGCAGGCAAGGCTTCCGGCCAGGGCCAGCAGCAGGGAGGAAAGTTTTTTCATAAAAAGGAATGGTTACTTGTTGCGTTGAGCCATGCGGATGGTGGTTTGAACGGGACCCAGAATGATGCCCCTCTTGATATTGGTGTCCAGGTAAAGGCCGGTCCCTTTGGCGGAAAGATTCTCTTCCCTGAGGGTGGTTTCCGTATGGGAGACGGCCAGTTTTTTATCCAGAAAATAAGAGGCGGCCTTCGTGAAAAGGTGGGAGGTCTGGTTGTTTTTTCCGTACAAATACACGTTCAGGATATTCGCGGCAATTTCCTGCGGGGCGGCCACGGTCACGCTTGAAGCCGTCAGCAGCATGGAAAGGCGCGGCCCTTCATATCGTGACAGGCTGACTTTTGGGAGCACCTGGCCTACGGGCAGGAGCTCCAGCATAGGTAATTTTTTATCTACGCCGGCAAAAGGCGTGGCCGCGGGCAGGCTGGTGTCCGCTTGCGCCTCCGTGCCGTACAGGGCGGCCGTCAAAAAGCATGTGGACAATAATTTCATCATGACTGAACCGCCTGGTGGATGGACTGAAGGCGTTTCAGCACTCCTTCAAGCAGGTGGAGAGGGATTTGGTTGGGACCGTCGGAAAGCGCTTTGGACGGGTCTTTGTGCACCTCCATGAACACGCCGTCAATGCTGCCCGTCGCCATGGCGGCGGATGCCAGCACGGGGGCCAGCTCGCTGTCTCCCCCCGTGGTTCCTCCCAATCCCCCGGGTTTCTGAACTGCGTGAGTGGCGTCGAATACGACGGGAAAGCCTTCCTGTTTCATCCAGTACAGGGAGCGCATGTCCACCACCAGATTGTTATAACCAAAGGTGGTGCCGCGTTCGCACATCATGAATTCGTCACAGCCGAAGGCGCGCATTTTTTCCCCGATGTTCACGGTATCCCACGGAGCCAGGAACTGCCCTTTTTTGATATTCACGGGCCGGCCGCTCTTGGCGCAGGCTTCCAGAAGATCCGTCTGGCGGCACAAAAAAGCGGGAACCTGGAGCAGATCCACGTATTCGGCGGCAATTTCCGCTTCCTGGGCCGTATGCACATCCGTAACGACGGGCAGTTTCAGCTCCCTGCCGATTTCCGACAGAATGCGGCAGCCTTCCCGCACGCCGGGGCCGCGAAAAGAGGTGACGGAAGTGCGGTTCGCCTTGTCGTAGGAAGCTTTGAAGATCAGCGGGACATCCAGGTTTTCCGCGATGGCCTTGATGGAGCGGGCCATCTCCCATACAAAGGATTCGCATTCCAGAGAGCAGGGGCCCAGAAGGTAGAACGGCCGCGGGCCGCCGATTTCAACGGATTGAATGTAAAACGACATAAAACAAAACCTGTATGTCCTTGTATCATGACGGTTTCAGGCCTTTCGGTCAAGCCGCTATCCTGCCTCCGCGCGGAGATTCGGAGGCGAAGGTTTATTTTTCCGGAAGTATCTTTTTATATTCGATATAATGATTTTGTTATAAATATGGTAAATATTTTTTAGATAGGTGCGTGTAAATGGAGGGGAGCATGGATTGGAAAAAAGCGTATGGAGTTGCCGCCCTCCGGACTTTTTGTTACAAACGGCCATCATGCGTTACTTCCGCATGAATAAATGACAGGATGTTCCGAACGCCGTTCCCCCGCAGTGGTCTTACCGAAATGCCCAGGAAGATTTACAAACTCTTTATTTCCTATGATGAAGCAGGGGCTGAATTGCGGCAGCATGTGGCGGAGCAGTTTCAATATTCAAGCGACTGTGTCTGGCAGGGGTCTTTCCGCAGCCTGACGGCGGCGGATTTGCCTCCGGGCGATGGTGTAGTCTGGGTTTACCCTGTCTTCATGCAGAGCGGCGTGACGGTGACGGAGACATTGCCGGAATTGCTTCGTGCGCTGTATGCCGGGAGCGGGCAGCATCCGGAACTTGTTTTTAAACCCGTATGGGGAGCGGGATGCGGCGGTGTTGGTTTTAGGGCCGCCGCCTTGCAAAAGGAATTGGAGGGGGAGGCTTCCCTGCTGGTGGTAGCCCACGGGGTAACGGGAAGGGAGGCTGCCCCTGAGCCGGCGCAATTCCTCCAGCAGTTGAAATTCCGGCTTCCGGAAGGAACGGACATGGCGCTTGCATACTTTGGCGCATTTCCTTCTGTGGAAAAGGTATTACCCGGATTAAAGGGGCAAAAGGTGGTAGTGCTGCCGTTCCTGATTGGAAAAGGGAAGCATATGCGGGAGGACATGCCCTCTCCGGAACTGGCCGCAAGGCATGGGAAAACGTTAAAAATCCTGCCTCCGTTCGGTGCGTTTTATTTGCAAGCGGAACGGGAATACTGGAAAACGGGCATGGGAGAGCCTGCCGGGAACGGTTTTGACGGGCCTGCGCGATAAGATATTTTGCTGAAATGGCAAAGTTCTCCATGAGCTTGCTTGCGACAAGGTTCCGCGAACGGCGGAATAGTTTCGTAAATCAATGATTTATGCTTTGACAAGAGAGGGGGCGGGAAGTATATTGCCCGTCCCTCGCGTGATTCGGCGCAACTAAACAACGGGGATCGGAGGGGTAAAAAGCGTCGAAGTCCCCAAAAACTGCTTTTCCTGCCGCAAGGAAAGCCACCTACATACATATATGATTAATGATCTGATTAACCAGATGGTTGAAGCCGGTGTTCATTTGGGCCACCAAACCCGCAAATGGCACCCCAGCATGAAAAAGTACCTTCTCAAGGACAAGGCCGGTATCCATATCATCAACCTTGAGGAAACGGAAAAATGCCTGGACAAGGCCTGCTCCTTCCTGGCTGATCTGGCCCGCCGCAATAAAAAAATCCTCTTCGTCGGCTGCAAGCGCCAGGCTCAGGAAGCCGTCCGCGAAGCTGCGGAAGCCACTGGTCAGTACTATGTCAACCACCGCTGGCTGGGCGGCATGCTCACCAACATGAGCACAATCCGCAAGAGCATTGAACGCCTTGTCTATCTGGAAGGGATTGAAAAGAGCCCTGAATTCAAGAGCATGTCCAAGAAGGAACTGGCCGCTCTGGACCGCGAACGCCAGAAGCTGGAACGCAACCTTCAGGGCATCCGCAACATGGGCGGCGCTCCGGACGCCATGGTGGCTATCGGCGCCGACCATGAAGACATCGCCATCCGCGAGGCCCACCGCCTGAACATTCCCGTCTGCGTTCTGGTTGACACCAACGCCGACCCGAAGGAAATCGACTTCCCGATTCCCGGCAACGACGACGCCGTCCGTTCCATCCGCCTGATTCTTGACTGCATTGTCAAGGCCATCAACGAAGGCAAGGGCGCATCCGCCGAAGCCTAAACCAACCATTTAGAAAGAACAGAAACACTATGGCAGAAATTACTGCAGCTCTCGTCAAGGCTCTCCGTGACAAAACGGACGCCGGCATGATGGATTGCAAGAAAGCCCTCAACGAATGCAACGGCGACATGGATGCCGCCGTAAAGTATCTTCGTGAGAAGGGAATTGCCAAGGCTGCGGCCAAGGCCGACCGTGACGCCAAGGAAGGCGTGATCCGCGCCGCTGTGGCTCCCTGCGGCTGCTCCGGCATCATCCTTGAACTCAACTGTGAAACGGACTTCTGCGCCAAGGGGGACAAGTTCCAGGGTCTGGTGAATGACGTTGCTAACGCTCTCATGGATTCCAAGGCCTCCACGCTGGAAGAGGCTCTCCAGGTCCCCATGGCGGAAGGCTCCACGGAAGAATATATCAAGGCCATGTGCAGCTCCATTGGCGAAAACATGGCTCTGCGCAAATTCGCCCGCCTGACGGCGGACGGCATCGGCGCCGTGGTCTCCTACATCCACATGGGCGGCAAAGTGGGCGTTCTGCTGTCCATCAAGGCCGGCAAGGAAGAAACCGTCAAGTCTGATGCGTTCAAAGCCCTCGCCAAGGATTTGACCTTGCACATCGCCGCCGCCGCTCCCAAGAGCGTCAGCTCCGATAGCCTGGATCCCGCTTTCGTGGCCGAGGAACAGGAAATCGCCAAGCAGCAGCTCATTCAGGAAGGCAAGCCCGAACACCTGCTGGAAAAGATTCTTCCCGGCAAGCTGAAGGCTCTGTACGCCCAGTCCTGCCTGCTGAACCAGGTATTTGTGAAGGACCCTGCCGGAAAGATGACGGTGGAGGCCCTCCTCAACCAGGTCGGTAAGGAACTCGGCGACGATATCTCCGTCGCCTCCTTCGTCCGCTACCAGCTCGGTGCGTAAGCTCTGAGTCAGAGTATCTCTGGAACCGTTCCCTTTGCGGGGAACGGTTCTTTTGTTTGATATGGCTCCATGGGGGGATTTATCCATAAATTTGATTCAGGGAGGATCCGGAAATCCGGATAGGGGATCATCAAAATATGCGGGATAGAAAAGCTCCGGCCCTGCTGCTGGTTGCGGCCTTCATCCTGGCAGCCGTTTTTGGAGCGCTTTTGGGCTGGAGCATGTTTTTTCCTTGTGTGCGGTCCCTGATATTTCCTGGCGGTATTGTGGTTCTTCAAAAAGGCCAATGGATGGTGGAAATGGGGGAACAGCCTCTTTTGCTGTTATCAGCCTCGTGTGTGATGATGAACTCTTCTGGTTCCGGGTGGCTCCGGAAGACATGCGAAATGCCCAGCCGGGGCTGGTGTTCATTGCCGGTTCTGGTTTTTCTGTGGGGGAAATGGCATGGGAGGTGCGCATGGATGTCCTGATATTGGAGGAACTGGCGCGGCTGGGGTCTTGTCTTGCATCGGAAGGCTTGTTAGGGTGGCGGCATGGCTTTTCTGGAACTGGATCATGTGAGCGTTGTCTTTCCTGCGGTGCAGGGGCTGCTCTCTGCCCGCAAATCTGCCCCCGTAGTGGCGGTGGACGGGGTGTCGCTGTCCGTGGAAAAGGGAGAAATCCTGGGGCTGGTGGGTGAATCCGGTTGCGGCAAATCCACGTTGTCCCGCACGGTGATGCTGCTCCAGAAGCCTACGGAGGGCCGCATTTTTCTGGAAGGGGAAGAGTTGACGGCTCTTTCCTCATCCGAAGTCAGGAAGCGTCGTCCGGATTTCCAGATGGTTTTCCAGGACCCTTATGCTTCCCTGAACCCCCGTTTTACGGTATATGCAACATTAAAGGAGGCGTTGCAGAGCCGCCGTAAAAGAACTTTTGCCCAGACGAGGGATGATGTGGCGGAACTGATGGAAAAGGTAGGGCTGAGCCCCTCCCTGATGCGCAAGTATCCCCATGAATTTTCCGGAGGCCAGCGCCAGCGCGTCGCCATTGCGCGCGCATTGGCGACGGAACCCAGGCTGGTTATCGCGGATGAACCCGTTTCCGCGCTGGACGTTTCCATCCAGTCCCAGATTCTGAACCTTCTTATTGCCCTGGCCCGCGACTTGAGCCTGACCATGATATTCATTTCCCATGATTTGTCCGTGGTCCATTACATCGCGGACCGCATTGCCGTGATGCGCAAAGGCCGCATTGTGGAATACGGGGAGGCGGACAAAGTATTTTCTTCCCCTTCCCACGAATACACGCAGGCGCTTCTCGCCGCCGTACCGCGTCTGTAAATGGGGATGGCCCGGCGTCAGTTTGGACGAATACGGGAAAGTTCTGTTTCCCGCGGAGTTATCCGTACAGGTTTAAAAGGGACGGTTTTCCGGAAGACCCTCCCTGAATTTTCAGCGGAACGCGGCTCCCGGCAGTTTGGTTTTCCCGTGCCTTGCAAAGACGATGAATGGATTTGTTTCCAGCGGGGCATCGTGTCCACTGCCTCCGCATTGTTGACGGCATGATCTTCTCTTTGAGGTATCCGGCAGGCTGTTCATGCTTTTTCCTTCATCTTCTTTTTAAAAAAGGAGAAGTAAATCCGGCGCGTTATGAAAAAAGGGGGAGTTGCAAAATGGCTTGCATCATGGGCTGCCCGGCAGCACATAATAATGCCGCCTTGCGGAAACTGCCGGAACAGAAGGATATGGAGATTGTAGGAAGGAAAAACGTCGTTGTTTTTTTCATACTGCCGTCCGGCTGGTATTTCTCTGTGATACGCCAGATGGCTTCTGCCTGTTTTCTGACGGGGAGGCAGCAAGGAAAGGGCTGTTATTCCTGAACGGAATATCCGGCGGCTTCCTGCATTTCCCGGATGCATTCCTCCATCAGAGCGGCGTCTATCTCATGGACGTCTTTTCCCCGGCCTATTCCGGTAAGCATCAGTACCGTCAGGTGGCCGCCGAGGTGTTCGCGGAAGGCCTCCAGACCTTTCAGCACTTCGCAGGCGCCGTTTTCTGTCCTGCGGGAAAGCAGGGGGTGGAATACGGGCAGTTCCAGGGTTTTCAGCACGGAGATGATTCTTTCCGCCTCCGCGGCAGGCAGCCATCCTTTCCGGACGGAATAAAGGATGTCCAGGCACATGCCCACGGAAACGGCCTCCGCGTGCCCCAGTGTGTAGCCGGACATGGTTTCCATGTAATGGGCGGCCCAATGTCCGAAGTCCAGGGGGCGGCTGGAACCCAGTTCAAAGGCGTCTCCTCCGCATGCAATGTGCGAGGCGTGCAGCAGAGCGGAATGCTCCACGGCATATTCCAGAGCATCCCGTTCGCATACAGCCAGCGCGGAGGCGTTCGTTTCCAGCCAGTTGAAGAAAGAGGCGTCTTTCACTACCGCCACTTTCACTACTTCCGCCAGCCCGGCTCTTTTCAGGGGGAGGGGCTGGGAATGGAGGAACAGGAAGTCGTCAAGCGTGGCCCACGCAACGGCGAAGGTGCCCAGATAGTTTTTCCGGCCCATGAAATTGATCCCGTTTTTGACACCTACTCCGGAGTCTGCCTGGGAGAGGGTGGTGGTGGGGATGCGCAACAGACGGATGCCGCGATGGGCGGTGGCGGCGGCAAAGCCTGCTACGTCAAGAAACGCTCCGCCGCCCACGGCTATGATATAGGAATGGCGGTCAATGCCTGCTTCCACAATGTGGCGCAGGGCCGTTTCCCATGCGGAAAAACCTGTTTTGGCTTCCTCCCCGCCCGGAACGGAACAACAGCCGGCATAGGCCAGTACCCCGGCATTTTTTTCAAAATAGCGGTCAATGTCTGACGGAAGCTGCGGATAAAACTGTTCCAGCCCTTTTTCCAGGAGAACGAGAACGCGGCTTCCGGGCCTCTGTTCCATCAGGCTGGCCAGAGCATCATTTTCCGGGCGGAAGGCTCCATGGGTAAAGCCTGTCCTGTAGGGAAAATCAAGCCGGATATTCAGCGTGTGAAGAGACATGCCAGGAGGGCTGCAAGTGAACATGGCTCGCGGATTCCTAGTCCCTGCGGAGCACGGGAACGGCCCTCATCTGGATGAAGCGGTCCGCTTTGGCAGCTTCCTTCTGGGACATGTACATGGTGTACGGCTGCTGGGTCACTTCGATGCGGTGCGTGCCGCCGGGAGCGGGAAGGTCCAGAAGCTGGTTGAGGTGCTTGAAGCTTTTCACCTGCACGCCGTTGACTTTTTCCACAATGGAGGGGCTCATCTGGGCGTATCCCAGTGTAGCCTGGGTGGGCAGGGCCATCAGGAAGACCACGATTTCATCCACGCCTTTTTTCCGTATGTCCTCTTTCTTTTGAGTGGCTTCCACCAGGTTGAGGGGGGGATGGTTCTTGCTGAGCTTGTTGATTTCTCCCATCAGCGCTCCCGTCAGCGGGACAAATACCAGACCTCCGTAAATGCGGTAGGGCGGATTGGAGATGAAGGGGGCCGGATTGACCAGGTCCCCTTCAAGGGCGCTCCTGTCCAGTTTGACGTCCAGCGTCATGGGCTGGCTGGAGCCGTCCTTTCCCTTGCGGCGGATGCCCAGCGTAATGGTATCCCCCGGCTTGGCGGAGTCTCGGAACAGAAAGTTGGCGGAAACGGGGCCCAGGGCGGGATCCTTAATTAAACCTTTGCTGTCCAGAGGGATGCCGTTGACGCTTTCCACCACGTCTCCGGGACGTACTCCAGCTTTGTAGAAGGAGCCGTAAACAGGCAGTTTCACCACGTAAAAGCCGCCGCCAGTTTCAGGCAGGCCCAGGAATTTGCGGAAGACGGGGTCGGTCAGTTCCGTGACCTGGGTGCCGTCCGCCGGGAAACCGGTGTAATTGCCGGCCCGGGCCTGTTCCAGGAACCGGGAAATCATGGTATGGGTTACGGCCAGCACTTTCTGTGCGGAGGGATCGCAGCTGGCGCTGAGGCCCACAAGTTCATTGCCCCTCATGACGGGGTTGCCTGCGCCGCCTTTCAGGGGAGTGACGGAGGATTTGACGTTATACAGGACGAACGGTTCCCCGTTCGTGAACGGGCAGGCGCTTTCCGTCGCCAGAAGGGTTCCGGAGGTAGTGATGGGAAGGCCGTCGCCATTGAATTGCCAGAAGGTTACCTTGTCGCCCAGGCGGGGAGCCTTCCCCAGCGCAACGGGGACCAGTTTGTCCAGAAAAGCGGCATCTTTTCCGTTTTTCAGGCGCAGAAGGGCAAGATTGGCTTCCGGGTCAAAGGCGGTTACGGTCACGGGAACCGTCTGGGAGCCGTCCGCGGAGGTCACTTCCACGAAGCTGGCGGAATAAATGATGTTGGCTGCCGTCAGGATATTGCCGTCTCCCAGATAAATGCCGAAGCCCTGGCTGTACGCCGGGTTTTCCTTGCTCCACGGCTGAATCATGGCATAGCCCTGATTGGTGGCGTTAATGCCGACCATGGAGCCGGTGGGGGAGGGAAGCGGGGCCGGCGCGGGCGTTTCCTCCACCTGTTCCGCAGGCGTTTCCGTCTGTTGTTCAGGCTGGGGTTCGGGAGCGGTTCGTCCGGCTTCGCGCGGCTGGCAGCCGCCGAGCAACATCAGGGAACCGAGGAAAAAAGTGGAAAGAATTTTCATGGCGGTTAACGGGCGGGAGTGGTGTTGCGGCCAGGCTGGCGGCCGGGAATGGCGCTGTCCAGGCGGGCGTTTTTCGGGATATTGTAGGTTTTGGAGATACGCTTGTTGGCCGTCTCCATGGCCTTGCCTTCAAAGACGAGGGGGCGCTCTCCGTTTTTCAGTTCGATGACGACGTATTCCGGCATGTTCTCCGGGTAAAGGAGTTCGTAGGCGTGGGTAAGGCCTTTAACCTTTACGCCGTTGATTTTTTCCACAATGGAATTGGAAATGGAGCCGGACAGACGCGCGTTTACCTCATCATCCAGCACTTTGGTGATGATGACCATGTCTTCATGGTCCACGCAGCCGCCGTCTTCCTGGTAATTCCGGATGTCCAGTGCAACGTCCAGCATGGAGATGTCCGCCGCCGCGAGCACGTTGCGCTGGATGGGCTGGAACACCAGGCCTCCAAAGACGACGTAGCGGGGCATTTTATCGTATTCCGCCATCAGAAGGTCTCTGGAGGGGGATGGCTTCATCACCATTTCCACCTTCATGGGCTTGCCGTCGCGAATGATATCCAGCGGGAGCCGGTCGTCTTTAAAACAGCGCTCAATGAGTTCTTTCATGCTGATTTTCTGGCCGTCCAGTTCAATCATGGCGGAACTGTCCACATCATAGCCGTCCACTTTCATCAGCAGGTCCCCGTTGCGGAGCACGCCGTCGGCGGAGGACCCCTTGAGCACCTTGCCGATCAGGACGCCTTTTTCATCGTCCGGCAGGCCGAACGCTTTGCGCATGGCCGGGTTCAGGATGGGCGCAGCCTGAATGCCCATGTCCACGTAACCGTCATAAACACCGTCCTTGATGTCTTCCAGAAAGTGGCGGATGACGGGGGTTGGAATCACGTACCCCGTGTTATTGGCGTTGTTCAGGCCCTGGAATGCCACGCCGATGACTTTATTCCCCATCAGGACGGGGCCGCCGCTGTTGCCCGGGTTAATGGCGGCGTCCACCTGAATGGTCAGGTGTTCCGTGTTGCGGGGGTGGGCGTACGTGGTGAAATCAATGCGGGAGACCACGCCGCGCGTGACGGAAAGCCTGTTGCCGCCGATGGGGTAGCCGATCACCCTTACTTCGTCTTCCAGATGAGGCAGGTTTTTGCTGAATTCAAAAGGCCGTATTCCTTTGAAGGGCCTGGGATCGTCCGCCTCCAGCAGAGCAAGATCCGCGTCATGGGCGATGAATTTGACCCTGGCGGGAATTTTACGGGAATCTCCGTACATGGAGATATAAATGCGTTCCGCGTTGCTGACTACATGGGCGTTCGTCATGAAGGCGTTTTCCCCGATCAGGAAGCCGGTGCCGATGCCCCCCTGGTAGCGGCCGGTATTCCACGGAGTAGCGTAATCCGGAGTCAGGGAATCCATCTCAATTTTCACGACGCCCTTGTACTGGTCATTGATGGAAACGACAGGGCCGGACATGACCTTGTCCACCCCGAAGTCCGAAATGGAAACAGCCGGCTCATCCGCGTGGGAAAGAGCGGCGCCGGCCAGGACTGCGCACAGCCCTTGAAAACAGGTGTGGGAATGTATCATACGCAAAGATGAAGATTGTGTTGCCAGGGAAGGTTTTGTTGTTACAGGTTGCTTTTGCGGCTTTGTGTTGCCAGGCTTTCCTGGAAGGAATTGACTTCCTCCAGCAGGGATGAGAAACGTTCCGCTATTTCGCCGTCCATCTGGTAGCCGCGGCTGTCCAGCGCAGCTACCGTCTGGCGCGTTTGTTCCACGCACAGGGCCATGCGGGCGGCCATGGTGCAGTAGTCCGCCGCGTCTTCCTTCTCCTGAAGGAGGCAGGAAAGAATGCGCGGGGTGATGTAGCGGATGCAGTAAAAAATCTGGTTCAGGGGTTCCGGCGGCCCCGTCCTGTTCCTCTGGGCTTTGTTGATTTCCCGGCTGAACCGGTGCTGGCACAGATCCGTCAGCTCCATCACCTGCTGGAAGAGGGGATGAAACATGCAGGACTGCACTTCCCGGGCCTCCTGTTCGTTGAGAATGTCAAACAGGCTGAGCATGCCGGTGCTTTTGCAGGAACAGGGCGTCCCCGTTTCTTCCGACTGGGCGATGTTGTCCAGCACTTCATCCCAGCCCATGACAAAGGCCACACGGATGTCTCCGCTGGGGTTCAGCCTGTATTTCTGGAATACCTCCTGGTAGGCGATGGCGATGGCTTCCGCCTCCCGCAGGCGTTTGTCCCAGTGGTGGTCGGGCAGGCTTCCGTCCTCCTGGTGGTTGGAATAGGCCCTGGACCATTCCTTTACCTGGGTCCGCAGCATCTGCTGGTTCGCCATGATCTGGGCCTGCTCTTCGCAGGAATCCATAATCCATTCGGGGAGGGAGACTTTGATGGAGAAGACCGTACTTTCCAGCAGCACCATGTCATGGTGGCTGGTGAACCATTCCAGGTACAGGGCGTTTTCCATGGTTTTCCTGCCTTTGACAGGCATGCGGCGGCTGGCCGTCATGTCTCCCGCCACTCCCTGGATATGTTCCGGGATCTGGGTAAGTTCCGCGGGAAGGGTCTGGGGAGAGGGATTCCTGAAATCAACCACGCAACCGGCCAGATCCTGGAGGCAGTCCCCCTGTAGGGTGATATTTACCGGATGGGGCATCCCCATGAGCTGCAGCGTAAGGCGGACGGTTCCGCGTTCACGGTTGTCCAGCATGCCGTAGTGGACGTAGTCTGTAATTCTGAAAATCATATGGGGAAGGGGGATAGAAGGGGAGGAAAGAGGTGAATGCTGAATCAGCAGGAGGCTGCGACCTGGGGCAGTTCCTTGTTTTTCTTTTCTACGGCGTCCATGTTGACAAGCAGTTCCGCAATGGAATCCCAGCGGCCCCGGGTCAGGGCTTCGCGGGCTTCCGCCGGCATCCGGATGGGGAAGGAGCCTTCCTTCCAGGAAGCTGTCATGTTCAGGAGGTCAATCGTCACTTCCGTTTCCGGGTGATCGGAAATGTGCCGGGCCAGAGCGGCAATGTCGGCGGCAGACGCGCACACGCAGGGCAAACCGATGCCGGTGCTGTTGCCGAAAAAGATTTCCGCGAAAGATTCCGCAATGACGGCTTTGATGCCGGAGCGCCTGATCGTCTGCGGGGCATGCTCACGGGAGGAGCCGCAGCCGAAGTTGGAGCCGCCCAAAATGATGGAAGCCCCTTTGAAGCGGGGATCGTCCACCGGGTGGGATTTGGATTGTCCGTTTTCGTCGAAGCGTTCGTCCCAGAACATGACTCCCGCCAGTTCGTCAAACGTGATGCATTTAAGGAAGCGGGCAGGGATGATGCGGTCCGTGTCCATGTCCGGTCCCGGAACGGGAACGCAGGTGCCGGTGATGGAGGTGAATTGGGTCAGAGACATAAAGGAAAAAATTGGAAAGTTAATTCAGGGAGAACACTTCGCGGGCATCGGAGACTTTCCCGGTCAGAGCAGCGGCGGCCACCATGGCCGGGCTCATCAGCAGGGTGCGTCCGGTGGGGCTTCCCTGCCGGCCTTTGAAGTTCCGGTTGGAGGAACTGGCGCAGAGCTGGTCACCCTGGAGCTTGTCCGGATTCATGGCCAGGCACATGGAGCAACCCGCCAGACGCCATTCAAAGCCGGCTTCACGGAAAATGTCCGCGATGCCTTCCTCTTCACACTGCCGGGCAGTCATCTGGGAGCCGGGAACGGCCAGCGCCCTGATGCCGGGGGCCACATGGCGACCCTTGATGAGGGCGGCCACTTCCCGGAAGTCTGAAATGCGCCCATTGGTGCAGGAACCTACGAAGCACACTTGAACCGGCAGCCCCTTAAGAGGCATGTCCGCGGGGAATTTCATGTATTCCAGCGCTTCATTGATCATCTTCCGTTCATCGTCGTCCGCTGCGTCGGATGGGTTGGGAGTGCTGCCGCTGATGCCCGTATTCTGGTCCGGAGAAATGCCCCATGTCAATGTAGGCTCAATGGAAGCTCCGTCAATTTCCACGATTTCATCATATTCCGCATCTGCGTCGGAAGCAAAGCCCAGCCAGCGTTCCACGGCCTTGTCCCAGTCCGCGCCGGTGGGGGCGAACAGGCGTCCTTTGATGTATTCCACCGTGGTCCGGTCAGGGTTCACGTAACCGCAGCGCGCCGCGCCTTCAATGGACATGTTGCAGAGGGTCATGCGTTCGTCCATGCTCATGGCGTCAATGACCTCGCCTCCGTATTCGTAGGCGAAGCCCAGGCCGCCCTTGGCTCCCAGAAGGCCGATGATGTGCAGGGCTACATCCTTGGCGCGCACGCCGGGGGCCAGCTTTCCGTTCACATTGATGCGGCGCACCTTGAGCGGGCTGAGGGCCAGGGTCTGCGTAGCCAGCACATCGCGCACCTGCGTGGTGCCGATGCCCATGGCAATGGCACCGAAGGCTCCGTGGGTGGCCGTATGGGAGTCTCCGCATACGATAGTCATGCCCGGCTGAGTGATGCCGAGTTCCGGCCCTACCATATGCACGATGCCCTGGAGCCCGGTGGGGAGGTCGAAAAAGCGGATGCCGTTTTCAGCGCAGTTCCGGCGCAGTTCCCTGATCATGGCGTCAGCCGTGGCGTCCGCGAACGGTTCCGCCTGGTTGTCTGTGGGAATGATGTGGTCCACAGTGGCAAAGGTGCGTTCCGGGTGGCGCACGGTCAGGCCCAGGTCCCGGACCATTCCGAAAGCCTGCGGAGAGGTGACTTCATGCAGCAGGTGCGTAGCGATGAACATTTGCGTTCTCCCATCCGGCAGGATGCCGACGGTATGAGCGTCCCAGATTTTTTGGAAAAGCGTTTTCCCCATAACTGACATAAGCATCCGTCCGTTCGGGAACCGCGTCAAGATGCAAGGACGTATTGCTGACACGGTCTGTGTCTTACATAAGGCGTTTTTTTGAACATTTCCTCTGCATTCATGGTCTGAATGGGCCTCTTTCCAGCCTTTGGGGCCTTTCCGCCTTCAAGGAAAGGATGGTTTTCATGCCCTCCGCACGTTCCGAATCCCCTTAAGACCGGTTAAATTTTTCTTCCCATAGTGCTGCAAAAACGTCTCCGAAACATTTCAACAGGTTTCCTTCCGGCAGTGGGTAGAACATTTCATCCTCCAGGCAGGTCATTTGCACGCCCTGGATGCCGCATGGGGTAATAGCAAGGAAGGGAGGCAGGGATTTCCGGGTTATATTGAGGGCGAAGCCGTGCATGGCAATCCACTTTTTCACCCCGACGCCGATGGAAGCTATTTTACGGTTTTCCACCCAGACCCCTACCAGCCCTTCCCGGATGCGGGCCTGCACGCCGAACCGGGCACAGGTTTCAATCAGGGTGTTTTCCAGGGTGGTGACGTAACGGTGCAGATCCCTGCCGCAGCGGTTCAGGTCCGTAATGGGATATCCGACCAGCTGGCCGGGGCCGTGGTAGGTGGCCTGCCCGCCGCGGTTGATTTCATGAACGGGAAAGGGAAGCACGGAACCGGGGTGCAGGCTGGCGTGGTTCCGTGTACGCCCGATGGTATAAACCCCGGCATGTTCCAACAGCAACAGTTCGTTTTCCCTGTCCGGGTCTTCCTGATGGGCCCGGACCAGTTGTTCCTGGAGCCTCAAGGTTTCCTGATAATCTGCCAGGCCGGGAATGCGGATGATGTTCATGCTGCTGAAGGGAGGCCCCGGGACAGTTAGGGAACTCAGCGCGTTCTGCGCACTTGCCGGCCCAGGGCGGTGCGGTACTGGTGCACGGCGGCGGCCAGGGAAGAGGCCATGAAATTCTGATAACGCTCCGTGGCGATGAGCAGGGCCTCCTGCGGGTTGGACATGAACCCGCCTTCCACCAGAATGGCGGGATGCTTGATGGTGCACAGCACGGAATAGCGCGCGCGCTTGATGCCGCGGTCAACCATGGAAATGCCCTCCTTGATGGCAAGCGGTCCTTTCAGCATGTGCCCCTGGACGGCTGTAGCCAGGGCAATGTTCATGCTGTCCTGGGCGTTGCCCTGCAGGGCGTCGTGGCGGATATTGCGGGACATGGAGGAGGAAGTGCCCGCGGGCGCCAGCGTGAAGGTTTCCACCCCGCGGGCAGAAGAGCCTCCGTCATTGAAGTGGATGCTGATGAAGATGGCATTATTGTGCCTGTTGGCAATGCGGACGCGGTCCTGAAGGGCAATGAAGTTGTCCGTGTCACGGGTCATGACCACCTGGTAGCCCATGGCCTTGAGGCGGTCGCGCAGCTTTTTGCCCACGGAAAGGTTGATGTCCGCTTCCCTGCTGATGCGGTTACGCGTGCCGCTGTCATGGCCGCCGTGGCCGGGATCAATGACTACTGTGTTGAAACTGCGGCGGTTGGCGATGTAAGTGGGGCGCAGAACCGGGTCAATGATTTTGTGCAGGTCCATATTGGAAACCATCAGCCCCTTGGAGGGATGGTCAGCCACAGGATAGGATAGCACGAACTTCATGTTGTTCATGAACATCTCCTGGCTGCGCGCCTGGATACGGATTTGAATCTTTTCCGGCACCTCGTAAACTTTCTGCCGCCCTTCCGTGCGTTCCCTGGTCAGTTTGTAATGGGTGCGCACTTCGGACATCGGAATATACTGCACTCCATTAATGATTTCCGGATTCCATCCGAAGGCCGTGGACAACGTCAGCAGAAACATGCCCACAATGCCGAGCACGGCTGCAAATGATGTGCGAGAGGTCGGATACATAGGACGATATCGCATCCAGACTAACGGATTTTTCATGACGCACAAGGGAAAAGTTTCCGTGAAAGATTCTTTTGCGCTTCTGTTTCCGGAGAGAAAAAAGCGGCTCCCGGGAAGGGGAGCCGCCCTGAAATGGCAGTAAAGGAACGGGAACAGACGGGATTATTTGGCGGTCTTCTCGTCCATTTTGGCCTTGACCTGTTCTTCAATTTCCGCGTACAGCTCCGGGTTGGATTTGAGAGCTTCCTTGGCGGCGTCGCGGCCCTGGGCGATCTGGCTGCCGTTATAGCTGATCCAGGAGCCGCGCTTCTGGATGATATCATATTCCGTTGCCAGATCCAGCAGGCTGCCTACGGAGGAGATGCCTTCATTGTACATGATGTCGAATTCGCATTCCGTGAAGGGAGGAGCCACTTTGTTTTTGACTACCTTGATTTTGGTGCGGTTCCCGGCTATGACGCCGTCGCTGCCCTTGATCTGGCCGATGCGGCGGATGTCCACACGTACGGAGGCGTAGAATTTCAGGGCGCGGCCGCCGGGAGTGGTTTCCGGATTGCCGAACATGACGCCGATTTTTTCACGGATCTGGTTGGTGAAGATACAGACGGTACGGGCCTTGGAAATGAAGCTGGTGAGCTTGCGGAGGGCGGCGGACATCAAACGGGCCTGGGCTCCTACCGTGGAATCCCCGATTTCTCCTTCCAGCTCCTGCTTGGTGACCAGTGCGGCCACGGAGTCCACCACGATGACGTCAATGGCATTGGAGCGGACAAGAGCCTCGCAGATTTGCAGGGCTTCTTCACCGGAACTTGGCTGGGAAACCAGCAGGTCGTCCAGGTTCACGCCCAGGCGGGCGGCATATTGAGGGTCCAGTGCGTGTTCCACGTCAATGAATGCAGCCAGGCCTCCGGATTTCTGGGCCTGGGCGATGGCCGTCAGGGTCAGGGTGGTTTTACCGGAGGATTCCGGTCCGTAGATTTCCACAATGCGGCCGCGGGCAAAGCCGCCCACACCCAGAGCGCGGTCAATCAGAAGGTTGCCCGTGGGAATGACGTCCACTTCCATTTTGACGTTGTCTCCAAGGCGCATAATGGCGTTTTCTCCGAAGTCTTTCTGGATTTGGGAGAGGGCCAGGTCAAGGTTGCGCTTGCGGGCTGCCGCCAGTTTTTCCGCTTCGGGGGATAAAGGTGTTTCGTTGCTCATATATCGTAGCGCAGTATAACCGGGACAGCCTTATTGGCAAGTGTTCTGTGGGTCTTCGCAGACTCATTCCTCATTGACAAAGAACAGAATTCTGACATGGGAAGAATCTTGTGAAAACCGGGTGTTCCGTTCGGCGGGAAATTAGGGGAAACAGGGGGAACGAGACCGGAAAAGAAGTTTGGAGCCGGAGAAGAACACGGCTTTTCCGGAGAACGTCTGGACGGCGTTATTCTTCAATCGGCTCCGCAAGAGGAATATCCTCGTAGGAATCGTCAAAGATGACGGGAATGTTGTGCTCCGGAATCAGGTTGATGGAACTGATTTTGCGGTGCGTCTGGCGTGCGTGCCGGAGGGCGCGGGACAGTTTTTCCACCTGGTGTTCCAGGCCGTAATGGCTGAAAGTAGCCTGGCAGTCATTGGTAAAACGCACACAGAAAGACCAGTCGTTGGGCGTCGTTATGGAGACGATGCTGGGAAGGTATTCCGTTACCGTGCCGGAAAGCAGTTCAATCAGTTTCATGGGCGCTTCCAGTTCCCGGATGCTGACGCCGTAGCTGAGTTTGCCGGAACTGGGCGGCCTGAGCGTGACGGAGGGCATGCGCTTTTCCCGGATATAAGGCATGTGGACCTGCTCCATGCAGGGGAAGATGACGCCTTCCTTGTCTGCCAGAGCGCCGTACGTGGCATCTCCCGGGTGAATTCCCAGTTCCGGGCAGTCAATCCAGGCCACGGGGATGCGCGCGTCAATGTCCACCAGCAGCGTGGGGTTGGAGGATATCTGGCGTTTGACGGAAGCCCGGCGGATGGCGGGACATTTTTTCAGGCGCTGCTCCAGCTCCGCGGCGTCTATGGAAAAAATGTTGTCCTGCGGCCCTATGCCCATAACGGAAAAGGCCTGTTCGGAGTTGAAAATGCCGTTGCTTTTCAGGGTGACGGTGTCGATGGAAAGCCAGTCGTATTTGAGGATGTAATCTTTCCAGAGAAAAACGATAGCCCCGATTAAGCCGAAAATAAGCGCGTAAACGGTGACAATGTGGTACAGCTTGCGCCGGAAGAGCCAAAAACGGTAGTTTTTGCCCTTGCGTTCGATGGTCTCTTTTCTGGCCTCCCGTTCCAGAAGAAGCATTTCCGGCCTTTTGGCGGAACGGGGGACTGGCGTTGTGGCTTTGTGCGACATCGGGGGGTGCGGGAGGGGCGACTCCCCGCCCTCTGTCAAATATTACGTTATTTACGGGGGGTGGCTAGCGATAATTCCGCTATTTTTTCGCAGAGGTCTTCATAGGGCCATCCGGAGGCCGCCGCCGCCTTGGGAAGCAGGCTGGAAGGGGTCATGCCGGGAATGGTGTTGATTTCCAGCACGAAGGGGGCGCCGTCTTCCTCGCGCAGCAGTACGTCCACGCGGCCGTACACTTCCACGCCGGCGGCCTTGTAGGCTTTCAGGGCCGCCTCCTGCACGTTGGCGGCGGTTTCTTCCGGAAGATCCGCCGGGCAAATATAATCCGTACCGCCGCCCATATTCATCCACGGGTATTTGTTGCTCAGGTCATAGAAGCCGGAACGGGGGCAGATATGAATGACAGGAAGAGCTTTCCCGTCCAGAATGCCGACCGTCAGTTCCTTGCCTTGAATGAACTCTTCCACCAATACGGTGGTTCCGTGGGTTACGGCTTCCTCCATGGCGGGGAGCACATCCTCCTGCCTGCGGACGATGTGGACGCCCACGCTGGAACCCTCGCAGGGAGGCTTGATGACGAAAGGCAGGGGGAGGGACGGCATCACGATGCCATTGGAACAGTCCAGAATTTCCGCATGCGGCGTAGGAACTCCGGCTTCCAGAAAAACTTTTTTGGATTCTGACTTGTTGAAGCACAGGGCGCTGGAACGGGAGCCGGCCCCTGTGTACGGAACGCCGCGTTCTTCCAGAATGGCCTGGAGGGTTCCATCCTCACCGAAAGTGCCGTGGATAATGTTGTAGGCCAGCTCCGTGCCTTCCGGCAGCCGGAAATCCGGGCCGTGCACGTCCACCTTCGTTACATCGGTGAATCCGGCCCGGCACAAGGCGTCGTAAACGGAGTTGCCGGAAACAAGGGATACTTCCCGTTCTGCCCCGGGACCTCCGAGCAGGAGGGCGATTTTGAGGTCGCGCTTGAGAGTGTTCATATTGGAATAAATAATGAATGGGTTAAAACTGGGGATCCCGGTCTCCGATGACCTGGGCTTCCGATTTCAGGTCGATGCCGCGGTTTTCCTTGGCCTCCTTGCGGATCATGTCGATCAGGATGGTGATGTCCCTCGCTCTGGCATGACCCCGGTTGATGATAAAATTGGCGTGCACGTCTGATACGCAGGCGTCTCCCACGCAGGCGCCTTTCAGCCCCAGTTCATCAATGAGCCTGCCTGCCGGGATTTCCGGCGGGTTTTTGAAGATGCAGCCGGCGCTGGCTCCGACAGGCTGGGAAAGCTTCCGCCTGGCCCGTGCCGCCTCCAGAAGACGCTCCATTTCTTCCGCAGGGGCGGGCTGCGCCTCAAACACGGCCTGAAGCACAAAATTGTGGACCAGGTCCGGAATGGAACGGTACTGGGCGTTCAATTCTTCCCTTGTATGGCTGCGGATTTCCCCGTCTTCATCCAGACAGATGACGGAAACGAGGTTTTTGACCATATCCATGCCCATGGCTCCGGCGTTCATGCGGAGGCTTCCTCCCACATTGCCGGGAATGCCGTCCATCCATTCCAGGCCGCCAAGGCCGTTCTGGACGGCGGTGGAAACCAGTTTTTTCAACCGCACGCCCGCTCCGGCGGTGAGGCGGTTCCCCTGGATTTCCAGCACATCGAATTCTCCCCCGGAGGGGTGGATGACGGCGCCGCGCAGTCCGCCGTCCCTGACAATGATGTTGGAACCGCGGCCAATGACGTGTACGGGGATATTCCTGTCCCGGCAATAGTTGACGGCCGCCTGCATTCCGGAAAAGGTGGAAGGCTCCAGCCAGTACTGGGCGCAGCCGCCTACTCCCATGGTGGTATGGCGTGACATGGGTTCGTACAGCTTGCCTTCCAGAGAACCGCCCGCAGTGCGTTCCAGATCCTCCAGCAGGGCCAGGTCGCGCGCGATGCGCATGCCGCATTCATGGACGTTCCCGGCTCCCAGCGTCAGGAACAGGTCTCCGGGTTTCAGCGCGTTGCCGATGGTGTGGTGGGCTATGCCCAGGTCGGGAAGGTAACGGGTTTCCACGGGGCCGTGCCTGTGCATGGCGTTGATGATCGTCTGCCCGCTTACCCCTTCAATGGGCAGTTCGCTGGCGGGATACACGTCCGCTACGAAAACGAGGTCCGCCTCCTGGAGCACCTTGCCGAAGTCATCCGCCAGAAGCTGCGTGCGCGTGTAGCGGTGCGGCTGGAAGTAAACTACCAGGCGGTTCGGCTGGAGGGAACGGGCAGTTTGGAGCGTGGCGGCTATTTCCGTTGGGTGGTGGCCGTAGTCGTCCACAATCCGGATGGAGGAGGAAAGGTATTTGGTTTCAAAGCGCCGTTTGGCTCCCGCAAAGGAGGCCAGGCCCCGCGTCACCGCCGGGAAATCCACGCCCAGTTCCGTTGCCAGAGCAATCGCGGCCAGGGAATTCAGGACATTGTGGCGTCCGGGTATGCCCAGCTCCACGCGGCCCAGTTCCTCTTTCCCCTTCAACACGGTGAACAGGGTGCGTCCGCGGCGTTCCAGCACGTCCGTAGCGGTGTAGTCCGCATCGGACCAGCCGTAGGAAACGGAATTGGGGTACTTGGCGCAGACATCCTCAGCGCCGGGATGCGCGCGGCAATAAATAATCTTGCCGCGCGTCTGGGAGCAAAGCCGGTCGAACACGGCCTTGATTTCATCCAGATCCTTGTAGTGGTCCAGGTGTTCCGGTTCAATGTTGAGGACGATGCTGTGCTCCGGAATGTAATTTACCAGCGTGCCGTCGCTTTCATCCCCTTCCGCCACCAGGTATTCGCTGTCTTCATTCCAGTGGGCGTTGGTTCCCAGCACGGGGATTTCCGCCCCCACGTAGTGGCACGGACGCATGCGGCCTTCCCTCATCAGGTGCGCGCAGAGGGCTGAAGTAGTGGTTTTTCCATGCGTACCGGAGACCACGACCCCTTTCTTCCCGTTCAGGATGGCCGCCAGGCATTCCGCGCGGCGCATGCAGGGAATATTCAGCTTGCGCGCTGCCGCCAGGGCCGGATTGTCCGCCCGGATGGCACTGGAATAAATGACAATTTCCGCATCGGAAACGGCGTCTGCGGAATGCGGGCAGGAGAAAGACAGCCCTAGGCTTTGAAGCCGTTCGGTCTCTGCGCTGGTCACCCGGTCGCAGCCGCTCACCCGGTGCCCCATTTCCATCAGCATGAGCGCCAGGCCGGACATGCCTGACCCGGCTACCCCGATGAGATGTAGGCGTGCCGGGTGTTCCCTGTCTGTCAGTCTTTTGCGTAAGGTTTCAATCATGGGAGGCTGCATGGTCCGTATGTTCAATGACATTGGCGATGCGGGATACTGCATCAGGCATGTCCAGACGTAAAGCACATTCATTCATGGAGGCCAGCAGGGAGGAATCCTTGAGTACTTCATTCAGGAAAGCCGCAATATCGTCCGGCGTGAGGGTGTTTTCACGCATCATGCGCGCCGCGCCGTGGGCCGCGAAAACGCGTGCGTTGTGTGCCTGGTGATCGTCTGCGGCGAAGGGGTAGGGAACCAGCAGGGCGGCCTTCCCCATATGGGCCAGTTCCGTAAGGCTGGACGCCCCGGAACGGGAAATGACCACATCCGCTGCGGCATAAGCGGCAGCCATGGCGGAACAGAATTCAATGACGTGCACGTGGGGCATGTCCGCCGTCAGCTGGCTGACGCGTGCAAAGTCCGCGGAGCCGGTGATGATGAGAAAGTCGCACAGGTCTGCGCATTGCCGGGCGGCTTCAATGACCAGGGAATTCAGATTCCTGGCCCCCTGGGAACCGCCCATTACCAGGGTCACGCGGCGGTCCTGGGGCAGATTGAGCTCCGCCCTGGCTTCGTTTTTGTCTTTCCGGGCCACCATTTCCTGGCGTACCGGAGTGCCGGTGACAATGCATTTGGCGGGATTGAAGTAGTGCCTGGCTTCCTCAATGCCCAGCAGCACGTTCGTGCAGCATTTGGCGGTCATGCGGTTGGCCTTTCCGGGCAGCGCGTTGGAATCGTGCACGTAGGTGCGGATTCCCTTGCGGTGGGCGGCGTAAACGGGAGGGAATGAAGTGAATCCTCCCATGCCGATGACGACGTCCGCTTCCACCTCGTCCAGAAGATGGCGGCTGAAACGGATGGCTTTGTACAGCCTGACGCCGAACCCCAGCAGAGACAGGGATGGAATTTTGGGCATCGCGATGGCCTCAATGGTGCGGAAGTCAAGATCCCCGTAATTTTTGCTGGCCTGGGCGTCCACTTTCTTCTGGGAGATGAGGAGCGTGACGCGGTGGCCGCGCTTTTTAAGTTCCTGGGCTACGGCTATGCCGGGAAAAAGGTGCCCCCCCGTGCCGCCGCAGGCGATCACGATGTTCAGGGAGGGATGTTTGAGAGAGGGTTCAGTCATAATCTTACGTCAATGGAGCGTTCGTCTTTGCGGGTGATTTCACAATTGGGCTGGGCGCCGGTGGAAAACCTCTGGATGCTGGTGAGCATGCCCAGGGCGGCCAGCGTAAAGACCAGGTTGGTGCCCCCGAAGCTGATGAAGGGCAGCGGCAGGCCGGAATTGGGCACGGCGTTGGTTACCACGGCGATGTTCAGGATGGCGGGACAGAAAATGATGGCGACAATCCCCACGGCCAGAAACCGTCCGTAGGTGTCCCGGCACTGCATGGCCACGCCGATGCCGGCATACGTCATCAGGAAATAGCAGAGCAGGACGAACATGGTCCCGTAAAAACCGAATTCCTCTCCCAGCGGCGCGAAAATGAAGTCCGTGTGGGCAAAGGGAAGCGTGCCGTGTTTTTCCGCGCTGTTTCCCAGGCCCACCCCGTCCAGCCCCCCCCGGGACAGGGCGATGGAAGCACGGTACTGCTGGAGGCCGGCGCCCAGGCGGTGGGCGTCCAGGTCTTTCCAGGCCAGGAAACGTTCCAGGCGGTTGGCGTTGCTCTGCACCAGAACGTACAGGGCCGTTCCGGCCAGGGCGAAAGCCCCGCCCAGGTAAATTTTGCGCGTTCCGGCCACAAACATGACGCAGAACGCGGCCAGGGCCAGGGCTACGGAGGTGCCCATGTCCTTTTCAAAAAGAATCAGGGCAAGAGGAATGCCGAAGATAAGGCCGGGCATCACAAACCCCCACCAGAAAGAGGTGGCGCGGTCCCGGTACAGGGCCAGCCAGTTGGCCAGGGCCATCATCATGCAGAGCTTGGCGCATTCGCTGGGCTGGAACTGCATGCCGATGGTGATCCAGCGGCGTTCCCCGTTGATTTCCTTTCCGATGCCGGGAACATAGCACAGCACCAGCAGAAAACAGGCCCCCCCAAGGATCCACCAGATATACTTCCTCCATATCCGGTAGTCTATCCGGGAGAGAATCATGGCCCCCACCAGACCGGCGCAGGCAAAGGCGGTCTGCTTGAACAGGGGTTCGTACGGGTGCTTGGTTTCCTCCGCCCACGCCGCCGTGCTGGATACCATCACCAGGCCTACGACCAGAAGGCAGATGACGAAAAACCAGACCAGAATCATGCAGACTTTGGAAGACATGGCGGCGGAAGGGCAGGAAGAGGCCTACTTTTTGGGGATCATGATTTTTTGCCCGATTTTGAGACGCGCTACGTCCCGGTCATTCATCTTGTTGAATTTCTGAAGGGTGCGCCAGTTCATTTTGTATTTGCGGGCGATTACGGAGAGGGTTTCCCCTTTCTTCACAATGTGGGGCACGCCTTCCGGCTCCATTTCCTCCGCGGCGGACTTTTCCGGTTCAAATTTGTCTCCTGGCCGGGCCGGGATGACGAGCGTGCTTCCGCTGACAAGGCGCTGAACTTTGGGATTGACGGCTTTCAGGTCATTGACGGCCACCTGGTTGTCACGCGCGACGCGTTCCCAGGTATCTCCCGTGCGCACGATGTGGCGCGCAGGACCTGCCACCGGGGCTGCATCCGGAATGTGTTCCTCCACCGCAGGGGCCGGCTGCCTGTTGGGGCGAGCGTCCACTACCTGTTCCGGCTGCGTGATGGTGACCGGGGCTGCGGGGGGGGCCTGGGGAACCTGGGGCAGAGCGGCCGGGGGCGCTGCGGGAGCGGGGCGCTGCGGGACGGTGGGCGGCGCGGGCAGGGCGGCTGCCATTTCTACGGTTTCCGCCGTGTTTCTGAACCAGGTGCTGCGGACGTAAACGCCGCCGATGACGAGAAGGTGAAGAAGAAGAAGGACGACGAGCCAGCGCACGACGGTGCTGCTGGGCTCGTCATCTTCAAATTCGGAGACGCGGGCGCGGTATTTGCTGAGTTTGGCGCGGAGTACGGTGCCCATTTTGCGTTTCGGACGGGTGCGTCCGGTCGGATTGTGATCAGGTGTCTTGGTCGTTTTCATGATGGTCGTTTTCTGGTGAATTGTCAGGAAAGGGGGGAAGGGCGTTCACCGCGTCCCTGAAGGCCTGGCCGCGCTGAACATAACCGGTGAACATGTCAAAGGAAGAAGTGCCGGGAGAGAACAGGACGGTGTCTCCCGGCCGGGCGAGAGAGCGTGCCTTCGCCACGCAGGCCTCTACATCTGCGGCTTTTTCCGTGGGGACCGCAGGGGAAAAAGCGTGCTGGAGCTGGTCCGCAATCTGGCCGAATACCACGCAGGCGCGCACTTTTTCTTTCAGCATGGGCCGCAGGGGTACGTAATCCAGCCCCTTGTCCTTTCCTCCGGCAATCAGGATGACGGGGGAATGTTGTGATTTCAGAGCCGCTTCCAGCGCATGCAGATTCGTGGCTTTGGAATCGTTCAGCCACAGCACGCCGTCCAGTGTGCGGACGGTTTCGCAGCGGTGGCCGGGGGGCGCGAACTCCTTCAGTACTTCTGCGGCTGTTTCTGCGGGAATGCCCAGGTGGCGGCATGCCAGGACGGCGGCCATGGCGTTTTCTGCATTATGGCGCTGGTTCAGGGCGGTCCCTTCCAGGTTCAGCAGGGGAGCGCCGCCCTCCAGGATCAACGGTCCGCGGTAATAAAGATCAGCCGCCGGATCTTCCGGGCTGAAGGTGAGCACGGAGGCTTTCAGGTGCGGAAGCCGTTCCCCGGAGCGAACGACGGCCAGGTCTTTTTCCGTCTGGTTGTCGAAGATATGGAGTTTGGCGCGGTGGTAATCCTCCACGGATTTGTAGCGGTCCATGTGGTCCGGCGCAAAATTGAGCCATACGGCCACATCCGGGTGAAAATCGCGGATGGTTTCCAACTGGAAGGAGCTGACCTCCAGTGCCAGCACGTCCGGCACGGAATCCCGGAGCAGGATTTCCGCTACCGGCACGCCGTAATTGCCGCAGGCAACGGCGGTCTTTCCGGCGCGCAGCAAAATCTTTTCCACCAGGGATGTGGTGGTGGTTTTGCCGTTGGTTCCGGTGATGGCGATGATGCGGCCATGGTAAAAGCGGCATGCCAGCTCCATTTCACCGATGGTTTCCACGCCTTCCCGTCCAAAGGATTTGACAAAGGGGCTATCCGTCTCAATGCCGGGGGAGATGACCACCATATCCGCATGAAAGGCGCGTCCGTCTTCCTCCGTGGCAGCGGTATGCAGGGGAATGTCTTCCGGCCATCCGTCAATGGAGGAGGAAGCGTCAAACACGCATACCCGTGCGCCATGCTTTATGGCGAGGCGCGCCGCGGCGCGTCCGCTTCTTCCCGCTCCCAGAACGGCGATGTTGAGGTTATTGAGCTGCATGTTCGTGGTTTGTCAGGCGGTGGTAATCAGGAAAAGGCCCAGGAAAGCCAGCAGGAGGCTGATCATCCAGAAGCGGGCAATCACCTGCGTTTCCTTCCAGCCTTTGAGTTCAAAATGGTGGTGGATGGGAGCCATGGCGAAGATGCGTTTGCCGTGGCGCAGCTTGTAGCTGCCTACCTGCAGCACGACGGACGCGGCCTCCATGACGAAGACGCCCCCGATGACGATAAAGAGAAGCTCCTGCGCCGTGCAGACGGCAGCCATGCCGAACGCTCCGCCCAGGGCCAGGGAGCCGGTGTCTCCCATAAATACCCTGGCCGGGTAGCAATTGTGCCACAGGAAGCCCAGACAGGCCCCTACCAGGGCCATCATGAAGACGCTGATTTCTCCCGCGCCGGGGTGGAAGGGAATATCCAGGGAATCAGCCGTCAGCCAGCTTCCGCAGAGGACGGCAATGATGGCGTAAGTAATGCCCGTGGCGACGGAGCAGCCGGAGGCGAGGCCGTCCAGGCCGTCTGTCAGGTTCACCGCATTGGAGGCGGACATGACCACCACGACGCCGAAAGGAATATAAACGAACCATGGCAGGTTCACCTGGCCATAGAACGGAATGAACAGGGAGGATATGTAGTCGTGAAGTTCCACGCGGGGACTGCCTTCCGGGTACAGGTACAGGAAGGTGACGCCGGCCAGGCCGGACAGGAACTGGACGAGGAGTTTTTTACGTGCGGAAATGCCGTCCGAGGTTTTTTTCGCCACCTTCAGGTAATCGTCCCGGAATCCCAGCAGGCCCAGCGCCAGGGTGACGATCAGGCAGGCAATGATAAAGGGATTGCCCATTCTGGCGCACAACAGGGTAGCCGCCGTCATGGACCCTACGATCAGCACGCCGCCCATGGTGGGCGTTCCCGCCTTGGCCCCGTGGAGTTCCGCCAGCTTGTGCACCTCTTCTGCCGTCCTGATGGGCTGGCCGATTTTCAGGGAAATCAGCGCCCGGATGACCCGCGGGGCGAATATCATGGTCAGGGCAAAGGAAACCAGGCAGGCCAGGAGGGCCCTCCCTGCCGGTTCTGCAAATGCCCCCGAGGGGCTGAACTGTTCAATAACGGAATGCATAAAATTTACTGTGGCGGAAAGGTGAGGTTCATGACTTGCTCCATCCGGGCGAGGCGGCTGCCTTTGAAGAGGACGATGTCTCCCGGCGCCGTATGGCTGCGGAGCCATTCTGCCGCTTCCTCCGCAGAGCCGAAATGCAGGCTTTGAGTGAAGGCGTTCGGAGAAATAGCGTCCGTAATCCGGGCGGCATCCGTTCCCACGCTGACGACGCAGTCAAGACGGAGCTCTTCCGCCGTGCGGCCCACCAGAACGTGCCCTTCCCCGGAAAACGCGCCCAGTTCCCCCATTCTGCCCAGCACCGCAAAGCGTCTGCCGGTGCAGGAAAGCCCCGCTACGGTATGCAGGGCGGCCTGCATGGAATCCGGGTTGGCATTGTAGGTGTCATCCACTACCAGAATGCCGTTGATCCGGGTGCAGTGAAGCCTGCCGCCCGTGAGCCGCGCCTGATTGAGGCCGGAGGCGATTTGCTCTTTCGCAAGACCTGCCGCCCAGCCGGCGGCGGCGGTCAGAAGCGCATTGGTTACCATGTGCCGGCCGTGGACGGGCAATTCCACCTCTTCCCGGCAGAAATCCGGGATGGAAAGGATGAAGCGTGTCCCGTTCTCGGTAGAGACGGGATTTTCCGCGCGAACGGTTCCGGCGCCAATGCCGCAGTCAATACAGGCGGCGCGGGTGGATTGACGGATCATATCCGCATAATCGCAGTCCGCCGGAAAAATCATGAAGCCGTCTTCCGGCAGGCAGCGTGCCAACGTGCATTTTTCCCGGGCGATGTTTTCCCGCGAACCCAGATATTCCATGTGGGAGGTGCCGATGCTGGTGATGATACCGATTTTCGGGCGCGTCATTTCACACAGGGGAGCCAGTTCCCCGGAGTGGTTCATGCCCATTTCCCATACGGCGGCTTCGTCGGACGGGGTGGCCCGGAGGATGCTGAGGGGGACGCCGATGTGGTTGTTCAGGTTGCCCTGCGTGGCGATGGTGCGGAACCCCTGTGAAAGAACGGAGGCCGTCAGATCCTTGGTAGAGGTTTTTCCGTTGGAGCCGGTCAGGCCGATGACGGTGAGGGTAAGCTCTGAACGCCACCAGGAGGCCAGCTTCTGAAGGGCTTCCAGCGTGTCTTCCACCAGAATGACGGCGCAGGAGGGGTCCATGCCTTCCTCCACACGGCTGACGACGACGGCGGCCGCAGTACGGGATGCCTCCGGGGCAAACAGGTTTCCGTCAAATTTTTCTCCCCCCAGCGCGAAGAAAACGGCATGGGGCGGCAAATGGCGGCTGTCCGTGCACACGCCGCCGGAAGCGACTCTGTCGAAGGGGCCGCTGACCAGTTTTCCGCCGATGACGTTGCAGATGCCGTGTGCCGTGAGGGAAATCATGAAAGAAAGACGGAATAACGTGTTATGCCTGGGGGAATTCTTCCCGTTCCTTGATGAACATGTTGCGGCGCACTTCCTTGGCGTCGCTGAAATCAATGCGGCCGGTGGAAAGTTCCTGGTAATTTTCATGTCCCTTGCCCGCAATGAGGACGATGTCCCCCAGACGGGCCTGCTCGATGGCCGTGGCAATGGCTCTGGCCCGGTCCGGGATGATGGCGTATCTGCCTTCCGGCATGCCCGCCGCAATCTGGCTGATGATGGAGAGGGGTTCCTCGCTTCTGGGATTGTCGGAGGTGACGATGCAGGCGTCTGACAGGCGCGCGGCAGCGGCTCCCATCAGGGGGCGTTTTCCCCTGTCCCGGTCCCCGCCGCAGCCGAACACGGTAATCAGGCGGCGGGAGCACAGTTCCTTGAGCGTCTTGCAGACGTTTTCCAGGGCGTCCGGCGTGTGGGCGTAGTCAATGAAAATCTGGGCGCCTCCGGGGTGGGTGAACAGTTCCAGCCTGCCGGGGACCTGCGAAATATTCTGAAGGTTCGCAATGGCGTCCCGCACGGGGATGCCGGCGCAAATGACGGCGGCCAGCGCGGCCAGGCTGTTGTACATGTTGAACTTGCCGATCAGGGGGACACGGACCAGGTAGCTTTTCCCCTTGTATTCCAATTCGTACTCGCTGCCTTTGGCGGTGGCGTGGTGCACCAGCATGCGGAAATCCGCCCCCAGGGCGGACCCGTAGGTCTTTACGGTCATGCGGCCGGAAAACATTTCCGCAAGCCGGCGGCCGTAAGCGTCGTCGATGTTGATGACGGCCACGGGTTTTCGCCGGGATTTGGTGTCCTGTGCCATCTGTTCGAACAATTTCGCCTTGGCCTGGAAATAATTCTCCATGGTGTGATGGTAGTCCAGGTGGTCCTGGGTCAGATTGGTGAAAATGCCCACGTTGAAATTGATGCCGGCCACGCGTTCCTGGTCCAGCGCGTGGGAAGAGACCTCCATGGAGACGCCGCGGCAGCCGTTTTCATACATTTCCTTCAGCAGGTGTTCCAGTTCCAGCGGTCCGGGCGTGGTATGGGTGGAAGGAGTGATTTCCTCCCCGTTGTCATAGGCGATGGTGCCGATCAATCCAGCGCGCAGCCAGGACTGCTTGAGCAGGGAATGGGCGATGTAGGCCGTTGTGGTTTTTCCGTTCGTCCCCGTCACGCCGATCATGGTCATGTGGCGGGAAGGGCGTCCGTTCCAGGCCGCGCCCATCAGGCTGACGGCCAGGCGGGAGTCGTTCACCTCCACCCAGCTGACTCCGGCTTCCCTGGCTTCCTGCGTGCAGGGCATTTCCGCGACGACGGCGCAGGCTCCGCGGCGAATGGCCTCCGGGATGAATTCATGGCCGTCCGCCCGGGTTCCCTTCAGGGCAATGTAGCAGGAACCGGGCAGAATGCGCCGGCTGTCGCATTCCAGATGGGAGATTTTCACCTGGGGGGAGCCGGTGAGCGTATGGGAGGGAAGGTCTTTGAGTAAGGTAAGTAGCTTCATGACGGGATTATCTGCGCGGCGGTTTGGATGGGGTGGAAGAGGCCTGGGCACGGGAGGCTTTTTTATTTGCCTCTGCGGAAGGGACGTTCTTAGGAATGTTCATGGCGGCCGCCAGGCGGGTGGCCAGTTTCTGGAAGACCGGGGCGCATACGGTTCCGCCTCCGGGATGGCAATGTTTGGAAGTGGGGTCGTCAATGACGACAAGGCAGACGAAGGCCGGGTCCTCCACCGGGAGCATTCCTACAAAGGAGACGGTGTAGCGGTTTTCAAAATAGCCGCCTGTAGGCTTCACCTTGTGGGCGGTTCCGGTTTTGCCTCCCACGTTATAGCCTTCAATCCGCGCTCTTTTGGCGGTCCCGTCCAGATCCGTAACGTGGAACAGGGCGTTCCGAAGGTCCCGGGCCGTCTTGACGCTCATGACCCGGCATACCTCCACGGGGGGGGAAGGCTGGAAGTTCCTGTCATCCACATAAATGCCGTCAACCAGCCGGGGGCGCATGCGCACGCCGTCATTGGCTATGGCGGCATAAGCCATGGCGACCTGCAGGGGGGACACCATCAGGGAGTAGCCGAAGCTGATGCGGGAAAAGTTGACAAAATTGCTGCCGTCCTGGCACTGGCTGTTGGTTTCCCCCGGCAGGTCGATACCCGTTTTGGAGGAAAATCCGTACAGGTCAAAGTATTTTTTATACGTGGGCCAACCCGATTTCAGTGCAATGCGGAAGGCGCCCGGGTTGCTGGATTTTTTCAGCACGCCCGCTACGGTCAGGCCGCCATAGGAACGGGGGGCGTCCGTGACGGGGCGGGAACCGGGCACCGGATAGGGGGTGCAGTTGATCATGGTGTCGAACGTGGCCTTTCCGCTGTCCACGGCGGATGTGACGGAAACTATTTTAAAGGTGGAACCGGGTTCGTACAGGGACTGCACGGCGAAATGGTAGGCGCCTTCCTGAAGGCCCTCGCGCGTATTTAAATTATAGTGGGGCCGGCTGGCCATCGCCAGAATGCTGCCGGTCTTGGGTTCCACCACAATAATGCAGCCGCGGGGTTTGTGGGTCTGGTCCGTGTAAAAAGAGATGGCGGCGTCCAGCTCCTCCTCCACGATCGTCTGGTATTCCATGTTTACCGTCAGGCGCACGTTCAGCCCGTCCACGGCATCCTTGAAGCGGGAATCCGCGGAGGGAATGATGCGCCCGCGGCTGTCTTTCCGGTATTCCCTGATGCCGTTGTGGCCCAGCAGCTGGTCATCCAGCTGCTTTTCAAGGCCGGAAAGGGCTACGGGCCGGGGGCCGCTGTCCTTCGTCTGGGCAATGTAGCCCAGAATATGCACCATGCATTCCGGCACGGAATAGACGCGTTTGGAGGAGGTCTCAAAACGGAACCCCTGGACGCGGGCGTTCTGGATAGCCTGCCGCAGCAGTTCCGCTTTTTCCTCGGACAGGTTTTTGGCAATGACGATGCGCTTCTTGGGAATCGCCCCGTCTTTTTCCACCGTGTTGATGATGTCCTGCACGCTCATGTCCGGCAGGAAAGGGGCAATCACTTTGGCGGCGTATTCCAGGTGCGCCTGCACGTATTCTTTCACCATCTCCGGCTCATAAAGCTCTTCCAGCTTTTTTCTGGCCATATCCACCCCTTCCGGTCCGTCTTCAGGCTCTTCCAGCAGGATTTTCGCCAGATTATGTTCCTTGCTGCCGTCCTTTTTGCTGGCGGCCTGGCCCAGAATCTTGCTGCGGAAGCCGGAAACGAGCTTTTCCTTTTCCTTATCCGTTGCAGCTTTCTCCCAGAACGGGGAATGGACGGCCTTGGAATAGGCCAGAGCCCAGCTGATGGTCTTGGGGTCGTTCAGATGATAGCCGTCCGCAATCAACTCGGAACTCTGCATGTTGCTGGTGAGGATTTCCTCATTGGCGTCCATGATGCGGCCGCGCTGGGGCAAAAGAACCTCCCGTTCAATAATGCCGCCGCTGGAAACGCCGCTCGTTTTCCGGGGGGAAACCAGCTGGAGATTGACCAGCGACAACATCAGCCAGATGACCGCCGCGCCCGCCAGGCCGCACAGGACGAGGCTTCTTCTGGCAAATCTGGACTTCGTGATCGTGATCATGAACGGCTCAACGCAGTTAATGGCCTGCCGCAGCGATGCGGGAGGCGTTTTCGGAAGAAATGTATTCTACGGCTGAGGGCTCGATAGGCTGCAGGTTGGACTTGTCCTGGGCCAGCCTGTCGCGGATGGCCCAGCGGCTGGTCAGGGAGGAAGTCTTGGAACGGTAATATTCCTTTGTGAGTTCGCAGGAGGCGATCTCTTCGTTCATTTGCTTGATGTCGCGCGCGACCTGGATCTGGTCGTTTTTCAGCACGGCATAAGTGATGCCCGCTCCGCAGGTGAGGGCGGCGAAGGCAATGAGCCACATGATCATGCTCACGCTGATCTGGTGGCCGGTGAAACGCTGTTTGAATCTTTTCATGGCGGTGGCGGAAGAGAGATGGTCAGATGATTTTTTCCACGCCGCGCAACTTGGCGCTGCGGGAACGGGGGTTGGTTGAAAGTTCTTCTTCTCCCGCAGTGACGGGTTTGCGGGAAAGCGGGCGGAAGCAGTAATCCGGGTTGGGACGGGGTGCCGGCCATTCCGGGCGGTCTATTTCCGGACGGCTCCGGAGGTCGAAGAACTGCTTGACCCTGCGGTCTTCCAGGCTGTGGAAGGTGATGACGGCCATGCGTCCCCCCTGCCCGAGCAGACGCACGGAGGAATCCAGCAGAGCGCCCAGGGCATCCAGCTCGCCGTTGACCGCTATTCTCAGGGCCTGGAACGTGCGGGTGCCGGGGTGTTGCCTTCCTTTGCGCGGCAGGACGGATTCCACGATGCGGGCAAGCTGTGCGGTCGTGGTGATGGGTGCCTGGGCACGGGCTTTCACCATGGCGCGGGCAATGGCGCGGGAAGCGCGTTCCTCGCCGAATTGCCAGAGGATATTTGCGATTTCTTCTTCCGGGGCCTCATTCACCAGGTTCCGGGCAGAGAGAGCGGCGCGGGTATCCATCCGCATGTCCAGAGGGCCGTCTTCCCTAAAGGAAAAGCCGCGGGAGGCGGTGTCAAGCTGGTGGGAGGAAACGCCCAGGTCCGCCAGCAGCCCGTCCACCCGGGAAACCCCCTGCTGGGAAAGAATGCTTTCCACGTCCTGGAAGTTGCCGGCGAGGACTTTGAAACGGGAACCGAAGCGCGCCAGCCTGAGCATGGCGGCGCGGCGGGCGTCCGCATCGCGGTCAATGCCCCAGACAGTGGCTCCCTGCTCCAGCAGAAGTTCCGTATGGCCGCCTCCGCCAAGCGTGCAGTCCACGATGAATTTGCCGGGGCCTGCCTTCAGCATGTCCACCGTCTCATGCAGCAGCACGGTAATGTGCCGGAAGCCGTTTCCGGAGTCTGCCCCGTCCGCTTCCGCATCAACGGCGGCAGCGGCGTCATCCCCCAGTTCGGAAATCAGGGCGTCTACCCTGGCCGCGGCTTCCCGGGCTTTCAGGGCTTCCGTGTGGTACGCGTCTTCCCAGTTCATGGAGGGGGCCAGCGCCTTCCAGGAGCAGACCAGTTCATCCACTCCTTTTTCCTCCGTCAGCTCCGCAATCACATGCACATGGTTGCGGCAGACGCTCCACGCCAGCACGCGGCAGGACGTTTCTTCCGCGAGCCCGTTTGCCAGGGCCTGCACCTCCTCCGTGCGGACGTGCGTACCCGCGCCCGCGCGTAAAGAAAGCTCAATATGGTCGTCAAAAGCCCGGTTCAGGCCGGAAGACAATGCGCCCAGCTTGCCATAGGCGCCCTTTTGCCCGGCCAGGGACATCTCCGCCATGAGGCGTGCCTTTTCCTGCTGCCAGGCAACCATATCCTGCGCCGGAAGGGCATCGTGCCCCCAGAAAACGATGGAATAAGCCGTGAGTTCCGCATGCAGCCCGGTTCTGGCGCCGACGCCCAGGCCGGAAGCCAGCCAGCCCGGGCGCAATGCAAGCGTTGCACAGGGGCGTGCCTGGGGATTGGGCGTAATGGAGGAGTCTGGGGGCATGAAGGAAAGCTAGAGAATGCCGTAGGATTGGTTGATGTCGGAGATGCTGGCGTTTTCACGCCGGGAAACTTCTTCGTAGAGAGAGGGTTCCCACAATTCGAAATATCCTCTCCGTGCGGCGAGCCGGACGGAGGAACTGAGCTGTGCGTGTTCGCACATTTGTTTGGGTATCAGCAGCTTGCCTTGGGCGTTGATGACAGCCTCCACACAGTTGGCGTATAATTTGCCGATGAAAAGGTCGATTTGCGCTTCCGTGTAGCCGGGCGTTGTTTCTATCTTGTCAATGAGTTGCTGGAATTTTTCCCGCGTATAGGCTTTGACGGTCGGCAAATCAAGACGCCGGCCGGATAACAGGAGCAGGGCGCAACCTTCGGAGGGCCTCCATTCGGCCGGAATGGCAATCCGGTTTTTGGGGTCCAGCTTGTGCGTGTATGCACCAAAAAGGTTGTCTGATACACTGCTCATCGCATGCAAGTACACTACGTAGTGACTTCAATACACTTTAATGCACCTGAAATGTCAACCCCGTACTGGAAAAAAGTATTTTTTCATGTGCCCATGTCATAAAAAAAGCATGGATACGTTCTTGCTCCCTTCCGGGGGCGGTATTATATTCCGCGCATGATGCAGTTTTGCGTGTTGGGCAGCGGCAGCGGGGGAAATGCCACCATTGTCAGGGCGGGGGAAACCGTCCTGCTGGTGGATGCCGGGTTCAGCGCCGCCAGGCTGCGGGATAAGATGAAGTCCGCCGGAGTGGAGCCGGATGAGCTGGACGCCATTCTGCTTACCCACGAACACGCGGACCACATGAAAGGCGTGCACCAGTTCACCAGAAAGCATGCCGTGCGTGTTTACGCCACACGCCATACGGCCATGTGCGTCCAGGAAAAAGCGCCGGAGGCTCCCTGGGCCTATTTTGAAAAGGGGCAGTCTTTCAGAATAGGGGATATCGTCATTACTCCCTTCCCCACTTACCATGACGCCGTGGACCCGGTGGGATTCAAATTTGAAACGGAGCGGTCCAGCCTGGGTTTCATTTCCGATACGGGGCAGGCTCCCGGCTGCATAGCGGAATACCTTGCCATGGTGGACAGCCTGGTGGTGGAATCAAACTATGATCCGGACATGCTGGCGGCCACTCCCAGAAGGCCCTGGCCGCTGAAGCAGCGCATCGCCTCTGCGCACGGTCATCTCTCCAATGGGCAGGCGTGCGACCTGCTGAGGCGGATTGCTCATGGAGCCCTGAAAAACGTGGTGCTGGCGCACCTGAGCGCAGAAAGCAATTCTCCGGCATTGGCAGAAAGCCTGATGCGTGATACCCTGCATGACATGGGGCTGGCTTCCACCTCCCTGTTCTGCGCCAGCCAGGACTCCTGCCTGCCGTGGATACGGGTCTGCTGAATATGCCTCTTTTCCTGTTCCTCCCGCCATGTTCCTCTCCACCTGTGAAATCATGAGCACGATTATTGGAGCCCTGGCGGGTTCCATCGCTTCCTCGCGGGTGAAAATGGATTTGTTCGGCGTGATTGTCTGCGGCACCTTGGCTGCTCTGGGCGGCGGAACCGTGCGTGACATCCTGCTGGACATACCGGTGTACTGGACGCTCCCCTCAGGGGAAATTTTTGTCCTGGCCTCCGTCGTCACCAGTTTGGCAACCTTTTATGTGGCCCAGAAATATCCGCCACCCATGGGCACTATTCGCGTGGCGGATGCTATCGTTCTGGCCCTTTTCGGCATGATCGGCACGGAAAAATCCTATCTCCACGGCTATACGCCCACTGTTTCCGTGATGATGGGCATTTGTACCGGCGTGGCGGGCGGCCTGCTGCGCGACGTGCTTACCGGCAACGTTCCCTACGTGTTCCGTCCCGGAGAACTATACGCCACCGCGGCCCTGCTGGGAGGCGTGGCGTACGCGGTGCTTTACTATGCCGGAATTGATTCTTCCACCTGCTTCGTGACGGGCTTCATGGTCACGCTTTCCGTACGCCTGGCGGCCATCCGCTGGAACTGGAACCTGCCTTCCTACATTCCGTTATTCACCTCGGATACCGATTCGCCTCCTGAAGAACCGGAAACTTGACAGGAGGGAATGTTTTCGTGAAGCCTTAAGAGCGTCGGCGCCTGCGGCGGCAAAAGGCAGTTCCCGCCGCGAGGGTGGTGAGAACTGCCGTGGAAGGTTCCGGAACATTATAAAAGGGCAGCATCAGGGCGTCGTATGCGTTGATTCGAGGGCCGTTCTCGCTCCCCAAGTGCAGGGTTCCATCCGTTTCATGATAATAAACGTCCCGTTTTTCCAGACCTTGTCCGTTGTCGGAGTCTGTGACGTACAGGGATTTGGCCATGCCGGTAGTGTCGTCAACCTCAATTCCCCAGCAGGTAATGGCATGACCCGGACCTGATGCAGGAGCAATGGAAAGTCCCACTACGCCGCCATTCTGGAAAAATGAGACGAGGTCTGTACCGAACTGGAGGGGAAAATCGCTTTGCGTGAAGTATTTGCTGCTGATGAAAGGGCAGTCGCCTTCCCAGGTGGAAGAGGACAATCCCAGAGATGTAATGTATCCCTCCCAGTATCGGCCAGTATTCTGCGGTTCAGTGATGGTTTCCTTAAAATCGTATAAATAATTGTTGGGATTGAGAGGTTTCCCTCCCAGGTACCACCGAAGGCCTATTTCTATGCCTTTCCCGGTATTGGCCCAATTATTGCAAAACACATCGTAAATTTCCGTTCTTCCGCTTTCATTCTGGCCGTTGGGAACGAAAGCCGGAATGCCGGAGGAATTATTCTGCCACCATTGCAGCATATTGCTGGCTGTGGCCGCCCAGCATAAATCGGAATCTCCGGTCCAGTATTTTTTGGTATTTATGAACCCCGAATCTTCGGAAACATTATGGGCAAAATAAATGGCGGCTTGGACAGGAACCAGAGCGAAAAGGAAAAAGAGAGAAAGGGTGCGCAACATAAAACGTGACACCGATAGCGAATTAACAAGCCGGAATCAATGAAAATATCCGCAAATAAATTTTTTGGATGCTTGCCATCCTTCCACAGAATGGAGAGGAAAGAAGATTCCGGAGTCAGAAAAACCTGTTGATGGAAGCTTCTTCTTATTTTCCCAGGCAGAAGGAGGAAAAAATGGCGCCCAGCACGTCCTCCGTATCCACGGCTCCGGTGATTTCTCCCAGGTGCGTCAGGGCCTCTCTCAGTTCCAGGGCTGTGAATTCCGGACTTTCCTGGCGGGAGATGGATTCCGAAGCCAGCCGGACATGCTCCCGGCAGAGGCCCAGTTCATGCTGGTGCCGGGCATTGATGGCTACCAGGGAGCTGCCCGTTTCACCGGGCAGGGAGGAGGAAAAGGCCTGGATAATAGCTTCCTCCAATTCCTTTTTTCCTTCCCCGGTGGCGCAGGAAAACCGGATGCCGGGCACGGGCTTCCAGTCCGGATGGATTCCCAGGTCGCACTTGTTCAGAATAAGCAGCCGGGGCGCGGTGAGAACAGGGGCGGGGAAGTCTTGGATCCGGGGCGTGGAGGCATCCGCCACTTCCAGAACCAGATCTGCGGTTTCAAGCGCCCTGTTGGTGCGGGTAATGCCTGCCTGTTCAATGACATCGGAAGATTCGCGGACGCCGGCCGTATCAATCAGCCGCAGGGCCAGCCCGGCCAGCTGAATGGATTCCTCCACCGTGTCCCGCGTGGTTCCGGCAATATTGCTGACAATGGCACGGTCATATCCCAGCAGGGTATTCAGCAGGCTGGATTTTCCCACGTTGGGAGGTCCGGCGATCGCCGTGCGGATGCCTTCCCGCAGCAGGCGTCCGCCTTCGGCAGTTTTGAGGAGAGTGTCCAGTTTTTCCTCCATGCTCCGGAGGCGCGCCAGCAGATCGGAGGCGGTGTCCGGGGAAATGTCTTCATCCGGAAAATCAATATAGGCCTCAATGTGGGCCAGCACATGAACCAGGTTGTCTTTTAGTTCGTCCACCTGGGCGCCGATGCCTCCGTCCAGCTGGGTTTGCGCGGCTTTCAGGGCCAGGTCGCTCCCGGCGGAAATCACATCCATCACGGCTTCCGCCTGGGTCAGGTCCATGCGCCCGTTCAGAAAGGCCCTTTTTGTAAATTCTCCCGGTTCCGCTGGGGAGGCCCCGCATTGGTAGAGGCGTTTCAGCAGGCGGTCCGTCACCAGCATGCCGCCATGGCAGGAGATTTCCGAGGTATCTTCCCCCGTATAACTGGCCGGGGCGGGGAACCAGGTGACAAGCGCCTGGTCAATGGCGGCTCCTTCCGCGTCCCGGATGCAGACCAGCGTCGCCCTGCGCGGCCGGAGGCGTTCCGTGAAAGCCGCAGGGGTGCATTGTTTCAGGATGTCCATGCAGCCGGGACCGCTCATGCGGATGACGGCGATGGCTCCCTGTCCTGCGGCGGTGGCCTGTGCGGCTATGGTGCGTTCCGGGTCAGTCATGGTTCTATGGATTCAAAAAAGCCGCCCCCGAGCAACTTGCCTCCGTCGTAAAAGGCGCAGACCTGTCCCACGGCCAGGGCCCGGAGGGGCGTGTCAAAGCCCAGGCGCACCTTTCCTTCTTCCAGATATTCGCAGGAGGCCCATTCCGCCTTGGCCCGGTAGCGGGGCTGGGCCATGACGCGGGCCGGCAGGGGAGCGAGCGTATTGGAAATGCCGCCGACCACGGCGCGGGACGCGTACAATCCCCGCGTGGACGCGTCTTCGTATCCCAGAATCAGGCGGTTGCGCTGGACATCCTTTCCCACCACCACATAGGCGACTCCCTCCCGCGGGGAGGCGACGCCGTGCCCTTTCCTCTGGCCCATGGTGAACAGATGCAGGCCGTTGTGCGTGCCGAGCGTCCGGCCTTCCGTGTCCACGATTTTGCCGGGCTTGTCCGGCAGGTAGTGGCGCAGGAAATCGCTCATCTTTACCTGGCCGATGAAACAGATGCCCTGGCTGTCTTTCTTGCGTGCCGTGGGGAGGCCGTATTTTTCCGCAAGAACGCGCACTTCCGGTTTCAGCAGATCCCCAAGGGGAAAGACGGCGCGGGCTATCTGGTCCGGGCGCATCAGGGACAGGAAGTAGGATTGGTCCTTGTTCGGGTCCCGCCCGCGCAGGATGAAAGCCCCTTGCGGCGTGTCCATCCTGCGGGCGTAATGGCCGGTGGCGACGTAGTCGAACCCCTGTTCCAGGGCATAATCCAGAAAGACGCCGAATTTCATTTCCCGGTTGCACAATACGTCCGGGTTGGGCGTATATCCGGCGCGGTAGCCTTCAATCAGATAATTCACGATGCGGGCGCGGTATTCGTCCACCAGGTCAATGACCCGGAATTCAATACCTGTTGTTTTGGCGACGGCCAGCGCGTCCTGAATGTCCTGTTCCCACGGGCATTCGCCGGGGATGCCTTCGTCATTCACCCAGTTTTTCATGTAGGCCCCCACTACGTCATGGCCCTGCTCCACGAGCAGGGCCGCTGCCACGGAGCTGTCCACTCCGCCTGATAAGCCTACAAGTATGCGTGCCACGATGCTGGAAAAGATATGGGGGTGATAAGGCGGACCGCTTTGAGAAAGGCTTTGCCGCCTGCCCCTGTAAACCAAAGATGTTTCCGTAAGCCAAGACAAAAAGCGTGGAAATGGGGCATCCGGTCCCTGATGCGGAATATGATTTGGTCGATCCGGGAGGCTTTTGATTTTTAATCACATTCCCTGAAATCGAATTTGGAATCCGTAGTCAATATAATAAATTAGAAAAAAGTATTATAATTAATTTACCACCTCTTTAAACAGGAAGCTGGAATATGGAGAGGTAAGGCCCTTCATTTTTTTTCAGGAGGTATTTCCGTGATGAGGAAAGATGAGGAGGTATTAACTAAAAAATTGTTGTTCAATGGCATATTCAGTTTTTCAGAATGCGGTGGTCTGATGATTTCAGTCTGCCGGAGAACGGAGGCCACCTGGAAAAAAGCTACGGATTCCAAATCCGTAACCATATAAAAATGTTTCGTTGTAATAGGGTAAATGGATGTTGTATTGCATGGTGGTCTATTTTCTCATTTCTGATTTGTTATTATTCCAGTTATGTGTCTCCCTATTATGAAATTCCCGTAAGTTGTGATCCCATTATTTATCATCTCATGGGACGCGGAATGATGGAAGGGTTGATGCCTTATCGGGATTTGTTTGATCAAAAGGGGCCCTTCATTTTTTTGATATATGGCTTTTCCTACGCCTTGTGTGGTTCTTACTGGCTTGTATTCGTTCTTGAGGTATTCGCAGTGACGGCCTCCATGATCTTTTGTTACAAGGCGGCCCTTCTCTTCGTATCTGGAAAAAAAGCGTTTATCGTTTCGCTGCTCATCCTTTATTCCATGTGCAGTTTCCACTATTATGCAGGAGGAGGTCATCCCTCCGAATTTATTCTGCCTTTCCAGTTTGCCGCGATTTATGGAGTGTGCCGCCTGTATCGGGATCCCGATCGCTTCGTAAGAACGGGCGTGGTGTTTGGCGCGGGCATCGGGATGGCGCTTCTGTTGAAATTCAACTTGGCCGCTTTTTGGTTCGTTCCCTTCCTGTATGTCCTGTATCGTGCGCGGATGACCGGGAAGGCATGGATTTTTACAGGAAGCGTGGGAGGAACGCTCCTGTTGATGCTGACGCCCTGCCTCTGGTATTTTTACAGCCGCGGCGCGTTGCTGGATTTATATGAAGGATACATTGTTTTTAATGCCGGTTACGGCGCCGATGCGGTATCGTTCAAGGAGATGTGCCGGAATTATTCCCAATGGGTGAAAAGGGATATCATGTATCCTAGCATGTTGATGTACATCGTGGGAGGAGCGGGGGTGATTTTAAGCCGGATGCCCGCCAGGGAAAAGATTTATTATACAGCCGCTTTTCTGATTACCTGCATGGGCGTCCAGGGAAATGGAAAGACGCATTTCAACCATTACGCCCAGACACTTATTCCCTTCGCTGCTGTGGGATACCTGGTGGTGGCCAGGATGATCCATGTGGAAGAGGTTGTTTCCCGAAAGTGGCGCCGATGGCTTTTTCCTCTGGTTGTTGCGGGAGTGATGGCTTGCACCTTCCTGAATTGCGTGGATTTTTCATGCAGAAGCCGCGCCCGCGAATGGATGTCCGCTTTTGCTCTTCCAGATACCAGTGATGAACCGGGGGGGGAGAATGCTTGTGCAGTCCTTGGGCGGCATGCCGTATGGTTTTACTGTGTCAATGGTTTGGTGCCGCCCATACGCACGTTTACGATTTGCGCTTCCGACAAACAGGGTGCAGAACGGGAAAGGATGCGTCAGTATCAGGAAATCCGCCGCGGAAAGATAGACTATGTGGTGATAGCGGGAGAATACTTCAAGCCGGACAACACGGAATCTCCCTCCCTGAGGGCTATGCGGGATTTGCTAAGTACGGAATATTGCCGGGAACGATCCTTTTTCAGAGAAGTGACGAACTTGGATATTTACCGCCGTGTGAAGAGGGATTAATGCCCCAGTTCTTCCATGATGCGTTCTGCAAGAGCCCGGGGAGAGTCGGAAGGGGAAGCCGGAAGTTTCCGGAGCCATTGTTCGCGTTTCAGCCAGGTGCGCTGCCGTTTGGCGTATTGCCGGGTGGCGAGGGCCAGCTGGCCCTGGCAGTTTTCACGGGAGATTTCCCCGCGCAGCATGCTTCGTATCAACGCCAGGCCCAGGGTGCGTTCCGCTGTGGCGGAGCATGGGCCGAGGGAAGCCGTTTCCTCCACGGCCCCCTCCTGCATCATGCGTGCGGCACGGTGGGCTATTCTTTCGTCCAGTTCAGGAACATCCCTGCTGATGACCCAGCCGGGCCCGCGCGGCGGGGTCAACCAGTTCCTCTTCCAGAAGGAAAGAGGTTTTCCTCCGGCAAGGACGATTTCCAGATTGCGTTCCACATAACGCCGGTTGGAGGCATCCGTCGAGGCCGCTCCTTCCGGATCCAGGGAAGAGAGTCTGGCGTATAGCGCTTCCGTGGAACAGTTCGCGAAAGCGGCGCGGAGAGCAGCGTCCCCCGGCGGCGCTTCCGACAGGCCGTGGGAGAGGAATTTGAAGTACAGGCCGGAACCGCCCGTGACGATGGCGATTTTTCCGCGTGCGTGAATTTCTTCCATGCAGCGCATGGCGCGGTGGTAGTGTTCCGTGGCATTCCAGTTCTTTTGGACCGGAATGATGGAAACCATGTGGTGGGGGACCCGTTCCCGGTCTGCCGGGGAAGGCGCCGCCGTCAGGATGGGCAGCTCCCGGTACACCTGGTAAGCGTCGGAACTGACGATTTCTGCGTCCAGCATCTCCGCCAGTTCCACGGCTACCGCGGATTTGCCCGATCCGGTGGGACCTGCCAGAAACAGGGTCATGGGAAGTGTTGCCTGATGGGGTGGAGAAGATTCAATCATCACGTGGAGTAATGGCGGATAAAGTTTGTTGTTCCTGTGAAGCCCTAAAAGCTGCTCCTGCTTAAAAGCTGTTGGAGGAAGCGGAAAAGCGGAGGCGAAATGGCTTCATATCCCAGGGCGTTGAGATGGAGGCCGTCCCAAGTATAAAGGCTGGCGTCTTTTCCCGGAAGGAAGAAATGGAGGGGGAGGACATGGACATTTTCTCCAAAGTCGTGTTGCAGCAGACAATTCCTGAAGGTTTCCATGCGCGACCCTTTTTGTGCGATGAGCGGGGGAATGACAATGATGGCGGTCGTTTCCGGGCTGTAAATCTCCCTGATTTTTTTGACGATGGCCACGTTTCCCTGAAAAGCCGTCCATCCCAGGCTTTTTTGTACTCCCAGATTGTTGACTCCCGAATACAGGACGATGATTCTGGGCGCCAGCGGGCTTGTCAGGCCGTCATTGAGGCGCCAGAGCAGGTTGCCCGTGGTCTCGCTCCTGGTTCCCAGGTTGAGGCATCCCAGAGGGGAAAACCAGGTTTCCCAGGAATGTTTCCCTTCTTTCAGCCAGAATTCCATGGTGGAGGAACCCAGGAACAACACGGGGGCATGGGGATTCAGCCGGGCATTGCGTTTGTCCTGCCGGTGTTTTTCCAGCAGGGCGCCCTGTTCCGGGGAATAGGGAAGGGGATGGACAGCCAAATGGTAGCGGTAGGCGTGTTTGGCGCACCAGACGGCGCCTAATGCGGCCGGAACGGTTAAAAGAAGAAAGAGGATACAGGCCTTAATTTTTTTTGGGAACATGGGTGATGCGGTCGTTGGCGACGTAGGGCAGGCAGGCCGGGAAGAATTTTCTCAGGAAAAGATAGAATGCGACGATCAGGAAAATGATGGCCGGTATTAATACAAAGGGAGCGAAAAAGGATTGTTTCCAGATGTGGGAGGGGATCAGCATGATCAAAGGATAATGAAGAACGAATATCAGGAAACAGGCGGGAGCATAGTTGGACAGCTTTCTGGCAACGGGAATTTTCTTTTCCAGCCAGATTCCAAGGGTCATGAGAAGAAGCGCCCCGAAGACTGGGCAGAGGGAATTCAAACGGACAGCCGGCCAGGAGATATTCCATACTCCATAGGATGCCAGTATTTTGTGCATGTTCCATTCCGGGTTATTCTGGCAAACGCTCAAGTAATTGGTGATGCTGAGCAGAAACCCGGTTCCTACGGCGAGCAGAACGAGGGGAGTAAAGGAATTTTTGTAAACGTGTTTTACTTCAGCCAGTTTGATGGAAGACAGGAAAAGGCCCAGACTGAACAGGGAGACGGTGGATGGAGCAAGGGTAATCTTGTTGGCCGGCACGGGGTATTGGAGCCAGTCCGTGCTGAAGCAGATCAGGATCAGGACAAAAACCGGATATTTCAATTTCAGCAGGATGGGGGAAATGAGGGAACAGAGAATGATATCCCTCAAAAACCATGTGGGAGGGGAAAAGGGTTCTCCCGTCAATCCATTGATGGAAAGAGGAATAAAATCGGGAGTGAAAAGGGAGCGGAAGCCTGCAAGGTTGCATAAGTATTCCGGCAATCCCATATTCATGATTCCCGGATGGAGGAAAGAGATGACTATATTCCAGAACAGAAAGGGAATGAGAAGCGTATAACCCCGTTTGAACGCTTTGTTCCAGGAATTATTCCGGCCCATGAAATAGCCTGCCAGAATCAGGAAAAATGCCACGCGGCCGTTGAAAACCGGAAGCTGGAACAGGCTGGCGAAAGAGAAGGCCGGCGCGTGGACGCATACAATCAGGCATGCCGCGAGGAATCGGGATATGTCAATCCAATGTTCCCGGGATGAGGGTAATAAAATTGTAGGATTTTGCGGTGTCATGAAAGAGTCTGCCTTTGGAGCCCCCTGAGGCAGGCAGGGGAAATGCTCAAGGGCAGATGGCTTTTTGTGTTTCCCGGGGATGTTTGAGACGTTCGGGGAGCGGTTTATTTACTGCGGGATTTCCGATGGCCAGGCAGCCGGGAGGCACATCCCGGGTGACGACGGCTCCTGCGGCGACTACGGAACCGGAGCCGATGGTGACTCCTTTCAAGATGGTGGCCCTGGCGCCGATGAAGCATCCTTCCCCGATGGAAATGGGTTGTCCCTGTTCGGGCTGTCCCAGGGTTGATCCCCACCTGGCGCCGCTCCGGGGATAGTGCATGTCGTTGTCCAGAATCAGCGCGTCTGCTCCTATCAGCGTGTGGCGGCCGATGCGGATGCCGTTGACGCAGACCAGGGTGGCTCCGCTGATGCCGCAGCCGTCCTCCAGAATGATGCTTGCCTGATTGGAAAGGGCGGCCAGGCAGGTGTGATGGGAAAGTACCGGATTCATCCGGGTCAGGGAGTGGATGGTGACTCCGTTGCCGATGGTGATGGACGCTCCCGGGAATTTTTTAATGAGGGGAAATCCGGAAAGAATGATGCCTGTTCCGGTGCGCACCCCCCTGAGCCTGAGCAGCAGGCGGCCTATCCCGGAAAGCAGATGGATAAGGAATAATTTCATCAGCGTGGATACAGCATGGTATGATAACGTGACAGGCACCCGGTTACTGTCTGCTTTACGTCCAGCAGGCGGCGGCATTCCTGATGCCGCTCCATTCCCATGGACATGGCTTTATCCAGGCTGACGGAAAGTTTCTGCGCGGCTTCCCTGACGGCGGCGCTGTTGCGGACAGGGACAATATAGCCGGATACGCCGTCCTGAACATATTGAGTCTGTCCGCCTTCTTCCGTGGTGATTACCGGAAGGCCCATGACTCTTGCCTCCTTCACGATGTTGGGGCAGCAATCCCCCAGGGTGGGATGCACCAGGAACCACGCCGTGGAAAGGTGCTGCTGAAGTTCTGCGCGGGAAATGCTGCCCAGCCAGTGGATATTGGGAGTGGACAGGGCTTCCAGCCTTTCCCTGAGGGCTCCGTTGCCCGCAATGAACAGCTGGACATGGGAAAGGGACGGATGCGTAAAGGCCTCCACCAGGTAGGAAATGCCCTTCAACTCGTAAATGGTTCCGGCAAAGAGGCAGGAAGGTTCCGGGGAAGGTTTTCTGGCAAGATGGTAAAAGGAAGGTTCCACGCCGTATTCCATGCAGGATAGACGGGCATGGGGGGCAATTTCCGCAACGCGGCCGCACGCCCAGGGGGATTCGCACGTGATAAGATCATAATGTTTGACGGCCATCCGTTCCCAGAGGGCCTGCATATGGAGGAGGAAGGCCTGCGGAGCGCGCTGGCAGTAGGCGGTGAGGGCTCCCTGGTAGGAAAGGAGCTTCTTTCCCCGGAAGGCAATCCCCGCCAGAGCGTAAGCCTGCTCCACGCCCCATACGTGCAGAAGGTCCGGCTGGATATCGTTCAGGGTCTTGCGTATTCTCCGGACGGTCAGGAAATGGGCCGTCAGGATATTCCTGCCCATGCTGCCCAGGGGAAGAATGTGGATGGTCTGGTTGCGCATCCGGATGGTTTCCGGGGCAGAAACGGCTTTGCTGAGGGTGATCCAGTGGATGTCAAAATCTTCCTGAGATTCCAGAGCATGAAAAAGGGAAAAAATCCAGGGAATCGTACGCCGGTCCTTATTACGGAAAGACGTCAGCAGCCGGCCCAGAGGGAGGTCCGCTGCTATGGCTAATACGGGACGGAGGCGTTTGATCGGCATGGATTGGAAAGAGGAGGCAAGGTTAGCAGGTGGGTAAATGCTCCCGGACGATGGAAGACGCGAACGGAGGCTTTCCTTCCGGGCGGATGGAGGAAAAAAGCAGTTGCTCCCATTCCTGGTTTACTGCGTCGGGGGCGAAACAGGCTTCCCATTGCCGGCGGCCTTTACTCCCCAGTAGTTTGCGTGTTTTTTCGTCCGTCAACGATTCCACGGCTTTTTCCAGCACGGAGGGGGAAGTGTTTTTCAGGACGATTCCCCCCTCCAGGGTGGAAAGAGCTCCTGCGTCCGGAGCGAACCAGGGAACGCCGCATGACATCGCCTCCAGAATGGAGAGGGGCTGCTGTTCCTGATAAGAGTAAAGGAAAACGGCATTGCTTTCCATAATGGCGGCTTCTACTTCCAAACGGGGGAGCCTGTAGAGAATCCTGAATCTGGGGTCATCCCCGATGGCTTGTTCCATTTGTTCCGCGTAGGCATTGTGCTGGGGAATCAGAAAAAGAAAAATGATATGCCGCAGACGGGAGCGTTTCACATGGCGGATGAAGAGAAGCTGCCGTTTCCTCATGCTGGCGCCGGCAGGGCAGGTAAAAACGGGGGCGGAGGAAAGTCCGTATTTTTCCCGGAAAAAAGGAGCGGTTCTTTTCAGAGCCGGGAATGTGTTGGGAATGCAGGAGTAATGGGCAAGTTTGCTTCTGGATGCGCAGTAATAATCAAAGCTCTTGAACAGTGTCCCGTAAGGATCGAGAAAAACGAGACGGTTTAACGGTGATTTCCGGCATACGTTGAGGATATCCCTGCGTACTTGAAAAAAGGAGCAGAGCCATTTTTTCAGGCCGAAGAAAGGAGGGTAATTGAAGCGGAAAAAAGAGCGGAAATTGGTAGCTGCACCATGGGAGCGGAGGAAAAACGGAATGCCTGAATCCCGTGCCGCGTCCAGCAATTCTTCCCGGCACCAGTCCGCCCAGGAGTGGTAGATAATAACATCCGGCCGGAAATCTTTCAGAAACCCGTCCAGGTATTCCCTTAAACGGGCACTGTCCTTCGTCAGGGTGTCCGGCAGGGTTGTGAGAGGGCTGTATTGGTGGGAGCGGAAGGACTCATCCGGTGAATCCAGCGGGCGGGTGAGGACGTGGATATCCCAGTCCAGGGAGCTCAGGCTGCAGGCCATTTCATAGGCAGCCATGCCTACGCCTCCTTCCTCCGGAGGAAAAACATATGTAACGATGAGAACCCTGCCCTTGCTCACGGGCGGTAATGTAGATGAAAAGAAAAAATAAAACAAGGACACTTTATGGAACTGTTCCGGTCCATGGAACCTGTAAAAATGAGGAATTTGTTTTTTATCCGGTGAGCGATAAGGAGGCGTCATGGGAACAGGCGATTCTGCCAGGTTTCTATCCCCTGTGAAGGCCTGTTGGCTGAGGCTTCATAAAAAGATATTGATGCGGCAGGATGTTGTGCTAGATTGGCACCGCTTTCCGTACCCGTATAGCCGCAATATGCCGTTGGTATATTGCCGGTTGAATAAATAATCCGGTTATTAATAAAACAGATATTTTTAACTTCTCCCGGGAAAGGATAAGGTTGATGGAATAAATAACATGGAAGAATCCCGCGTAAAGAAAAGCCTGTTGAATGCCAGGGTCAATCTCATTTTTTATGTTTTGATTCTTCTCATTTCCTTTTTTTCAAGAAAGATATTCTTGAATTGCCTGGGTGCCGATTTTGTCGGTTTGACGGGAACATTAATGAGTCTGCTGAATTTCCTCAATTTGGCGGAACTTGGTATAAGCACGGCTATCGGGTATGTGCTTTACAAGCCGATCTTTGAACATGATGAGACCAGGATTAATGAAATTATCTCCGTGCTGGGATACATGTACCGGTGGATAGGGCGGATAATCATTGCGGCTGGAGTAGCGCTTTCCTGTTTCCTGCCGGTTATTTTCCCTTCCACAGGTTTTTCCTATGGAATCATCTATTTTGCTTATTATTCCTTTCTGGCCTCTTCCCTGATCGGGTATTTTGCCAACTACAGGCAGACCCTTTTGGGAGCGGACCAGAGGAATTACGTAGTGGCGTTTTATTTCCAGACGGCATCCATCATCAAAATCATATGCCAGATGCTGTCTGCATGGTATACGGGAAGCTATTATTTATGGATAGGGATAGAGCTGTTCTTCGGCATTATTTATTCCTTCATCCTGAATTGGAAGATCAATCAGGTCTATCCCTGGCTGAAGAGCAATGTGGCCCTGGGGAAGGAGCTGTTCAAAAAATATCCTGAAGTCACTAAATACACCAAGCAGTTGTTTATGCATCGGCTGGGAAGCTTTTTCCAGTTCCAGGTGACGCCGTTTCTGGTATATGCCTTTGTTTCCCTCCAGATGGCGGCCTACTTCGGCAACTATTCCACCATTGTGGAGAAACTGCACCTTCTGGTCAATAACCTGCTCGGCAGTACGGAAGCCAGTGTGGGCAACTTGATTGCGGAGGGAAATGCGGGAAAAATCCGCAAGGTGTTCAGTGAATTGTTTTCCCTGCGCATGCTGATTGCCGGGACGGTATGTTTCCCCCTTTACCAGCTTTTGGAGCCATTCATCACGCTTTGGCTGGGAGCGGGCTATATCCTTCCCCGGGAAATCATGCTGCTGCTCGTTATCAGGCTGTTCATCACCATTACGCGGGGGGTTGTGGATCAGTTTTTATACGGTTACGGTTTGTTCTGGGATGTATGGGCTCCTCTTGCGGAAAGCGTGATCAACATTTCCGTGGCGATCATCGGAGGTTACTTATGGGGATTGCCCGGCGTTTTGCTGGGGGGCATCTCCAGCCTGATACTTATTGTGGGCATATGGAAGCCTTTCATGCTGTATAACTGGGGATTCAGGAAAAATGTGATGAATTACTGGTTCCAATTCGGTTACCAGCTGGCGCTGATTTTGATTTCGGCCGTGTTCATGGGCTGGATCTGGAAATTTGTTCCTCTGCAGCCTTCCGCGTCTTTCTTTTCCTGGTTTTTATGCGCCTTCCTTATGGCCGTTTCTTATGGAGGTGTGACGCTTCTTTTAATGTATTGCGGTACGCAGGGCATGCGCGGAATGGTGCGCCGTGCGCTGGAGATGGCGGGAACCCGGTTGCCGTGGCGGAAAAAAACTGAATAGGGTCGCAGAGGTGTTGCTGGGCATCGGGAATGGGGACGCTGCGTCATTTATGCTCAATTTTCAGTAGTCGTTTCGGCTTCCGGGTCAACAAAATCCTCCACCGCCTCGGAAACAATGATATTGCTCTCCATGGAGGAAAAACCGTAATACGCCGGATTGACGTTATTGCAATGCAAGTGCATCGTCGCAGGCAGGAAAGCTCCGGCCAACGCCCAGCTGTTGGTATTCTCCATATCAAGATAATATCCGGAAAAGGGATAAATACTCTCAAAGCAATGGACTCCCTTCACCGTGGCGATTTTGACGCAGCCACGGGAGGAATTCCCGCCATGCAGCAGCCACAGCGCGCCCCTGTCTTCAGTATCATATCCTCCGTCCTGGTATTGCTCGTAAACCACCGCGTACACGCAGACGGGATAACCAGTATTGGAAGACGTCTCCGGCGCGAGGGCCTGCGTCGTCTTCATCTTCCATTTCTGCTCGGCATTGGAATAATAGATCTCCCGGACACGAATGCGGTATCCCCCCGCGTCCGCGTCCCGGATAGGATCAAACGTAATATCGATAATCTCCCCAATCTTGTAGCCGCCTGCCGCCTGATCCGGCACCAGCGTAAACGCGTCCCTGTCCCGCCCCATGCGCGCAACCGTTGTCATCTGGCCGAACCTGGCCGTGAATTTCGTGCTGACAGACGGCAGCCGCAGCGGGGCCACCCACCCCCGGATGCTGGAATAATTGTGCATGGGCCTCGCGTTGGTCACGAGGCCGCATTTCACGGTAAAGGCGGAATTGGGAGGGACATTGAAATAAAGGGAATTGGGTTCCTTGTCCGTTTTGAAAACCGTCCCATTGGAAGACGAGCAATCCGCCAGGAGCGGATAACACCTGACGGAAAAAGCGTCAGTTACGGCAGCCAGCCCGGCGGCGTACAGGCGGTTGACCGCTGACGTATCCGTTGCCGCCCCCACGGCAAGTGGGATGTTGATGCCTCCGTTGGCGTTGACGGCCCCTGCAAAAGTCCCGGACTCAGCCGTCAGGTTTTTTAATTCGGCATTTTCTCCTTGCCTGATGCCGTTCTGGCCTGGCAACCCTGGAACGGCTGTTTTGAAAACCTGGGTGATCAGGGCTTCTTCATCGGATACTTCGACGGCGTCCGTCGGAGCCGCAAAACCGTATTGCCCTTTTTTCTCTGCTTCCAGAATAAGCATGGACGTCTCTCCGGAATTGAAGATGGCGCTTACAGTACAAGCTTTTGTACAGGTCATGACATAGGAACTTCCCTTAATAGTATCAACTTTCATAAATAAATTATTTTTTTAACTATTGATAAAACTCCGGAAAGATCATCAGGCATAAAACGTTGAGACGTTTCTGAAGAAGTATGCGGGCGGTTCTTTCCGGATTCGGGAAAATTCCGGAATGAAGCTGAGCCGGCTTGTTAAAAAAATAGCCGGCTCCGGTATTTCCCCATAAAAGGCGGTTTTGTAAATGGCCGGGTGTCAGAAAAATAAGGCCTTCCCTCCGTATTTCTACTGATGCCTGCCTTGTAAGAGCCGTTTACCTTTTCCCAGGAGGCATCTCATTTTGGAGATGAACATCCGGCCGGGATCGTTTTGCTTCCGGAAATCCCTGATGTCCTCTTTCCACGGAGATTTCTTCCAATACTTGTAGAACAATCCGTAATCCTGGCGAATGCTGTTGGGATGCCAGGGTTTGGGATGGCCCCAGTAGTGGATAATGCCCGGCCGCCTGGCGGCTTCCAGCAGGTCTGCCGGCTTTAGGGGATTATTTCTGAAGCTTTTTACGCCTTCCCAGCGAATGGACCAGATAGCCCCGTCGCAAATGTTCCACATGGGGTGAAGCAACAAGATACGCTGCTGATAGCATACATTCAAAATATCCTGATCCTGCCAGGAAAGGCGGTGAATATTGTTTTTCGCCCAGGATAAAACCTGGGATTCAAAACATTCTTCACGTATTCTTCCGATATGGTAAAGAATGACGCCGGCATTGATGTAAATGGAGTCCCGGTCCAGATTCATTTCTCTCTTCCAACGAGAAAAAGACTCCTCGGATAAATCTTCCGTGGTGAAAACGCCGGCAATGAGGCAATCTCCGAATTCGGATTCATACATGGGGCTTATGTCCCTGTTGAAAATGGTATCAATATCCACGTAAAGGGCGCGTTCTACCGTGGCGGGAAGTTCCCCTGCGAGGCCAAGACGGTAATACGTCGCCGCCGACCATTTGGAACCGACGGGGAAATCCGTATATTTATCCTTCATGTCAATGAAGTACAAATGGAGATTGTAGCCCTGTTGCAGGGAATGGAAACGGGCCGTATTATCCCCGCTTAACCCGCCAGTCATGATATAAATATCGGCATGAACGCCGGGCGGCAAATTCTCCATGAGGGACACAATGCTCACGCCCGTTCCCAGCGCGCCGTTATCGTCTGTAGCGTATACGATATTCATGAGCGTGAACGGGCTGGATCTTGGTGTTTGCTCTCCATTCCGTTATTGGTTTGCAGCCGGAAAAACAGGGAGCGGCCCATCCTTTCCAGGCGGTCCAGCCATTTGCAGGAGAACATGGTTCTGTCCATGAGCGCGGAAAATGACTGTTCCATGCCTGCCCTTGCGGAACACGCTTTCATATAGGAGTCCAAAAATGGCCGGTTCAGGCATGGATGCATGATTTTCCTGATCCTGCCCGTCAGGGAAATCCGCTCCTCTGCGTTGAGCGATAACAGTCTTTTGGGATGCAATTCCCTGATGACCAGATAATGGACGGCAAATTGCCATTTGGGATTTTTCATGGCTTCAAGCTCATTCAGCAGAGGCGCAATGAGCGAGTGGAGGGAGACATGCTGGTAATGCTCATCATGCATGGCGGAAGAAGCTCTCTGCCTGTAAATGGAGGTGACGGAGCCTCCCAGCCCGATCAGGCCTGTCCCCCGCATGCACCGTGTCCAGTACAGGCCGTCTTCCCCATAGGGCATCGCTTCTTCCCAGGGGGGAAGCCGGGACGCAAGAGACGAATTCAGGATTACGCTGCTGGGATGCATGAAAAGCACTCCCCGTATCCCCAGCCTCCGGATAGATTCGGGATAAGATGGAGGGCGCGGCGGTATGGCTTCCAGTTCATCTCTCATGTAGCGGTTGGCATAGGCCAATATCTCCGGATGACGGTTGAAAAAATCGGCTGCCAGCTCCAGATGCTCGGGATACCAGTAATCGTCTCCGTCCAGGAAAGCGATGTAAGCCCCCACGGCCTTCTTCATCCCTGCGTTTCGCGTTCGCGATACGCCGCCGTTAACTTGGGAAACCAGGCGAATTCTGGGGTCATGAAAAGATTGGATGATGGAAACGGTCTCATCGGAAGAACCGTCATCCACGATGATGATCTCAAAATCCTGAAATGTTTGAACCAGTACTGACTGAAGGGCGGCAGCAATATAATTCTCCAGATTATAGGCCGGGATAACAATGCTGAAGAACGGTTTCTGCATATAAGGGGAATGATGAACTGCTTCGTGAGTGGAACGGGAATCAGGACATGGAGAACATGATTCTGATGGGGCTGTAACCATTGCAACCGGCGAATGGCAGGAGGGCGAATCCATCGTTCCTCCCATGATTCATCAGCGAGCGAATGAACCTGTCATAGCGAATTCCAAATCCGATTGGAAAATTCCGGATTCAGCATGAATGGACAGAGAATTGTCCCAAGACCTCATGGAACCGGTGGGGTGTGGAGGTATTCCGGCCAGGTCTGGTTCTAAGAGTTCTATGATTCTAAAAAATAATTGCTTATGAAAAAATGTGTATGTTGGGAGCAGTAAGGGAAAGCAGAATCTTTCGTCCTGTTTTCCCGGCTTCGGACTCCCTGCCCGCAAGGGGGAGATTCTTGATGACAAAACGTCCGCGCAACATAAGTTCCTTGGTATAAAAATCAACCCTTGACCCCGGATTTGGAATCCGGTATGAACGTGACGCCTTATTAATAAACAGAAAAGGACATGGTCCTCTTCATGGTTGACGCTTTCTTTTCCGTGTTTTTTCTTCATGAACCCTTCGGAACTCCCTTCCATCAGCATTATCCTGACCGGGCATAATGAGGAGAGCAGCATCAGGGATGCTATCCGGAGCGTATTCGGGCAGGATTATGAAGGGCCGGTGGAAATCATCCTTTCGGACGACGGCTCTTCCGACGGAACCTTCTCCGTCATGCAGGAAATGGCGGCTCAATACAGGGGGCCGTACCGGGTAATCTTAAACCGGAATGAAACGCCGCTGGGGCGCGGGCCTCATATCCGGCAGGCGGTTGGTCTGGCTTCCCATGAATGGATTCTCCGTCAGGATGGGGACGATTGTTCCTTCCCCTGGAGATGCAGGCTTTTTGCCTGGGCGGTGATGGAACGCCCGGATGCCGTGGCTGTGGTCAGCCAGATGACCAGCGTCTATGAGGAACCGGGCATTGCGTTTGAATTCCCGGCTTTTTCTGCTGCTCCGCGGGAAATGCCGGCTGTTGCGCTTCAGGCGGGAGCTTTTTCTTCTTCCGCCCATTACGGAGGAAGCATGATGATCAGGAAGAGCGCCTGCGAATGGGGTAGCTCCCTGCGGATGACGGCCAGTTTTGAAGACGACTTGATGGGGTTCCACGCATGGCTTCAGGGCAACATTTATGAAATGCCGGGCATATCCTTATATTATTACCGGTTTGCGCTTAAAAATATTTGCGCTGTCAACAGCGCGTTCCGGTTTGCCGACATGCGGGCGGCAGCGGCCTTTGAAAAAAGGGAGCTGGAAATGAAAAGCCAGTTGAAAAAAAGTAAGGAGGCGGGGTTGGAACTGTGCGGGGAATTGCTGGAGGGCCTTGCTCCGGTTTTTCGTTCGCGGGAAGAACTGCTTGCCGAAATGGAGGAGAGGAGAAAAATCATAGACAGCATTGACCGGCAGCAGAATTGGTGGAGTTATCCCTTTCGTCGGAGATGGGCGTTGAGGCGGCCGGGATGGATGGGTATCGTCCACTGCCTGCCGCAAAAGCTGTATTTGTTCTGCATGGTTTTCTTTTTCAAGCTTAGGAAAGTGAAACGGGCCGTTTGCGGCGCCCGGCAGGATTTGGAATAAGGGTAAGGAAACGCTTGAAGAAGGAGGGGAACTTTTGCTCGGACGGGTTCTCTCCGGTCCGGCGTTGTTTTTGATGGAGAGGGGGGGGGGCGGAAGATGGCTTCTCCGGCTCGAAAGAAGCCGGCGTGCGGACTGGGAAGGTGGCCTGTTCCGGCTGGGATTGACGGGAAAACAGCTGGAACCGTCATGAGGGAAGCCGGGAGGGGGAGCCGGATTGATGCGTGAAGGGTTTTCTCCGGAAAAAGAAAAAGCGCCTTTCCAGAAAAAATGGAAAGGCGCGGTGACAGGTTCAAGGGGGAGATCCCGAATTAGTACACGTCCCGCTGGTAACGGCGGTGCTGTTTCATATCCGCCACATATGCCGCGGCTTCCTCCGGAGTTTTATGGCCCCAGGTCTGGATGACTTCATGAAGGGCGTTGTCCACATCCTTCGCCATGCGGGAGGCGTCCCCGCAGACGTAGAAGCAGGCGCCGGCTTCCAGCCATTTCCAGAGCTCTTCGCCTTCCTGAACCATGAGGTGCTGCACATACACCTTCTTTTCCTGGTCTCGGGACCAGGCCACGGACAACTTCAGTTTGCCGGTGCCGGTCAACTGGTTCAGCTCGTCTTCATAACAGAAGTCGGTGGCCCTGTACGGATTGCCGAAGAACAGCCAGTTGCCGCCCTTGGCGCCGGAAGCGGCGCGTTCCTCCCAGAATGCCCGGAAAGGGGCGATGCCGGTGCCGGGACCCACCATGATGATGGGGGTGTCCCCGTCTTCCGGAAGGCGGAAATTCTTGTTGGTATGTACGAATACCCTGGCCGTGTGGCCCGGCTGGAGGCGGTCCGCCATATAAGTAGAGCAAACGCCGCCGCGCTTGCGGTCACGGGCCGTATAGCGCACCGCGCCCACGCACAGGTGAACCTGTTCGGGATGGGCGTTCGGGCTGGAGGCGATGGAATAAAGGCGCGGCATGATCTTTTTCAGGATGCCGACGAAAGCCTCCGCGGATTCGAAGGAAGCGGGGTATTCCGTGGCCAGATCCAGCACGTCCCGGCCCCACAGGAAATCGCTGAGGGTTTCCTTATCCCCGGCCAGAAGCGTGTCCAGCTCCTGGCTGCCGGAGGCGGCGGCCCACTTGGTCAGCAGGGCTTTGTTGACATTGGTAATGTCATAGCAGTGAACCAGGGCGTCTTTCAGGCTTGTGGTTTCCCCTTCGGGCGTGGGAACCTGGGAATCCGGGCTGAGGCCGAGCTTGTCAATCAGGGCGTCCGCCAGGGCGGGATCATTGGCGGGAATGACGGCCAGGGCGTCCCCGGCAATATAATTCATCCCGGAACCGTCCAGGCTGTATTCAATGTGGATGGTTTCCTTGGGGCTGCCTTCCCCGGTGATGTGCCTGACGGAGAGGACGGGAGCGGGAAACGGATTTTTTTTGCCGTATGGTTCAGTGGTCATGATGATGGAGGGGGGGTGAAAAAGAATATTACCAGCGGATAACGGCGGCGGACCAGGTAAGCCCGGCGCCGAATGTGACCAGGACGACGTTGTCTCCCTTGCCGAATCTGCCGGAACGGCGCGCTTCGTCAAAGGCGATGGCGACGGCGGCCGCGGACGTGTTGCCGTACTTCTCAATGTTCACGAACACCTTATCTTCAGGAATGGAGAGGCGCTGCGCTACGGCATTAATGATGCGGAGATTGGCCTGGTGGGGAATAATCAGCTGGATATCGTCCGCCGTGAGGCCGGCGCGTTCAATGACGCTGGCGGCGGAAGCCTTCATGCGCGTGACGGCATGGCGGAAGGTCTCATTGCCGCGCATGGCCAGGGTAGCCAGGCGTTCATGGGCGTTTTCCGCTGTGGTGGGGCAGCGGGAGCCGCCGCCCGGAATCTGGAGCAGGTCATGCAGGGAGCCGTCCGAACCGATATCCGTGGCAAGGACGGAGCCTTCCCCCTCTTCCCCCGTGGAGGCCTGGAGCACGGCTGCCCCGGCGCCGTCCCCGAACAGGACGCAGGTGCTGCGGTCCTCCCAGTTGACGACGGTGGAAAGTTTTTCCGCGGCGATGATGAGCGCCGTTTTCATCTGGCCGGTGCCGATGTACTGGACGGCGGTCTTCATGGCGAACAGGAAGCCGGAGCAGGCGGCGGAAATGTCAAAGGCGGCGGCATTCTTGGCGCCAAGGGCATCCTGGATATAGCAGGAAGTGGAAGGGGTGAACGTATCCGGCGTGATGGTGGCGACGATAATCAGGTCAATATCCTCCGGCTTCAGCCCGCAGGATTCCAGAGCGCGCTGGGCGGCCTTCGTCCCCATATGGGAAGTGTACTCGTCAGGGGCGGCGATGCGGCGTTCCACAATGCCCGTGCGTTCAATAATCCATTCGTGGGAAGTGTCCACCATCTTCTCCAGATCCGCATTGGTCAGGCGGCGTTCCGGAACATAGGAACCCGTACCGATAATCTTGACGGGCAGTCTTTTAAAGGGAATATCAGAATGTGCGGCCATAGCTTTGGGCGTATGATGAACAGAAAACGTCCTGACGTTTTATGTGGAAACAGTCTAAAAGAAAGAGGGCCTGATGACCAGCATAAAACGCAGGACTCCTTCCATGTCGTAAATGAATGGCTTACAACAGCCACCCCTGGCTGTTGGCGGGCGGCGCGGCTCCCATCTTGAGATAGGCGGAGGGCATCGCCACGCGCCCTCTGGGGGTGCGGCTGATGTACCCCTGCATAATCAGGAAAGGCTCGTGCACGTCCTCCAGCGTGGAAGCGTCCTCCCCTACGGCCACCGCCAGGGAGGAAAGGCCCACCGGGCCGCCGTTGAACTTGTAAATCATCGCTTCCAGCAGACGCTTGTCCATCTCGTCCAGGCCGTCGTCGTCAATCTCAATCATGGTCAGGGCGTCGTGCGCCAACTGCTCCGTAATCACGCCGTCGCCGCGCACCTGGGCGTAATCCCGCACCCAGCGCAGCAGGGAATTGGCCACGCGGGGCGTGCCGCGGGAGCGCAGCGCGATCTGCAGGGCGCCCTCCGGGTCCACGGGCACGTTCAGCAGCCCCGCGGACCGTTCGATAATGGCGCACAGCTCCTCCCGCGTATAATAATCCAGCCGGTTCACCAGGCCGAAGCGGGAACGCAGCGGGCTGGTCAGCATCCCGGCGCGGGTGGTGGCCCCCACCAGGGTGAACTTGGGCAGGTTGAGCTGGATGGAGCGGGCGTTCGGCCCCTGGTCGATGATAATATCCAGCCGGAAATCCTCCATGGCCGGGTACAGATACTCCTCAATGGCCGGGTGCAGGCGGTGGATCTCGTCAATAAACAAAATATCCCCCTTTTCCAGATTGGTCAGCACGCCGGCCAGGTCTCCCGCCTTTTCAATCTGGGGGCCGGAAGTCGTATGAATGCGGCAGCCGACGGCATTTGCGATAATATTGGCAAGCGTCGTCTTCCCCAGGCCCGGCGGCCCGCTCAACAGGATGTGGTCCAGCACGTCATCGCGCTGTCTGGCGGCTTCCACCATCAGCATCAGGCGGTCCTTAATCTTCTCCTGGCCGCAGAACTCGCTGAAAGCGGGCGGTCTGAGGGACAAATCGAAGGCGGAGGAGGGGGCCTCCGTGGTGCGTGTGTAAAAGGACTCTCCCATGCGCAGGACTAGCAAACCCGTCTTTGGGGCATCCGTCAAGGGGGAAGTGCGGTCGGGAAACGCCTTTTCCGGGACATGCCGGAAGCCTTTGGCTTTTTTTGAGGACGGGAGGAATGCGGAGCCGCGGAAATGATGATACGCGGAGAAACGGCATGTCCCGCCTTCTCTTCTTACAGCATGGATTCCCATTTTTGCCGCGCCTTCCCGGAAACTCTCGGAACCCTGGGCTTCCGGAATCCTTCAATCTTCTCTTCCCGTCTCGCTCTTGAAACTTCTCAAACGGCTGCTGGTCAATCCTGGAGCCCGGACGGAAAGAAGCTTATCAATAGAGGTTCTTTCCTGAACCTTCCCCGATTGCCCGGAAGCCGTAAAGGGTAAAGGTGGAGAAAGAGAAAAATTCTTATTTGCTCTGCGGGAAAAACAGGGCAGGGATGGAGGAAATCTGCCATGCCCTCATGGATAATTTTTGTGAACCACGGAAACCTGTTCCTTTCAAAACTTCTGAAAATACGCTTCGTTGTTGTTTATGCCCGTTGAAGATTTTCTCGCGCTGTCGGGGCGCTTTTCATCCTCTTCGAGCAACAGCCGGAAACGTGAAAAAACTCGGGGGAAAACGGAAAATTCCTTCCGGATGAAAAAAAGATTGCCAAACCTCTCTTCTGCCGTTACTCTGCTCCTGCTTTCCTATCTAGCACAATCTCCAACGGGCAGGTGTCAGAGTGGTCGAATGAGCACGCCTGGAAAGTGTGTGTACCGCAAACCGGTACCGAGGGTTCGAATCCCTCCCTGTCCGCCATCAATTTTCCACCGCAATATATTCGTGATGAGTATATTGCGGTTTTTGTTTGCAAGGGTATGGGGAAGAAATGGGGAAAGTAATAGGGTACTTCATACTTGACTCACCATAGAACGGTAGTACCTTTTCAGAATGAGCAGAATTGAAGTTCTTTCTACAAGTTCACAACTAAAGGAAATTTCCCAAATACTATTTTCCATCTCAAGACTTCCTATATGGAATGGCAACATTCCTGGAGCTTTATTAGAAAATGTTGTAGCTCATGTGCGTAATGCAAAAGTCCTTAAAACATATGATTTTGTGGATGTAATTGATCAGCAGAACCAAATAGGTTGGCAAATGAAATCGACAAAATCAGATACTCCAGTTACATGGAAACGAGCGAAAATAGCAAACAAGGAAGAGTTAATCTCTGCATCGGAATGCGCTCCTTACGATTGTTCTAATATTGGAAAAGAAATAATAAATTTCTGCAATAATCACATAAAACATTCTATAGATTTGTATAATTTAAATCATATAGCATATTCCAGACTTGTTATTGGCAAAAAAGATGTAATTTATTTTGAAAAATTATTATGTACAAAAGACAATCCAATCCTGTTTAAACATGAAGACTATTTTTGGAAATGGGCGCCAGCAAGAAGTAATTCAAAAAAAGAATTACTTCCTTCTCTTCAAGGGTTTAAAATTGATTCAAAAACTAAAAAACCAACTTCAAAATTAGTATGGTCTTGGTATGGACACGGTGAAAATCAATTACATTTTAATGCAGAAAAAGACTGGTGGGACGACCCCAACAATTCATCTATAACATTTAAATTAGCAACTAAAGAAAATAAAATTTCTTTAGAAGAATTATTTGAAGTTTTATCTTCTTGCAAACAAATTATTAATTAATGATGTAGCTAAAGCCTCAGCTAATAGAGGAGGCACAGCATTACCTAATTGCCCTGCCATATCCGTAAATGAACCTTCAAAAACAAAGTTGTCTGGAAAACTTTGAATCCGTGCAATTTCTCTTATGCTTAAAGTCCTTATATCTATTGGATGCCCCCAACGTCCAGAACCAGAGTGAAACACCCATCGAGTAATTGTTGGGCATATCATGTCTTTTGTGAGCCGACCATAAGCTCCGCTATACCCTCCTTTAGGTTTTATTTCTTCGGGTAAATCATTAATTGCTTGTCCTGGCAACAATGAAGACATTCTCTTAAACTGAATAGGAGATAGTTTACGACTAATGTGATTAGTGACTGAGGTAAGTTGACCTCTCATTTTAGCTTGAAAAGAATTCATGGGGGGGCTTGCATACTTTATTGATTCATACCCCTCACCATTTTGTAAAGGAGGCAAATCGCCAATAGCTTCCCAAACATTTATATACTGATTGCATAGTAAATCGCCATCCCATGGGCGATGAGTTCTCTCAGGAAAAAAATAGGAACTATACTGGTCTTTTCTTATTGCGACAAAAAAAGCTCTATTTCTTTTTTGCGGAACACCAAAATCCGCCGATGATAAGACATCTGAAAAGACGATATATCCAGTATTTTTTAGACGCTCCATTATTGCTTTTGTGTAAGCTTGGCCATATCCATTTTTCATCTCAGCCACATTTTCCATAAGAATAGCTTTTGGGTAAAAACCCTCACAATAATCTAAAAACCTTAAAACAAGTTTATTATTATCTGAGTCAAATTTCCTACGGCTTGCTGGAACATTTTTCGAAAATCCTTGACAAGGAGGACCGCCAACCAATAAATCCAGTTCACCTTTTTTCAGATTTACTAGATCTAGAAGTTCTTTAGGCGCTAGGAATTGAATGTCTTTATTCAGATAGAGCGTTTCAGGAAAATTTCGTCTATAAGTAATGGAATATTTTTCATTGAGGTCAATGCCTGCTAGAATATTAAACCCAGCCGATCTTACCCCACATGACAGGCCTCCACATCCACAAAACAGATCAATTGCGGATAACCTATTATTCCTTACAGCATCGATTGACATCATGGCGTGATTATAGCGTGTTTCAGCTGACAGCTACACAGAAAAACTGATTTTGAGAGTAAAAAAAAATCTAATCTTAGAAGTTCTTATTATCAATCGTTTCCAACATCTTGGCTAAGAGGTCTGGGTTCTTTACTAGGTTTTTTATCTGACACTCCCATAGGATGAAGACTCGCCAGCCAGATTCTTCTAACTCCAAAATATTCTTCTCGTCTCTTAATACGTTGTTTTTCAATTTAGGATTCCAATATTGAGCATTACTTGTTGGCTTTTTTGACCGTGGACATCCTTCGTGCTGATGCCAAAAGCAACCATGCACAAAAATGACTATTCTGTATTTTGGAAGTACGATATCCGGTTTGCCTGGAAGATCTTTACGGTTGATGCGGAACCTAAAACCCAGTTTGTGGAGAATTGAACGGATAATTTTCTCAGGCTTGGTGTCCTTGCTTCTGATCCGGGACATCACTTGGCTTCGTTTCTCTGGAGAAAAGACGTCCATGTCCTGAGTTTATCAAGCTTGTATCATCATTACAATACTACATCTTCCGACAGATTGTCTTCCAACATTTCACCCAATCTCTCCCACTCTTCCTGTTCCAATCAGAGTTCTCTTCTTTTGAATCATTGTTCATAGTTGACTGTTCTTGCTCTCAATCCCTCTAGAACTCTCTTTGTAATCTCCATTGGCATTCCTCAATATCTTGAACAATTTTTATAGGAATCATTTTAGGATTAATTGTTTGTAATGATTTTAATTAAAAATGCCTTCGTACAAAACTGATTGACCTTGGAAATCCTGGAATTCGGACATAAATAATCATACATTTGGTAATTCCTCCATTCATTATATTCATACATTGAATGAGATTATTTTTTCGTAACTTATTCGTTTTCATTGATTTGCGTATTTTGAAAAATTCCCCCAAAAACAATACATGGTGTACAGCGGTATACATTTAAAAACTCTCTCTTTATTTTTAATATACATTGTATGAGACCATATTTTTCACGACTCACTCATTACAATATATTTGTAAATTTTAAACACGTTTTTATGAACTTTCATTACTCTCCATTGCTCCATTTTACATGATCACTTGGGGAATCCATGTTTTAGGAAATGCAGATAATAGTATATAGAGAATCATCTATACGCAGGTTATTTTATTCTGAATATCCTCAGAATTGATTCTAGGAATTTGTAACCAGTTTCCCTTACCAATTACCTTCCTTCCTGAATAATTTCCGTAGAAATCAATTTAGAATTAATTACCCCGTATTCCTTTGATTCCAAGGGATGAGTCTGGGTTGGATGACCTGAAGGAAATATTTTATTGAAAAGGGTTTCGTACAAAATATTCATGGAAGAATTGTGCCATGTTTCTGGTCAATTGTATGCTGTATTACCTGTCGGTGGAGAGTCTTTTATTCTGAATGTTGCCAGAATCGTTTGTGAGGATTTCAGAGGTGTGATGGGTATTAACCTACGCAAATCTGAAAAATTACCGTCAAAATTATTTTTGCCTTACAAATGGCAAAATGGACTTTTCTCTTTTTACTGTTGGTACATTTCCTAATGGAGAAAAAGTTTTCCATTTTTCGGAAAAACAATTTTGAAGCATTTGAGAAAGTGCCCCCTTCATGCGGAAGTCTCTCTGTATATGTTGAGACTAAATGAAGATAGGTTGTCAATTAGGGGAGTGTATTTGATTAGATGGGGGTGCCTTGCCATTTGCCGTACCCAGTATGGAAAGGAATAGTGTATTGGCGTAAAAATGAAAAAGGATGGAACCATTGCTGATTCCATCCTTGGGTGACTGTTATTTGTCTAATTAGAAGCTGTACCTTGCCGAAAGTGAGGCGGATTGGTTCACCTGTCTGCTTCTGGCTTCCAGAGTGTAGAATGCTCCAACGCTCCAGTTTTGATTGATAACCCAGTTGGTCCCGGCATTCATCGTGAAAGCGCTTCTGCCCGGATTGCTTCCTTCGTGCTTGTTGTCGATTCCATAGATAGTGGATTTGACCGAAGGATTCGTTCTGGAGACATCCCCGACATAGGCGAGCGTCAGTTCTGGGAGAAGAAGCTGTCCGCCTCCTACCGATACTTCCTTTTTGACCGTAATGCCTACCGGAACACTCCATACCTGCATGTTGCCGTCCCTATACTGGCGGCTTCCATTGTCGTATGTTTCCGTGAAGTTTTCCTGTGCTCCATGGACGTAATCAATCCCAATGAACGGCGTCAGCGTTGTCTTGTCGATGACTTTGATGTTCCAGTCTGCTTTAAGACCAAAGGAGAACACGTCGTCATTCCATTTTGCCTGACCGGGCAGATATGCAGAATTACCAACGAAAGTGTTGGCCCTGTTTTCCATCGAACCATAGGCGAAGTATCCGCTCAATCCCAAACTCTGCTTGTCGCACAATATTTCAAGGTAATTGGCATAAAGACCGGTCATGATGCTATCCTGCTTGATGGATGACTGGTTATCGTCGGATTTGAACGTTCCGAATGTTTGACCAAAGGCGATACCGGCACGGAATTTCTTCGTCCAAGCGTAGTCGATCCCTGCCGTATACCCTCCTCCGTTGTACTGGAAACCGTCCGCATGGGAAGTGGTGTTCATGGTAACGAAATCGCCCAAACCGCTTACCCATACATTGGAATCTCCCGGTTGGGTAACCTTGAATTGAGAAACAGCCGTTTGCCCGAAGTTCTTGACGACACTGGTACTTGACCACAGGGAATTGGCGATATTAGAGCCGTCCTTGCCGACCAGAGCGGCCGCTACGGCTTCGTCCACCTGTCCTGTGAAACTGAGTATGCCTGTAGTAGAATCCCAGAGAAGACTGCCTTCCTTCAGGAGATGGTTTTCATCATTCAGGGAAAGGACAAAATCACCATTACCGGAAACCGTTCCTTCCGTTTTGATAAGATCCAGAGTAAACGCTTCCATCCCTACGGCTAAAATACCTAAGCCTACTTCTACTTCGGCATTCACTGTTCCATTCAAATTCAATGTGTTGGTCACGGAAAGATTGGAATATGTACCTGAACCGTGATTCTCCAATGTCGCAGCGGTAATGCCGTCCAGATAAAAACCGAGCCTTGAGTCGTCATTTAGCATCAAATCCCCATGTCGTTGGAATCCCGGACTGTTGCCGACATAGAGAAGAGCATTGGATTGGAGAATGGTTGAACCAAAGGTACCGCTGCCATTAACAGAAGCGTTTTCAGATACCGTTACATCCCCCTTCACTGTTCCATGGTTGCTCAAAATGGATGATGCATTGACAAGAACATCTCCATTAATGTTATTCCTGTTGTCCAGCGATGCGCCGGAATTGATGGTAACGTCATTGTTGATTGTCCCCCTGTTATTGACGGATGCAGTAACTGTACCATCGGAAGCATTCGAAGATCCAATCGTCAGTATGGAATCATCTGTTCCAAGAATGGTGTTTTGACCAATTTCCAAAAGGCCGCTCTGAACATTGACCTGTCTGGATTCATATTTGTCGCCAGTTAAAACAATGGCGGCATCCGTAATGTTTCCTCCCGCCTGGCCTACTTGGATATCCGCACCTGCATTTCCGTTTGTCCCTACAATACTGAATCCGAGTGTATCGGAACCATTCATGGAGAATGTTTGTGTATCCGTAGTAACCAAATTCCCTCCCGTTCCACTAATGCAGGAATTGTTGAGTCCTCTGATGACTTCCGTTGCATCAACGCTTCCCCCATTACTCAAAGAGACGACAACATCCTTGGAAAGAGTATCGGGAGCTTTGCCGTCTGTAATAACGGTTTCCGGTTGTTCCGGTTGACCGGGATTATAACCGTTGTCAACCAGTGTCAGAGCATAACGTCCATCCGTTTGGGTGATGGATACGAATTTTTTGTCGGTGATATTCCGGGATATTGTTTCGTCATCATATGTCCATGTGCTTTCAATGGCGCTCAAAAGCCCGGTGTCTCCCGTAATATTTTTACAGTAAAATACGACAGTCCCGGATTCAGGATTTAAGTAAACTCCATTTGCCGGACTATCATTGAAAAACTCTATTTTGGTATTCCCGGTAATGGACAAAGTATCCGTAATGGACATATTGGGATACAATGCATCATTATCTCCCCAAACAGTTACTTTCCCTTCGTTTGCCAACGTCAGGTTTCCTTGCAGAATGGATTTTCCTGTAAATGCAGAATTTGAAGAATACCAAATTTCGAGACCGTGTGTTGCAGATACAGTATATTGATCCCTGATAATGGTTCCCTGGTCAAATTCCAGTTTAACGAAATCACTATCCTTGATTGTAGCTCCTCTCAAGTCGAGGACAGAGTGATGTTCGTCAAATGAATAAACCGAGAAAGAACAGGGAGTTTCTCGATTGGTTTCAGTAGAGAGAGAACCATTGAATGCTACTTGTGCTCCTCCCCACGCTTCCAGCGTTGCATTTTTGAGAACAATGCCGGAACCAATCGTATATTTGGCATTACCTGTAGCCAGGGTTTTTGAGCTTCCACCAGATATGGTGAATACCTCGTCCTTGAAATCCATGGTCCCTTGTCCTGTCAAAGTATAGGAACCATTATCTGATGCGCCCCAAGTAAGATCATAGAATTTATCAAAATTGACTGACCAGTTACCGTTAAGGCTCAGGTTAACATTATCAAATCGAGGATATCCCGGATTCCCATCATCTCCGATATATTGATCCCAGTTATGGGTATTGAGGTTGATTGTTTCTGTAGCGATGACCGGTTGCGAAATGCAGGCAAGCACGGTCGCCAGCAGTACTGTAGGCAGATGTAACTTCATAATCAATTTTGGTTATTCATCCTCTTGGTTGGTAGGTGATAACGTTTGAATATCGTATATTTTCGCAACCGTAAAGAGGTATTTTAGGCCGTGGACATAAATTTCTCATTTCTGCGATAATGAATAGATGTCCAAGCAAAATGTACTCAAGGAATTAGGAGAAAGGATCAGAAACGAGAGAAAAGCCCAGGGATACTCTCAGGAAGGATTTGCGCATGTTGCCAATTTGGATAGAAGCTACTACGGCAGCATTGAACGGGGAGAGCGCAACATCACATTTTATACCATCTGCGAAATCGCGGAAAAACTGAATAGGGATGTAGCTTTTTTCAGTCAGGATATTCCTCCTATCAAGTCAGGGAAATAACTGCTCATTACGGCAAAATAATTGACGGGCACTGTGTTTTATCGCTTACGGACCCAGTGTTTCACGACATGATGGGTTCATGATCGGAACTGCATACCAACAAGGAACACATGTCTGCGTAATATCCCCTGAAGGACAAACTCTCTTCACTCAACAAGGAAAATTGCAGGGATTCTCTTCTGAGGTTGTTTCCATACTCAAGGGAAATGCCTTTTTCATTTGCGACCATCAGGGAAATACGTTATCCACCCATCGCTACACGGATGACAAGCCAGACAAAGTCGGTTCATCGAAAAGCATCCTGCTTTACCTCCTGTTTGGATGCTTGACCAAAATAGGAGACGCATACCGATTGTATCAATTCCTGGGTAGGGGGAACGCCATAGGAGCTGACGGAGGAGATTTGAACTGGAAGAATATCGGTATTTGCTTCTTATCCATTTCCTTCTGGATTGTATGCTTCTTTGCGGCTTCAAAATTGGGAATAATCGGTTGATATAATTGATTCATTTACGACATAAATAACTTACCATAATTGAATTTTACCACGTACGACACCCTGTTTCCACGGTATAATTAACTCATACATGGCAGCGAAGAAGTTCAAATTATGCAGACTGGTTCAGGAGAACGACGGACGGTACCGCGTTTACTGGAATACCATCAACCCCGACGGTTCCACCAGGAACAACAAATGCCGGGTCAAGGACAGGAAGGAAGGACTGGAAAGATGCCGGATCCTTGAAGAAGAGCTTTCGCAAACCGGACTTGTAGAGGAAACAGTCATCGAGCCCGAAGACAGGATCATGATCGACCGTTTCTACAAAACCAATCCTTCCATCTCTCTTGCGGAGTTCATCCGGCGCTATATGAGCTTCGTCGCCCATCCCAAGCAAAGCAGGACAATCGGGGATCTCTTCAAGGAATGGAAAAAGCACAAGCTCCTGACGGCATCCAACAGGGAAAACATCCGCCTCACTCTTTCCAGAGTCAACGTCTTCAAGGAAGTATTCGGAAAGAAAATCGTCAGCACCATCCAGAAAGACGAAGTGGAAAAATGGCTCTATGGTTTGGATATAGCTGAAAAGACACGGCAGCATTACCGGGCGGCCGTCATCTCGTTCTTCAAATGGTGCGAAATCGACATGACCAACATCAAATGCCCCAAGGCAGTACGTCCTGAACCCGGTATTTATTCCGTCGATGAAGCCGTTCAAATCCTCCATTATACCAAAACTCATCAACACAGAATGCTTGCTCCCCTGGTCATCGCCATGTTCTGCGGAGTAAGACTGTCTGAATTTGAGTATATTGAATGGAAAGAACTGGATTTGAGCAATCCCGATGAAGATGGAGACTTTTACTTGTCAGGAGGAAAAACCGGGCGCCGTATTGTCCATCTCCCCAGCGTCGCCAAGAAATGGCTTCTTACATGCGAACATAGCAACGGACTCGTCTTTGACTTTGGACGATGCAAGAAACACGTCGACCGCATCTATGACGCTTTCAGGAGAACAATCCCTGAATACGTTGACGCAAAACAGAATGGATACCGGCACAGCTACTGCACCTACAAGGTTACCTGTTTTGGAAACATGGCAAGCGTAGCCGATGAAATGGGCAACAGCATCCAGATAATCCGGAAGCACTACTACAAGCCGACCAGGAAAAAGGATGCGGAACTCTACTGGAAACTGAGTCCCGAATATGTTGATTCACTCAATCTGGATTAACCGGATTCCCCATGGGTGGTTACAATAGAAATCACCCTATTTGACTATTACACAATACACACAAAACCTCTTGTCTATATCGAAACGCAAATTGACATAGACAAAATCACACACGGGGCAAATTAAGCAGATTGTCGTGCCTGCTTTCGTTAGGCATGGATCTTACATACTTCTCTCCCTTGGAACTCGTCATTTCCTCCAATATGGGATAAGGGTAAATGTTGACCCTGATAATTTCTCCTTGGAGAATCATGTCGTACACTTGTTCCTTGAGATAAAAACCTTCCAATCCTTCTCCTGACAGATAAATGGATTGAATGTCCTGTTCACTGGGATGGACTGGACAGCCATACTGGAAATGAAGCTTTGTCGCCAAAATCATAATGGGACAATTTTACATGGATGATGCCCGGCAGTCTCCATGAAAACGTATTGCGCAATACATGCCCGTAACGGAACCATGTCTCCAATCGGTGTCAGGCATTATTATTGGCAGTGGGCACTCTAGGCCTATTCCCATCAAATCCATATAGGGCAATCCAGGCGTCTTTATGGAACAATTGCCATGATCCATGCCTTGAATAACTTGAACATGCTATTCCTATTCCATGGACCATAAGTATTCCATATTTTCTCCATATCCATTTTATACAAAAAACATGCCCTGGACAGCTGTCTTGGAGTACATGTTCCCAAATCCGTATGGGATAGACCAGGCTCCGTTATGGACAAATTACCTTGGATATACATAAGGCATACGGTCAAGTCTTCCTCTCTATTTATTTATATATACATTGTATGAGACCATTTTTTACGCAAGATCATTGTTATCAGCTCATTATGAAAATAGTTCGTTATTGTGCACAAGGAAATACCCCGAAGACAGCAAACGGCTTATTCTGAATAATTCCCCAGAATCATTTGTAAGAATTAGCAGAATGCTCTCCTTGTTATAATACCGGACGGATACCCGGAAATTGTCTGCATGCCTTCAAATCCATTGAGAATTAAATTTCCTTGTACCATATTTTATTGTTCCCCAATTCGAATGGCTTTCCCAGCAGGAACATGCAGTACTTCATCCATCCGGTGTTACTACGACCAGATTTAAAGTACTGACTCTTCATAAAATCCCTGTCCTGAAGTGTGACCGAATCATTTTCCCGGATTCTCAACTCATCCAGTTTCCACCTGATCTGGAAGTAATAAACATACCTGACATCTTCCGCCTGCTCAGAACACCATTCAAAGAACTCTTTGCTCCTGTAAAAACCAGCGTTATTGAAAAGTTCCGATTTCTTGACGGGATTATCAGAGTATTCATTGTAAATCCATAGGGCGTCAGGCGACAGATGTTCGAGAATAGTGGCATCACAATAGCGCCGGATGAATTTCTTTTTGGAGATTCCGTATTCTCCTTTCAAAAGAAACAGGCAATACACCTTCCATCCTATTTCTCCAAACTGGGGATCCATGTATTGATTCCAAAGAAAAGAAGTGTCTGAAAGCCTGTCTTCATCATCTTCCCTGATTCCTAATTTTTGCAATTGCTGCCTTACATGAAGCAGGTAGATGATTTTGTAAGTTGTTCCAACCCGGCACCATTCCAGAAATTCCTTACCCTTGTACAGATCCAGATGACCGGGAAGAGCTGGAACCCATTTTCCTGGTCCTTGATATGATGCTTTCTGCTCCCTCACCCATTTTTGCCAAGTAGAGAGCTTGGAAGGATCAAGAGGACGCCTTCCCCTCTTATTCTCTCTGTATTTGATAGGTCCTTCGTTCAGGTAATTTTCGATCCATCGGTAAACAGTCGCAGGACGTATGCCCAGTTTCCTTGAAATGACTGGAACAGGATTTTCCCTCTTATAGAGCAATACTGCCTTTCTGCGGAGTTTTTCCCGTTCTTCCGCAGTCAGTTTTCTTGTGTCCTGCTTATCAGCCGGAACAAATGGACGTCTCCTTTTCCTCATTTTACCTGCGAACATCCATACAGGGAACGGGCGAACGAATCAATAGTATTCTCATTGTATGCTTATTATCATGTGTTTTATAGAATGTATATTTCCATAATAAAAGGACACTTATGAATAAAAAGAATCTCCTGAAGCTACAGGAGTATGAAAAAATTACATACAAATAATACAAAAATCAGTGCAACCAACACCCGCGTTGCAAAAACCATTATCAACAACTCAGACCTCATCAACGCCAATCAAACGGCTGAGAAAATTGGAATGCTCAAAAAGGACATGAAGCAAGTAGACGCCGAGAACTTGTTGAATGCCCTCCCTCTCGTCCAGGAGAACGGAGAACTGGCGCCAATACTTCCTCCCAAGGAATATGTCTACTTCACTATCCCGGTCAACAAGGTCAAGCACGACCTCTACAGGATGCTGTTCAATCCCAATATCAAAGACGGTTCCCTCAACAAGAAAACCAGGGCGAAGATCACCCCTGTCTTTGAAGAGGCGCTAACCAGTCTTGGCATTGAATCCATCCCGGTTCATTCCTACATCCTCAAATCCTATAACCTGAACTCCATCTTCAAAGCTGAGATCAATTCTCCTGGGTTTAAGGACCTCATCGAAAATGCCAGGAAAAGAAAGCCAAACAGCAAGACGGCTTTTGTCTCTGAAATTGCCGGCAAGCATTTCCATAATGCATACAGCCAAAATGACGAGCATCCCCGGGTATTCAACATGTTCACCCAGATGCCTTCCTCAGTACGGCAATATGTATTCAAAAATGTGTATGGGGTTGACATGGTGGAAATCGACCTGACCAATTCCATTGTCCAGTGCCTTGCTGCACGCGGCCAATGCATGGAAATGCTCGAAGCGATCAAAAACAATACCCTTCTCCCTACAGATCAAGACGAAAGGGAGGAAGCCAAGGAGAAGCTCATTACATGGATTTTCTCCCTGTTGTCAGGAACTGCGGATAAAAGGTGGATCACCAGATGCAAAAACCAATTGAGGGAATTCCTTACTGACGACTACTTCGACGAAATGGAATGCTTCATCAAGGCGATCGACGATCTGGATTCTCCACATACCCTGTTCCACTATGAGGATATCCTCCGGGAGTTCTGCAAGCAACATTCCGTTTGCATCAGCCTCCATGACGCCGTGTACATACCGGCAGACAGGACTGACCTGATTGATTCTCTCAAACAAACCCTGGACGAACACAAATACTACTACAAGGTTAAAACCCTCTAGGATCATCCCGGAGAACGGCACGGATTCCCTCCTTCACTGGGGGGAATCCTTTCGCTTTTTTATTTCCCCGAGAATTAAGAAGCGTTTGTAATGAATAACTTATGCAACATATCCTCTAAAGCATCCATTTTCAGCTCAGTGAATTCATTGTTAATCACTTACAATCAATGATTCGAGGGTTCGAATCCCTCCCTGTCCGCCATTTTATTCTTTTTAAAACCTTGCAACGCTCTTGATTTTGCAAGGCTTTTTCATATCGTGATTGCGCAATATTTGTCCGTTTTTGCAAAAAAGTACATATTAGGTCGTATTGATTTTTTAAGGCCATAGTTAGACTAAAAAACTATCGTAAAATATTTTAGAGTTAGAACACAAGTTATAAATTAATTTAATATTAATGATTATGTCATGTCATCCTAAGGTCTTTATTTCTTATTCTCATGATGATGAATCCCATAGGAATTGGGTTTTAAAATTGGCTACCCATCTAAGAAGTCATGGAGTCGATGTTATTTTTGATCAATGGGATTTGCGTTTAGGGTATGATTTGCCTATGTTTATGGAGCAAGGATTATCTTCATCTTCTCTAGTTGTATGTATTTGTTCTTCATTGTATGTAGAGAAAGCTGATATTGGTAAGGGAGGAGTAGGTTATGAGAAAAAATATTGAGTGCCAATCTTGTAGATAATGCAAAATTAAATTATGTTATACCTTTAATTCGTAATAATATTAAAGAAAAACTTCCTGTTTTTTTAAGTGGGTCTTTATATATAAATTTTAATGATGATGATAAATATTATGATTCGTATAGAAAATTATTAGAGCGTATTTATGACGAAGATATAAAGAAAAAGCCGTCTTTGGGAGAGAATCCTTTTCAAAACAATGATGTTTCCCAAGAAATAAGTCTAAATTTAGCGTTAGATAAAATAAAATACATAAATCCTTTATTCGAAGGAAGAGTATTATTTGATTATAAATCAAATAACGGTATTTATACAATTGGAGAGGGGGATTTTTCTTTTGTTACTGCTTGGTCTGAACGTGGAAATAATTCTATCTATTGTTATAAGGATAAAGTTAAACGAATTGGATATAATTCAAATTATAGAGAATTTCCTCTGTTTGATGAAATTAGATTTTTTGATTTTAGTTCACGAACTCGATCAATTAATGTTGGTGAAGTAGTGGTTTTAGAAAATCGTTTTAACAATTTCGTAGCGATAAAAGTTAAGAAAATTATTTGTAAAAATGAATGTTCTAACCATCTTTTAGAATTTGAATACAAAATTTATTATTCAAATTCTCTTGTGGAATAAAATTGTTTTCTATGAATTATTTATTTTTATAAATTTGAATTTTTTAAACTCTTTTTTATATGATTTTTACTCTCCTTTATTTCACTGTGCGGAATCATTTGAGAACAACATTTTAAAACATTTGAGAATTGAGATCAAACAGGGATAGGTTGCCAATTGGGAGTTTTTGATCTGGTAAGAGGTATCGTACCGTTTGCTGTGCCCCGTATAGCGGGAAATATCTTACGAGCAAAATAAAAAGGGTGGAATCAGCAAAGATTCCACCCTTTGGTGAGGGAGTTTAACTTCTTAATAATCTTCCATCATCAAAAATACTTTCAAAAGAATTGAACTTGAGTCCCTGTTTTTCTTATCCGTTTGCAGCATATTTGATGATTAAAGGGAATCGTCGGGATTGCCGAATCACATTACTCGCTTAGTTCGGTGATGTCGGTTTCAGGTTTCGGGTAGCCTTTGCCGGCAATCCACTTTTTCGTTTCCTCCACCATTTCAGGGGTGACGTTAAAGTCGTACTGGGCATAGTCGCCGATGTGGAATTTTCCGGGTTTGAAGAATCCCCATTTCTCAAAGAAGTCCGTCAGGTCGGTTTTTGTGACGTCACAGCATGCCTTGACGAATTCGAACTGGTATTTGACGGTGTCGTTCCCTCCGTAGTTTCCCGCGTTGTTGCGCAGGTACTCCATGACGTCAGGATAGAAGTCGGGGTGTCCGTTTTTGGTAAAGTAAAGATGGAGCTGCCACAGGGGAACCAGCTTGTTGAAAACGTCCTTAGATTGCAGGTAGGCGATTTCCCCTTCGATGATTTCCTTGCGCGCCTTGTCGTAGCTGCCCTGGCGCTTCAGGCGGCTTTCATTGCCTGTTTTGGCTGCGACCTGCAGGGAAAAGATGTTGTTGCTGACTTCCGTCATGCCGCCCCAGGTCATCGGGCGCATTTGCATGACGTGTCCTACTTCGTGGGAGAATCCCCAGCAGGCATCGCCCTTGAGAACGTTTTCAGGGTCGGTCACCATGCGCATTGTCCCGTCGTTTCCGAGGTAGGCGACTCCGTCTCCGTCGCGGAACATGTAGTAGTTGAAGTTCACGCGGGCCAGGACACGGTTTTCCGGGATTTTGCCGTATTTATCCAGGCCCATCAGCTGGTATTGGATGCCGATGAGCTTGTCGTAGGTGTTGATAAGTTCGGTTCCGCGGTCTTTGGTGAATTTTTTCAGGAATTCTACGGGGTAGGCAACCTGGATGTATTTTCCCCGGGCATCCATAATCGGAGAGACGGCCTGGTCAAGCAGGCGAACCCAGTCCTTGTTGGTGTCGCCCCGGGTGGTGTCAAAGTAGCCGTTGGCTTTGCCGGTTACGAAGTGGACGGGAATTTTCGGCGCCTTGCCGGCATCTTCGGTGAAGTAGCTAATATAGGCGTTGGCGGGCGTTTCCACGTCAATGATGTTGATTCCTTCCTTGAGAGGAATCTGCTTTTTGTGCAATCCCCAGCCGTTGGGGTCTTTTGTGGGCTGCACTCCTTCGGCCGGCTTACGCATCAGGTTTGGCAGCAGGAGGCTGATTTCCTGCCCCTCCGTCTTGCCGACCAGGACGACATGCCGCCCCTTTTCCAGATAGACGCCCGTCATATTGTCGTATTTGCTGAATCCATCTCCGATTCTGAGATTTTTCCCCGTCTGGCTTGGTGAGGGGAGGGCCCGGTATTCGGCATACAGGTAGTCCGGCTTGTAATGGCCTGCCAGGATTTTGGCCGCGAGTTTTTTCATCGCGTCAGACTGGAAGGCGGAGGTGTCTTTCACATCCGGCTTCAGGGAGGTGCAGGAGGAGTCTTTGAACAGTTTGAGGTCGTTGCCGATGTGTTCCGGGGTGTTGGCTGCAAATACCGCTGCGAGCGACAGCAGGGGAAGGGATAGTAATGGAAGGATTCGGTTCATGACAGTACGGGAAGCAGGTGATTCTGCGATGTTGCAAGATACAGGTTCCGTTTTCTTCTTCTTTCACCATTTTTCTCTTGATGAATAAATAGGCAAGCGGTTTGTCCGGAGAGAGGCCGGGCGGTTGATGTGTGGAATGGCTTTGGCGGTGCGGCAGGGATTTTTTCAGCCGATTTCGTGTTTTCGGATATTTTCCCCGGTTCCGGCGGGCGCTTTTCCGGGGATCCGTATTCGGATGGGCACGTTTCTTGCTGGCTTGAGTTTTGGGCCGAAGCCTTCCGGGCTTCCCTGCGGCGGTATCGAGTTCCTGCCGTGCGTTCCTCTTTATGCTCCTTTTCCTCTGGTCTTGGCGCACATGCATGACATGGTTGTTGTGCGGCAGGGGAAAATGGAATAAGGTGGAGAGGATGATGAATTCCGTATTCAAGTGTTTGATGAGTGCCGTATGCGCCGTGGCATTGCCGGCGTTCGGGCAGGAAGAGAAAACCGGTTTCCCTACGGACAGGGCTGTGACCGTATTCAGCGCCGGGGAGGGTAATCCCTATGCGTCCATCCGTATTCCCGCCCTGCTCAGTATCGGCAAGGGCCAGCTCCTGGCATTCGCCGAAGGACGGTACAAAAATACCGACCAGGGGGAGAACGATATTATCATGAGCGTCAGCAAGAATGGCGGGAAGACCTGGTCCCGTCCCCGGGCGATTGCCAAGGCCCATGGCGCCACGTTCAATAATCCGTGCCCCGTTTATGACGCCAAAACCAGGACCGTGACTGTCGTATTCCAGCGTTACCCTGCCGGGGTCAAGGAGCGGCAGCCCAATATCCCGGACGGATGGGATGATGAAAAGTGCATCCGCAATTTTATGATTCAGAGCAGGAACGGAGGTTCTTCCTGGACGAAGCCGCAGGAGATCACAAAGACGACCAAGCGTCCTTCAGGAGTGGATATTATGGCGTCCGGCCCGAATGCGGGAACCCAGCTGAAGAGCGGCGCCCACAAGGGCCGCCTGGTGATTCCGATGAATGAAGGGCCGTTCGGCAAATGGGTGATTTCCTGCATTTACAGCGATGACGGCGGCAAGAGCTGGAAGCTGGGCCAGCCGACTGCCAATATGAAGGGCATGGTGAACGAGACGTCCATTGCGGAAACGGATAACGGCGGCGTGGTGATGGTTGCGCGCCATTGGGGCGCAGGCAATTGCCGCCGTATTGCGTGGTCCCAGGATGGCGGGGAGACCTGGGGACAGGTGGAGGACGCTCCGGAGCTGTTTTGCGACAGTACCCAGAATTCCCTGATGACGTATTCCCTGAGCGACCAGCCTGCCTATGGCGGCAAAAGCCGCATTCTGTTTTCCGGGCCCAGCGCGGGCCGGCGCATTAAGGGACAGGTGGCCATGAGCTATGACAACGGCAAAACCTGGCCGGTGAAAAAATTGCTGGGCGAGGGCGGTTTTGCCTATTCCAGCCTTGCCATGGTGGAACCCGGCATCGTTGGGGTGCTTTATGAGGAGAACCAGGAGCATATTAAAAAGCTGAAGTTTGTTCCCATTACCATGGAATGGCTGACGGACGGAGAAGACACAGGGCTGGCTTCCGGCAAAAAAGCTCCTGTTCTCAAGTAGAGGAAAGCTGGCTAATACGTTTTTCCCTTCCGGAGGTGTCTCCGGGAGGGGGAGATTGAATGCTTTCCTCCGTAGCGGAGCGTTATGGAAGAAGGCAGATCAGGCCTTATTACTTGATGGATTCAAAGGCAGGAGGGGGGGAATTCAACGTACTGATGGATTGGCCGGGGCATAACTCCGGGAGGATGAGGCTATTGGAGATACGGCGATGTTCCAGCAGGGCTTCAATCATCCGGATAAGCCTGCGCGTCGTTTTTTCTGCAGGGGAGCGGTAGGAGGTAATGGGGGGAGTGACATGGTTCAGGTAAGGTTCATGAACCAGGCTGAGCAGGCTTATTTCCTCCGGGATGCTTTTAGCCATGGTGGCCGCCCAGGAGATGATGGATATCAGCATTCTGCTCCGGGTAGAAATTAAGGCGGTGATACCCGTATCCGCCAGGTCAATTCGGTTGAGTTCCTGGGCTGCCTTAATGGCATCCGACGGCATGCGGATGACATAGGGGGTATAATGTTCCCCCTGGAAGGAGAGGAACCCCTGTTCCATGAGCCTGTTGCCTCTCAGCTTGGAATCCGGTATGCAGAGCGCGATCCGACGGTGTCCTTTCTGGTACAGGTAGCCGGCCGCGTGACCGGCCAGCACTTCCCAATGCGTATCCAGATACGGCAGATTGGAGGAAGGGTAGGAAACTCCCCGGACCAGGCAGGGGATGCTTTTCCGCTTAAACCACAGTTGTACTTCTTCCGTGGTACGGTAGAGTATCCAGCAGGAGCCGGGATGTTCTGTTTCCAGTTTTTCCAGCCGCATGTCCGGATTGTTTTTTTCTGCCCATGTGGCTTCAACCAGCTGAAGCGCCATACCTTCGATTCGCAACGCTTTTTCCAGTTGGTAAAGTTCCACCCAAATGCTTTGGGGGATGTCCCGGATAGGAACGGAGGAGAGGAAGCAAACGCGTTTTTCCAGCAGGGGCAGAGGCTGCACAGGGCTTGTAGAAGTCCTGATGATTTTCCTGGCCCTGTTTTTATCCGGAGCCGCTATGAAGCCCTCTTCCTGCAGCTGCGCGAGGGCTTTCCGGATGGTTCCCCTGCCGGCGGCGAGCGCTTTGCTTAGTTCCCGTTCTCCGGGCATGGCGTTTGTGAATTGCCCGGACCGGAGGCGGTGCTTTAATTTGGCAACGGTTCTTGACTGGGCCGTTTCCCCAGGGTGTGTATTCATGGGGGAATCATACTTTCTGGTTACTTCTGATGGCAAGCGGTCTTGCCGGTTGTGTTTTTTCCGTTCCGCGTTTTTCGGGAACATGGAGGAATATGATGTTCAGGAACGTTTCAGAAGGCGATTAACGGAGTCCGGATCATTGGGGTCAAAAACGGTTTCTCCCGCTCCTGTGTCATTTTTGATCTTGGGGTGATTGTTCCCCGCATATTGTTTGACCATCTTGTCCGTATCGCTGATTTTGAATCTGACGGAGAGGATGTATGGCAATTCCCCTTTGTCAAAGTGTCCGTAGGTAGTGCATACCAGGGTATGGTCCGGCAATAGTTCGGCGGCCGGGTAGGCGCAGTCCCAACCGTTGCGGTTGTCCTTAAAACGGATTTTATATGAGCCTTCCGTGCCGTTTTTCAGGTCTTCCCACCGGCCTATCCATGCTACCCAGTCTCCTTCCGTCGGGCTGGCGGCCTGCCCTTTCTTCCTGGTCGGGGGAGCATCCCTGAATTGAACCAGAAGCCTTCCGTCAGGCAGGGGAAGAATCTGGTGGCGGTCTCCGCACAGGGCTGCCGGCAGTTCTTTGGGGGGAGTCCATGTTTTACCTTCATCTTCGGAAAACATGATCTGGGAGTTATGGTGCCTGCTGTTTTCCCGTAACAGCAGCGCGATTGTTTTTCCGTCCGGGCTGCGGACAAAACCTCCCTCACACAGGTGCATGTCCCTTGTCCCTGGGAAAATGACCTGGGGGGAGGTCCAGGTCAGCCCACCGTCTTCCGTAAAGGTGACATATTGTTCAATGGTGTGAAACTCTCCATGTCCGTCTTTGCCCCGGGCATTGGCATGGTAGGAGGCCATATAATGCCCTTTTCCCGTTTTTAGAGGAATCAGGTCACTCATGACAACAATGCCTCCGGCCTGGTTGGAAATGGGGGTCAGCTCGGACCATGTTGTTCCGTTGTCTTCACTGACCGCCATCCGGTTTCTGGGGGCTGTGTTTCTGTTTCCCCCCTGAATGCCGCTGAAAAGCAGAATGCGGCGCTTGCCCCGGGAGTCTTCCGTTTCATATAGTGTGGGTACTTCCCTGCTGGTTTTCCATGATTCTGGAACTGGCAGCCTTTCGCTCCATGTTTTGCCTCCGTCCGTGGATTTCTTCAGGATGATTTCCCCGGAGCCGTGCCCTTTAGGATAAACGCACAGAATGGTTTTTCCGTCTTTCAGCAATAGCGTCGTTGGATGTCCCAGGTATTTTCCTTTTTCCTTGTCGACTACTACCTGGGCTTCTGTCCATTGATCCAGATCAACGATCGGGAGGCCGCTCCGGATGAACGCTGTGGAAGGGGAATGGGCCGGTACGGTGGCCTGCGCCGGAAGGTATGATGCCAGGAGCAACGCTGCCAGGGATGATAGGTGCAGATTCATGGGAAATGGATGTTGTAATTAAAGTGTGGGAGATTTGCGGCGTCTGAAGGGCAGAAGCGCCATGCCAAACGTAAGCAGCAATGCGCTTGCCGGTTCCGGTACGGCCTGTGTATGGATTTGAAGACCTGTGGGAACCATGTTATCGTTACGGGCAATAAAGTCCTTTTGCCAATTGGAGCCGACTAAAGCGAGCTGGTTGACAGACGGCCCCGTTCCGGCTGCGTTATCCATGGAATTGTCGATACGCCGGGAACCGTTGATGGAGAAGAAATCGTTGTCCCAGCAGTCTCCTATGCTGATGGCGGACAGATCCGTTTCAGTAAACATGGCGTAATAAGTAGTGCCTGTGTTTAAAATTGGCCCGTTGGTAAAAGTCCATGTTCCGGAAACATAGTTTCCAGTAGAAATGGTATTGTCCGATTTGCCGATAATGGTTTGGATACCGCCTGAATGTTGCACGATGAGCAGGCCTGTTCCGTTCTTTCTGGCCTCTCTCAAATTGAAATCAATGGACGTTAGACGTACTTCTGCATCCATTGGCTGGGAATGCGGCGTGCTGGTCGTGATAAGCCTTGACCCTGCTTCTCCCAGGCAGAAAGACCATCCGGTGCACAGGTACTGGGATGTGGGGGAGAGATCGGGGGTGGCGCTTGTCCATGTAGTAGCCGCGATTCCCGTGGAAGCCATGCTTCCGGTCAGAATGATGGCGGTAAGTGAATAATGAATAGCCATAACGGAACCAATATCACAGGGCGGTGGCTTCCGGCTCAAGGATATTCGAGAAGGCTTGAAATAAGACCGTTTTTTAATTAAAAAGAACAGGTATGTGACTTATGGTAAATATGTTTTGTGTAGATTTCATGTTTGAAAGAACCATTTTTCCGAAGCCGGTGAAACAGTGTGTATCCCATTTTATACGGGTTCATAAAAAATTATTGCCTTGATCGGAAACGCCGGGCAGATATTCTGCAGGGCATCCGTTGCCCTTGGAGCTTTTCCCATTTGGGAAGGCCGGTGAGCGGAAGGTGATTCCCCGTTTCAATATATGTCCTGGATTTATCTGGTGTTGGCCGGTCTCTGCGAGATCGGATGGCCTCTGGGTTTCAAACTTTCTCAAACGCCCGGCACTGGGCCCGGCAAATTCGCCGCCTGTATCGCCTGCTCCGTTTTCAGCATGGTTCTGAGCGGTTTTCTTTTGTGGCTTGCCCAGCGGAACATCCCCATCGGCACCGCTTATGCGGTATGGACCGGCATTGGCGCGTTGGGCACGTTCCTGGTTGGTATTCTGTGGTTCGGGGATTCTTCCAATATCTGGCGCATGCTGGCGGCATCCTTCCTGCTGATAGGCATTATCGGGCTGAAGTTGGCCCCTGGGCATTGATGCGGTCTTCGGCATCCTTGCCGGGTTCCGGGAAAAGCCGTCTCCGCAACTTTCCGGATAGGAGGTCTCAGTAGTGGGGGATGGCTTTTGCCCACACGGTCCCGCAGGCGTCGGAAGGCATGCGCCAGTCCCCGCGCGGGGAAAGGGAAATGGTGCCCACCTTGGGGCCGTCCGGCATGCAGCTGCGCTTGAATTGCTGACGGAAGAAACGGCGGATGAAGATGCCGAGGCAGCGGCGGATGAAGTCCGGCTGAAATTCGCCGCGGAAGGCATGTTCCGCCAGGTGCAGGATTTTATCCGGTTCCGCACCGTATTTAATGAAGTGGAAGAGGAAAAAGTCGTGCAGGTCGTAAGGCCCAAGCACATCTTCCGTTTTCTGTTCAATGGTGCCGTCGTCCGATGGCGGCAGGAGTTCCGGGCTGACGGGAGTGTTGTTGATGTCCGTGAGGGTGGCTGCCAGTTCCGGGGATGATTCTTCCGCGATGTGTTCAATGAGGCAGCGTATCAGCGTTTTTGGAATGGAGCAGTTGACCGCGTACATGGACATGTGGTCCCCATTGTAGGTGCTCCATCCCAGGGCAATTTCCGACAAGTCCCCTGTTCCCACGACCAGCCCCCCGGTTTTATTGGCCAAATCCATCAGAATTTGCGTGCGTTCGCGGGCCTGGACGTTTTCATAAGTGGTGGTTCGTTCGGCAGGATCGTGCCCGATGTCGGCGAAGTGCCGGAGGCAGCATTCCGAGATGGGGATTTCACGAAGTTCCACGCCCAGAAGGCGGCACATGGTTACGGCATTGTCATGGGTTCTGTCCGTGGTGCCGAAACCGGGCATTGTCACGGCCAGAATGTCCGAGGCAGGGCGCTTCAGCGCACGGCAGGCGCGGGAGCAGATGAGCAGAGCCAGCGTGGAGTCCAGCCCGCCGGAGATGCCGATGACGAGCCGTTGCGCGCGGGTATGTTCCATTCTTTTGGCCAGACCTGCCGTTTGGATGGAGATGATTTCCTCACACCGTTCCCGGCGGCGGGACGGAGAAGGCAGAAAGGGCCGTGCCGGGTTGAATGCGTATTCCAGGCCGGGCGCTCCGGGAACCTGTTCCGGCAGGGCCAGATGCAGGGCATTCCCGGCAGGGAAAAAGAATTTGCTGTCATTGAAGGAGCTTTCAGAGAGGCGCGCCGCCTCCAGCCGTTCAAAATCCACGTCCGCAAAGATGAGGGTGCTTTCCCTGCAGAACCGTTCCCCCTCCGCTGCTGGCCTGCCGTTGTCCGCAATGAGGGAATGGCCGCCGAATACGGTGTCTGTGGTGGATTCATGCACACCTGCGGAGGAAAGGACATAGGCGCAGAGGCATCTGCCGCTCTGCTGTCTGACCAGTTCCCTCCTGTATGCGGCCTTACCGGTGAGTTCCGTTCCTGCGGAAGGGTTGAGAATGGCTCTGGCACCCAGAAGAGCCAGTTTGGAACTGGGAGGAATGACGCTCCACAGGTCTTCACATATTTCCACGCCAAAACTGAAGGGAGACGATTCTTCATGAAAAACGATTTCCTCCCCGAACGGGATATGCACCCCATTGATTGTGACTTCCTTCACTCCTGTACCCAATTCCCTGCCGGAGGTGAATTGCCGCTTTTCGTAGAATTCCCGGTAGTTGGGGAGCACGGTTTTTGGCACCAGAGCCAGAATGCGGCCGGACTGCACTACCGCCGCCGTATTATACAGAGCGTCTTCATGAAGGAAGGGCAGGCCCACCACGGCAATCGTGCCGGAGCCTTCCGTGGCTTCTGTAAAGCGGAGCAGGCCGTTCAGGGCTGCTTTCCTCAAGTTCGGCTGGAAGAAAAGGTCTCCGCAGGAATAGCCCGTAATGCACAGTTCCGGGAAAACGACGGCCGCCGCCTGCTGTTCTGCGGCTTTCCGGAATCCCTCCGTAAGTTGGTCGACATTGTAGTCCACTTCAGCCACGCGGAGCTGGGGGACGGCGGAGGCAAGTCTGTAATATCCGAACATGGGCGGCGCAGTCTGAAAAATGGAACCCGCAGATGTTCGTTTTTCCCGTAGTCAGGACACAATCCGGGAAAGGCGGGCCTGAGCCGGATACTAAAAGTTCATGAAGGACTTGTAAAGCCATCTGTAGGGACTGCTCCGTCCATGTTGCCGGGGAATGGGCAAGGAACGCAATCTTTCCCGCATGCCTTTCTGCATGACGGTCACCGGGCAAATCCGTTTTTTCCCGGACTCCCGCAGCATGGCGGCTTTTCTTGAGCCGGGTACGGCATTGAGGCTGGAACAGCGGGAGAAAAGGAGTAAACCATACCCTGAAAACTAATGAATAATACTGACCGATTTACTGGAAAAGCCCGGGCTTATGCCCAGGGCAGACCCGATTATCCCGCCTCCGTTGTTGGGCTTCTGACGCGGGAGAGCCGCCGGGAGAATCCCCGTCTGGCGGATATGGGTTCCGGAACGGGCATTCTTTCCCGCGCCATGCTGGAGCGCGGCTGGACCGTGTATGGCGTGGAGCCCAATGATGACATGCGGAAGGAAGCGGAGAAACGGCTGTCCGCTTTTCCCCGTTTTCATTCCGTGGCGGGAACGGCGGAGCGGACCGGGCTTCCCGGAGCTTCGGTGGATCTGGTGACGGCGGCGCAGTCATTCCACTGGTTTGACGCCGCCGCGTTCAAGAGGGAATGCCGCCGTATTCTGTCCGGAGGAGGCAAGGTTGCCCTGATTTGGAACTCCAGGGTGGAAGACAGTCCCATTGCCCGGGAGGAAGGAAATATCCACCGTCTTTACTGTCCGTGTTTTTATGGATTCAGCGGAGGGCTGGCGAAGTTGACGGACAGCATTGGAGCGTTTTTCAACCACCGTTTCCAGATATTCCGCTTTCCAAATGATTTGTCCTACACGCGGGAGCAGTATCTCCGCCGCATGATGTCCACCTCCTATGCCTTGACGGAGGGCGGAGAAGAGCGGTCCTCCTGGCTGGACGCCCTGGAAAAGCTGTTTGACCGGTTTGAAACGGAAGGACGCGTTACGGTTCCGAATGAAACTGTGGTGTATCTAGGGAAGTGCTGAGGATGCGGCGTTCATGCATGGCCTCCGGAAAAGGAAAGGCCTCTTTTCGGTTCAGGAACTGAAGATGATGACGGCAAGGACGGCAATGATTGCCAGAACGACAACGATGGCGGTAATATAGCCGGGTTTGTGGGCATCAAGAGTCCACTCCTTTTTGAGATGGGAAAGATCCTCCCCTGCCGCATAGCGTGAAAAAAGGTCATGGAGCCGGGAGTAGTCCAGGTCTTTGGGCGTCATGTAAAGCTCACTGTCCTTTCCGCTGGCAAACGAAATTTCGCAATGGTAATTTTCCGGACTATTGCAGGTGGCCTGGAGGAATTCGTCACCGCGGCTGCAGATAATGAAAGCTTTCGTGTTATTTTTAATGCCGGACAGGGCTTGATCCCGCGTTTCACAGGGCTCTCCGGAAAGTTCCCAAACGATGGAGGGGGCGGAATGAAGGCTCATGGAATAAAAAATCAGAAAATATAGTAGAGAATTATTTTTCCTGCCGCCAGTAAAAACTTTCCTTTCTTCTTCCTGGGCGGAAAGTGTTCCCTGGCGCAACACTCCGGAGAGCGCTGGGAGCGCTTGAGGGTTGGGGCATTCAATGGCTGTTTTTCCGCTTATCATTCCGGTTTTGCATGGGTTCTTTCTGCCGGGGCGTTCCCTTCGCGTTTTTCCAGCCATGCAGGCTGACGTTTCCATTCCTCTGGAAATAATCATTCCGCGGCTTCAGGCATGGCTATTTTCTCTCGCTATTCTTGCTTTATTAAGGCAGGCCATCCATGTTACGATTATTTACTGCCATGATGCATCAGACTTTTTCCCAAGAGCCTTTTCTGGTTTCCGGATTGCATGGGGACCAGATTCTGGGCGCCCGCAGTAACCAACAGGATTCTTTCTCCATTCTGGCTGGAGAGGACGCATTGGTACTGGTGCTGGCGGACGGCATGGGTGGGTATACCGGAGGAGAGTTGGCCAGCCGCGCGGCGGTGGAAGGCTGTTCGCGGGCTTTTGAGCGGAAATCCGGTTTGCCCGGAGAGAGAATGAAAGCTGCAGTGACCGCCGCAAATGAACAGGTATGGTCCGCCCGGAAGAAAAGAGGGGAGGATGACGAGATGGGGACGACGCTGGTAGCAGCCTGGATAGGGGCGGATGGGCTGAGGTGGGTCAGCGTGGGGGACTCCCTTCTGCTGCTTATCCGGGAAGAGAAAATGTTTCTGCTTAATGAGCTGCACCAGTATTCCGCGGAATTGGAGCGCATGGCGGATGAAGGGATCATCAGCCGGGAGGAGGCTTTGAGCCATCCTGCCCGCCATTCCCTGACTTCTGCCCTGATGGGGAAGGAAGTTCCTTTGGTGGATTTGCGGGAGGAATGCTTTCCCTTATTTCCGGGGGACCGTGTTTTGGTCGCCAGTGACGGAGTGGGGCCTTATCTGGATTCCCTGGGGCCGGCAGGGATGCGGTATTTGTCCATGCTTTCCGCGGAGGAACTGGTGCGTTCCGTGCTGGACGGCATTAACCGCGACGGCGCGCCCAACCAGGATAATGCCACATTGATTTGCGCAGAAATAGCAAGGGCTTGATCTGCATTAGTGCGGCAAGGAGGTAATCTGCGGACGGGCGATTTTTGAGATTCACATCCTCCGTCTGCCCGACGATGAATAAAACCCCGCATGCGTTTCAGGCATGCGGGGTTTTATTGAAATAGCCGGAGTATTTCCCGTTCAGGAATGGTATTCCTGGAGGGAACGGGGTGATACCTTCACGTGTTGGGCGGAGCGGATGCCCTCCACCGTGGCTCTGGCGGCTGCGATGGTAGTCATGTACGGAATTTTCTTCTGGATGGACTGCATGCGGATGAAGGAGTCGTCAATCATACTGGTGCGGTCCACCGGAGTGTTGATAATCAGGTCGATCTGCTTGTTCGTGATCATGTCGCCCAGGTTCGGGCGGCCTTCATGCAGCTTGTTGACTACTTCCGTTTCCACGCCCTGGCCGCGCAGGTATTCTGCGGTGCCGCCGGTGGAGACAATCGTAAATCCCAGGGAAATCAGGTCCCGGGCGATGGGTTCGATGAACTTCTTATCCCGGTCGGAAACCGTGACGAGCACCTTGCCGGCGGTAGGCAGAATGCAGCCCGCAGCTTCCTGGGCCTTGTAGTAGGCCATGCCGAAGTTGTCCGCAATGCCCATGACTTCACCCGTGGCGCGCATTTCCGGCCCCAGTACGGGGTCCACTTCCGGGAACATATTGAAGGGGAAGACAGCTTCCTTCACGCCGATGAAACGGCAGGCGCGCGACTTCAGGCCCAGCTCCTTGAGTTTCTTGCCCAGCATGATTTCCGTGGCGTAGCGCGCCAGGGAGATGCCCGTTACCTTGGAGACGATCGGCACCGTGCGGGAGGCGCGGGGATTGGCCTCAATGATGTAAACCTCATCGTTGCAGATGGCGAACTGCACGTTCAGAATGCCCTTTACCTGGAAGTCCTGGGCAATTTTGGCGGCATGTTCCTCAATGGTGCGGATGTGCTTGGGAGCGATTGTCACGGGGGGGATGGCGCAGGCGGAGTCGCCGGAATGGATGCCGGCCAGCTCAATGTGTTCCATGACCGTGGCTACAAAAGTATCCGTGCCATCGGCCAGAGCGTCCACTTCCGCCTCAATGGCGTTGTCCAGAAAACGATCGATCAGCATGGGATATTCCGGGCTGACCTGGATGGCCTCCACGCCGTAGCGCTTCAGGTTTTCTTCATCGTAAATGACTTCCATGCCGCGGCCGCCCAGCACGAAGGAGGGGCGCACCATGACCGGGTAGCCAATGCGGCGCCCCAGTTCCACAGCTTCCTCCAGGGAACGGGCCGTGCCGCTTTCCGGCTGGCGGATATTCAGGGCGATCATGCGTTCACGGAAATATTCGCGGTCTTCCGCCAGACGGATGCCTTCCGGTTGGGTTCCCATGATTTTCACGCCGGCGTCTTTGAGGGCCTGGGCGATGTTAAGCGGGGTCTGGCCTCCGAACTGGACGATGACGCCTTCCGGCTTTTCCTTCTCGTAAATAGCCAGCACGTCTTCTACAGTCACGGGTTCAAAGTACAGCTTGTTGGCCGTGTCAAAGTCCGTAGAAACCGTTTCCGGGTTGCAGTTCACCATGATGGATTCATACCCGTGGTCGCGCAGGGTGAAGGCGGCATGCACGCAGGTATAGTCGAATTCGATGCCCTGGCCGATGCGGTTGGGACCGCCGCCCAGAATCATGATTTTCTTCTTATCGTTCACGGGAACTTCGTCCGCCGCGCCGCTGTAAGTGGAGTAGTAGTATTCCGCGTGTTCCACGCCGCTGACGGGCACGATGCGGAAGGTGGCCGTGATGCCGTCTTTCTGCCGGCGGGCGCGGACGGCCTTTTCCGGCACCCCGAAAATCTGGGCCAGGTATTTGTCGGAAAAACCCATTTCTTTGGCTTGGCGCAGGGTTTCCGCGGAAAGGGAATCCCAGTCCTGCCCATCCAGGGAAAAGTCAAAGTCCGCCAGTTCCTTCATCTGTTCAATGAAATACGGAGTGATGCGGGTCAGCTTCACGATTTCCTCCACGGCTACGCCGCGGCGCAGGAGTTCGTAAATCTGGAAGAAGCGTTCGCTGTTGCCGTACGTGATTTTTTCACGCAATTCCGGGGTGGAGAGGGCTTCCAGCTTTTTCACGCGGCCCAGGCCGGCGCGTCCGATTTCCAGAGAGCGCACGGCCTTCTGGAAAGCTTCCTTGAAATTCTGTCCGATGCTCATTACTTCTCCCACGGCTTTCATCTGGGTGCCCAGCTTGTCGGCTGCCTTGGGGAATTTTTCAAAGGCCCAGCGTGCGAACTTCACGACCACATAGTCGCCGTAAGGTTCGTATTTTTCCAGGGAGCCTTTGCGCCAGTAGGGAAGTTCGTCCATCGTGACGCCGGAGGCCAGCTTGGTGGAGACGGAGGCGATAGGGAAGCCGGTGGCCTTGGAAGCCAGGGCGGAGGAACGGGATGTACGGGGGTTGATTTCAATAACGATGATGCGGTTGTCCTCCCGGTTGTGGGCGAACTGCACGTTTGTGCCTCCCGTAACGCCGATGGCGTCCAGAATGCGGTAGGAATAATCCTGAAGTTTATCCTGCACTTCCTGCGGAACGGTCAGCATGGGAGCCACGCAGAAGCTGTCTCCGGTGTGCACGCCCATGGGATCCACGTTCTCAATAAAGCAAACGGTAATCTTTTGTCCCTTGGCGTCGCGGACGACTTCCAGTTCCAGTTCCTCCCATCCCAGCACACATTCTTCCACCAGCACCTGGTTGATGAGGGAGGCGGCCAGGCCGCGGGGGACTACCTGGCGCAGTTCTTCCACGTTGTAAACGATGCCGCCGCCCGTGCCGCCCATGGTGTAGGCGGGGCGCAGCACGACGGGATAGCCCAGTTCAGCGGCCACCTTTTCAGCTTCCTCCACGGAGTAGACGGGTTCGGACTTGGCGACCGGCACGCCGATCCTGTCCATGGTTTCCTTGAAAATGATGCGGTCTTCGCCGCGGGCGATGGCTTCCAGATCCACGCCGATGACTTCCACTCCGTACTGTTTCAGGATGCCTTCCTCATGCAGCTTGGAAGCCAGGTTCAGGGCCGTCTGGCCGCCTAGGTTGGGCAGCAGGGCATCCGGGCGTTCCTTCTCAATCACGGCCGTGATGCGGTCCACGGTCAGAGGCTCAATGTAGGTATGGTCCGCCATGCCGGGGTCCGTCATGATGGTGGCGGGGTTGGAATTCACCAGAACGACGTCGTAACCTTCGGCGCGGAGGGCCTTGCAGGCCTGGGTGCCGGAGTAGTCGAACTCGCAGGCCTGGCCGATGATGATGGGGCCTGAGCCGATAATGAGGATTTTGCGGATATCTTCGCGTTTTGCCATAGTATGATGCCTCTATGTAGTCCGTGGTGGTTAAAAATAAATGCCGGAAACAAGGTCCGCCCAAGGTGCGTTGCCTCTCCGCTCCGCATACCCGGCGCGTGACCTGACGCACAGTACGGGACGCCGGGCGATAAGTCCAGACAAAACAACAGGAATTCCGGGGAAAAGGCTATGGCCTTCTTTCCTTTTCGTACAGTGCCGCACGCAATCCGCCCTTGATATTTTCCACCGTCCGTATACCCTGCGGAGCAAGGATGAGGAACGCCCTGACATTAATTTGCTGTCTTGGATTGCTGTGCTCCGCAGCATCGGCTGCGGACCTTTCTTCCACGGGGCGGGGGAGTGCCGTGCCTTCGGAGGCGGCTTCCTGGTACCAGGCCCTGCGGACCGGACTTTCCCAGTTCCGGAACGGCGGCGGCTACGAAACCAGCAGGGAAGCCATGCAGGCCCTTGTGGAGAAAGCCTGCCGCTGGGACCCCCGCACGCGCCGTCCCGTTTTTCTTCTCCATAACGCCACGCCCTCCTTCTGTTCCTCTGCCTGCTACCTGCTCCTTTTGAAATCCCTGCAGATATGGGACTCTGCACAGCCGCGGCCCGTTATTTCCGAACGCGCGTGGCTGGCCCTCATCCCCCGCTTCGGCCAGCATGACGGGGAAGGGCCGTGGGGATGGGCGAACGCCAATGGCCCCGGCCTGGCCGTCCTGGTGCACAGGCTGGGAGCCGGCATCAACTTTGAGGACTGGAGGAAGGCCCGCCCCGGCGACTTCATGAAAATTTTCTGGACGGACCGCATCGGGCGCCGGGAATCCGGCCATCTGACCGTCCTGGTGAAGGATGGAGGGGACCAGGTAACGTTCTGGTCCTCCAACATTCCGGACGGTTACGGAGCCAGGACGGTGCCCAAATCCCAGATCAAGCGCGTCATTTTCACGCGCATCACCAGGCCGGAACGGTTCAACCTGGCCCCCTCCGTGGGAAGCCACCCGTGGCTGTCCTCCCTGCTCCGGCAGGAAGTGGGCATGAAGGAAGTGCGCAGGCATTCCGGCATGCAGACCCCCTGACCGTTTCCCGCCGTGAAAAAATGCTCCTTCCCTCCTTCCGTCACCCCGGACTGTTCCGTGCTGGTGCTCGGTTCCCTGCCGGGAGACGAATCCCTGCGTCAGGCCCAGTATTATGCCCATCCCCGCAACGCGTTCTGGAAAATCATGGGGTCCCTTCTGGGGTTCGATCCCTCCCTGCCATATGGGGAACGCCTGTCCCTGCTCAACCGGGGCGGGGTGGGGCTGTGGGACGTGGTGGCCTCCGGCGTCAGGCCCGGCAGCCTGGACCAGCACATCTCCCAGGAACGGCCCAATGATATTGCGGCCCTGCTGGATCGCTTCCCGGGCATCGGCGTGGTCTGCTGCAACGGCACTGCTTCCCATAAATACCTTAAACGGTATTTTCCCGAACTGTTCCTTCGGGAAACGCTTTCCGTCATTCAAATGCCTTCCACCAGTCCGGCGGCGGCGCGGCTGACGTATGAGCAGAAATTCCGCGCCTATGAGGAAATCATGGCGCCCCTGCTCCGGAAGGAAAGGGAAGAATAGAGACCTTCTGCGCCTTTTCCAATGCCGTGCGCGGCCCGACAGTAACAGGCGGGGTTGTTCGTCAGCAGGATCCGACGGCCGCCAGCAGGTGGACATCCAGGGCCAGGGCTTCGTGAATATTGAAATTCAAATCATCACGGAGCCTGTTGAGGGCCTCCATGCGCTTCAGCAATTCGTTCACGGGCATCTGGGCGGCCAGTGTGCGCACCTCCGGATGAATCGGAGCGACTTCCGGGGCTCCGGAGGCAATCAGGGCTGCCTGGCCGAACCAGCTGATGAGCAGTTCCAGGGCCTGATTGCGCTGTTCCAGATATTCCGTCTCTATCTGGGCGGCATTCGCGTCCTTATTGCGGGCCTCCCAGTCGGAGGCGTCCGTACCCTGGGCTGCTTCCCTGGCTTCATCTTTCAGAGCCTGATTCAGGTTTTTGGTGATGGCGGCCTTGGCCTCTGCCATGACGTCCATGAACCTGCTGCGGAAGGCCAGAGCGGCCAGGTCATTATTCAGATTGCGGCAGGTCTCCAGCCAGTGCGGGAGCAGGGCCTCCTGAATAGGAGTGAGCCTGAATTCTCCGGATTGCAGCAGATTGACGCGCACGCAGCGGGAAATAATTGTCTGGAGAAGCTGATCCGGCTGGGAGGTGGACAAAATGAGCAGACACTGGCCGGGCGGTTCCTCCAGGGTTTTCAGGAAAGCGTTGGCGGCCTCGTCATTCATCCGCTCCGCATCCATGAACACGGCTATCTTCCATTTCCCCTCCGCCGCGCGCTGTTGCAAAAAGGGTTCCACGGCGCGGATATCATCCCGCAGGATGCGGCGCGACTTGGACTTGGGACGCACCAGCCGGCAATACTCGTCCCTTACACTGTCCAGATGGTCTGCCCGGATGCCGTTTATCAGCTCCAGCAGTTGCAGGATCAGGCGGGAGGCTCCCTGGTGCTCGTCTCCCACGATGAGCAGGGCATGGGGAAGCCGGTTGCGGGAGAAGGCGGTGCGCAGCAGATCGAACGCTTGGGATGCCGTAAATGCCATATGCTCCTATGAAAACATTTCGTTGCGTCAGGGCAACAGAAAAGATTGGTATATGTCGGATATTTCATGTACTAAGGGGGCCGGTTATGGAACAAAATGACATCTCATCCCGGATTGTCTTTGCCGACCGCGGCAAGGTGAATGTGGAAAAAGGCGTGGAATTCGCCCCCAAATTTGACCAGAACGGCCTGATTCCGGCCCTCGCCATGGACCATATTACCCATGAACCGCTGATGCTGGCCTATATGAATGCGGAATCCCTGCGCATGACCATGGAACTGGGGGAAGCCGTCTACTATTCCCGCAGCCGTCAGGAAATCTGGCATAAGGGCGCTACCAGCGGCCACGTGCAAAAAGTAAAGCAAATCCTGGTTGACTGTGACCAGGATGCCCTGATTGTGCTGGTGGACCAGTGCGGCGCCGGAGCCTGCCACACCGGGCACCACTCCTGCTTTTACCGTTCCGTTCCGTTCGGCGATGAACTGAAAGCCCAGCCCCAGGGGGGGGGCGTCACGCTGCGTGAAGCGGACGGAGGCGTCGTTTTTGATGCCGAAGCCGTGTACGGCAAAGGCCATTAACTCCTTTTGCGCGTCAATCTGCGTTCACCGGATTGACGCGCCCTCTTTTTCTGCTGTAAAATCATGAATGTGAAAAAACTGTTTCTCATGATGGCTGCCGTTTCCGGGGCGCTGGCCCTGTGCCAATGCTCTTCGGAAGCGCCTCCTCCCCCCGGAACCGTCCGCATGGTGGATCAGCAGGCGATTGCCCTGATGCAGGAAGCCAGGGCAAAGGAAGCGAAGAATGATCTCTCCGGGGCCATCAAGAAATACAGGCGCGTGGTGGAAAAACACCCCCTTTCCAGGGAAGCTCCCCAGGCCCGGTTCAGAATGGCGGAACTCTATGAGGCCCGCAAGGAACCTGCGGAAGCGTTTGACCAGTACCAGAAACTCATTGACCGCCACCCGGACAGCCCCCTGTACAGGCAGGCCATGTCCCGGCAGAAGGAAATGGCCTTCGGCGCTGCGAGCGGCGCGCTGACCAACCGCGTGCTGTGGATGTTTGACGTCAGGATGGATCCCACGAACGTCACGGAATGGCTGAAGCATGTGCGTGACAACGCCCCGTATGCCCCTACCGCCCCGCAGGCCATGAACGTGCTGGGCAATTACCTGGCCGCGCGCGGCCGGATGAAGGAGGCCATAGAGGCATACCAGAACCTGGTGGACAATTACCCCAACTCTCCGCTGGCCCCCACGGCCCAGCTCCAGATAGCCACCCTGTATCGCCAGGCTGCTGCGGACGGAGACCGCAACCACGTCAATGTGGCCCGCGCTCAGGAAGCGTATGAAGACTACCTTCAGCGTTATCCCAACAGCGCCCGTGCGGGAGCCGCCCGTGCCGACCTGGCGGCCATGAAGCGTGAGCTGGTGGCCCAGCAGCTGGAAGTGGCGGAATACTACCTGACCAAGATGAAAGATGCGGATGCCGCCGTCTTCTGCTACCAGGAAGTAGCCTCCAAAGGCAGCATCAATCCCGCCGCCGCCGCTAGGGCGAAGGCCCGCCTGAAAGAACTGCGCGTGACCAGCAGATAACAGGAACTCTCCGTCCTCATGAACCGTATCCGGAACGTTTTCAAACTCTTCCTGCCCGTTTTTTGCCTCCTGGCCGGTTCTTGCGGCTACCAGCTTGGCGGCACCAAGCCGCCCAAGCTGGAACTAGCCCAGACCGTCAAGGTATGCCTCTTTGCCAACAACTCTTTGGAACCCCGTGCCGCCACGCTGGTGACCGGTGCCTTGGCGGATGAGCTGCAGCGGGACGGCACCTACCGGTTAAGCTCCGGCGCGGATGCGGATATCCGGGTGGAGGGGGAAGTGTACTCCATCACCTTCGACCAGTTGCGATCCAGCCGGGAAGACACCTACAAGAGTACAGAACTTGGGTTGCGCCTGTCTGTCAAATACCGTGTGGTGGACGCCAGGACGCAGGAAATCCTGTATGCCGGCTCTGCGGAGGAAGTAGGTCAATTCTTTGACCAGGGCAACATTCAGTCGGCCCGCACGAATGCCCTTTCCTATGCGGCCCGTCTGGTGGCTACTTCCATTGCGGAAACCCTTACCAATGGCTAATCCCGCCCGGTTCAGGAAAATCTGTGCTTATGGAGAAAGTGGAATACAGCGTTTATTTTGTTCCGGTGCCGATCGGCAACCGGGCGGACATCACCCTGCGGGCGCTGGACGTGCTGCGCAAGGTGGATGTCATTGCGTGTGAGGACACCCGCCATTCCGGTCTTCTGCTTTCCCATTATGAAATCCGCAAACCGCTGGTAAGCATGCATGACCACAATGAGCAGCCGCGTGCCGGGGAAATTGCGGCGCGCGCGGCCGGCGGAGAAAGCTTTGCCGTGATCAGTGATGCGGGCATGCCTGGCGTGAGCGATCCGGGCTATCGTCTCATTCAGACCCTCAAGGAAAAGGGAGTAAGCTTCACCGTCCTTCCCGGGCCATCCGCCGTGGTGACGGCATTGGTGGGGTCCGGACTGCCTACGGACGCATTCTTCTTCGGCGGCTTTCTGCCCGTCAAATCCGGGAAAAAAAACGCTGTGCTCCAAACGGCAGTGGAAGCTTCCCATACCAGTATTTTTTATGAATCCCCCCATCGCATCGTCAAAACCGTGCAGGCTCTGGCGGCGTTGGATCCGGATATTCCCGTCTGCGTAGCCAGGGAACTGACAAAAACCTTTGAAACTTACCATCGCGGTTCGGCCTCCCGGCTGGCGGCGGAATTTGCGGAACGCCCCCCCAGGGGGGAAATCGTGCTGCTGGTGGGCGGCGTCAATGCCCCGCGGGCTACCCGGTGACGGGCCGGAAGCATCATGTCAATAGCTGACCGTCACCTTGACCGGGCGGTGGTCGGAGGCGGCGGGAGCTTCAATTACCCTGCGTTCCTTCACATGGAACGCCTCCGTCTTTTTTCCCCTGTACATCCAGATGTAATCAATGCATTCCTTCGGATGCCCGGCGGGAAACGTTTTTTGGGCCGGATCGCTCAGCAGGATGAAATATTTTTTCATCCGGGTTATCGGTTCCGAATCCGGCGTTAAATTGAAATCCCCTGCAATAAAAAAGGGCTTGCTGCATTTTGCGGCCAGGGCGGCAATCATATCAATGGAAGCGCTGCTGTCTTCCCTGGTCAGGGACAAATGCGTGACGCAAAACCAGTAATCCCTGAACTCGGCCATCAACAGTACACGGGCCTCCTCCCTGCCGGGCAAAGGAATCCGTTTGACGCTCAAAGGCTTTTCCCTGGATAAAATGCCTACTCCATAGGAACCGCCTGAATAATCAATGGCCTTGGCATAGGTACCCGTCAACGTTGTCCTTGCGGCCAATTCCTGCAGGGTATCCCTGCCGCCGCTCCTGATTGTCCCCTGGTCCAGCTCCTGAAGGGCCACGACATCCGGTTTTTCCTCCGCGATTACCCGGGCCGTGCGGTCATAATCCCTCCTGCCGTCCATGCCGGTGCCGTTCTTTACGTTATAGCTCATCAGAATGCATTCTCCGGCCTGCAGGGGAAAAAGGCTCAGAAAAAGCGCTGCGGCTGCACATAACCTGAAAATGAACCGTTTATTTCCTTTCATCTCTGTAAAAAGCTCCGTATTGCTGCCCGGGCTGCAGGTAATACGTGTTCCCCGTTCCCTTTTCTTGCAGAGAATCTTTTCTCCTTCCGGATAAGTAAGTCCTCCGGAGAGAAGGGGCGGCAACTCATTTCCGGTTTCCGGAACAGGCCTCATTCGCTGTCGGACCCTTCGCCTTTGGTGCTTTTTGAGCCGTATGCCGGTGGAAAATGACGCAAATTTTATCAACTTGACGGCTGGAAGTGTGTCATGATAATATCCTATCATCATGCTGGAGGATAGGAGATCACGTTCCTCGCGCAAGACACCGGATTTGGTGACTGATGAGCTTATTCTCATTCTTCATGAAGCGGGCATGCTGGAATTCAATGACATTTTTCAGCGTACCGTTGTCGTGATGAAGGCAAAGCACATGTCCCTGGGCGGAGAGGAAATCCTGAGGCTGAGGATTTACGAAAAACTCCAGAATCTGGTGAGCGCCGGCGGCCTGATGAAAAAAGGCCGTGAATACACGGCCCTGCCCAAGCTGATGGCCTTAAAATCATCGACAGACGGGGGTGGGCTTGGGTAACCCTGATTCGGGAAAGGCATGGGTTGCGGTTTTCTGAAATGGGTTTCCCGTAAAAGAGAGGCTCTTTTACGGAAAAGCTCAGGGTTTCATAACCCCTTCCTGGAATGGCCCGCGGCGGTCATAAGGGATAATGAGAAGCAGGTTGTTAATCCGGGTTACCATTTTCTTCTGTTTGGTTTCCTGGATATGGAACAGGTGGACACTGTCATTTAAGGATCTCAGATACTCGAACGTCATGCTTTCCCCCTCCATTCGGAATTCTTTCGGATCCTTAATTTGAACGGTGCCTGAAGGGAAGTCCCATGTTCCGGTGATGTCCTGGAGTTGCTGTTTCTCCTTATGATTCCCCTTTTGCAATCCCTCGGCCCGTTTGCGCGCCCAGATGGCCGCTTCCAAATGACCCGAAACACCCCATTCCCTGCTCTTTTTTTGCAGGGCTTGAGCGTATTGCCGGGCCAGTTTTCCCTTGCCGGTTGCCATATCGGCATGGATTTTCTCAGAAAGAAGGTCGAATTTAGGGAAAGATGAGGAATAGGAGGAGCGATTCGCTTCTTTTTCGCGCGCTCCCTTCCGCTTTAACAGGGAAACCAGTTTGGTAGCGTGGTTAACCTGGAAAATATGGTCGTCGCGGTCCGTTTTGATCCAGTAGAACCATACCGTCCGGGTTTCATTGAGCCTGATGATGTCAGGGGATGAAAAATCCTTGTCCACTCCGCCTTTGCCCAGCCATCCGGTATTGCCGGACTTCTGTTGCGCCTGCTTCCCATCAAAGCGGCTTAAATAAACGTATCCTCCCGCCGTTTCTTCCCATTGCCCGATGAAATGCGAGTAATCCTCTTTTTCCTCTTCCTGAATGCCGGGCAGGGACTTCCGTTCGAGAATATCCCTGATATGCTTGGCCTGTTCAAAATCCTCGTTTTTAACGCATTCATTCATGAGCCTGACCAGCTCCGGCTTGTACTTGGCAAAAGCCGCGTCGTTGATCTTCCTTTCCTGTTCCTGAAACGTCAGTTCCAGCATCTTTGCCTCCGGCGGTATTTGCGCTGAAGCCGGGACGGTAAGAAGAATGAATGCGGCAGCTCGAATAATATTAATGGCTCCGCCTGTCTGGGAAAAAGTGCGGAATGTCTTTGCGATATTCATATGTATTTAATATGGTGATGGTTGGTAGTTTTCGTCCGGTTAAAGACCGTTCTGTTTGATCGTGTCCAGCAGTTCTTCCAGGATGCGGCAATGCCACTCGGTATTATCGCACTCCAGGCGGAGCATGTTAAACTGAAACCATTGGCTCTTTTGTTCTTTTTCATCTTCCTGCGTCAGGCATGCGGCATATGCCTCTGCCAGGGAGTCCTGATAACTTTCCCATCCCTTCTGCGCCGCCTTCAATTTTTCCGCGATGGCCGGAACATGGGAGTAATGCTTCATGAGGGCCGAATGTGCTTTATGAAGTCGTTTTTCCCAATACGCGGACAGCTCCTGACGTACGTAATTGCTCTGGCGCCCCGTGAGTTCTCCTCCGTCAATCTGGTCGAACAATGTTTCCAGTTCCGGGTCAGGAGTTTTTTCTTCATCCAGCAAAATAGTTACCGGAATTCCGGTGAGGTCTTCCGCTTCCTGTTTTTGAGCACAAGTAAGATAGCCTTGAAGAATCCCTTTGTAATAGCAATAGCCTCCCTTGTCTGTGAACGTGATGGTGGCCGGCTTCGGGTTTTCTCCCTTTGCCTTTTCATAGGATTTCTCCCCTGATAAATAATAGCGTCTGAACAGGGATGGATTCTTTTCGTATATTTCCCCGGAATAATAATCCTCTTTCCGCTTATCACAATGAGCGACAATGATATGAGCGTTTTTCCCCTTGGGTTCGTATGTAACGATTTTGTCTTCACTCCCCTCCCAGGAAATGCCGTCTTTTAAATTCAGAAAAACATCATGATGCAAATTCTTATATTCTTCCTTTCTTGCGGAAATTTCCAGCGATGCCCCCTCCAGAGACGGAGGAGATTGAACTTCTCCGGCAAATGACCGGCTCCAGCATACGGGGGCAATGATGAGGAAAGAAAAAATGGGGGGAATAGGTTTCATGAGTTTATTCATTAGTTGATGCTGGAAAAAATGTCATTCCAATGAGACAGGATTTTATTGGTGTCCAACCAGGGGTGTAGAATGATGTAATTTATGAAATGCCGGATATGGTCAACGTCAGGGAATTTCAGCAACAGAGTTGATGTAGAAGGGAAGATTTTGTTGCGGACCGTTCAAGCCGGGAACTCCGGATTAAAGATCGCAGCTTTGAATGGTGTTGAGCAGTTCTTCCAGAATGAGGCAGCGCGTTTCCGTCATTTCAATAATCATGAGGTTCATATGGGCGTTGAACCAGCCGTCTTCCCTGCCGGTTTCATTTCCTTGCCTGAGACAGAAACCAAATGCGCGCATGGTGGCGTCCCTGGCGGTCAGCCATGCCTGCTGGGAATCCTTCAACGGCTCTGCTATCTCCGGACGGAGCTCGTAATGCCGTTGCAGGCGCCTATAAGCCCGGTTCAGCCTCTTTTCCCAATAGAACCATAGCTCCACCCTGGTTCTATTGGCCTGTTGTTCGTTGTTCGGATGGCTGGATTTTTTGAAAAGTTCTCCGTCGCTTCCCGTTGTCCGGAACTCAGCCCCACGCCTTTCTTCCTCGTCTGCCTTTACATGACAGACGGAAAAAAGAGACAACAATACGAGTGAGATCCTACTCAGGAGCAACAAATGATTATGGCTCATTGGTTAAAGAGAATGAATCATTTTTTCGTAAATGTCCGGGAAAAGATCGGTTCCGGAAGGGACAACAAGGAAAGTCAGGCTTCGTTGATTTGAGAAAGAACCAGCCTTTTGTAAACGGCCGCAATCAGAGAGGCTCCTGTTACCGGAGTCAGCAAAATGCTGGTTATCATGCCCAGTTCAGGACTGATCAGGGAGATGAGACCGAAGAGAATTGCGAGAGATATGAATAAAGCTATAGAGACCAGGAAGTAGGAAAACTTGTTGCCGTAAGTATATTTATTGCTTAGCGTCAGCGCCTCCATGGGGTTGACGCCCTTGTCAATCAGAAGAATCGGCGCAAGCATCCAGGCATACGAAAGGATGATGGCGGGAAAAATGAAGGGAACCAGGCAGACGGCTATGCCAATGAGCATGAAGGCGTTCAGGAGGTATAGTTCTCCAAAAAATTGCCTGTAGCGTCTGGCAAAAATAAGCGTCGGGGAAATGATTTTTCCTCTGGCTAAATCTACTGGAAGGTTTTGTATGGCAACCGTAGTTCCTATATTGATATAGGGAATCCAGCAGGTAAAACTCCACAGGATAACCGCCAGAAGAACAGGAAAAAAGTTTTTGAGGGCAATAACATACGTATCCATCAGAATGGATAGAAAATTCCTGCTTACTTCTCCTTTGGCGAGAGAGTGGAACTTTTTTATTTCTCTTTCAGGAGACGCTGGAAAATCAGAGGAATCTTGAACCGGCAGGACGTCGCTCAGGCGTCTCCATTGGGCATCCCCTTTCCGGAAAACGCTGGTGGATTTCCTGATGACGCCTTCCTTCAGCAGACGTCGCAGATCCTGAGCGCTGACGGGGCCTGTGCTCTGTCCGTCGTCTGAGGCGTAATAGTAGATTTTATCGGGCGGCTCTTGGCCTTTTGCGTCAGACGGATCTGCCTGATTCTCCTCTTGAACCGGCAGGACGTCGCTCAGGCGTCTCCATTGAGTATCCCCTTTCCGGAAAACATTAGTGGATTTCCTGATGACGCCTTCCTTCAGCAGACGTCGCAGATCCTGAGCGCTGACGGGGCCTGTAGCCTGTCCGTCGTCTGAGGCGTAGTAGTAGAGATGTTCGGATTCATTCATAAGGATATTATATTTGTTGGTTGAAAAACGCCTGAAGGCCTGGTTCCGCCTGCGTACCGGTGTGATGTTGAAGAGAGATTGCCGTCTCTGGAAGGCTTGAGGGGTTCCTCCCCCAGGGGGGGAGCCGGCGAGAAGCGGATCACATCGCGAATTGCCGGAAGAACGTGTTCTGGTCTTGTTGGGTGGGAATCAATGGAGTTAAGCTTTCTTCCAGCCTTTCAGGATGGATAGGAGCAGTTCCGGGATAAGCGCAGCGACAATATAGAACAGGTGAAGGACGACGGGCGTTGCCAGCAGACAGAGCCATCCTGCGATGCTGAATACGGATAAATCCCCGTCTGTCAGCAGACGGATAAGGAATCCTCCCTTGTCTTCGGAAAATATGGCGGCGCAGCAGAAAGCGCATAACCCCAGCAGCCACACGGGGGTCAGCGTCTGCGCCGCTATCAGGAAAAAGCGGAGCTGATACATCATGTATCCAATGAGATCAGAAGGCCCGGAGGCTTCCTTGTCCGTCACTTCCATGAAAATCCGGTCGCAATTCAAATGCAGCCAGATCATGTACAACAGGGAAACCAGACCCAGAATCGCCAGGAAAATCCCTACCCCTTTCGCGAAGAAGAGGGAAACGATTGTGCCCAGCAGTAAAGCGCACAATAGAATGACATTGAGCCTGGGCAGCAGCATGGAGGACAACGCCGGCTTCCTGCCGAAGAAATAGTTGGCGTTGGCTTTTGAAAACAGGCCGGAAACATATTGCAGGAGGATGCCTAAAAGAAAGCCTCCCGCCAGGGCAGCCATGAAAGCTCCGCCGGACATTCCGCTGTCAGCCTCCGCCGCCTTTTGCGCCGCTTCCATGGCTCTGGGGTTAAAAGAAGTGTAAGGGTTCGCATACATGGGAGCCCTGGGTGCGGAGAGAAAGGAAGCGACGGCAAAGGCAAGCAGCATGGAGGCCAAAATGGTCATTACGCTTGTCAGATGGATGGTGAAATGGACCCATTTTTCAAAATGGGGCACCAGTTTTCTGAATCCGAACAGGCTGTACAGCCGTTTATCAATAAATGTGTTAAGGTCATTGAGGATTTTCTCGACCATATCCATGCTGTGGACAACCCCGGAGATGGCGGAAACAGAAGTTTCTTCCCACCGTTCCGGAGGCAGGGGCGGCGGGAAGAAGTCTCTGCTGCTGGCGGGCTGCTCCTGATCTTTCAGAATATGCCCCAGAGGGAGCCACTGGTTTTCCCCCTTTCGGAGGATGTTGGTGGACTTTTGAATGGCTCCCTGTTCCAGCAGCTGGCACAGTTTCTGCCAGCTGACGGGACCCGCTGGCTGCCCTTCCGGAGAGGCGTAGTAGTAGATGGGATCCGGCGTACTCCTGTTGCCCGTGCCTGCCGGAGACACCTGGGGAGGAAGGAAGTCGCTCAGCCGCCGCCACTGGTTTTCCCCTTTCCGGAGGACGCTGGTGGATTCCCTGACGGCTCCCTGTTTCAGCAGGCGGCGCAGTTCCTGTTTGCTGACGGGGCCGGCCGGCTGGCCGTCTGGAGAAGCGTAATAATATGTTTGATCTGATTCACTCATGATGGCGTTATGGTCTTGTTGCTGGTTAAAAAATCTTTTGAAATCGGCTTCGGAGGTAAAGGGAAGCAGGCGTTTCCGGGATCGCAGGGAAAGGAAAGAGAGACTGGTTCATATCAATTCCATGTTGAGAGTTATTGTGGCAGAGTGATGGTGATGCCGGAAAGTCTGGTCCCTTGCGAGGGCATTCTGTCATTCACCATATACCCTTTGATGGTTCCCGTGTAGGTGTTGCCCTTTTTGTGGGTAAACGTAATGATGGCAGGGCGTGTTTTGTCGGCATCCATCAGTTCGTTAAAGGATCTGGCGCCGGTAATGGTATGGTTCATGAATCTTGCCGCGCCAAATGGTTCGGAATACCCAAAAGAAATGAAAGCGGTATTTCCTTGAGGAACATAGTCTTTTTCCTCCATAAAATAGTCATTTGGCGGCAACGTTTGTTTGAAAACTCTATTTTCTCCTTCCAATTTGTATTCAATGGTAATGGTTGCTCCGGCAATGGATTTGGGGGCATGAACAGCGCTGCCCCCCTCTTTTTTCTTTTCCATGGACAGATCCTGTAGCCGGGATTTCAGATCTTCTTCCTTTATTTTCAGGGCATGGCGCTGTTGTTCGCCTTCCTGCAGGAGACGTTGTATGGTTTTCGTATTTCGTTCCTGTTCAATTATTTGCTGTTTAAATGAATGCTCCTGTTTTTCCAAAGCAGGCATGTCCTGGAAGGCGGAGTCCTGGAGGAAAGCCTGATATTTTTTGATTTCTTCTTCCAGAGAGGATTTTTCTTTTTCCAGATCGGCGGTTTTCTGCCCGGCTTGCCGGAACTGTTCCTGATTCTGCCGGTATGAGGCGAACATCCATCCCGTCAGCCCCAGGGAAAGAGCCAGGGTGAGGGGGAATATAAAAATTTTCATGGGAACAGGCATTCTTCAAATTATTTGATGTTTAACGGAACGAGACGGTATCCCGCAGATTCGGCTGGAGATGTTCCGGGGTGGAGTTCCTCCCTCCAATGGATGATTTGTCCGGCGGAATTGGTTTCCCACTTTTCTTTGGCGTATCCCTGGATGCTGTGGTTTCTTTGATCGGCGTATTTGTAGATATAAATAAGTTCCACATGGTTGTCTCGGTAAGCCACTTTGAGAAGGCGGTAACTGCGCTGAGGCCATTTCTCCCAGAGTTCCCGGATATTATTCATGACCATTTCGTTAGGAACTTCCCGGTTGTTAGCGTACTGGTAATTGCAATCGGGGGCAAAATGTCTGGAAAGCGCAGAGGCGTTTCCCTGCTTGCGCGCTTTCAGGTAAGCTATGGCGGTTTGACGCAGGCAAGCATCCGTCTCCAGACAGGGAGGATTGATGGGGGGTGTACCCGGGGGGGCTTCCTTACACCGGGCTTTTTCAGCCAGTTTTTGTTTCAGAGCATCTATGCGCTTGTTAGCGGCCGATTGCTCTGCCTGGAGGAGTTTGTATTGCAGGCGGAGCTGTTCCACTTCTTTTTTTTTCTTCTGCAAGGTCACCAGGAGGCGTGCATTTTCTTCCGCTTTCAGGAGTTTGCTTTGGTTGAGCTTTCCTGCATCGTCCTGTTTTTGGAGCAGAAAGGATCTTTTTTCAGACAAATCTGCCGTGTTTTTTCTGAGATGCTCCGCATGCTCTTCCTGCCGGGCCGTCTGTTCCTCCAGAGCTTTGTTTTCTGTGTGTAGATAGAAGCTTGCCCCTGCGCTTGCGGCCAGGATGACAGCTGTTCCAGGAATGAGCCAAGGTAACTGTTTTTTTTGTCTGGGAACGGTGGGTCTGCCCGAGAGTGGCGGCAGGGGCGGTATTCCCGCCGGGGGAGGCAAGGGAATGTCCATGGGCGGAGGAAGCGGGGTTTCCTCGGGGGGCGGCAAGGGAATGTCCATGGGCGGAGGAAGTGGGGGTTCTTCCAGGGGAGGCAAGGGGATGTCCACGGGTGGAGGAAGCGGGGTTTCCTCCGGGGGAGGCAAGGGAATATCCACGGGCGGAGGAAGCGGTACTTCCGGCAGGGGCGGCAAATCCGTCCGTGGAACCGGCGTGTTGGCCGGTAAAGGTGGTAGAGGAAGATCCGTGGGGCGCATAGGTCAGAAAATGAAAGGAAATGGAGGATGAAAATCTTCCGACGCCTGGCGTAAGTATTTCAAGGCGATTTCGTGGGGAAGCATGGTTGAAATATCTATTATATGTCTACGCCTTCCCCAAGGCTTTCGTCAATTTTCGGCCCCGTGCCGGGATGGGACTTGACGGAGGCTGTGTTGATGGATTTAACCCGCCTGCCGTTGATATGGGTCAGGTTGAAGGAGAAGGAGCCGCCGCGGAGGTAGGAGCGGTAATCGTTGGCCGCGTGCCATTTGCCGCTGAGGTGGCGGCGGTTTCTGGAGATATTGCCTCTGTAGGCGATGGTGGTTCCGGTGGAATTACCCGCAACCGCCATTTTCGCGCTGAGGTAGGAGTCCCCCAGGGAGGTGAGGTAAAAGGTAATCCTCCGGTCGTCAGCCCTGCCGCCAATGCTTCCGCAGGAGTACGGTTCCGCGGCGGAAGATGACGGGATGCTCAATTTGCCTGAAACGGTGCCGTCCCTGTATTCCTTCAGGGTCAGCATGCGGGTGCCGGTTCTGCTGCTTGTGCCGGAGACGGTACCTCTGTAAGTGTATTCTGCCACAATGGGGGAGCAGGAGATCACCTCCAGCGCCAGCAACGCCGTCGGCAGGGCGTGGATGAACAATGTTTTCACTGATGTAGGGGGGCAGGATGGAAAATCAGGGCTGGAAGACGTTGTCTGATAATGCTTTCCTCAGTTCATAAGAACCGTAATAATCCTTCCGGAACAGAGTTTGTTTCAGAGGCTCTTTCCGGAACAGGATTTTGCCGTATTCCTCCTTGTTCCAGAGCTTCTTCTTTTCTTCATCAGGCATGGATTTTTGCAGTTCTTCGGATTTCTTCCGGAGGTCGGCAAGCTTTCCGGCGTTCTTGTCCGCGCTGTCCCGGTCCTTGATGCTTTCCATGAGTTCGATCATTTCTTCCTGCATGTCCAGATACTGTTCCGTATTGCTCTTCTGGCAGGAGGCGGCGGCCAGGGCCAGCAGAGCGGCGCAGGCGGCGGCTATTGTTTTTTTCATCATGGTTGTGGATGGGTTATTGGTTGGGGCGGCGCGCCGGGAGCGGGGAGAGGGGGGAGCCGGCGCGCCGCCGGGTGGCTGGGGGTTAGAAGCTGTAGGAGGCGTTGAGGTTGACGCTCTGGTTGGTTTGTCCGCTGCGGACTTCCAGCGTGTACCAGGCGCCTGCCTGCCAGTTCCGGTTGATTTGCCAGCCCAGGCCGGCGCGCGTCATCAGGGCGTGCCTGCCGGGAGCGTGGCCCCGTCCGGTTACGGATTGCCCGGCAGCCCAGGTGCGGGTGTACGGGTTCCTGCGGGCGATGTCCCCTACATAGGCCACGCTCAGCTCCGGCAGCAGGGCCTGGCCGTTGCCCAGCCCGCAGACGGATTTAAGGGTGACGCCCACGGGGATGCTCCATGACTGCAGGCCCCCGTTCCCGAAGGAGCGGCTGCCGCCGTCAAAGGTTTCTTCAATGGGGCCCTGGCTTCCGTACATGCAGGTAATTCCGGTGAAGGGGGCCACGGTGAAGGTGTCGCCGGTCCTGACGTTCCAGTCAGCCAGCAGGCCGAAGGCGTAAACGTTATCATCCCATCTGGCGCGCCCGGGCGTCTGGCGGGAGCCGCCCACGTGCGTTCTGGCGGTGTGGTCAACGCTGCCGTAGGAGAAGTAGCCGGAGAGGTTCAGCTCCTGGCCCCGGGCAAGTTCCTGGTGGACGTTGCCGTACAGGGCGAACATGAAGGATCTCTGTTTATCGGAGAGCAGGGAGTTGCCGCTCCTGTGCGTTCCGAACATCTGACCGAACGCGGCTCCGACTACGGCGTTTTTGCTTGCGGCTACATCCGCGCCGACGGCATAGCCACCGCCCTTGTACGAGAAGCCGCTCAGCGTCCCTTCAGAGGACATGGAGGTGAAGTAGCCCAACCCGGCGCCCCACAGGCGGGAGGATCTGACCCCGGCTATTCTGCCCTGTTCATTTGCCGTACGGGCAAAGGAGGCGACGGAGGATACGCTGCTCCAGAGGGTGTCCGCCAGCAACGCGGCGTCCTGGCCCGCCAGGCCGGAGGCAGCGGCTGTGTTCAGTTTGCCGGAGAAGGTAAGGAGCCCTGTTTCCGGATTCCAGTCCAGCACGCCGCCGTTTTCCAGCAGGCCGGTCTCTCCGGTAAGGAGGAGCTGTTGGTTCAGAGCGGCGTCTCCGGCAATTTCCGCCGCCTGGAGCAGGTTCAGCGTAAAGGATTCGGCCCCGGAGGCGATCAGGCCGGAGCCGATATGAACCTCAATGGTTGGCGTTCCTGTAAGGGACAGGTTTCCCACGGTTGCATGGGAGTAGGTTTCCTCTGCGCTCATCCTGGCTCCGGCCGGGGTTGTTCCGTTGACGGAAAACGCCATCCCGGAACCTTCCTCCAGCGTCAGGCCGTTGAAGCTGGCCGCTCCCTGAATGTTCAGGCGGCCTCCCTGCCGGACGGTGACTGAATCGAAAATCCCGCCGCCGGAAAGGGACGCACCCTGCTGCACCAGGATCATGCCGGTGGTCTGGCCGCTGTTGCTCATGTTGCCCAGAAGGGTGATGTTACCTTCAAGGGAACCGGCGTTGCGTAACAGGGCGCCTTCCGCCACGGTGATTTCCTCCGCCGTCAGATTCCCAGTGTTCGCCAGCGCGGACTGGCTGTTCAGGGTGATGTCTGCGACATTCAGGATGTTGTTGTTGGTCACGGAGCCGTCGGAATTGACGGTCAGGGAATTCCCCCGGATGGAACCGTCATTGATAAGAGCGGCGCTGGTTTCTCCGCGGCCGGAGGATGAGCCGACGATGATGCTCGTGCCGTCGTGCCCCAGAGAGGCTGTTTCCTCAATGCCGGCCATGCCGCCGCGGACATTCAGGGAGGCGATGTTGTACGTTTCCCCGCCCAGGTCAACGGCGCCGCTGTTCAGGGAGCCGCCGCTGCTGCCGATGGCGACGCCGCCGGCGCTGCCGCCGTCAACCCCGTCAATGTCGTAGCCGATTTTATTCTTGCCTGTCAGATTGCCCGTCAAAACCAGGGTCTGGCCTTCGTTCATGACCAGCAGGCCGTCCGTGCCTTCCACAAGCACCTGGTTGGTGAGCGGCGTATCCTGGGGGAGGCCGGTCACATCCAGCGTGCCGCCCAGCAGGTGAACCTTTTTGTCCAAGCTGGAGATGGCTTCATTCGTTCCGTAAGGGACGTAAATGTCTTCGTCTCCGGGGGTGGGGGAATCTCCGCCTCCCAGCTTCAGGAGGATGCCCCATTTCCCGTCAGTCAGGTACGCTGCCGTCAACTCTCCGTTTTTCAGGGGCGTGAACGTGTCCTCGCCCCAGGAGTTTGTGGCGGCGTCATAAGTCCCTTCTTTCCAGAGCTGGCATGTCCAGTCTTCCACGGTTCCGCTGAAGTCGCTATCCGCATTGACACGGAAAAGCGTCAGGACGCCTTTCCGGTTTTCAAAGGCGCTGTTCAGATTGATGGTGGCGGCGCCGGAAACGGCAAGGGTCCCGGTGACGTCGATTCCCTTGAGATCGAATCCGTCTGCGGAAGAGCTGTCCTGAAGGCCTTTCGAGGTAATATAGATGGAGCTGCCGGCCAGGCTCAGATTCCCGTCCACGGTTAAGGCATAACCGTCATTTTGGGGAGCGAGAAGAAGCTCCGTCCCCTTCATGGAGACGGACGGCGCTTGCAGGGTTGATCCTGTCCCGCCGTACTGATCCAGGAAGGATCCTTCTTCAAAGACGATGCCGCCGGTGGCGGACAGAGTGTTGCCGTTGCCGGTGAACGTTACGTTGGACTCATTCTGGACTTTGACGGAGCCTCCCGCCGTGACGGAGGAGCCGTGCTGAAGTTCAATCCAGCCTCCGCCGTTCAGAACGGCGTCCCTTCCAATATTCAGCGTTCCCTCGCGGAGAAAGGCATATCCGGATGACTTGAAATCCCTTCCCGCCGTCATGGCTGCCTGGCTGATCCGCAGGTTGGCGTCGCTTTCAAACGTGGCGTCACGGTCAATATTCAGAGATCCGCCATTGGAAAGCTCCGTGAGCGTGCCGTTCTTGGCAAGATAATTCCCGCCGCTGTAAGAACTGTTCGCAATCTTCAGAATGGCGTCGTCGCTGACGCGCAGGGTTCCTCCATGAAGGGTAACGCCTTCGTCCTTATTACTTGCCCTGATGGTTGATGTCAGGGATGTTTCCAAGCAGCTCTGGAAGGTTTCCCCGGTCGTGCCCAGCCCCAGCGTCCGGAACACAGCTGTCAAATCTTCCTCCGCGTGAAGGCCGGAAAAGACGATGTCCCCGGCCCCCGTCACATCATTCCCGTCGCTGTCTTTATAGTAGTTCAGGTCTAAGGAGCCAGTAGACACATTGGTGATGGGATCGTAGAAGGTGATGGTTCCTCCTTCCGCCTGGGTGGAAAGCTCAAGATCTCCAGCATGCACGCTGTTGAGCACGGTTCCGGTGAGATTGCCGTTTTCGTCATACTGCTTCACATAGTTGCCCCGGAATTCAACGCTTTCATTGTTGACGATGGAGACGCTTTGAGCAGAGATAGCCCCGCCTGAGGTTCCGGCGTTGTTGTTCGTGAAGGCGACCGTTCCATTACCCGCGATAGAGAGGGATTTGACGCAGATCGCTCCTCCGTTTTTTGTAGCAGTGTTGTTCTGGAAGAGAAGTTGCTGATTATTGTTAAAGTTGAGAGTTCTGCAGCTGCTGCCCGTGGCGATGGCGCCGCCATCCATTCCTGCCGAATTTTCTGAAAAGAGCAACGATTGGTTATCTGACAAGAAAGTTGCCGTATCCTCAATATAGATGGCCCCCCCACTCTTGGAAGCGGAGTTGCCTGAAAATATGACGGAGCCGTGTTGCCCTATGTACAGACCTGCCTCATAATTGTCCTCAGCCATCAGAATCGCCCCCCCATCTCCGTTTGTTGCCTTATTGCCGGAAAACTCCAGAGGGGATGTTGTGTTGAGAATGGTTAGAACAGAAGCGCGGATGGCGCCGCCCTTTTTTGCCTGGTTATTTAAAAAGACCAGGGAGCCATTGGTTTCAAAACGCAGGGGACAAGTGCCTCCCGCGTGAATGGCCCCCCCCTCTGCGCCAGATGTGTTGCCGGAAAAGGTCAGAGACCTGTTCTTTGAGAAGGTCGCTGGGCAGCCGGAGTTGTAGAAGGCGCCTCCTCCGCCTGTTGCGTAGTTCTGGGTAAAGGAAATATCTCCGTTATTGCTGAATTCAGTGATGCAGGGGGAATAAAGGGCTCCTCCGGCATTGGACGCCTCATTTTTGGAAAAGCTGATTTTTGCGTTTTCTCTGAAAACAAGGGTGGCATATCGTCCTCCATCCCAGGAGATGGCGCCGCCAGTTCCATACGTCGCCTGGTTGCTGGAAAAAGAAACGTTGTCATTGCCTGTAAAATACAGCTCCAGATGTTCTCCGGCTGTCTCGATTCCGTTGCTGGAGCTGATCGCTCCACCGTTTCCTTGGTTAACGTTTTCGCTGAAAGTCACGACGCCATTATCTTCGATGGATACCGTATGAGAAGTTGCTCCGCGCAATGCGCTGACGCCAATTGCGCCGCCGCCCTTCCAACCTGAGACCGATGAACCCGAGTATGCGATGTCTGCTCCATTTTGGTGGAAAAGGACATGTTCATTGTCTGCGATGAGCAGGTCGCTGTTCTCCAGGTAAATGGCGCCTCCCATGGGGGAAAATACATCATTGGAGTTGAAACTGAGAGTGGTGTTGTCATGGAAATGCAACAGACTGCCATCGACGGCGAAAATGGCGCCTCCATAGGAAATACCCCCGGCGTTTTGGATCTCAAAAGACTTCCCGTCGTCTCCCTGGTAGATGTAATTGGAGAAGGAGACCTGATTCATGAACCCTATTTCCAAGTCGGAACCGCTCATTTTAAAGGCTCGTGCGTGTACTCCTGCTGTTCCGAGATCGAAAATGATGGAATGTTGATTTTTTTGAGAGTCTTGAGGGAGAAGAGATAAATCTGAGGAATTTAGACAAATTCTGTAGTGGACCTTGTTTGTTACCTCCTTCACCTCTCCGGTAAAGTCCAGATCTTCGGAAACGGTGACGGAAGCGGGATTCTCATATGCGATGTTTTCAGTGGCATATGACGTCAGGGGCAAGGCTGAAAAGGAGGAGGCGGTGACGAGCGCGAGCAAAGCCCGGCGGAGGTTAAGAGGAAGATGAAATTTCATGGTAAACAGATCAATTGGGGGTTATGGAGAGCAGAAAGGGAAAACAGGTGGCGGGGGGGCCGCGCGCCTTTCAGCGCGCGGCTGTATGGAGACACCGCAGGAGGGATCAGTTGCCTTTGACGGTGGTGGTGTACTTGCTGATGACGCCAAGGATGTTTTCACGTTTGACGTCCACGCTGGAAACCGTGCTGATGCCTCCCTGGGCCTTGGCGGCGGAGATGGAGGAATCGCCCACGGCAACCAGGCCGAGGTAGGAAGTAGCCGTGGCCACCCCGGTGCGGGAACCGGAGGAGCTGGTGACGGCGACGGGATCTGATACGTTGGCATACAGCATTCCCATGGGCCGGTCTGAAAGGCCGCCGCCGCAACTGCAGAGAAGGGCGGAGGAGGAAATCAGAATGAGGAGTTTTTTCATGATTGGATTTCAATTAATTATTTTGGCAGGCCTTCTTTTGATGGGAGATTCCGTGCAGCGTCATGCGACTGCGGATGCCCAAAGAAGAAGACCTGCATTTGCTGATAGCGGATTCGGAATCCGTATAGGAATTCCTGTGTCCTCTTTGTCATCAAACTGTCTGGAAGAGAATTGCTGATATGACGGTGCGGTGAAACGGCATCCATGGAATTGCCGAACCTTTTGATTAATAAACGACTATTTTTACTTGACTACGGATTCCGAAACCGTTGCAAAATAGATGAAATGAAAGAGGAAATTTCAGCAACGGATCATGCGGCGCTGGCCATTTTGAAGAAGACAGGGCTGGATGTAGTGGACGCCGCTCAGCTGGCGCATGAATTGCTGCAGGCCAGCAAGGGGCGCGGCAACCGATGGAAGAGGGCAAGGGAATGCATCCGGCTGGGAGTGGAAGCCCTGGTTGCCAGAGGAAAAACCGTGGCGTTCAGGAAAGCCGTGGATGAGGCCATGGAGGCCCGGCAAGATCGCAGGAAAAGAACCAGGGATGATTTCCGTTATATCAGCCGGCGGTTGTTGAGGTTTTGTCCGGAAATGGCCCGGCGGCCCGTGCGCTTTATCACGCCTCGGGAATGCCGCGCCTGCCTGGAAAAATCATTTGATACCCTCAGGCAGAGGCATAAGGCCCGGTTGGTGCTCAGCGGTATTTTCGGAACGGCTGTGAAACGCGGCTGGTGCACGGAAAACCCGGTGGCGTATGTGGATCTGCCGAGGCTGAAGGAGCATTCCATTCCCGTGCTGTCCCTGGAAGAAATGCGCCGGTTGCTGGCTGCGGCGGAAGAGTATGACGGAGGGGCGTGCCTGGCTGCGGTTGGGCTGATGCTGTATGCCGGCATCCGCCCGGAAGAAGTGAGAAGGCTGGATTGGGCACAGATTAATTTAAGGGAGGGAATGGTTTCCCTGAGGGCGCGCCACAGCAAGACGGGAGGAGCCCGCATTGTGACGATCCGGCCGGTTTTGGGAAATCTGCTGGAAAGGGCGGTTGCTATGGGATTTGTGTCGGGAAGCGTATGCCCGCGCAACTGGCCGGCGAAGTGGAGGGAGCTGAGACGGCTGGCCGGGTGGGACGGGAAGGAAAAGAAGTGGCCTGCGGATATGTTAAGGCATACGTTTGCCAGTTATTTTGCCAGGCATTTCAAGAATTTGCATGTATTGCAGATGGAAATGGGGCATTCTTCTTCCGATTTGCTGAGGACCAGGTATTTGAATATGGAAGGCATTACGGAAATGACGGCTGCCGTTTTTTGGGGGAACTGCCATGCGGGGCGTCACACCATTAACAATGGCCGCCCCTGAACAGAAGCGGCCAGCTGTTGACGGGATGATACCGTCCGGCAATTAGAAGTTGGTACGGAAGGCGATGTTGTAGCTCCATCCGGTAAAGCCTTTCTGCCGGCTGGCGTCCGTGCCGTTGGAATGGGCGTATTCGATGCCCGCCATGATCTTGGCCATGTTCGGGCTGCATTCGAAAATGTGGTAGTTGACGCCCAGGTACAGGGCCTGCATACAGTCGGAAGTTCCGGAATAAGTGGAGTTCTGCGTATAGCGTTTTTCCCATTTTACGGCGTTGCTGCCCGCCGCCATCTGGTAGCGGACCACTCCTTCCCAGTGGGGGGTGAACTTGTAGGACGGCATGACGGTCACGCCGAAGACGTTTTCAGCCCCCGCTTTCATGCCGATGACGTTGAAGCCGGCCATGACTTCGGTCATCAGGGAGAAATCCCCCTCGGAACCTTCCCAGGTCAGGGCTACCACGTCCCTGGCTCCGGTACCCTGGTATTTGGATTTAAAGCCGTAACCGGTCAGTTTTTCATACGCCTTGTTTTGGGTGTCGTCCCCCCACTTGGTGAAATTGTGGGCGTAATCCAGCCACAGACGGCTTTTCTTCAGGAAAACGTCGTTGGACGTGTCATAGCTCAGCGTGCCGGTGATGAAGCAGTTGTCCCGGGAGTTGAAAGCGGGTTCAATGCGGTCGTTGAACGTGCCGGTTCCGGTGCCTCCGTTGCCGTTCAGCCAGACGCCTGCGGCCCAGCCGAGCTTGTCCTTTTTGTCGGAATTGTTCACCTGGAATCCGTAATTGGTTTCCGAGCGGAGCTGGTTGACCAGCATGGAGCGTTCGATAGTCAGAATGGCGGAGGAGGACGTTCGGTATTCCCCGGTGATGCGCGGCTTTATTTTGCCGATGGCATAGGTGACGGGGCCTCCCTTGTATTCCAGATTCAGTTCGTAAAGGGAGTAGGTCAGGTTGGAGGTGTCCCATGTGTTGGTTTTCGCATTGTAGCTTTCCAGGCCGTCCATGCCGCCGATGTTCCAGACGTTGTTGAGCTTGAAATTGTTCAGAAACTTCATGTTGAACCCGGCGCGGAAGCGGCGCCATTCATCGTTGAAGCGGCGGCCGTTGCCTTCCTTTTCACCCATGACGCGGCCTTCGCCGTTCGGGTCAATCCAGTCCAGGCCGTACTGCATGCGGAGGGAAACGTTGAATTCCTGGATGTAAGGATTCTTATGGTCCCGTTCCGAGTTGAACCACTTGAAACGGTCGCCGAGCCATTTGCAGGCGGAAAAGTTGTCGCGGGCCGGCAGGGAGTTTCCGGTAGAGGGCGCGGCAGCGGCAAAGGCGGAGGCTCCGAGAGTCATGAGGCCGATGACGGGGAGAGTATAGGTCTTCATTTGTTTTCTATGGTTGGTTTGTCTGTGAGAAGGTCTTCCGGGGAAGGTTCTTCCTCACGGAGACGGCTTCTGTCTATCAAACCAGCCACAGGAGTGTCCAAGGCTTAAGGGTGACAAAATAGCCACCCGTCCCCCTTTGGCGGTTACAAGGTCATGCGGAGCCATGCCCTGGCGTCCAGGGCGTCTGCGGCGGCGGCCACTTCCGCCTTTCTCTTGCTGGCCCCGGAGCCGGCTCCAATGGCGTGACCATGCCAGAAAACGCGGGATTCAAAACGGTTTTCGGCGTCTCTCGGCCCTTTTTCTTCCGTTTCATAGGAAGGAGTTTCGGGCAGGATGTCCTGAAGGATAGCCTGGAGTTCCCCCTTGGGGTTGATTTCCTTGGGATGGCTGGCCGCGGAATCCAGAGCTTCATGGAGGACGCGCAGGGCTACAGCCTTGGCCGTTTCATAGTCGGAATCCAGGGACATGGCTCCGAAGACGGATTCAAATGTGTTGGCGATGATGGAATTTTTGCCCCGTCCGCCGGCCCGTTCTTCCCCTTTTCCCAGGGCAATGTGTTTATCCAGCCCCAGGATAAAGCCGTATTTGCCCAGATTGGCGCGGCTGACGGTCCGGGCGCGCAGCTGGGTCAGTTCCCCTTCCGGGGATTGGGGCATGTGGTGGTAAAGGTACTGTGTGACGGCCAGCTGCAGGATGGCGTCTCCCAGGAATTCCAGCCGTTCATACGCCCGGCGCGTTTCCGGCTTGCTGTCCGTGCTGGGGTGGGTAAGGGCCTGAACGAGCAGATCCGGATTGTTGAAACGGTAACCCAGCTTGTCTTCCAGCGCGGTGTGGTTCATCCCGAAAATGCTAGGGCCGCCGTTCCGGAAATGCAACTCCAAACGGAGGGAGCTTCCCGGCGGGGACGGAATTTGTTTTCCCGCGTCATCCCGGCCTCTCCACAGCTTTGACATATGGGAGGAGGGGTGTAGGATAGTTTGCGAACGAACGTTGGAGACGATGATGAAAAAGATTGAACCAAAGGAGATTCAGGATAATGCCGTACAATTGATCGGGGACGATTGGATGCTGGTGACGGCGGGTTCTCCGGAGCATTTCAACATGATGACGGCCAGTTGGGGCGGTTTGGGGTTCATGTGGAAGAAGCCTGTGGCGTTTGTAGTTATCCGCCCCCAGCGCCATACCTTCCGTTTTATTGAGGCCGGGGACGAGCTGACGCTTTCCTTTTTCAGCCATGAGTACCATAAGGCTCTGACCGTGTGCGGAACAACGAGCGGACGGGATACGGACAAGGTGGCCGCTTCCGGCCTGACGCCATACGTGACGGAGAACGGCAATGTAAGTTTTACGGAAGCGCGCCTGGTGCTGGAGTGCCGCAAGCTGTACGCGGAGCCTCTCAACCCGGAAGCTTTTCTGGATAAATCTATTGTGCCGGAGTGGTATGCCGCCGGGGATTTCCATAAGATGTATATTGTGGAAATCCTGAACGTATGGGTGAAGGAGTAGCGCCCCGGAAATGCCGCAGGCGGACGCCTGTCCGTTGTTTCTGTCCGCGCTTTTTCAGAGGGGGGCAAGGGCGCCATCCTCCAGCCGGAAGGCTGGCAGGGGGCACGGAGCATTGTGCAGCCAGTCCAGATGGGTGGTGGTGATGAGGCTCTGCGCATCCGCTGGAAGCGACTGCAGAAAGGCTATCCGGCGCGTGGGGTCCAGCTCCCCGAAAACATCGTCAATCAGGTGGATGGGCGTATGTCCCGTTTCTTCCGTCAGGAGGGAGGACTGCGCCAGCTTCATGGAGATGGCGGTGGTGCGCTGCTGCCCTTCGGAGGCGAATTGAGCGGCGTTTCTGCCGTTCAGCGTGATGTCCAGGTCATCCCGGTGGGGGCCGTTCTGGGTTTGCCCGTACCGGATGTCCCGGTCCATGGAGGCGCACAGCCGTTCATACAGGTCTCCTTCCTCCGAGGCACGGTAAGCGATGGAGACCTGTTCCTGCCTTCCGCCGATATTGCGGTAGGCTAGGGCGATATGGGGCGCCAGAAGCGCCAGCAGATTGGCGCGCAGGTTTCTCAGTTCCGTGCCGTGCAGGGCCAGCTGTCGCGTGTAGGCGTCCAGCTGGAGTTTGTCCCGGTGCCTGTGCTTGAGCAGGTAATTGCGCGTTTTCAGCGCCCGGCGGTAGCTGAACAGGGCCAGTCTGTAGCCTGGATGCCACTGGCTGCCCAGAAAGTCCATGTATTTCCGGCGGGCGTCCGCGCCGGCCTGCACCAGGGAAAGGTCGTCATTCCCCATCCATACCACGGGATAGCTGTCCGCCAGGTAGCTGCGCTGGTCTTTACGAGGCTCTCCGTTGACGCGGAGGTCCGGAGCGTCCGGCGCCCACAGGATGCGCCGGATTTGTCCCGGAAGTTCTCCGCGGATGCCGAAGGATTGTTTTCCGTGGGAGACCAGCGGCCCGGTCCGGGCCGTGCGCGGGGATTGCAGGCGCAGCAGGAAGCAAACGGCCTCCAGCAGGCTGGTTTTTCCCCGGGCGTTGTTTCCCAGGATGATGGCCCCCTGCTGCGGAATCTGCCAGGAGAAGCTTCCGTAGCAACGGAAGTCCATTAATTTCAGCCTGGAGATCATGGGGCTGGGAAAGGGGTTATTCCGCAGGGAGGGAGCGGATGGCGTCCATGATTTTGTCCGTCAGGTGCTGGTATGCATCTTTTCCTTTGGCGTTGAGTTCCGTCGGCGTGAAGGGGATGGGGTCTCCCACCGTGACCGTGACGGGGCGGAGCTTGGGAAACCGGGCGCCGATGGGAAAGGCTTCATACGCACCGTTGATGCGCAGGGGCTGCACGGGAACTTTCGTTTTGCTCAGGATGAGGCCGATCCCGCCCATGCCGTCATGGATTTCACCATCCGGCGTGCGGGAGCCTTCCGGAAACACGAGTACGCGCTTGCCGGATTTCAGCAGGCGTATCACGTGCTTGAGGCTGGCGGCATCCGGGTTTTCCTGGTCAATGGGGATAGCCTGGCAGAGGGGCAGGGCCCATTTGAAAATGCCCTGGAACAGCGTCTTGCGTGCGAAAAAATAGATGCCGTCCTCATAGGAAATGCCCAGCATGGGCGGATCCAGAAAGCTCTGGTGATTGCTGACGATGAGCACGGGGCCGTCTTCGATAAGTTTTTCCCGGTTGACGACTTTCCAGGAGAAGAAGGCTTTGGAAATGCTTTTGAAGAGCGTGTAGAAAACCCAGTAGAAAGAGTTCATCTGGAGGAGAGTTTTTGTTGGATGTTGTCGGTGATGAAACGGACGACCTGGTCAATCGTCATGTCTGACGTATCCACCAGAAGAGCGTCAGGCGCCTGCGCCAGCGGGGCGGTGGCGCGGGAGGAATCCTTGCGGTCCCGTTCCGCGATGGAGTCCGTTAGTCCTTCCGCGGCGCGGCGCGCGGCCCTCACTTCCTCGGAGGCGGTGACGAAGTACTTGAACGGCGTATCCGGAAAAACCACGGTGCCTATGTCCCTGCCTTCCATCACGACGGGTTCCCGGCGGTTATATTCCCGCTGCCGTTCCACCAGCAGGGCGCGTACTTCCGGGATGGCCGCAATGGTGGAAACGTGGTCGTTGACCTGCCGGCTCGTGAGTTCTTCGCCCAGAACATGCTGTCCGCACAGAACTACGGATCGGCTGCCGTCCTTGCCGAAGGAGAGGGGCACGGACGGCAGGGATTCCAGCACGGCCGCCGTGTCCGCAGGGTTGATGCCCTGTTCCAGCATGTACCAGGTAACGGCCCGGTACATGGCCCCGGTGTTGATGAACGTATAGCCGAGGCGGTCCGCGATGAGCTTGGCGACGGTGGATTTTCCGGAGGCGGCGGGGCCGTCAATGGCGATGGCTGGATGCATGAGTGTCTTCTGAGTTGGAAATGGGGGCTAAAGCCGTTTGAATTGTAGCTTTGAGCCCTGTGGAAATCAAGACTGCGTTCCGAAGGGCGTTGCAAAAAGAGTTTCACTTTTTCCCGTAAATCCGTTATACAGCGGGGCATGGCCCAGCTCAAACACCCGAAGATGGTGGACATCAGAGACATTTTGGACGAGAATACGCGTCTGCCTGCTCTGGTGGCCGCATCCGCCGAAAAGCTGCTGGGCCTGGAACGCCTGAACAAGGCGTACGACAAGATCGTGCGCGACAAGGAGTCCGGTTCTCAGGAAAATTTCTTTCAGCTTGCCTCCAGGCATTTGAACCTGAAGCTTCAGCTGCGCCCGGGGGATCTGGAAAATATTCCTAAGAAAGGGCCTGTCGTCGTCGTCGCCAATCATCCGCACGGCTTGTCGGACGGCATCATGTTCGGGGAGCTGCTTACCCGCGTAAGGGAGGATGTCCGCATCCTGGTCAACGAGCAGCTTTCCCTGTGCGGGGAGCTGGATCCCTGGCTCATCAAGGTGGACGTGTATGAGGATGAGAACGCCCGGCGCAAAAACCTTTCCGGCATGCGCAAGATGATTTCCTGGCTGCGGCAGGGCGGGGTTCTGGGCATTTTCCCCGCCGGCACGGTCTCCAGTTTTTCCCTGGCCCACAAAAGGGTGACGGACGACCCCTGGAACGCGAATATCGCCGCCATTATCCGCATGACGAAAGCGACGGTGGTGCCCGTATATTTCCCGGGGCGCAACAGCCTGCTGTTCCAGGGCATTTCCCTGATCAACCGCAAGGCGCGCGTGGCGTTCCTTCCCCGTGAAGTGGGTCGGGACGGCCGCCGGACACACCGCATTGTGGTAGGCAAGCCCATTCCGTTCAGCCAGCTTGGACAATATGATTCCGATGAAGCCATCGTCTCCCATCTGCGCCTGCGCACCTATCTGCTGGGCAAAAGTTATGAAAAAAGCCGCCGCCCCCATGTGCACAAAAAGGACCGGAAGGCGAAGATGGCCGCGCTGACCTCCCCCGTTTCCGTGCAGGATATGCAGGCGGAAATCGACGCGTTGCCCCCGGAGTGTCTGCATGCCCGTCAGGAAAATGGAGATTGGGACGTGTACGTGGCGGATGCCCTGCAAATCCCCAATATCCTTATTGAAATAGGGCGTTTGCGGGAATATACTTTCCGCCAGGTAGGGGAAGGTTCCGGCAACGCCTGCGACCTGGATACATACGACAACCATTACAAGCACCTGTTCCTGTGGGACAGAACGCACCAGAAAATTGTGGGTGCCTACCGCATGGGGGAAACGGACAAAATCCTTGCCCGCTACGGTGTGAAAGGGCTGTACAACGGGGAATACTTTTCCTTTTCCCCTGCCGCTCTGCGGGTGCTGGACCGCTCTCTGGAAATGGGGCGCGCCTTCATTGTTCCGGAATACCAGAAGAGGCCGCTGGCTCTCGGTTTCATTTGGGAGGGCATCGGCCAGTTCATGGCCCGCAACCACCATTACCGCTACCTGTTCGGCACGGTCAGCATTTCCCGGGATTACACCAACCTTTCCCGCGCCCTCATCGTCTCCTATCTGAAGGCGCATGAAATGGAGCCCGTGCTGGTGAATGAGGTGAGGGCCTACAATCCGCCCCGTAAAGCGGACCTGAAGAGGTCGGAATCATGCATCCTCCCTCTGGGGCTGGCAGATGCCCAGGGGCTGTCCCAATTGGTCGCTGATATAGAAGAGGATGGCAAGGGCATTCCCGTATTGCTCCGCCAATATCTGAAATTGAACGGCAAAATTCTTTCCTTCAGCGTGGATAAGCATTTTGGCGACGTATTGGACTGCCTGATCCTGGTGGACATTTTCAAAACGCCGGAGCGTTCCATCAAGCGTTATCTGGGCAAAGACGCGTATGAACAGCTCCTGCCTTATATGCAGCGGGAGAAAGAGGAGGAAAAGGCGGCGGAATAATTTCGCAGGCGTTTTGCGTGGCTCTGCCCCCGGTTCTTAACGGGCTAGCTGAAGTGCCTGTAACCTGGGGGAAGGGCGGAGGCCGTTTCCGCAGTCATTTCCCCGATGACGGTGAGAGGCGTTTCCGGAAAATGCTCCGCGGCCAGTCGTGCCGCCCGTTCTCGGTCGCCGGGACGGAAGGTCACCAGCAATTCGTAATCCTCCCCATCCCCTACAGCCTGGGCCGCAGTGAACCCCGGGCGCACGGGAAGAAGCTCTTCATGAATACGGAACCTAAGCCCGGAGGCGGCCGCCAGCCGGGGGAGGTCGGTTCCCAGCCCGTCGGAAAGATCCATCATGGAGGTGGCTACGCCGGAGGCGGCCAGGATGCCTCCTTCCCTGACACGCGGCGTGAAGGAAAGATGGTGGCCGGTGGGGAAGCTGCCGCCGAGCGTTCCCGTTACGGCAATCAGATCCCCCGCCCGCGCCGTGCTGCGCAGTACGGCTTTGCCTTCCTCCACTTCTCCGGTCAGTGCCACGTTGATGATGAGCCCGTCCGCAGGCAGGCCGGAGCTTTCCCCCCCGGCGATGCTGATGCCGAACTGCCGTGCCAGTCGCCCCATGCCGCGGTAAATTCTTTCCACCTGGGAGATGGGGCGGTCTGCATGCACGAACAGGGTCACCAGTGCGTGAAGGGGCGTGCCGCCCATGGCCCCTATGTCTGAAACGGCCCGTGCCAGCGCCTTCCTCCCGATCAGTTCCGGGTCCGTTCCGGGCAGGAAATGCATGCCTTCCACCACGCAGTCCGTTTTCAGGAGCAGCTGGCGGTTTCCTGACCCCCGGATTATGGCGCAATCGTCTCCCGGCCCCGTCTCCAGGGACGGATTGGAAGGCATCAGGGGCAGGAGGCGGCTTACCAGCGCATCCTCTCCCGTCTGTCGGATGCTGGGCTCAGGTTCCATACGGAAGAAGGATGCCGGGATACAGAATGTTGATGAGAGTGGCGGTGTTGAAAATGCAATGGGCGATGATGGGCGTCCAGATGCTGCCCGTGTATTCGTACAGCAGCACCAGTACGGCTCCGAAGATTGCCAGGGGGATGAACGGAACCAGGCTGACGTGGATGATGCCGAAGAGGAGGGAGGTGGTGATCAGGGCAAACCAGACGCCCGTGTATTTTTTCATGATCGGGTACAGATAACCGCGGAAAATAAGTTCCTCCACCAGAGGGGCGGCGATGGCGGCGCTGAAGCAGATAACCGTGATCAGGGGAATGTCGCTGGAGTGCCTCAGCACGGAAACAATGGATTGTTCGGCCGGGGCGTTGGTGGCGTGTTCAATCCACTGGAACAGGCCCGCCTTGTCCAGCAGGAAGTGGATGGCCAGCACCAGCAGGTAACCTGCCGCCGGAGCGTAGATGAGGACCTTCAGGGAATGTTTTTTCAATCCCAGCGCCTCTATCCGGCCCGTATGGAACATGCGCACCAGCAGGACGAAGGCCAGAATGAGATTCAGGCAGGTTCCGTTGAAAACCTTGTAGCTGTCCAGCTCCATGTTGGTTGTGCTGGGCGGAGCGGAAGCCCCCGGAGGCGTGGCTGCCGCCAACAGGGCCCCTAGGCTGAAGTAAAGCACAATGATGCCGCACATGGCGATGTCCAGCATGTCCAGATGGCCTACGGGAATACGCCATTTCAGCGGATGCCGGGTATCAGGCGCATGATTCCGGCGGAATATGTTTACCGCCACGGCGAGGAACATGACGGTAATCAGGATGGAAGAGAACAGGGTAATGAGCTGGTCCGTTAATTCATTCATGGAATAGGCATGTGTGGAATGGGCCGCCCTTCCAGAGTACCGCGCCGGAAGAAAAGCTCCTGTCTCTTTAGTGGAAACACGGTGATTTTCCAGCAGAAAATGAGCTATCTCCCCTCATTCCGCAAAAAAAATCATCAGGAAAGGGAATGAATACTTTTCAAGGAAAAGCGGGTATGCTACGTTTCCAACGGATTATCGCCATGAATATTCAACCCAAAATCACCCCTGTGCTGGACCCCGGCTTCGTGCCGGCCGTTCTTTGGAATCAAGCTTTTGAGGCCAAAGCCGCCGCCGATCCCGCTTCTCATCAAGTGGATATCGCTCTGACCCGCAATGACGGGACCTGTTTCCGCTGGTCCGGCAAGCTTCTTCCCCATACCGGAGAAAACATTGCCCTGAATGAGACCTATGTGGAGCGCATTGTGAAATTCCTGCTGTGGCAGAAGGGCGGCAATATCATCCTCGTCGCCGGGGATGACGCTATTGCGGACATGCTGGCCTCCCGCTATTGCAAGGGCGGTATCCGCGAATTCGACTGGGATTTCATCGGCAAGAAGATTTACGGCTCCCCGATTGAAGTGAAAAAGGTTTCCGTGGAAGAACTTCCCGAGGAATACTCCGGCTCCATGACACTGGGCCGCAACCTGGACGGCTGCCGCATCGGTTTTGACCTGGGCGGTTCCGACCGCAAATGCGCCGCCGTGGTGAATGGGGAAGTGGTTTATTCCGAGGAAGTGGTCTGGGACCCTTACTTCCAGAAGGACCCCCAGTATCACATTGACGGAATTCAGGATTCTCTGGAACGCGCCGCCGCTCATCTCCCCCGGGTGGACGCCATCGGCGGATCCTCCGCCGGCGTGATCATCAACAGTGAAGTACGCACCTCCTCCCTGTTCCGCGGCGTCAGCCAGGAAGACATTGAAAAGACTCTCGGCAAGGTATTCCGCACCCTCCAGAAGGAAAAATGGAACAACATTCCCTTTGAAGTGGTGAATGACGGTGAAGTCACCGCCCTCGCAGGGGCCATGGGCATGAACGATAACGCCGTTCTCGGCGTGGCCATGGGCACCTCCGAGGCCGCCGGCTACGTGGATCCGGAAGGCCACATCAAGCCCTGGCTGAATGAACTGGCTTTCGCCCCTGTGGACTACTCGGAGGAAGGCGGAGTGGACGAATGGTCCAAGGATATGGGCGTAGGCGCCCTTTACTTCTCCCAGCAGGCTGTGGCCCGCCTGGCCCCCCGCGCCGGTTTCCAGTTTGAAGGAATGCCCTTCCCGGAACAGCTTAAAAAGGTTCAGGCCGCCATGGCGGAAGGCGACGAACGCGCCCGCAAGATTTATGAAACCATCGGCGTGCACTTCGGCTATGCCATTGCCCATTACGCCAGGTTCTATGATATCCGCAACCTGCTCTTCCTGGGCCGTGTGGCTTCCGGGGACGGTGGCCAGATCATCATTGACAAGGCGGAAGAAGTGCTGCGCACCGAATTCCCCGAGCTGAAGATTCAGCTCCGCGTGCCGGATGAAAAGACCAAGCGCCACGGACAGGCCGTAGCCGCCGCTTCCCTTCCGGCTCTCTCCTGACGGGATTAATCAAATTTGCGGGAGGGGCCCTGGCTGGGGTCCCTCCCTGCTCATATTCGGAGGGGGGACGGACAAACAGCGCCGTTTTTCCTCCTTCCTTTTTTCTGATTTCCGTTCCGTCGCCCTGCGTTCATGATTCCCCAGCAAGAAAACATCGTCAATTGCCCGGCGTGCGGACAGCCCATGGATGTTTCCCAGCTGCCTCCGTACGCCAACGCCATTTGCCCGGGCTGCCAGGCGCTGACGCGTGTAAAAACGCGCATGGGGCCTTATCGTATTACCGGAAAACTGGGAAAAGGCGGCATGAGCGTGGTGTTCCGGGCGGAGGATGCCGTTCTGGGGCGGGAAGTGGCCCTGAAAGTGCTGAATGATACTTATGCCGGGGATGCCCTGCGCTGCGAACGTTTTGAACGGGAGGCCCGGATCATGGCGCGGGTTTCCCATGAAAACCTGGTGCAGCTTTATGCCGTCGGACGTGACCAGGGCCTTTTTTACATTGCCATGGAGCTGGTGGAGGGCAATGGCCTGGATGCCCTGATTGCTGCGGAGGAACGTGTGCCGGAAGACAGGGTGCTGCGCCTGACGCTGGATATCGTGCGCGGGCTGGACGCCGCATGGAATGCGGGCCTCATGCACAGGGATATCAAGCCCGCCAACGTTCTTTTGTCTCCCGACGGAGCCGCCAAAATCGTGGATTTCGGCCTGTCCCTGCTTCATAGTGAATCCGACATGGAGCGGGAAATATGGGTGACTCCTTATTACGCCGCGCCGGAAACGCTGTTGCGAGGAGAGGAGGACTTCCGTACGGACATGTACGCTTTGGGGGCTACCATGTACCATTTGCTGGCAGGTGCGCCTCCCCGTGTGGACGCTTCCCAGTCTTCCGATATTCTTCTGGAGAACAAGAAAAATCTCCCTCGCCTGGAGCAGGTGGTGAACGACGTTTCTCCAATGACCTGTTTCATTGTGGACAGGCTGATGGCTTTTGACAGGGAAGACAGGTTTTCTTCCTATCCCGAATTGATGGATGCCGTGGCACAGGCGCAGGAGGAATACGCCCGGGCCATGCAGGAATCCGGTCTCACCTGGGCGGAACGGCGCGCGGTGGAGGCCCGGCGTGCACGGCGCAGGAAATGCCGCATCATCGTTGCCTCCTCCATTGCTTCCGTAGTGGCGCTGGCGTTGGGCGTTTGGGGATGGACGAAATGGCGGGAGGAGGGAGCTCCTGCTCCCGCAACTCCGCCTTCGCCCATTTCTCCTGCGGCGGAAGCAGCCCTGGAAGACAGGGGGGCGGCGGAATCGCGGCTGGAGCGCAGCATCCGCTTCGGCAAACTGTTTAACGAAGCCCAGGAATCCCTGAACCGGGGGGATCTGGTGAAAGCCGCCGCCATGTTCGGCGATTTGGCGGCTCAGCCGGACTGCCCCCTGTCCACATCCCTTTGGGCCGGTTTGAACCAGGTTCTGTGCATGTGGGTGCGCGGCCAGTTCCCGGAAGGGGTGGAGCGTCTGGAAGAACTGGGCAGAAAGATGGAAGCCTGCGGGGACCCTGAGGAACTGGAACGTTCCAGGGATATTGGCAACCTGGTCATGTACCTGAACTCCGCGGACTGGTCTTCCCGGATGCCGGGGCTGCGCTCCAATTCTGACCTGGCCGTGCATTATTATGTGGGCATGGCGCTGAAATCCTGGTACTTTGCCGGGAGATGGACGGAATACGGCGGCTTTCTGGACCGGGTGGCCGCTGATGCGGCGGATGACCGGGACAGGAACGTCCGTGAGCTGGCTTCCGCGTGGCTCAGCAACCTGGAGAGGTATACGGACCAGTACGCGCTCTTGAAACGTCTTCAGGACATGCCGGAAAAAACGGTGGCTGAAGTAGAGGCCAAACGGTCCGCGGCGGATTTCCTGCGGGGACAGATGGTCAGCGGGGAAGTTCCTTCCATGTCTCCGGCTTATGCCGCGCTGGAAGGAATACTGGATCATTTGAGGATGCAGTACCAGGCTGCGCGGGACTGGGAGGCTGCGGAAGCCGTGAATGCGTCTGAAAGGAAAAAGGCGGAAGAGAGGCAAAAAAAACTGGAGGAGGAAAAGAGGAGGGAAATTCTGCTGGCCGCCCAATCCAGAAGTTATGAAGACGTCTGCCGGGAAGGGGAGGGCATCATGAAGGAAACCGGTGATTATGAGAAAGTTTCCACTGTTTATGGAGAGGCGGAAAAAGTCATTTCCTCTCCTGCGGTGAAAGCCCGCCTGGCCATGCGCCGGGAAATGACGGACCAGATGCTTCCGTTGTTCTCCCGCATGGAGAGACTTTTGCCCGCACTGCTGGAAAAGAAACCGGGGAAAACTCTGGTGCTCAGAGATGGCTCCAGGGTGCGCCTGAAAGGAATGAAGGGGCATCTGCTGACCGTAGAGCCTCAGGACAGCCGGGAAGGAAGCGGTGCGTACCAGGTCAGTTGGAACGAGCTTACGTTCAACTCCCTGCATGCTCTGGCGCGGGAATGCCGCCAGAAGCAGCCTGCGGAATTTTCTTCCCTGGCGGATACGTATTCCAAGCCTTTGCTTATTTTTGGCAGGCTGACGGGAACCATTTCCGCCGCACAGCAGGAAAAAGCATTGCTTCAGATGGACCGCTCTTTCATTGAAAAATGGAATTTATGGATGAACAGTCTGGAGGCGGAGGAAGGGCTGCCGGGAGACGATGGAAAATCAAGTTGATTCAGGAAGGGAATAAAGTCCCTTGAAAGGCGGCGGATTGCTGCCGCCGGCAGGTTTCTGCCCCCGCCGCGTGCTTTGCCGGCTGCCCACGGGCTGGAAAAAAGGAAAACCGTCCGGGCAAATGCCTTTGTTCCGGATTTGGAGAAAAGTAATGGTGATGAAGTAAAATTTGCTTGCCTAGGGTACTTCGTGCGGGTCTCATAGCCGCATGAGACTGATCAGCTTTCTGACGCTGGCATGCGTGGCCGGCTTCCTCTCTTCATGCAGTTGTGATTGTCATAAGCCCGCGGACTTCGCTCTGAAGGATTACCAGCCTACCTCCAGCAAGCAATTCCGTTAAATTTCCTATATGTTTGAAATCCGCGAAAAACCGGAAATGGTGGAACGGGCCATGCTCGTTTCCATTTACTTCGATCCCTCCGAGGCTGGGGAAAAACAGGCCATGCTGGATGAGCTGGAAGACCTTGTCTCCAATCTCGGCATCGGCATCGCAGGGAAGCACCTCATCAAGTCCAGGGACATGCACGCCAAATTCCTGTGCGGCACCGGAAAGGCGCAGGAAGTGAAGCAGCTGGCGCTGGATTGCCGGGCGGATTGCGTTGTTTTTGACAATATGCTCTCCCCTTCCCAGCAGAGGGAATGGGAACGGCTTGTTGACGAATGCGTCATTGACCGTGAAGAGGTCATTCTGGACATCTTTGCCAGGCGCGCCCGGACACGGGAAGCCACCCTGCAGGTGGAACTGGCCCGCATGCAGTATTCCCTGCCGCGCATGGCCCGCATGTGGAACCACCTGGACCGCCAGGGCGGGGGCTCCGGCGGCGGCAAGGGAGGCGGCGGAGCCGCCAGGGGGGAAGGGGAAAAGCAGATTGAAGTGGACCGTCGTCTGGCGCGCGCCAGAATTGAGGCTATTCAAAGGGAACTGGTCCTGGTGACCCGTCAGCGTGCCACGCAGCGCAAGGAACGGGAGCGCCAGGCTGTCGCCACGGCCGCCATTGTAGGTTATACCAATGCCGGAAAATCCTCCCTCTTGTCCCTGGTGTCCGGGTCTGAAGTCATGGCCAGGGATATGCTTTTTGCCACGCTGGACACCACAACGCGGAAGATAGAGCTTCCCCATGGGCAGCCGCTGCTGCTGACGGATACCGTGGGCTTCATCCGCAACCTTCCGCACCGTCTGGTGGAAGCGTTCAAGTCCACGCTGGAGGAAGCCGTTCTGGCGGATTTCCTGATTCAGGTGGTGGACGCTTCCGATCCGGAAGCCGTGCGCCATTATGAAACGACTCTGGAGGTTCTCAATGAACTGGGTGCGGGTGACAAGCCCATGATCGTAGTTTTAAACAAGGTGGACCTGGTGCCGGAAGAACGGCGCGGGGCCCTGGAAACGCTGCTGGCGCCTCATTTCAGCGGCAGGGTGGTTCCCATGTCCGTGAAAGAAGGGAATGGTGAGGGAGATCTGCTGAATGCCTGCGTGGAAATGCTGGAAAGCCGTGTCCGGCGCGCCCGGTTCCTGATTCCCTATACCCGCAGCGACCTGGTGGCCGCCATGCATAGTGAAGGCAAGGTTTTCTCTACGGAATATGTAGAGGAAGGGACCTTGCTGGAAGCCGTGCTTCCTGTGGCCTTTTACAATAAACTGGAGTCATTCCTGGCAGACAGGTAATCCCCTGTTCCTGAAGCCTGGGGCTTTCTTTGCGTTCCGAAGGCCGTTCCGGGGCGGGAAGCGCTTTTTTCCGGAGACAGTATCCGGATTCCTGGACGGGTCAAGCCCGGTATCCCAGGCCGTTCAGGCATTTCATCACATCCCTGACAGGCAGTCCGATGACGTTGTCCGCATCCCCGCGCACGGAGGAAATAATCATCTCCCCGTGTTCTTGGAACGCGTAAGAGCCGGCCTTGTCCATCACGTCCACCAGTTCCATGTAATGGCGGATGTCTTTTTCCGTCAGCTCCCGGAACGTTACTTCCGTCAGCACGGCCAGGTTTTTCATGCCCAGCGGGGAACGGATGGCAACCGCCGTGCAGACATGGTGCGTGCGTCCGGACAGCTTCCGGAGCATGGACCGGGCTTCTTCTTCATCTTCCGGCTTGCCAAGAGGAAAGCCTTCCAGAAAAACGAGCGTATCCGCGCCGATGACGGTGGAATCCGGATGTTCCCGGAACACGGCTTCCGCCTTGGCGGCGGCATTGTGCAGGCAGAGTTCCTGCGGGGGCATGGAAGCCTTTTTCAGTTCTTCCGTGTCCCGGACAATAATGGAAAAAGGAATGCCGGTTTTCTCCAGCAATTCACGCCGCCGGGGCGATTGGGAGGCCAGGATGACGGGGGGAATCATGGGAGAAAAAAGCGGTCATGAAAAACAGGGAGCCAATCTTTCTCAAGCTCCCTGGATGATGGGCTGTCAATGATTGCCTGTCAACTGTCTGCTTCCCATAATCCTCTGGAAAGCCTCGGGGGAAATTTCCCGAATGGACCTGATAATGTTTTTGGAAAAGGCGCTCATGCGTTTCCGGATGGTTTCCCGGTCTTCCGCTGTATCAAATTCCATGCCCACCAGGGCGCGGCCTACGCGTTCCCCGGTGTAGGTATAGTTGAAATAACAGAGGGAAGCCAGATCCGCGATGCGTTCCATGAAGTCAAGGAAGGCGCCGGCGCGTTCCGGAAATTCAATGTGGACGAACAGGGGGTGTTGACACAGTTCCGGCTGGTAGTGAATCATGCGGAAGCGCACGTCGTCGTCCTCGCTGATGTCTTCGAATTCGATTCCTTTCTTTTTCAGTGTCGTGCGGATGGTATCCAGGTCTTCATCGGAAGCGGCAATGCCGAACACGGGGTGCTGGGTATTTCCCTCCGTTTTGCCGTATTGCACATCCACCAGCGTCGTATCCTGCGGAATGTGGCGCAGGTATTTAAGCACCTGTCCGCGCTTGGAATCCATGGAAATGCGCAGATAGCGCGTTTCATGGTTGCCGATGCCCGCCTGCCGGGCAATCTGGGTAAGGTGGGTGAAATCCATATTGGCTCCGGAAATGACCACGAAGCTCTTTTCCTCCGGCTTTACTTCGCCCCGGTTCCATTGTTTCAGGAATCCTGCCAGGCTCATGGCTCCGGATGGTTCCGGCACGACGCGGGAGGATTCCCACATGGCCCGGATGGCCTGGCAGACCTCATTATTGGTCACGGTCACGAACTCGTCAACCAGTTCCCGGCAAAGGGGATAGGTTAATTCTCCGGGGATGTGGACGGCCGTGCCGTCGCAGAAGACATCCACGTAATCCAGATTCACCCGGCGTCCCTGCTCAATGGAAGTTTTCATGGACGCCTGGTCGATGCCTTCCACACCGATGACCTTGATGTGGGGCCAGAATTTTTTCAGCCAGCACGCCACGGATGCGGCCAGGCCGCCGCCGCCGATGGCGACGTACGCGCGGTCAAAAGGGCCTTCTCCGCTCATCACCACTTCGTCCGCCAGCGTTCCCTGTCCGGCCATGGTCACCAGGTCGTCATAAGGATGGACAAAAGTGCAGCCGTGGGTTTCCGTGTATTCATGGGCGGCTGCGGCCGTCTCGTCATAGCAGTCCCCATGGAGCATGATCTTCACATGCCTGCCGCCGTGGCGGCGCACTTCCGTCTGCTTCACTTCCGGCGTGGAGCGCGGCATGAAAATGGTGGCATGGCAGTTCAGCACTCTGGCCGCCAGTGCTACGCCCTGGGCGTGATTGCCGGCGGAAGCCGCCACAATGCCTTTGTCACGGGCTTCCTGGCTCAATGCGGCCATGCAATTAAACGCTCCGCGCCACTTATAAGCCCGGATGGGCCCCAGATCCTCCCTTTTGGCGTATACCGGGGCCTTGATGCCCGGCAGATTCAATCGCTGGAGAGGAGTCGGTTCGCCAACGGTGTAGACGCGCTGGCGGGCTTGCAGTATTTCCTCGGAAAGACGGTCCGAAAGTATGCTCATGATTGTAATGCTGGCCCCCATTCTACCGGGGTCCGGCCCCTTTTTCCAGTAAAACATTCCCGGGGGGCAGCCTGTTTTCCGGGATTCAGGTTTTCTGGACGCAAAAAAGCCGCCCGAAGGCGGCTGTTTTTCCTAAACAAGGTGGCGAAGCGGACGGGGCTCGAACCCGCGACCTCCAGCGTGACAGGCTGGCGCTCTAACCGAACTGAGCTACCGCTCCATGACCTTGGATGCCGTCCCTGCCTTGCGGCGGGGACGTGGAGGCTTATACAGGCACTCCCATGGGAATGCAAGACAAGAAATCATTTTTTCCTGCATGCAGGGTTCGCTTGCTGGGAGAAACAGGTTAAATAACCGGACGGATTTGAAATCCGTAAATGATATAAATGAATCCAGATAATGATTAAAATATTAATAATGCCGATTCTTGAAACGGACACCCCCGTTTTCTCTCTTTCCCCTTTCAGGCCGTTCCATGCTCCTAAAGGGCTTGGCCTCAAAAATTGTCATTGACTCCGGATTTCAAATCCGCTAACTATTAACAAGTATATAGTCTTGTAAATAATTTTATTCATTATCAATACGTTATAGTGTTATGCGACCGCGCTTGCCCCTGGTTCTTTTATCCGCTCTTCTGGCCTGTTTCATTTCTCCGTCATGGTCTGATTATACGTTGACGGGCAATGGAGAGACGACGATTTCCTTTGCCGACGGCCAATACACGATTACGCCTCCGGAAGGGGATCCCGTGACTCAGGCGGATTCTCCCGGCGATATTTATCTAACAGACATTACGGCAAGCGGGACCTATGAAGACGGCTATAACCGGGTTCTCAATCTGGAGGGAGGAACCTATACAAAACTGCAATTATGGAATGTTGCGGGCACTGCCTCCGGCGTTACCATCGGAGGAACCAATTCTTTTGTAATCAATATTGGGGAAGGAACATCCCTGCTGAATACAAATGCCCAGTTGATGGGGTGGAGCAACCAGGACCGGATTGTGTCCGCCGACATTACCCTCAATGTAGACCGGAATGCCGGCACGATTAATGGTTTTTCCCTGGTGGGGGATGGCAACAAGAATGATGCCTACCGTACGACGGGGACATATTCCGTCAACATTCATGGCGGGGAATGGGCCGGTATTTCGGTCTCCAACCCCAGTTCCAGCTGGTGCATAGGGCTGGGGCAGGAATCCTTCCGCCACACGGGGGACGTGACATTCACCATTGACGGCGGGACCTTCGCCCAGCTGGTAACGGCTGGAACGACACGCGGGGCGGGGCAGAAATCGACCATCGTCGGCAATGTCGCCCTGAATCTGGACGGGGGAACTTTTAACGGCTCCGTCGCTCTTCTGGGAAGAGGCCAAGTGCAATTGGGAGATGGAACGAATGCCTATACGGCCAGGTTAAGCATTACGGGAGGCCAGTACAACGCGAATGTATATGGCCTGTCCGATGCGACATCCTCAGGTTCTGCCGCAAATATTGCGGAGCATTCGTCCGCTTCCGTGGAAATCACGGGGGGGACTTTTGCCCAGAGTTTGTTTTCGCAGGGCGTGGCGACAACGATCACAGGAGCTGTTTTTTCCGGAGACGGGACCAAGAAAATCTTTGCGGGCGCCCATTTAAGCACGTCTGCCTGGAACCTGGCGGATACCAATATGACGCTGGACTTGGGCAGCGGCACCGTGGCAGCCATGATTGCGGGGGGAAGCTGGGTGGAAACGGGGGAGAGCACGTTGAATATTACAGGTTCCACCAATTTGACTTTCAAGTCCGGGACATATACGGGACAAATCTGGGGCGGCTCCTATATTAACGGAACCGCTACCGCCGCCCTTACCGGGAATATCGGTTCCACCAATATAACAATTACGGGCGGCACATTTGATGGAGCTCAAATATCCCTGGGCACTTATGTGGAACGCAACAATACCAATTCCGCGTTGACGATTGGGGAAGCCAACCTTTCCATCAGCGGCGGAACGTTCAATAATGCCTCCATTTATGCGGGCGGCCAGAAGGTCAATGGCACTGCCCTGACTACGGCTTTGGCCAACGTGACCATTACGGGCAATGACGCCATTTTTACCGGAACGACAACTCTTTCCGGCCAGGGCCGGGGGGATACGGTTACCAGGAGCGTGTTGAACCTGAACGGCGTGACGCGCGCGGACATGTTCACAAACGCCTCCATTTCCGGGTTTGACGAAATTTCCGCTGGAGAAGGGACGGATGCCGTTATTGCCAACGCAACGGTGCTGGACGGCCGCAGTGCTTTTACCAAGAGCGGAGCGGGCAAGCTCACGCTCAGTTCTTCCACCGGATTTGCGAATGCGCTGACGGTTTCCTCTGGGGAGCTCAGTTTCGGGCTTGCCGGCGGAGTGACCTTCGGCAACTCCATTACGATGGGCTCCGGAGCCCGTCTTACCTCTGCGGGCAATATGACTCTTTCCCCGTCTTCCGTTCTGACGCTGGATTTGACGGGGCTGAATTCCTCCAGCTCCGCCATCGTCCAGTCGGGAGGCACGCTCTCCTTTAATACGGAAGGCACGCTGACTCTGGCGATCAGCGGGGTGGACCAGACGATGGAAAATGACTACAGGCTGATTACGGCGGGCAGTTTCGGTACGTTGACGGCCAGCAATTTTTCTTTTGATTCCAGCGGCCTTTCCGAAGATTATACCTACGCCCTGGAGTTGTCCGGAAACACTCTTTACCTGCGAGTCAAGGCGTTGGGAGAAGCCCTCAACTGGAACGGAGGAAATGCGGGTATCTGGACGGCGGCAGGAGGTTCTGCCGTCTGGCTGGACAAAGACGGGACGGCAGTCGTTTATGACGCCGCCAAATCCGCCAATTTTGAAGATCTGGCTGGCATATCCGCCTCTGCCGTCACCATAGAAGGGAATGTTTCTTCCGCGCGTCTTACGGTCAACAATGGAGAAACGGCCTACACGTTCACGGGAACAGGGGCCCTTGTGGACGGAGCAGATCCGATGTCCCTCATTAAACGGGGAGAGGGGGTGCTGACCATTGAAAATACTGGAACAAATACGTTCTCCGGCGGCACGACCATTATGGCCGGCACCCTCAACCTCAATGCCGTCCAGGGGCTGGGCACCGGTACGGTGACGCTGAACGGGGGGGAACTGGTATTGAATACGGTCGGCACGACGGAAGGAACGCTGGGACTGGTAGCGGCCAACAAGATTATTTTTGGAGGGGGCACCTTCACATATGGAACGGGGGCCACGCAGGATATTTCCGGGCTCATTAATTCAGCCGCCAGCACGGATGCCATCCGAGTGAATACGAACGGCAATCATGTGTCTTGGGCTACATACACCCAGGAACTGGGAGACAAGGATATCGTCAAGCTTGGAGACGGCATGCTGACTATCAATACAATACAAGGAGGAACCTTTGCCGGCGCCATCACCGTAAGCGGAGGGACTCTGTTCTATAACATCGGAGACAACAGTGTTACGCGAACCTGGAGCGGAAACATTTCCATCGCTGAAAACGCGACTCTCCAGATACAGGACAACCGTGCCCATAACTCCGTAAATACGGATATTCTGTCAGGCCGCATTACCGGAGCCGGAACGCTGGTTCTCGGGAAGAAGGAAGGAGGTACCTTCCCCGGCGGCGGCCGCTATTCCGTTACCGGAGACAACAGCGGCTTTACCGGTACCATGAGACTGGCGGGCAACGGCACCAACGCTGCGTGGAATGAAGTCGGCTTTGCCAATGCCGCTGCAATCGGCAGCGCCAGGCTGGAACTGGATGGGCGCGGCTTTTTTGTCAATTCCGCCGCCGATCCCGTTAATGCCGATATCCATGTGATGGCCGCTGGGGGATGGCTGAACGGCAATTCCAACCAGACGCTGATTCTGGCGGGAAGCCTGACGAGCGAGGCGGGGGCCAACCTCGGAGTAACAGCGGCCGGAGACCCGACTCTGACGGCCATTTTGACGGGGGATCTCACCGGTTTTGCGGGAACGGTGCATTCCGGCCGTGGGAATGCCATCCTTTCCTTTGGCAACGGCGGTGCGGCGGCCACGCTGGATATGGGCGAATTCATCAAGGCAGTTTCCCTGGGAGGAGCCGGAACCTACCGCGTCAATTACACGGGTACGGCAGGGAACCTGCTTTATGCCGGGAATGTGATTGATACGGCCTCCCTGAACGTTCAGGGAAGCGACAAGCTGGTTCTTACCGGGGCAAATACGACCACGGGAGAGTTGAATATTGCCCAGAATTCCTCTGTCCAGCTGGGCGACGGAACCGGGGACAACGCCGCCTGGGCCGGAACCATTGCCGGAGCAGGCAATCTTACGGTCAGCACTTCCGGCTCTTTTGCAGTGGGGGACCGCGCCAACGGCCTGACGGGGACGCTGACGCTGGCCAAGGGCACGCTGGACCTTTCCGGAGCGGCCGCCGCCACTAATATATTTATTCAGTCCGGAGCGCTGGCGAACGCCGGAAGCTACGCGGGAACGGATACAAACAAGGTCCATGTCAATGCGGTTGCCGATTCCGGCAATATTGCCCTGGGAGGTCTGGATGCCGCCGGGCTGGGGTCAGTTGTCACCGCTTCTGCCGGAACGCAGCTCACCGGACTCAAGCAGGGTTCCACCTGGACGGTGAACGGCACGGACAGCAGTCTTGCGGTGGGAGCGGGCAATATTTCCGGAGACCCCTTCTCGGGAGAGGACTTTCTGATTCAGTTTGAGGGCACGGGGGATAATCTGGGCAGCATCTCCTTTGGAGACGGCTCCACGCTTACGCTGAACCTCACCAGCGTCATGGATGCCATGAAAACGGCGGGCGGAAATCTGGAGATACTTCTGACCAATGGCGGTTTTGCACAGGATCTTGAAACGCTTAAGAGCCACATGACGGCTAACCCGCTTTTTGCTGCGCTGGGCTTCGGCATCGTGGGCGTCAACGGAGGCAGCATCGTCCTCTCCGGTGATACGGACTTGGTTTACGTGTCTTCCGTGGATGGTACGGGCAGCGCGGACAATCCGGTCACGGACCAGTCCCTCAATTTTTACCAGGCCGTCATTGTGGACCAGGACCTTTATGTCCAGTCGGACGGTTCCATGGTGATCAAAAACCTGACTGCACCGGGAACTGGCCCGGGCCAGACGGGCACGGGCAACCTGATCGTCACTAATACGGCGGAGGATAAGGGAAGCATCGAACTTCAAAACAACCTCTTCCATGAAGGCACGGGAGTGGATACCTCTTTTGCCGGGGACATCAGCGGCCTGAACGGTGCTGCGGCCAACACGGACCTCGTCAAAACGGGAGCGAACAAACTCACCCTGTCCGGGAATGTGACGCTGGCCGGGGATATCATTGCGGAAGAAGGAACGCTTCAGCTTAACGGTACGGCTGACGTGGAAGCTCTGCATCTTAATTCCGCGGATGCGGACTCCCCTGCGGTGATTGGAGTAGGAGGCCGCGCGACGGCCCGGACGCTGGCAGGCGGCGACAACGGCGGAAAGCTGGATATCGCTTCTTCCGGAACATTGACGCTGACAGGCGCTACCGACGGCCTTTCCCATACGGAAATTGCCGGAACCGGTACGCTGGCTATTGTGGAAGGCGCCTCTTTGGGGCTGGCTGCGGACAGTACGCTTTCCGGCGTGGTGCTGGACCTGGACGGTTCCCTGAGCCTGGAGGCAGACGGCTCTGCCGGCGGACTGAACGGCTCCGGTTCCTTGGAACTGAATGGGCAGACTTTGCAAATTCAGGCGGCTTCCGGCCAGACGCATACATACGAAGGAACGCTGAGAGAAGGAACGCTGGATGTTTCCGGAGCGGGAACGCAGGTTTTGCGCAGCTCCGGCGCGGATACCGGTCTGACAATCAGCGGAGGGAATCTGGTTCTCCAGGGCAAGGCGGATGTGGACGGAGCCCGTCTCAGTTACGGTAATCTGGTCAATAGCGGCAACCTGACCATCCAGGCCAGCGACAACTCCCTGACGGCGGTCAATACCACTCTGAGCGTAGAGAACGCTTCCTTCAGCAGCGGGTCCTCCACCACCTTCACCTTGAATACTGATGCCGACATGACCGCCAGCTTCATTGAGGCCTCCGGCGACGTTGTCATTGAAGATGGCGCCTCTTTCCATGTCACCTCAATCCCGGATGTCAATATCACCTGGAAATCGGGCAATCCGATGGAACTTACGCTGATGGAACTCACCGGCGACGGAACGATTGACCTGGGAGAAAATACGCTGACAGTCGGAGGCCTTTTCCTCACCTATTACAAGAATGCCCATCTGGTGCAGGAAGGAGATAAGGTGGTTCTGAAAGCGGAAGAACAGACAGATAACGTTTATGCCAGCGTAGCGGACACGGCCAATTCCATGGCGGGCGCCAATCTGCTTTGGGATGCTGCCAGGCATGGTTCCATAGACCAGGCCGTCACGGATTTCCTGGGCGCCCTCAATAACGATATGCTCAATAATCCTTCCGCAGCCAGGCGTTCCCTGGCGGCGGCAGCTGGGAGCACGGTCAACGCGCTTGGGACGGCGCAGAGGGACGCCCTGCGCGACCAGATGGGCTGGATCAGGAACCGGACCACCCTCA